>OKKB01000006.1_pt1 | contig 177836 bp, 91 predicted proteins | sample 1613931 | NCBI WGS metagenome assembly OKKB01 (sample SAMN04436893, study PRJEB24849) | human gut metagenome | biome: human gut; feature: NICU; material: stool | host: Homo sapiens | place: USA: Saint Louis, MO | collected 2012-02-08
GTATTATCCTTTATTATAAAATTTATGAATTATTATTAATATAAATATATATATGTGAATAAATGAATAAATAAACAAAAGAGTAAAAGAAGTAAAACATTTCGACTTAAAATAAAAAGAATGATCTGTATAAATTCTAAAATGATAAAAAAAAAAACATTCCTATTAAAGTATATCATCCAATTCTGCCAACTTTTCAGCAAGTTCATCAAATTTACCCAAGATTGGCATAAACATTTCATGTACTGGTTTCAGTTTTCTTCTTTCTTCAATTGGTGTTAATGAATTCATGCTAGTTAATGGGGTTATATTATCATCATTATTCTCTTCTGTACTACTAGTTTCATCATCAATACTGGTGGTGCTTCTTGGTAAACGATTATAATTTAATGGTGATACCGCATATTGTTGATGTGATTGTGGTGGTGGAGAACGATGAGAATTTGGCGAAGTAAGTTGACTGACTGGAGGTGGTGTACGATGTTGTACAGAACTCAGGGTTGTACTCAACAGTCTCTGGAGTTTTGGAGAAATGGCTGATGAAATTGAATGAAAGTTTGTTGGTGTTTGTTGTTGATGTTTGCTATAATCGTGCTGATCAATCAGTTGTGGAGTATGATCATCATTTTGGTAATCGTAGTCCTGACTTTCAACATTACCATCATTACTTGGACTATGATGTTCCACATTATCATCATCGTCGTCATCATAATCATCGTCACTAGTAAACTGTTCACTTGATTCCTCAAAAGAAAACCCATGGACTTCGTGGTCACTGTCTCTACTACTTCCTTGTTCAACATCGGTACTTTCTTTCTCAGTCTCATCGTCCTCCTTATGCTTGTCCTCATCGAGTTCTTCTTCTACTTCTCCGGCATCTTCTTCCTGTTCTTCTTCGTCTTCGTCTTCGTCTTCATTGTATCCATCTAGTTGTAGTTGTTCTTGTATGTCACTTGTCATTTGAGTTAATCTGTCTAAAATCACTGATCGACGCAAACTTGACATACTAGATAAACTATTATTTCTTCCCATTTCGTCACTGTCATCATCTTGAACTTCTACTCTTAATGGAGATTTAGCTTTAACAGGGGTGTCTGGAGAATATGAACCAATTGAAGCATCATCAAATAAACCACTACTTCTCTGTTTAGGTTGAACAAATACAGCATCAAATGTGTTTGACATTTGAAACGTTGGTGTAGCTGTTTTATTACTACTATCCTTATTGTTGTTGTTATTCTTTGAAATTATCAAGGGAGTTTCTGCTGGATAAACATCACTTAAAACTTCTGGTTCTTTAATTTCTTGTAAATGAGTAGGTGGTTCTAGATTGTTATATAGATCCAAATTCTGTCGTATGTTTTCATGATCACTTTTTATTTCTTCATCGGAATAGTCGTCGATTATATCACCCAAATTTTCAAATGTAACAGATTTTTTGGTAGTAGCAGTTTGACGTTGATTTTTAAAGCTATCAGTTGATTCTTGAAGTGATGATGGTGTTGGTGATTTTTTTTCCAATTCTTCATTTTTAAAACAATTTAAACGAGCTAATCTTTCACCGTGAGTTTCTAGACATTCAGCAGGAACAAATCCAATTTTCCCATCTTCTTCATCAGATTCAATATCAATTTGGAATTCCTGACCATTCAATCTCATTCTTTTCAATCTTTCAAGTTTTGTCAATTTTCGAATGAGCCACCAATAATTGTCTTCATCATTTATTAAATATACTGGTTCATCAACCAGAAGAGTACAATGAGAAGGATCAGGACCAGAAAAATCATAAAGACCATACAATTTATCAGGATCTAGATCTCGTGGTGGTGATCTTGGTGGAGAAAGAGGAATATCGCCTTCACTATCAGATTCGTCACCAGAATCAGAATCCTCATAATCATCTCCACCATAAAATATTCCATACCTTGGTTCTTCTTGATTGTTGTTGTTACTGTTGTTGTTATGTTCTACTTCTTGAGGCATTTGAAGATGATTGGCTAATAAATCTTCTTCAGACTCAAACATTGATGGATCTTCAACTTCATGAATTCCACTTATTGATTTGTTAATATCATACTCGTTATTCTCCTGTTGTTGTGGTGCTGGTGGTAGTGGTTTATTATTCTGTATATCTTCTGAAGTACATGAATTTCGTTCTAGTCTGGATTTGGATATATTTAACGAATTCTTTCTATTCAATTTATGATTTTTCGTTAGATTATCATCATTGTAATTCTTGGCAAATTTAGATGTCATGTATTTGTTATTTTGTCTCTCTTGGAAAATCTCATCGGGGTTGAAAATACTATTATGGATTCTTTGGTGTTTATCATCTTGATTATTCAACTCTTCGTCGTTCATGATTTGGTTTAATACTTGACTCTGAATATTTTGTCTCCCTAGTCCCAATAAATGACTACTATGTACTACTGATGATGTGTGTGTTTGTTGAGATGAGGTGTTGGAAGTTAATGATAATTTTCTTTCTAAATCGTACAACAAATGATTAGTGTCATCCAATGTGGTGGTTCCTTCTGTTCTAAATCTATCTCGACTTGTCATGGTAGAAGCCATTATAGTTGTTTTCCTGTATGTGTGTGTGTGTGAATAATTCTATTTTTATCCCTTTAACCTGCTGTTCAAATTAGGTAGATGTGGATAGATTGGTATTGGGAAGGGGGGAAGGGTGTACTGTGTTGAAGTGTGTGTTGTTAAAAATAAGTGGTCTGTGTGTGTTTATAATTGATTCTGTAAAAAAAGAAAAAAAAAAGTGAAATAAAATCAAATGAATTTTTTTTTCAAAGGAGTGGATAATGAAGATGATGATGTTAATGGTAGTAGTGGTTGTATAGATGTGAAATAAGGCTATAAGAAAGTTAATGTGAATTAGATGATTTAATTAATCTATTATGTATTAATTCAATTTGTGATTGTTTAATTTGGTTGCCCTTTGAGAAGAAAGAAAAGAGAAAAGAAAAGAAATGAAATTGTTGCTTGTTATTGTTTTTGAGTGTTGTCTTTCTCTTTCTCTTTCTTTTTGTTGTCTGTCACAGAATTTCTGGGTTGTTTTGATTTTGAGAAATTTTTTTTTGTCTGTTTCTCTCTTACTATCAATCTTTTGTGGTATACTGTGGATATAGATTAACTAAAACTAAGTTGTGATATCAACTAGCTCTCTGTCTCTCTTTTGATTATTATATATCAGTATTCTTTTGATATATGGTTGGAATAAATAAATTTCCTCGATTATCAAATATATTCTTGTAGTTTGTTCAATCGGGAAATGTTTCCTGTTAATGTAGATTGTAAGTCCAACTAGAAGGCTAAGCCAAAAAAAAGGAGAATGTGTGTGACTGTGTGTAAAAAAAAGGGGGGTAAAAGAAGGAGACGCCAAATAATTAATCCCCAACAAGAAATATATAAAAATCTATAACAACGAATTGATTGTATATCTTTCAAGATAATGATGAATAACTAACCTTCAAATCTTAACTTAATGAAAAAAAAAATTATTTAGCAGATTCAATTAGTTTTATATTTTCGATTGTTAATGTGTTACTAAATATTATATAAGTCTTTCTGTTATTTGGAGATTTCTCTCAAATTAAACAACCAAAAAGATTTCGATTTTTCTATGTGTAAACTAAAAATTAAAACTAAATAAGAGTATACAAAAGGATGAACACATCTATACTCTTACAAATGTCATCTAAGAACATATTTGTTACAGGTTTATTGAGATGAAACTTCATTGTAAAATGTTGCTGTTGTATTGTTTTGTTTTTATGTGCATCGACTATTTGCTTGAAATTTCTAATTTTAAGCACCCTTTTGTAGTTCTAGTTTTCTCTTTTTCTGTCTTTGTACCCACCTGATGACGGTGCTGCATTGGTTACAACTTTTTCCATTCAATCAGTCGAGTTCTTTGTCGTCGTCATTTAACTCGATTGTTAATCGTCTCATTTGCGACAGAAAATTTTGCTTTACAACCAAAATGAAAAGAAAAAGGAGCTCTGAGGTCAGGGGCGTGCAAACGATGATTGAAATAGATAACATACCATTTTGATACCAAAATATTTGTAACCTCAACTGAGACAGTTATATTCGTATTATTCCTTCTTGCATTTCTATTTTTTTCCCAGCAACAGCAGATAATCTAAAGTCAAGATATGTTTCAACACGTTATTCAATTACTGTTACAAGTATATCAAGTTAAGCGTTTAATAATATTACTGTAACTTGACTTGATTTAACTTAAGGAACAAAAATAGTGAGGCGTGTACCATGCGTGCATACGTGGGTGCATATGCATGTAAAATTTCATACACACCAATTTGAAATTTTTTTTCGCGTTTTTCCAATATTTTTCAGTTTGTGGTTGTTGTTGTTACGGTGATGGTAGTGGCTGTCAGTTTTGTAGCTACAGTAACATCATATCTTTCAACTCCACCGTTTCATCGTATATGGCTTAATGTCCAGTTATTATAAAGTATATATCCTCCTCGAGATTGCTTATGACAGTGAATTATTAGATTCATTAGATTCTTGTTTGTTAATTATTATTATTAACTTTGTTGTAGGACAGTAACAAAGTTTATTTTGTTCTTCTTGCCAAGCTGTCAAAGCTGACTGGTAAAAGACTATCATTAGTGATATATAACGATATCTAGATCTTCCTGGTCGTTCCATTTTTTTTAAAGTTTAGTCCAAAATTAGTTTAGTTCATAATTATTCAAGAAAAAAAATAAAGTCTGAATTGGTGGTGATTTAAGATTGACATAATTATTATTCACTTACAGATTAATAGAAGCAAAGTGAAAAACCCTTTTTATGTTTCAATTGATTTTACACAAAAAAATAGGTTTATAAACCAGGATTGGTGGTGGATCTTTAGTTGATGTGAGAGTATACCAGGAAGGAGTTAGCAAAAGAAAAACACTATTAGCTCCACCATCCTAGTTCTGGTCCCAATTAATTTGAAACAAATCTGAAATCTAAAACAAAAATTTTACCAGGCGACAGGTGCAATAGTATTTTTTTTTCAGATCGTTTAAACAATTGGACAATGTAGTTTCAAAATTTGTTAAATTTTTATTAGTTTTTAGTTCTAAGGGGGGCGCGGGAATATTATTCGACTATTCTCTAATTTATAAATCACAAGAGACGACAACTATGATGATGACAACAATAGCAACGCCTATTTGGTCACCCCCTGTCGTTGTTGATTGATGTAATTGACACAAACAATTCTTTTCATTGTTTTGGCATATGGTGAGCAAATGTTATTTCTTAACTGGGTTAACTAATTGAAACAGCGTAGTCAATTGGCAATACGCGTTAATTAGTTGTTACACGTTACTATTACGAAACTACTTTGGATCCAATTCCCATTAATTATTGAGACTCTAAAAATCAAAAAATAATACCTATTGTTATAAAACAAGATCAGCTATTCTTTATTTGTTTGTTGATTTTTGATCTCTTGTCTAGAATTGCTCATTAATATTTGATTCAGGGTTTTGATTTGCTAAATAAGGGGTCTATTAGGAGGATATTATATATAATGTGATGTGGCGAAAAAAAAAACAAGATCTACTACTCTGTTGGATTTATTTGTGATGGCGATTGAAGAGAAAACACGTCTTTTTAACGCGTTTTTTTATTTTTTGGAGAAGCAAATTTCAAGCAAAGACTCTTATTGTGTTGCTTTTGATCCATTCAAATTTTGTATTACTTTTCATTAGAACTATAACTGTTCATTATCAATGACGTATACATGTCTGGTTCCTGTTATGTATTGTAATTTTAGTTAATTATAAGGCGTATATTGGTAGTATTCATCTGTACTCACAATGGAATTGGTCTTTCAACAGCAACAAGTGTTATTGTCCCTGAATGTAGAAAATGAAAGGTAGTGTTTACATATAGTTGGAAATCAAGCCTCTGAAATGAATCACAATATAATAACAATTTGTAGTTGAAGAGAAAAACAATTCAAGTTGACGGGTAGTTTTTTTTTTTTCACTGCATTTTTCAACGAAAACTAAATAAAATTTCGCTGATATTGATAAAGTATAGCTGAGTTTACAATTGATGACTTCTACATGGTAGTTGTGTATGTTATCAGATGAAACGACAACCAGTAGTTGTATTGGTAACCAATGGTAGTGCCATTCTTCCACAGTTGGTCGTTTTCCTACCTGGAAAGACCTATATATTGAGAATTGGTTCTCGTCTCGTTCTTTTCCTTTGTTAAGCAAATCACACCTTACTTTCCAAAACACCACGAATATCAATACTATGGAGAATCATTCTTCTTACTTGTGGACATTCAGAAGTGTACTTTGAAACCTGGCATTAAATGAATTGGTTTACAACTAACTATTGGCCAACTGTAGCCGTTCCAACACAAGAAGCGCTTTGTAGCAATATTGTCACCCCATTTTGACAAACTTATTTCTTACAATTTTTTTGCTTGTGACAAGAAAGAAAGAAAGTGAACAACTTCAACGTTAAAAAAGTGGGGATACACAAAGGAAAGGAAAGAAGAAAAACAGTCCAATTAACCCGAAAAATATCTATGAGACGGATAAATTAGGAGAAATTGTCTTCACGTGCAAGTTCCGGTTCACCGAACGCCACAAACCGAAGAAAGAAAAAAAGAAAACCAAATACCCGCACATCGGTTTTAAGTTTTTATGAGTATATTAATCGATGAGTAAATAACAATTAGTGGGTTAGATATATCTAGCTGGTATTAATTCAAATCGGTAGTATTGATTTTTGAGGGATATTTAATCAGAATTGAATGTTATTATTGTAGTACGAAGTAACTGTTCTTTTGTAAAACCAATAATTAAGTATTGAAATCCAGAGTCAACAATTGTGACATTATTAATCAATAGAAGAGTAATAAATGTTGAAGCCGAATGACTCAAACAATGCGAGAAAAAAAATCCAAGAAAATGAGGGGATCAATCGATCGTACCACGACAGTGAAATTTTTTTTTTTCAACCGTGTCCTTCTCCGCCCCCCTCTATTAACTTAGGCCGAAATTTCCATATTAAATTAAATTAAATTAAGCGGATCAACGATTACTATTGAAATAATGATGGACGGTTTTCTTCTTCTTCTTCAATTCTCATGAATTGTTTGTATATAAACTTTGATTTATAATTGTATTTTTCTTTTTCTTTAAATTTATTATTTTTTTTTTCTTCTCAATTTTTATTTCATCTTCTTCTTTCTTTGTCTATTCCATCAACTTAACATATTCTTCAACAAATTTGTTATAATTTGATTCCATAATTTTATCATCATGTACAAGACTCAATTGATTAAATCTTCAACTCAAGCTAGATTTTTGGCTGTTAGACAATTATCTTCCACTAGTCAATTATTGAAGTGGAATGATATTCCATTGGCTCCACCAGACAAAATTTTGGGTATTTCTGAAGCTTATAACAATGATTCTAACCCTCAAAAAGTCAATTTGGGGGTTGGTGCTTATAGAGATAATTCTGGTAAACCAATTATTTTCCCATCAGTTAAAAAAGCTGAAGAAATTTTATTGGGTAAAGAAACTGAAAAGGAATATACTGCCATTGTTGGTTCCAAAAATTTCCAATCAATTGTGAAAAATTTCATTTTCAACAATTCTAATAAAGATGCCAATGGTAAACAATTAATTGATGATGGTAGAATTGTTACTGCTCAAACCATCTCTGGTACTGGATCACTTAGAGTTATCGCTGATTTCTTGAATCGTTTCTATTCTAACAAGAAAATTTTGGTTCCAAAACCAACTTGGGCTAATCATGTTGCTGTTTTCAAAGATGCTGGTTTAGAACCAGAATTTTATAGTTATTATGAAACTAGCAAAAATGATTTGGATTATGCCAATTTGAAAAAATCTTTAACTGCTGCTCCAGAAGGTTCAATTGTTTTATTACATGCTTGTTGTCATAACCCAACCGGTATGGATTTGACTTCAGAACAATGGGATGAAGTTTTACAAATTGTTCAAGATAAAAAATTCTTCCCATTAGTCGATATGGCTTATCAAGGTTTTGCTAGTGGTAAACCATTTGAAGATATCGGTTTAATCAGAAAATTGACTAAATTAGCTAATGAAAACAAAATTCCTTCATTTGCCTTGTGCCAATCATTTGCTAAGAATATGGGTCTTTATGGGGAAAGAACTGGTTCTATCTCTATAATCAATTCATCAGGTGAAGCTTCTAAAGCTGTTGAATCACAATTGAAAAAATTAATTAGACCAATTTATTCATCTCCACCAATTCATGGTTCTAAGATTGTTGAAGTTATTTTCGATGAAAGTTCTGGTTTATTACCTCAATGGTTAGATGAATTAGATAAAGTTGTTGGTAGATTGAACACTGTTCGTTCCAAATTATACGAAAAATTAGATAAATCCAATTACAACTGGGACCATTTGTTAAAACAAAGAGGTATGTTTGTTTACACTGGTTTATCACCAGAACAAGTTATTAGATTAAGAAACGAATATTCAGTTTATGCCACTGAAGATGGTAGATTCAGTATTTCTGGTATTAATGATAATAACGTTGATTATTTGGCTAATGCTATTAATGAAGTCATCAAAAACTAATTGAACGAAGTTTTGAAAATGTACATATATATATGAAGTAAAATGAAATAAAATAAATTTATATTTAATGAATTCAATCAATTAATTGTGATGACAAAATCTGTATCAGAGAATCAAAACTACATACGAAGTACATGAATATATATATGTGAGTGTTTACTAAAATTGGATTGCCCAAAAAGTATTTGCGTATAAATATAAAACATTGTCTATTAATTTAGAGCTGCTACCAGTTTACATAATCATGCCAAAAATTCAGCAGACATGAAAACGGGTCCTATAGTGTAGTTGGTTATCACCCAAGGTTTTGATTCATACGAAACCTCCTTGTAACTCCGGTTCGAATCCGGATAGGACCTTTTCTTTTTTGCATATTTTTTTAGACCCCAATATTAAGGGGATAACAAGAACATCATCAACCACTTTTCTTATTGGCATCATAGGTCAAACGTTAATACTATGTTGCTCTTTCTTTTTACATGAATACAAAACAGTTTGAATAGATACTGTTGGTGAACTTTATCATTTACAGTTAAATTCTTACAAAAAAAATGTGCATCCCTCATCTCGCGAAAATTGAAAAATAATGAGACAAAAAAATTTCAAAATTCTCTGACACCCACTCTTTATCTTATTAAACTCAATACACTCCCATATCACAAATGATTAGGACGATCAAACCAAAGAATGCTCGTTCTAAAAGAGCATTAGCTAAAAAGGAAGCTAAATTAGTTGAAAACACCAAATCAGCATTATTTGTTCCAGGTTCAACGGGGAATAAATTTTTACATGATGCCATGTGTGATTTAATGGCATTTAAAAAACCATTTGCCAAAAAATTTTCCAAAAAAAATGAAATTAGACCATTTGAAGATTCCAGTCAATTAGAATTTTTTGCAGAAAAGAATGATTCATCATTAATGGTATTTTCATCAAATAATAAAAAAAGACCAAAGACTTTAACGTTTGTAAGATTTTTCAATTTTAAAGTTTATGATATGATTGGATTATCAATACAAGAAAATCATAAATTATTACAAGATTTTAAAAAATTAACATTTACAATTGGATTAAAACCAATGTTTGTTTTTAATGGTCCAATTTTTGATAGTCATCCAGTTTATCAACATATTAAATCTTTATTTCTTGATTTTTTCCGTGGTGAAGAAACTGATTTACAAGATGTTGCTGGGTTACAATATGTGATTGCCTTATCTGCTGGAGAAGTCGAAGATTTAAATAATGATAAAGTATTACCATTAGTTCATTTCAGAGTGTATAAATTGAAATCTTATAAATCAGGTCAAAAATTACCAAGAATTGAATTGGATGAAATTGGTCCTCGTTTTGATTTTAAAATTGGTAGAAGAATTACTCCTACTCCAGATGTTGAAAAAGAAGCTACTAAAAAACCAAAACAATTGGAAGCTAAAGTCAAAAAGAATGTCACTACCGATTTCATGGGTGATAAAGTTGCTCAAATACATGTGGGTAAACAAGATTTGAGTAAATTACAAACAAGAAAGATGAAAGGATTGAAAGAAAAATACGATCAAGAAAGTGAAGAAGAAGATGTGTATGTTTCTGATGAAGAGTACTTTGGTGAAGATATAGAAGAACCAGAGACTAAAAGACAAAAAGTATAGGGTCATCATATAAGTATACTAATGAGTAGATAGTAGTAATGCAAAAGGATTTCTCATTTACACCAAGACAGTAAAGTTCGTAAAATATTGTTGGTTATTCCTACTCTCACCACCACCTCTATATAGTTAAGAGTATACGTTGAATATGAAGTAAAGTAACCTAGAATAACCATATTGTTGTCTTTTAGGACTATAAACAACATTCACATCTAGCAGTATTGAGATTATCTTTATGGGTTGTAACAAGACCATTTCTGTTGTCAAATACTGTGTATAATTCTCACCAAAGTTGTTTGAACGATGAACAAGAAAAAAAAACCAAAAAAGGTTCAAAAAAAAAAACACACATACTTCCCATCATTACCAGGTATAGACAAACAATTCTTTCATTTATAGTTTGACCAATTCCCAGAAATGTCAATATTCAAGCCACGTACTATTGTTAAACAATCAAGTACTTTACCTACAGCGACTATTCATGAACTTACAAAGAACCAACATTATTGTGTATCAAAGTTACCAGCATTACCTTCAGTGTTCAAATCTCAAGCTGATTCATTCACTAATGCTTACTCAGATTCAGAATCAAACTATTCATTAGTGATTAATGAAGATTCAATATTTGTTTGGTGTTACAAATCTACTGACGCAACTCCATTATCTATTGAATTCCCAATTGATAAATCTATATTTCAATTACCAATGGCGATTTTGACAAGACCATCAAGCGGTACTGGCCAAGACCCAGGATTAGTTATATTAGATTCTGTATCAGGATTAATAAAGTTTTATGAAAGTGTACAACATGCCCCTACATTGGGATTGATTAATGATAAATCATTGGAAATAGATATTCCCTTGAAAAAAGATGAATACATAACTTTAGCAGAAAACGTTGAACCAGCAGGAATAGTGATTGCCACTTCTTTACAAAGATGTATTTTAATTTCTCTTAGGGATTTCAAAAGTAAACCACAATTAGGGTACATGGAATTATTAAATAATGAAGGTTTTTTACAAAGGTTTTTCAAACCAGAAACTAATGAAATCGTGGCAATTAGATCAGGGAAAATTACCAACCACGGAACAATTCAAGAAATACTTGTATTGGATTCTTCTGGTAATTTTTATTTATATAACTATAATTTGTTTTCAGCAACTGCTTCTCCTTATGTCGATAAGAAAAAATCATTCAGACAATCTATCCGGGTTGAATTTGATGCATACCCAGGATCTAATCAGTTTGCTACATTTTTAGATATTTGGCCCGTTGATGATATTTATTTGGCTCTCTGTCAAATAGAGCAAAGCTTATATTTGGTGACTTTAAGAATCGATAAATCAGGGGCATTACCGTTCGGGTCCCACAAGTTGAAAACAGCCAACTTCCCATCTTCCAAACCAAAACTTTATTTGCCTAAACCGGGCAAGACAGCATTTGTCATCATTGACAATTCTGTAATACTCACCGATTTGAATACTTCATATATCGAATCCAAAAATACTTTGACGTATTATAAACCAAGATGGGAGGATGTTGTCAGATTCAAATCTTCGGTTGAATTTGTTGGTAGTGGATTTGAAAATCAATCCCCCAATTCCAACCCAGCAGTGATTTTGATAAGTAAAAATTTTGGTGTTGTTAGAATTGAGAAATTCCCTGAATCTCAAACTGATACAGCCATTGAACCATTGGCTATTGTCAGGTCTCATATCGAACAAGCAATCTTTTATTCTGATGTTCATGAAATAGATTTTGATTTATCCCAAAGATTTGGAAAAGATGTTATCCAAAGGGCCATTGAAACTATTATTGAAGAGATATTAACCTCGACTTCATCATATTTCCCTAAAACTTTACCGTCAATATCAGATTTGACAAATTTGAAAGTTAAACTATACAGAAAACTTATTGAATATGTAAAGAGAAATTTCGACATCTCAATAATTCCGCAAATTGTGGAGAATCTAGAAAAAACTGATGTTGCTCATCAAATGTGGACTATAGTTGACGCTAACCAAGAGATGAAAACCGTGTTAGAGACTCAATTGGGTGACATAAGAGAATTTTTCACTCATAACGTTGCTGACATAAATCCAGTGCTTACAAAATTTATTGAGAATTTGGTGGAGAAAGATTTACCAACAGTTCCATTGGTAGTAAAAACATTATACAATGGAGTATATTTAAATGAAGTTGAGTACGTGACCCAAATTTCAAAATCATGGGTATTCACAACAAATTTAATTATCAGAGCAGAAGAAATTTTCACTCGTAATTTTGTTGAATCTGAAGGTGACCCTATAGTAGCTTATCATTTGGTGCAAGTCTTGTATTATTTTGTGAATAGTGCAATTGCTTATATGAGATTAACACCAGAAAATAAGGCCCATCTTCAAGATTATCAGATTTGGTATAATAATCGTAAGCAGTATTGGATTGGAGTGTTATTAAAAGCTGGCCTTGAAAAAGAAGCCACAGAAATTGCCGAAAAATACCATGATTTTGCTTCTTTAGCAAGAATTTTAGATATACACCAAGAAGAAACCAATTCAACTGATCAATCAAACTATAGTAAATATTTTGAAGAGTATGGTTACAGTTTCGCCAGTTGTGTTTATGATTATTATTTAGAGAAGAACAAGATTCAGGAATTACTATTATCTTTCACAAATTATAAACACTTGCTTTTGCAATATTTTAAAGAAAACCCCAAGAAAACAGCTAATGTATCATGGATCAGATATTTATTGGATACTGAGTTTGCAGAAGCATCGAATTCTTTAATTGTGGCAGCTGAAGAGAACGACAGTTTAGACAATCAACACATCAAATACTCACTTGCCAAACTATCTTCTGTTGCATCTGGGAACGGCGACAATTTGAAAGATATCAACCATGAATTGTTAATCATTAAATATCAAAAAATTATCAAACATCTGACTGCAGACAATGGTAGAATAGAGGCCATTAAAAAACCAACATTTACAAAGAATTTTGTCAACCAAGAAATAGACAAACAATTTATTGAACCAATTGTTGATATTTATTTCGATAGATTTGTCGGTGGGTTTGAATTAAATAACAGTGAAATTATCAATTTATTGACTACAGTAAAACCATCAATTTCAAACAAATCTGGATTCTCGTATGCCTTTAAAATTGCTGAATCAATCTACAATAAAAGTATAGCTAATTACTATTCTAGTATGGTATTAGTGCGTTTATTAGTTTTGGGTGATGAAAAATTATATCAAGTGAATGACAATGATAAAACCACTAAAAGAAAAGCTAAAGAGTCAGCTTTATATAAAACTTTGAAACAGAATCCAGGTGCTATTTCTAAACTTGATCAATTATTAAATAATCCGGAAATAAATAATGCTGAGTATGAGGATAGCATTACTATCAAGGAATTCAACGAGTCATTGTTAAGTCAATTAACAAAACAGCTTGGAAATGCTAAATTCAAGTCCTGGGTTGAAGCAGTGAAAGAACAAGCCAGAATTTAGAGTTATTATATGTACACATTTTTTTTAATATAAACATGTAGCAATATACTTTATTATTCCGTGGATTCTTCAACTTCTTCACTATCTCTAACACCTTCTTCTTCATCTGCTTCTTCTTCGTCTTGATTTTCTTCATTTGATTGTCCAACACGCACTCTTACTAATGGTTCAGGGAAAGCCTCTTTGTTATTATCATTAGACTCTTTCATTAAAGCTAGAGATGCTAATGAAATAGATTGTACCACACTCTTCCAGTTTGCTAAAATTAATGCTACACTGGCAGTTCCTCCATTCATCGTCTCTAATTTGTCACCTATAGACTCTAGTTGTAAAACCAAATCATCTGTCAATTCTTTAAATTCCCTAAATCGTTCCAAGTTTGCTCTTTTTTCAGCAATCTTTTGGTATATAGCAGTATTTGTTTTCAGCATTTGAAAGGTTTTGTGGTGGGTATTGATGAATGAAATGATTAGAGTGATTTATTTTAAACTTTTTTTTTGGCGTTGCATTTGTTTTGTTTTGTTTTGTTCTGTTTTGTTTTGATTTTTTTAGCCCTCAAAATTTCCTCTTTGCTTTTTGTTTACCACCTGATTAATCTACATTCATTTATCACTAGAGAACCATTTGAGAACTAGTCAAAATATGGCAAGGAGATCGGAAATCCCCATTAGTGATAGGGGGGCAAGACGACGTCTGTCGATAAATATAACAAATAATCTACCCCCAAGTTCTTCTTCATCATCATCTTCATCATCTAAGGAAATTAACTTGGGTGAAGATGAATTAATTCAAACATATGTAGATCAAAACAGAATATTAGCTAAAAGAAATGCAATTTACTCCACCAAAATAACAGAATTAGAAAATAAATTAAATCAATCTAACTTGGAGAATACTAGACTACGCAATACGCTTTTGTCTTTAGTAACTTCCATTGAGTCGAATGTGATGACTAATGTCAACAATATCTTACAACTGATTCAACAATCAAGAATAACTAATGGATTACCAAGAAACGCACAGCTAGACTGTTTGGGCCAACTGGAAAGACCAGAAACTTCCACCCCTTTAAATTCAACATCGTCAACACCAGCTTTTAATATCGAGGAAAGTACCGTTAAAGAATCCAAAACTAACAACTATGGTGTTCCTCAATATTTCAAAAGAAAATCACCAGAAGAAAAGGAAGAGCTATTAGAAAAGTTTTCAACAATTTTGGAACAACTGGAATCAGATGATTTGGTGACGGTCGCCAATATTACCACTACCACAAAAAACGAAGATAGAACCACTTGGGAACTACCTCCAGCAAGTAGTGAATCAAAATTGCCCTTGGAATCTACGTTCAATGAGAAAATTTCTGTATTACAAGAAGACCTGGAACAAACAAATACTAAAATAATGGAGAATCCAAGCTCAAGTTCAAGTTCAAGTTCAGGTTCACAAATCAACAGTGATGAGCCTATATCCACACTCAAACTGAAATCAAAGACAACCAAAGAAACCGAAGAAAAGGGTAAAAAACCTAGTAGCAAAACAACTAAAAAATCTACTTCTTTGGTTAAAACTGAAGAGAAGCCAAATACTGAAACCGTAGCAACTGAACCAGTGGTAACTGCACGTGCATCATCAGAAGAACTTCCTCCAAGAAGACCTTCACGGAATAGAAAAGAAGTGAGCTACAAGCCATTATCCATGCGTGCTAAAATGAGAAGAGAATCTATAAAAATGTTGGATGCTGTTGGTGATAATGTGTTAATAAATTATTCCACGAGTTCGAAAAAAAGAGCCAATGAATCACAACAACAACAACATGAACCAAAAGATCCAGAAGAACCTCAAAATAAACGTAAAGCATTATCTAATATAACCAATACAGCAAAGTCAACAAACAAAAAGCATCAATCATTAGACCCATTTGCTCAGGCTGATTTATCAATATTTGATTTTCAAGAGGATAAAAAATCACAAAGAAATCGTAGATATACAACCATTGGCTAATTCAATATACTACAGTACCAGCTGTCTTGGCATTATTAATTTTCTTTTTATTGTTTAACAACTATCTCTCTATATACCTAGATATAACAATATATGTATCTCACACACTCATTTTCATTTTTATAGGTGGATATGGTTCATATCCAACTATTTCGAAATCTTCAAATTTAAAATCATCAATAGACTTAATCTCATTTTTTCTTTCCTCTTTGATAACTAATTTGGGAAATTGTTTAGGGATTCTTTCAAATTGTTCTTTTAAGGCATCTATATGGTCCAAATAGACATGTGCATCACCTAAAGTATGAATGAATTCACCACAGTCCATATCCACCACATGTGCAATCATCTTGGTTAATAAAGCGTAGGATGCAATATTAAATGGTACACCTAACCCCATATCACAAGACCTTTGATACAATAAACAAGATAATTTTGGTTTGGCCGTTTTAGCTTGTTTAGGATTATTTGGGTCCGGCAGAGATGTAGGGAAATTCACATAAAATTGACAGAAAACGTGACATGGAGGCAAGGCCATTTTAGCAAAATCTGGCGGATTCCAAGCAGACATGATAATTCTTCTATCATATGGATTTGTTTTCAATTTTTTAATAACGTCTTGTAATTGATCAAATCCTTGACCGGTATAATCGGAATCACAATCTTTATATTCTGCTCCAAAATGTCTCCATTGGAACCCGTAAACTGGTCCCAAATCTCCTTCACGACGATGAGTCAACCCTAATTTGTCCAAAAATTCACGAGATCCATTGCCTTCCCAAATCTTCACTCCCTTTTCACTTAATATTTTAGCATCAGTAGAGCCAGCAACAAACCATAATAATTCATGTATGATCCCTTTTGAAAATACTTTTTTAGTGGTTAATAAAGGAAAAGTATCATTTGATAAATCAAATCTTAATTGTGGTGGTGCAAAGAGCGATTTTGTGCCTGTACCAGTTCTATCAGGACGATGTTCACCTTCATCTATAATCCTTTTACATAAATCAAGATATGCTTGCTCTGCAGTGTTAGGTGATACAGTCATTTGTAGTGATTTGAATTTGTTTTCAATTATGAAAGAAAACTAAGTGTTATGTATTTTCATTCATATTTTTGTTTTCCTTTGTTTTTTTAATTGATTTACGCGCATCAGTTATTAAGAACGGGAACGAAAGAAGTGAGACGCGACGGACAGACACCACACACTTGGTAGCAATCATCGGTATTCCTTGTATTTGCCCCACACAAATCTACAAATTTGACATTAATTAATAGCTTCACATTTATTAAAGAATATAAAATAAACTAAAGAATATTAAAAAAAACCAAGTTATAAAAATAGATAGCTCAATGGCTCATCTAAGCGAAACAAAATCATAGCAAGACTTCAACTCAATTGAGGTTACTCACTCATTGTTTATTTGGAGTCACCAAAAATAGCATCAGAAGCTTTTTGGACAAATGATTTGTCGTTTTCAGAAGTAGCTTTACCAGCAGCACTGTCAAGAGAGTCAGTAACCTTATCCTTGAATTGTTCTGGAGTGGATTTTTGAGAATCTGGAGTTAATTTGGATTCGATTTTATCACCAATATCTTTTCTACCTAAGTCGGACATGTTTAATTGTTCTGTTTGTTGTTTTGTTTTATAATGATAAAAAAAAAGGAAGGGAAATATGAATTGAAAATAAGGAAAACCTTACCTCTATTTATACTCCCAATTCTTCATCAATTAAAGGCGGAAACTGTTATTAACCTTAAGTGATACTAGCAACTTAGCAACGCCACCACATCTATTGTAGGAAAGCAACGGATTTATGCCTTTGACAAACGTCACCAAGTCTCGAAACGCTGAGATTGCTAAACTTGGAAATAAATCATTCAATAACATAGCAATCTACTAGAAATCAAGTGCCACACAAACATACACTTCATAGTCAATTTCTTGATATTGCCCCAAGTCTATATGCAGGATAGCAAGTAGTTCTTTTATTTGCTGACCCTACACTATAACAATAATAATCACAACTACTCAATTAATCAATTGATTAAAGTTTACTAGTCTATCGATTTTGTGTAATTGAGCAAACAAAAGCAACTTTCAGCAAAGTGTAAGCAATTTGGAGAGCAACTTAGTTTATGCAGATCCCGAGGATTTCAAGGTGAAATCACAATTCCATAGGTTGAATAGGGTGTTCCCTTAAATGTAGAAATAAGAAGAAATTTAGGGAAATGGTAAATATCTTAAAGTCCTGCTTTAAATCGAGTTTTCGAGTAGCTATGGGTCTAGTAGATGAAACAAGTCAGGTTTACGTTTATTTTAACATACAATCTACATATTGATGACGCAATATAGCACCTTATTAATCTAATAGATTATCAAAAACCAATAATAATAATATTATTAGCAACAACAACAACTATAACACATGTGTGACTATTGGCATTTATTAACACGCGCAATGACGTCTAGACTTGCAACCAAGCAAAGTATTTGAACCATTTTGGTTCAACAAGCACACATTTGGACTCAGCAATCAACAATGGTGTTTCAGATTTATTCAATGGCAAAGTTTCCAAGTAGCCTTCAATAACGACTTTTCTACCCTTTGCCTCCTTGACCTTTGCATGTAGCACTACAGTACTTTGTGGCGGTGCTTGGTTTTTGAAATCAATCAGTAGACTGGCAGTGACCCCCTTCTTCGAAGGTAATAATGGGAATCCGGCAGAACACAATCCTTCATCCAAAATTGTGGAGACAATCCCATTATGAATTTGACCATCTTGACTAATGAGCTTATCCCCCAAGTGATAAAAACTGGTCAACTCCCCATTCTTTTCATCAAGAAATACTATTGGATCTATTTCCATTAAATCGGGTCCAAACAAAAGCCCGGTATTCACGTAATTTTTATGATGTTGATCTGGGAAAGCGTGGCTGGAATTGTAATGTTTGAGATTAGGGTCGTTGACCAACTGTTTATACCTATCAGTGGACCTAATTTGCTCTAGAACTGAATCATTGATCACCAACAACTTTTTATCTCCAAATTGACCTTTTCTCCAATCTTTGGGAAACGCTGCTATTCCTACCCCAAATGCAAGCAAGGGTGTTGTTTTTCTGACTAATGATCTGAACATTTCCAAAGTGTGGAGGTAACAACCCTTCGACGTTTGTATGGATATCGATTTTTTGTTCGTGTGTAAAGAACCACACCCAAAATTTTTTTGATAGTCGCATTTTGAGAGTTGACACGACCGAAATGTTTACGATGCCCATCTGAAATATTTTCCTAAATTTTTTTTTTTTTATAATCTAAATCATAGTAAGAATTTATTATTATACTAAATAAAGGAAAGTCAAATATCATCAATGGGTAACAAGGCCAAAGGAGTGAAGCGTTCTGCAGACAAATACAACAATAAGTCTTCTAAGAAGGCAAAGGTAGCTGAAAAACTTCCTTCACCTTCTTCCGAGAGCGAACGTTCAGAAGATCGAATTGATGAAAGTGACGCAGAATCCAGTTCTGGAGACGATTTGGATATCAGTGAGGACGAAGATGAATTAGATGACTTGGATGATGAAGATGTGAAAGAAGATAACGACGAAGAGGAGCAAGAAGAAGAAGAGGAAGAGGACCAAGAAAATGGAAATAATGACAACATCGATCCAAACAAAAAATCATCAAAAGAACAACATTCAGAACAGAAAAAGGTATTGAATGAACGTAAATTACAGAGAAAAGCAGGTATTCAAGTACAGAAAATTAAAAGTTTATGGGAAAAGTTGAGAGTCACCAAACCAGCTCCAACCAAAGCACAGCGTGATAAATTATGTGATGAAGTTTGGGAGTTATCTCATGATGTAATCAATGATCTTGTTATGAAACATGATGCTTCTCGTGTTGTTCAAACTTTAGTGAAATATTCTAGTAAAGAAAGAAGAGATATTATAGTGAATTCATTGAAAGGATCTTTTTATCAATTGGCAACTTCTGCATATGGGAAGTATTTGTTGATTAAGCTTTTGCATTATGGTTCTAAAGAATCTAGAGCTATTATCGTTGATGAATTACATGGTAAATTGCGTAAATTGATGAGACACAAAGAAGGTGCTTATGTTGTTGAAGATTTGTATGTGCTTTACTCGACTTCTGAACAAAGACAGCAAATGATTAGAGAATTCTGGGGATCACAGTATGCTGTTTTCCGAGACTCTGGTAAGGGGAAAACCGTTTTAGATATTACTAGAGAGCTGGCTGAAAAGAAACAATTGATTATGAGTAATTTATATGGTACCATTAAAGCCTCAGTTGAAAAGGGCTCTACCGGATTTCAAATTTTGCATGCTGCCATGAAAGAATATGTCACTGTATTGAAAGATGATATTGACGCTAACGATTCTGCTATTCGTGATTTTATTGATTTACTTGGTGAACAATTTGCAGAGTTAGTTCATACCCAAGAAGGTTCTGATGTTGCTTGTAATTTAATTGCCCTTGCTAACGCTAAAGAACGTAAGGTAATTATCAGAGGTTTGAAAACCCATACTAATGAATTGATCAAAAATGAATATGGTAATATCGTTTTAATTACATTGTTCATGACTGTTGATGATACTGTTTTAATTTCTAAATCTTTTGGTGCAGAAATATTCACTTCTGAGTTAGTCCCCGAGTTAATTCAAGACAAATTTTCAAGAAGACCAATATTATACTTATTGAAAGGTTTAGATGGCAAATATTTTGCTCCTAATGTGAAGAATGCGTTATTAGGATATGAAGAATTGGCTTATAAAAAAACTTCCAAAAAGGATAAACAGCAGAGAAAATCAGAACTCTTGGAAAGATCAATACTGCCAATTTACAAGGCATTATTGGATGAAGAATCTATAATCAAATTATTGCAAGTAAACATTGCTGCTCAAGTAATCACTGAATTAATCCTCACATCAACCAACGTCGAGGACGTTAATAAAAACTTGAGACCTCAGTTGGTTGATACAATTTTCCAAAAAACAATCTGTGGAGATGTGCTTGAAGATTACCATTTACTCAATAAAGTCCCATTTGTTTCAAGATTGGTGAAATCTTTAATTCAAGGTAACGAATTCAAGTTCGACAATGAGTCTAAGAAATTGGTGAAAACTGGTCAAGCAGCATCTCCTGGCATTGGCAGCGAGTTTGCAGAAAGGGTAGCTGATGAAATCAATGTCGAAGATTGGGTTTCTGGACAACCAGCTTTTGTTCTAGTATCTGTTATAGAAGTTTTGCAATTGGAAAAATCCCCAAAGGCTGAAAAGTTGAAAAAAGCTATAAAGAAATTATCTTTGTCCAGCGATGACAAAGGAGCAAAACTTTTAAAAAATATTATTTAGAACTTGTATATTAAATGTTTACATCATTTCATCAGCATCGAATTCCTCTTCTTCACTATATTCATCCTCACTAAACTCATCTGCACTCTGGTCGTCAAAAATTGTTGACCGCTCACTCAAGTGTCTCTGAATTCGGTTTTGACTGAGTTCAGGTTCATAAGAATGGACTTCTTTTTCGCTTGTTATACTACCTTCTTCGTCCAGCTCCTCTTCTTGCTCGTCACTTTCATCATTTTCAAAACTCAATACAATAGCATCTTCATCAACTGCACCATCAGCTAATCCAAATTCTTCAAACCATTCCAATCTTTTACCACAACGAAGGCAGGGCATATCTTCACCATTGACTTTAATCATATTGAACCGCGTGGAAATGCACACATAACAATATACATGTCCACAATTAGTAATATAAGGATTGGTGACAGGTCCTGCAGATGGAAAAGTCCTACCACCCGTCTGTGATGCCTGATTGTTATTGTCATGACATATGGCGCATTCTGAAACAGGTAAATTTGTATATGAAGTCAAAGTTGGAACGTTCCCTGATTGAACGTCTAATGAATTCTTTGACCTTCCTAATAGTTTTCTTGTCATTCTACCCAATTTCCGTAATTGCAACAATGGCAAAATGAATACAAGAAACTCAGTCATGACATTCCAAACCAATTGTCTATTTTGAAACTCATAATTTACATTGCTTCCATTGAATTTCAACAAATCCGATGATATTGGAGTTTCTATTATTCCCAATATTCTATTAACCAACGATGAATATTGTCCATTTACTAAAAAAAATGTAAAGTTGACCAAATTAGCAATTTTCAAAGAGTTCTCCAATCCAGAAAGAATTGATGTTCTATTGATCAACAAGTAATTTTTCAATTTGTCCAAAGTTGAATGTGAATTTTGGGTAGATGATTCATCCAAGAAGAAGAGGTATGATTCCAATTTCTTGTACAAATAGCCACCAATAATAACAGCTCCTAATAAAGCTTTTCGAGAGCTCCCTATGATTTTCCCTGATCTTGAATCTGTTAACTTTAAATTTTGCAAAGAAGAACCATAAGATGAACCTGATTTCCAGACCGTGAGTCTAAAGATTAATAAGTTAAGTAACAATGAATATAGCTCCGGGTGTTGACTAAATGAGTATCTGCTTGTACTGTGTAGTTGAAAAATCGACGAAAGTTGTTCCTTCAATAATGAAAATAATTCCGAGTCCAAGATACCAGCATCAAGTTGTGAAACTCTGGGAGAAGGATAAGATATTGGGATCATTATATTTTTCTGGTATCTGATAGATTGGAAAGTGTAGTCAATTGTCCAGAGTATTAACTTTAAAAAAAGATTTACACCAAGTAGAGGAACTTCTTAATGTGGAGAAGATTTTATTATTCCCTCTCATTTTTTTTTCTATGGAATCTTACAAATGTTTGTGCCGCGGTTTCGTTGCTTCTCTTTGTTTTTTTGCTACTATTATAAAATAATACTTCCTAGTAGTTACTATAATATACATACTCTCTACTTTAGCACCAGTAAAAGTTCTGTAGTGACTTCTTCAATCAACAATGAGCTTTGTCTCAGCTTTAATGACTGCAATGTATTAACTACCGGTTTCGCAAATGGTAAAGAACTTTTAGAGTCAACCAAATAATTTATCAAGCATTTCAAAACTTTCAAATACAGGAGTTGAATGACTGGATTCTTTTTGTCATGAAGTGATAATTTGATTAGTATGCTGTTTATGACATTCATATTCAGCATATCTCTCGTTAATGGAAGATTATTGGTCAATAACTTGAAGTAGATTTCCAAAGTACTCTCCAAATTAGAAACTTTAGGAAGCAAAAACCCTCCAACCAAACAATCGACTGCCATAGGAGAATTCAAATCAATATAAGATGGTTCCAATTTGTACCAGCAATGTAACGAGTCCAAAGCATTTGACTGCCAGTAGGGATCCAACAACAAGTTATAATAAATTTTGACTATGTCATTCTTTTTTAATTCGTTTACGACACTAGCATCACAATGTACAAATTCACATATTATCGGCAAAATAAACTGTCTGAATGGTAAGTTAATTATAGACAAGGTTTTCAAGTAAGGTAATCCACCTAAATTGACAAACTCTGACTCCCTTCTATGATTCAAAGCAAGGCTATTATACAATATTGGAGCTAGAACATTAATAATCTCTTTGTAATTGCCTTTGGAGGGGATGTAGCTTTTTAACAACTTGACCAAAAACTCCAAGATCTCGGCATGATATAAATTCTTCAACACTTCTGATATGCAAGACATGGATTTCACAAACTTGAGCAAAGTCAACTGGTGAGACAATTTTAAATTGTCAAATAATTTGAATATCAATTTGAACAAGTCTATCGACCCAATAGAAATTCTAACTTTAGTCTCAGATTGACTGAAGTATTTGATTATATCAATAATTCGTTCTATTGTTATTTCAACTTGTTCTTTAGACACGTTTTTTATCAGGGGCTTTTGATCATATTTGACCAATCTGTTCAACAAAACCACTAACCAGAAAATCACACCATGCTTTGATAGAATACGGCACAAATCAGATTTCGATCTACTTAAATCTTTGGCTAATATGTTGTGAATAGACTCTATTGCAATCAATGGGAAGGTAGGAGTGGTATCAAAATCTTCTTCCACAAATTTACTTACTAGACGGAGTCCCCCACAAGAAACAAACATAGACAAGGCCTTTTCTGATAAATTCAAAATGCCAATAAATTTAGCAACTTGCAACCGTACTTGTACTTCATAGGTCGCACTTCGGAAATGCGCTACAGTGGGTATGCCTCCCAAGAAACAAAAGTTCTCGAGCGTGCCTAAGTCGCTTTCGAAAACATGGTTCAATATAGAAAGACAATGATACCATAGCTGTTGTTGGCTTGGAATATCTTGAAAACTCTCTAGGAGTTCCAACAATGACAAAACTCCATGGTCTCGAATCAAGGTATCATGCAGTACCGGATATTTCTTAACAAGATGTAGCATTCTTCCTGTAACTTTTACTAATGCTGGTACTGCATCTTCGTATCCTAGATGAACTTGCTCTAACTTGCGACTTAACCTTACTACCAAATATTCCATTTTGCTTTGTACTTCTAATTCGTTTGTATCAAAGTTCTCAATGTCTATATTTAAGAAGGGGTCGGATTCATCCATACTTTCTGCAACCACTGCTAGTTTATTTGGACCGATAGTTTCAAATTCAAAATTGCCCAGGGTATCTTCCTTTTCATCAGCAAATAAAGTTAATAAATCCTTTTTGGAATACTCCGTGAGTTTAAACTGTTTCTCTGTATTATCTGGTTTCAATTCTATTATAGAAGATGTCGAGTTTTGAAACTTAGACACTTTGATCTCCTCAAAATCTTCATCCCAATTTTCATCATTTGATTCAGAATAAATCTTGATTGACCTCAACTCTCTGCTAGGTTGTCTCAATAAGGTGGCCATCGAAGTCTTTGCTGTTGCAGTTTGGTTTAACCATTTATGTTTCAAAAGCAATTTTGCACTTATTCTAAGATTGGCTTGCTTTTGAAAACATTCCAATAGAAAGTCTTTTGCAAGAGTAGACATATTTTTTGGTAATGGCGGATGCTCATCGGTACCAATAGCATGTAATGTTGCCATAGCATTGAGGTCGTGATACGGTGGATTTGTGGTAAACAACTCAATAATAGTTGCTCCTAATGACCAAATGTCAGAGGCGGTACAAATACCTTCTCCCCCAAGAACAGTTTCAGGAGCCATCCAATTGGGTGTACCCACAACAGTTAGATGTTGAGATGTAACTTTGGTTGCAACTCCAAAATCAGCTAGTTTCACGTCGCCCTTATCTGTTAGTAGCACATTAGCGGCTTTGACATCTCGGTGTACCACCCCTTGTTCATGCAAGTAATTTAGTCCCTCCAAAATCTGTCGAACATAATTAATTATCTGATACTCAGGTAGCCCCTTCTTCAACTTTTTATACAACTGGCGTAATGACCCTCCTTCACAGTACTCAAGTAGAACATTCAAAGAAGTTGCTGTCTTCACAAATCCGTGATACTTTACTATATTACGGTGCTTCAATATCTTCAACAAATCAATTTCTCCCATTAAAACTCCGACATCCTGATCTTTCTCTATTCGAATCTGTTTGATTGCTATGACTTGATTGGTTTTGAGGTTTACTGCTCTGTAGACACTCGCAAAAGCCCCGTTCCCCACTAATGTAGTCAACTCAAAATTATCTAACGCATTGTGCAGACGCGTACTAGTTCTTTTTTCAAACTTTTGTGCTGGTGTTAACGATACTTTGACTGAAGAAGTTCGCTGATGTTTAGGTGTAGATTGCAACCTGGCATATTGATTGCTCTGTTTAAAGTTTTCTTCAGCTTCTGATTGCTGTTGCTGTTGCTGTTGTTGCTTGCGGAGTTTCTGTCCACTAAGTTTCTGAGGAATATTTCCTTTTTCGTTTTGGTAATCTAGGAAGGGTGAATCACTGTTTTCATCATTGTTATCAAATTCATAAATTGGATACACGGTGGGATAATATGGCTTGGTATTATCGCTCGTGAATTCAACATTTAAATCTTCCTTTAGTTTCTTCGCAAATGGTGAGTCTAGCGTTGAAGTTCTAGATTTGGGGTCACTCCCAACTATAATCGATGCTTTGGAAAATTTGGAGTATTTTGAAAATGATAAATCGTTCAAGTTTTCGAACCCTTCTATTTCGTCATTTTGATTGGTCTCCTCATATTTGGCAAGAACAGATTCTTTGTTCAATCCATTCTTCGAACTGGCATTCTGGCTCGTGTGTAAAGTTGTCCTTTCATTTAAATCTTCTGTCTTCAAATCAAAATCATTTAAAACCATTTCTATAGTTCTATGCACATAGTTGAGAACAAAAGAGAATGTCACGTAGTTGAAAATCCTAAAAAAGAAAACCTTGTTTGTGTTTGAATGTAAACGCTTGGTGTAGCAGGTTTTTGTTATTTGTACGTCTATGTACAGGTCCGTAACAATAGGGCCAAAAAAGAAAAACAACAACAATAGGAGAATGAAAAGCTCTTAATAATTTATGTATTCTAATACGGTTTTAACTCTCTAATAATGTTATAAAAACTATATATCTAAGGCTACTTTAGTGATCATCTTTCCATTTGGTTTGTTGTCTTCAAAAAGTTTGTTCCATATTTTTGGTATATTTTCCAATCGATGGATAAGGTCATGTCCGTGTAAATTCTCAACATGATAAGCACCGTCAGTACGAATTTTTCCAGCTTTGACTGCGTCGGTAAGAATGCCAATAGCTTTAGGGAAATGTTCCTGGTAGTCGGTGACAATGAATCCTCGAACTGTCAATGAGTTCACTGTAATCTCACCCCAATTTGAAACCTTCAGTGCTTCACGGTTATTGTATCCGGCAATAGAGCCACAAGCAACAACATTTCCAAACTTCTTGACCTTTGTCAATACAAAGCTGAGGATATCCCCTCCAACATTATCAAAATAAGTGTCAATAAACTCATCACCAAGAAACTTTTCAATTTGATCTTGATAGTTTGGGTCCTTGTAATTCACACATATATCTGCTCCCAATTTCTCAACCCATTGACACTTTTCACTGGACCCGGAAATACCAATTACTTTGGATGCGCCCAACAAGTTCTTTGCAATTTGAACTACTACAGATCCAGTAGCACCTGAGGCTGCCGACACGCAAACAATTGGACCTTTTCCAGGTGGACTATTCAAATACTGTTTCAAATCACCTGCTTCTGTTAACCCAAAAAAGGCTGTTAAGGAAGTCATTCCCAAAACAGAAAGATAATACTCCAATGGTAATCCGAGTGATGTATCAATACTGTTATACAATGAAGTGTCTTCCAAAACAGAGTAGTCCCCCCATAAAATGATTCCATATACAATGTCCCCTGGTTTGAATCTACTGGAATTGGATTGTACAATCTGACCTAAACCCAAAGACCGCATTGGAGATCCTTCTTCAATTGGTTTAGCATAATGTCTTCTTTTCTCAAGCTTGCTTCTGATCCAAGATCTTTGGGTAGGGTCATTGGAGAGGTATAAAGTCTTAACTATAACCTCTCCCTCTTTGAGCTCTTTGGGGAAACTTGCATGTTTAACAGCAAAAGTTGAGTCCAATTTGTTAAATTCTGGATTGATGAATCCAGCAGGGTGGTTCTTCAATACAATTTGTGTTGCAACCGATGGAAGTGACATGAGCGGAATTAGTCAAATCTTGTTTTTGTCCAAAAATAAAAAATAAAAAATATGAAGGAATAATTAAAGTAGATAAAAATAGAAAAAAAATATAGGGTTGATAAAATAAAATATTATTGTACCTTGAAAGAACGGAAAATGTAGTTGTTGGTGATTATCAACAAGTGTGGAGAATAAAAGAACACCGCACCGGCTCCTATTTTTGCCGACCGAAGACAAAACTGTTACACAAAATGATAGTATGTCTCAACTACAGTTGCAATTCTCTACAACTGATTTTAACTTTTTGGAACGGCACCTACAAATACAAACGTGTTGCTATGGCTTTTCATAGATCTGAAATCAGGGGATTAATGATCCCGTTTGGCCATTTATTGGTCTCAATGGATTTTGCTTATTCAGTAAGGAGTCAACTTTCACTTGATCATATTTGGATGGTAGTCAACCTCAATTTATGGTCAAACTCCTTTAATGAAAGCATAGTTTTGTTTCTTCGGTCGAATCTTTCTCGTATTTCCGTAGATAATCGACTAATAATAGTTTCTAATATCCAACATTTATTACAACACAATCTTTAATATAGACTTCAAAGAGAATTCATACTCAAAATAAACTTCATTTTTCAAATCCAGTGGTGACACCCTCAGCAGCTGCAGCACTTTGTTCATCTCTCTTTGTCTTCTCTTGGTTCCAACTAAGCAAATTCACATCTCCGGTTTTTCTTGGCTTCACAAAGTTTATCACCAACAAGGCTAATCCTAATATAAAACAAACACCTCCACCCACCATCCAACTTATCCCCAAAAAGTCGTTCTTTCCTCCGATAACCGATCTTTGGGTGATGTATAAATATTTCTTCCCCTTATACGGTAACACTGGGAAGTGTAATCCAACATTTATTTGGTATATACCACGTTCTAATGATCCGGTATCATTACGTAAAGCCAACTTATTGAATGTAGCTAAAGCAGAAGGGCGCATCCAATTTTGAAATTGGTACCAGGTTGATATATCTGGAATGTTTGTTTCATTATATCCATTTGGAAACTTTTTATACCAATTTGGTGGTGGCACAACTTCAGTATAATTGTATTGAGTTTTCTTAAATCTATTTTTGTCAGTTGACCAGGCAATTCCTTTATCTGTCAATACAAGTGTATTGTCACTTGATGTCCCATTGACCGCCTCAAATGCTTCTGTAAATGTATCGTTAAACAAAGAATTGGCAATCAATCCACAAGGATAAATTCTTTTCCCATTGACATCTGAAAGGGGCTGACAATTCTGTCCTACCGTGTTCTTTATGGTATTTAAGGTTGCTGGCTTTCCATTCAATTGGTCTTCACTGAAAGATTTAACATAACGTCTATGGTTAGCATAGAAATTATGCAAACGATAATAAAGATAAATTGGACCTTTCATTTTTTCCACTACCTCAAACTGCACTTGGCATACTAACTTTTCATCATCAAATTGTTGCGATGTGTCATTTGTTAATTTCCATGAAAATTTTGGCTTCAGCTCAGAGTTTGTATCAATATTTCTAAAGTTATAAGTAGTGAAATTATCAGGAATTTCTGACCAGTAATCAAACCTAGCCAAATTTTGGCATTGACTGTAATCAATTGTGATGTCTTCAATTTTATGTGATGCATACCACATGGCCGCACCCAAAGGTACAAACACTATGGCAATGGCAACTAACAACGGAATAACTGTCTTTGCAGTCAACACTGGGTTTATAGCTTTTAATCTTTGCTGTGTAAATGAGTTTTCCTTTGGTCTTCTAGACTTTTCTTTCTTGTCAACAAACAGCTCGTCATCGTAATCTGAAGATGATTCATATTCTCCCTCCTGTGCATATTCATCTAATACACCTTCTCGCTGTTGATCTCCATTATCAATTTGTTGTGCATCATCTGCTGTTCGTGACATGATTATGGGGATAATGAAACAGGGGCTATGTGTCCTGGTATCTGTCCTATTGGTTGGAAAAAATATATCCGATCGTCCCCTTAGTATAAGAACTTTTGTCCTGTTCAGTCGTGTTAAGCTAACCAGATTTCTCTGTTAGAAAGATGAGACAAATCCACACGACCTTGTGTATTAAAAATTTTTTTTTTTCGTTCCATCTGTTGCAACAGTTCAGTAGGTATAAATTTTTTTTCAGATTTGTTTGCTGTCACTATTGAATATACACAAGACCAGAATAATAGACAAATAAAAGGAATAGAACAAGAGAATGTCTGAAACAGAAGCTGAAAAGAATATTGAAATATGGAAGGTCAAGAAGTTGATCAAGTCTTTGGAAATGGCTAGAGGTAATGGTACTTCCATGATTTCTTTGGTTATACCACCAAAAGGTCAAATTTCATTGATCCAAAAAATGTTGACAGAAGAATACGGTACCGCCTCGAACATTAAGTCAAGAGTCAATAGATTGTCTGTCTTATCAGCAATTACTTCTACACAACAAAAATTAAAGTTGTATAACAGTGTTCCAAGAAACGGGTTAGTTGTTTATTGTGGTGATGTCATAACTGATGAAGGTAAAGAAAAGAAGTTGAACATAGATTTTGAACCTTTCAAGCCAATAAACACATCTCTTTATTTGTGTGACAACAAATTCCACGTTGAGGCTTTGAATGAATTGTTGGAAAACGACGATAGATTTGGTTTCATTATTATGGATGGTAATGGTGCATTGTTTGGTGCTGTCAGTGGTAACACTAGAGAAGTCTTGCACAAATTCACAGTGGATTTACCAAAAAAGCATGGTAGAGGTGGTCAATCTGCTGTTCGTTTCTCTCGTTTAAGAGAGGAAAAGAGACACAATTATGTCAGAAAAGTTGCTGAAGTTGCAGTACAAAATTTCATTACTGCTGATAAGGTGAATGTCAAGGGTTTGATCTTGGCTGGTTCTGCAGACTTTAAGAATGAATTGTCAAAATCTGATTTGTTTGATAATAGATTGCAAGCAAAAGTCATTAAAATTGTTGATATTTCATATGGTGGAGAAAATGGTTTCAATCAGGCTATTGAATTGTCTGCTGAAACTTTGGCTAATGTCAAATTTGTCCAAGAAAAGAAATTATTAGAAGCATATTTTGAGGAAATCAGTCAAGACACTGGGAAATTCTGTTATGGTATCGAAGATACTTTGAAGGCTTTAGATTTGGGGTCTTGTGAAAAGATCATTGTTTACGAGAATTTAAACACCATCAGATACACATTAAAAGATATTGAAGGAGAAGAAGTTGTTGCACATGTTAATCCAGAATTGCCTGATAAATCATGGCAGTTGGACAAAAAGACAGGAACAGAAATGGAAATTGTCAAGGAAGAATCATTCTTGGAATGGTTGGCTGAAAACTATAAAAATTACGGTGCTGAATTAGAGTTTGTTACCGATAAGTCATCTGAAGGTGCCCAATTCGTACAAGGTTTCGGTGGTATTGGTGCTATATTGAGATACAAGGTTAATTTTGAACAATTGGCAGATGAATCGAGTGAGGACGAATATTATGATGATGACGATGACAGTTTTATTTAGATTGGTGTGTTCTTTATGTTTTTCATTTTTTATTTTTGTTTTTACCACCTGTTTAGCATATTTTAGTTTCCCTCTTCTTTCTTCTACATATATTATTATACAGTAATACACTAATTTATTTTAAACTACTTCTTTTTGGAAATTCTCTTCTTTTCTATTTTTTTGTTTTTATTCTTTGAACCTTTTAAATCACTTAATGCATTGACTTTCTCGTGACCCAAGACATCATCGTGATGAGCACCAGTAACCATTTGATGAGCCAAATTCTGGAGACCGCTTGTGATGTAAGATTTACGGGTATTCTTCTTGATTGGATTAGCCAAAAGAGTCTTTAATTCATATTTCAATGCCTTGGTTTCGTCTTTAGACAACATCTTCCCTTCTTTTCTCTTACGCTGCTTCTTAATGATATCGTCTTCAAAATCCTCAAGCCCAGATAAATCGTCCAATCCCAAATCTTCGGCTGCTTGTTTTACCCAAGAATCTTCTTTTCTTGTTGCGGTAGATGAAATACTTGCATCCGCTAACTTGGATGAGATTTCCACTCTAGGTTTGATTTGTGACACTAAATCCATTTCTATTGGAAGCAACTTGACATCGTTATGCATATTTAATCTCGATTCTTTGTTAGAGTTGCCAGCTACTAAACGACGTAACTTTCTCAAAGGTCCTGAAGCCTCCTGAGGTGAACAAAACATAACAGATACACCTTCTTTTCCTGCTCTAGCAGTTCTTCCGGATCGATGAATGTATACATCAGCAGACCTAGGCAAATGGTAATGGACAACATGGTCGATGTTTGGTATATCTAACCCTCTTGCAGCTACATCCGAAGCAACTAATACAGCTACTTCGTTCTTTTGGCTTGCTTCCTTAAATTTCTCTAATGCCCTCAATCTTTGTTTTTGAATCATTGATGAATGTATTGAGAATGCTGGTATGTTAAGATTGTTTAGCAATGGAACCAATCTCTTGACGGAGTCTATTGAGTTAGCAAATACTAGAGTCGATCCCTTGTACATTAACAAAAAGTAGTACAAGTATAAGTCACGCTCTGTAGGGCCACATTCAACCAATGCCTCTGTGATTTGCCCTGAAACAATTTCCTTTGGATTGGCATCAACAAGAGTAGGTTTTTTGTCTTTGAATTTCAACTTCTCATTTAACAACTGGACAATCTCATCATTTCCCATCAATGAACTACTTTTACCCTTTTGATGTCTATCTAATTTTCGAAACAAATCTCTCGAGAATGTGGCACTGAAGACCAAAGTCTGCCATTTCCATTCAATGGATTTGCTTTTCGGTCTATTCTTACCAAACAATTCTAATATTTTCTCGAATTCATCAAAATGACCATCTTGTAACAATCTATCTGCTTCATCCAATACTATTATGTCGATGGACGCAAGTCTTTTAGCCAATTCGGAGTCTCCTTGAACCAATTCTAACATTCTTCCCGGTGTTGCAACAATTATTCCAGGACCATGACGCAACAATCGTTGCTGCTTTTGTATGGAAAGACCTCCAGTTATACTCACAATTCCCCTGGTGGACAATGGTGAATATTTTGCCAATTTATTTAAATGGTCAACAACTTGGTGAGCCAACTCTCTTGTAGGAGCAAAGATAATCCCTGTCGGATGGTTAATTTTCTTATCTTTATTATTTTGTTTGATCAAGTTCAAAGATTGAATATACTTTTCCAAAATTGGGATCCCATATGCTAATGTTTTACCTGACCCAGTTGTTGCCTTACCAATGACATCTTTTCCCAGTAATGCAATTGGAATAGTTTCTTTTTGAATTGGTGTTGGTTTTTTGAAGTCCAACTGGGATAACCCATAAAGTGTATAAGCACTAATAGATGATCCCAAATCTCCTTCTTGCCAATTTGGTAAGTTTATCTCGTTATCGTCTGGTAAAGGTAAATCAAGGTTGGCAAATGATACAGCATTCAATTCATCATTTGATTCTGCTAACTTGTCGTCTTTATCATTGTTGGACACTCTTTCACTAGTATTGGCATCTTCTTGATTATTGTCATCATCTTCAAAACCAGCAAATTCTTCTTCTTCTTCTTCTTCTTGTTCAGTTGGCTTCTCGTCTTCAACTTCTGGTGTTTCATTATCTTCAACATCCATGTTGTTTTCGCCGTTTTCATTTGTCTCTTCTTTTTTTGATTTATTTTCCACTTTACCGTTATCACGTACTATAAACTCGGTTTTCCCGTTAACTATTTGGACATCAACTCCGTCTATTTCCTCTAATCCATAGAATCCTTCATAATCACCCAAATTGTCTGGGATATCAACTAGTTTCCATTGTAAATCTTTAGCTTTCACCACTTTTGATTCCTTTTTGAGTTTTTGCTTCAAAGTAGGTGGTTTTCTTGGTTTTGAAACCTTATTCTTTCCTTGCTTTGCCATTGTTTAATAGTACTTAAGTGTAGTATTTTATCAAATATCAAAAGACAGAGGTTTAGAATTGAAAAAAAAAAAATAGTGAAAGAAAAAAATCGCAATGCTCATCTGAAGTGATCCCGACTGCGAAGAATGTACCATAGATTTTAATGAGTATTTGAAAACCCTCACACCAGAGCTGTCCCCAAAAGCCAAATTCTACATACATGGCTAAAAAGAAATCACGATCAGGTTTACTTAAAGCACCTAAGACAATTACAGGAAAACATGGTGTTCCTAAAAGTCTAAAGCCACAAAGGGCGAGAGAAATTATACGTAGATTTCATGTGCTACAAAAGAGTAAAGACTCTGTTCTAGCCAAACTTCAGAAGATTATTCCACAAATTTCCAAAAATGACTACCATCAGATTGAAGAAATGTCTATTTACCAAGATTCCTTTAAAGGGTTTGTTTTGCCTTTGAAATATTCGGAGAATCCAATCTACAAAATAGACCATACCCTTAATAAGAATGATCTCATCACAACATTGGCATGCATAGATGCTGAAATTAAACAGCGGGGAGGCATTGAAGCTTACCAATCTGCATCAACTCAAGGTCAAGCAAGTAAGAGAGGTGGAGACTCTTCTAAAAAGTTGGTAGAATGGTTGAAACTGGACTTGTACAAACTGAAACTTCAAAATGTAAATGCCTTGGAAATTGGCTGTCTTAGTCCTTATAATGCAATATCCACAAGTTCAATATTTGATGATGTTGTTCGCATTGATTTGAATTCCCAAAACTCATTGATACTTGAACAAAATTTTATGGATCGGCCACTTCCTCAGAAGGAATCGGAAAAGTTTAATCTAATTTCCTGTTCTTTGGTTATAAACTTTGTTCCTTCACCAAAAGAAAGAGGAGAGATGTTGCTTCGAATAACCAAATTTTTGAAGAAGCCTAAACACGCAATGAGTGCCTTGTTTTTGGTATTGCCGTTACCTTGTGTTTCTAATTCCCGATATTTTGATAACGAGAAGCTAATAGAAATAATGACTGCGTTGGGATTTACTCAGACTTTTTCTTATGAAGGAAATAAGGTGGTATATTGGCTATTCGATTGGAATGGGAAGGTGAATTTAAAGAAGAAAATTCCAAAGAAAGAGTTACACTCGGGATCCAATAGAAATAACTTTTGCATTACGCTAGCATGATACATTTGGTCATGTTTACCTAAGCAGATGCTTCATACGATTGATTTTGGAACGTCATAGTTTGGATTGGAATTTAGAGATGTTTTATTCAAACTTGGGGTTAACCTAACTGGATGTAAGCCATGATTCAGAATTGAACCAAAGATTTCAAATTTAGTACAAATTAATATCTCATTATATTAAAACTATAATCTAAAAAAGTGTATATACTTGTTTAATTATCTGAATAGAACTGAATTACCTAATGTGTATATATGAATCTATAAAACCCTCTTAAAACTAAAAAAAACTCTCTATGCCCAAACCTGTAATTGTTCATAATAATCTACTCTTTTTCCCTCTTTGTTATCAATATTATTAGCTACTGCAGCTCTTATATCATCTACCATTGCAGGATGCCCGCACGTAACAAAGCATGCTGATCCTGAACTATCCTCAATGCATGTTGCAATTACCTTTTCGATACTTGGTCTACCTTCAATGATTTTTATATGAAATAGCTCTTCCCTAATTTGGCTGTGTATTCCTCCAACTGAATTCACTGGTTCTGAATTATAAGCAGCAGGTACTGATTTCTGCAACAAAGGCTGTAATTCATTTTCCATATTTTGGCCCATTCTTGGCAATCTTTTATTGAAATCATCCTCGTTTACCAATATACCTGGTCGGGTAATATATATAGTGGTTTCAATTTGTGTATCTTTTAATGACATCAATTCTTCATAAAACCAAAGTAATGAATTATATTCTCTGACCACCCAAATCAACCTCACTGTATGTTTCAGTTCTTGGTGTCTATTGATATCAAGTGCTTCAGCAAATATACCAGGTATTCCATTCCCACCAGCAATGAAAACTGCCATGTCAGCATGTTTTGCAGGGGTTGATTCACCGTAAGACCCTTCAATTGCAACTCGAATACTGGCAGAACAGTTTTCGTTAGATTTCAAATACCGACATAATGATGTCGTGACTCCTTTCTTTACCTTTATAAATAATGTGATATCCCTTTCTGATGTAGTGTAGGTAAATGGATGACTTTGCCAAAAGCAATCAAATCTCAAAAAGTGGATAAATGCATGACCACCAGGAACAGCTTCCCAATTGTCTGGCTTTGGTACAACAACTTTTAATGTCTCATCTGGTAGCAAGTAAACTTGGGCTTTGGGAAATCCAAACGAAACAAGTCGACATATTCTGATTATTCTATCAAATGCCCAAACGGCAGCAGACGTGTAGTAAAACCAAACACAATATAATGCGTCAACGTGCTTCCAAGCACCACCAATGAAAACTATAGCCAAAATAATATGCAATATCAAAAACATTTCGTACCATCGCCTTCTTAATACTAGCAAACCTTGAACCAAAATAATAAGACCGGCCAACATTGCAGTAAATCCCCAATAAATGTACGCCTCAGGCTTTTTTGAGTGTTGTTTCAAATACAAAGAGTAGCATACTGAGTGTACTAAGAATAAAATCACAATGATTCTTGAAAGCCACCTGTGAAACATGATAAAGGTTGAGTAATCCCATCGGGTCACCCATTGAAGAAAATTGTTTCTTCCTGCAAATAGAATCAATAAAGGCATTAGAGCACTTGCAAGCAAACCTGTTCTCACAGCGTAAAATCTCAATAAAGCATTTATTTTAGAATGGAAAATTGGGTTACCTTCGACGTATTGAAAATCTCCAATAAGCATTTTGAGACATATAACTGTCATACCAGTTAATATTATTGTTTCAAGCCTTGATGGCACTAACATCTCAAGACCTTTTGTTAGATGAAGCTCGTTGGTTTTATTTCTGGAGCCCGTGGCTGGAGTGCTGATGTGTTTTCTATACCAATTGCTAACTGGATCTGTCAATGCTTTGGTGAGATTAGGAAAAATTATTTTGATCCAGTTACCTATGCTTACTACTGCTATCACGACGACCCAGTATAATACTAGATACCATCCGTAATCCACCGATTTGTCATAATTCCCTAAGAACTGTTCATATGACTGTTTGAAGATAAATATTTCGGACTCATTCAACTGCACTGGAAAATTGGCTTGGCTATAATTGGGAAGTTTGTGTATTTCCTCCACTGGTTTTGCATGGTTCTTGTAATACTCCTCGGCATCGTTAACAGTAGACATTGTTATGGTTTTGTTGAATGGCTTGCACATGGAAATTAATGATTCTAGCTCTCCAGGATGACCCACCTGATAGCAATGAGCAAGAGTAGCAAAAGCTGGAAAATTGTTGCAATAACACCATTCAAAAGTGGCGTTTGTTGAACAAAATCTTGCTGTAGTTAACATTATTTGGTAATTGCATCCAAAAAATGCAATCTTTGGTTTTCCATATTTATGGAATGGAGCTCCTATCTGAGCCGTTTCTGGAGCTACTGCTGTTAATATTGAAATAATCAAGCCAACTATAAGTGAAGCTTTAATTCTGCGATACACAGGGCTTTTTAGTCGGATGGGAATCAAAAAAGGTACTAAGACAATTGATATGGCAACAGATATACATATTGCTGGATAATACATGTTGAATTGCTGATAATGGTTTGTAATAAACTAGTAGTGGTATTCTAGAAAGGAAAAAAGGAATTAGGATTATACTTATCTATTCCATCTAAAAACTCGTTCATAAATATTTTAACCAAGAAAAATTCTCTTTAAAAAAAAAAAGATGCGATCTGGGCGGGATCATTACCGTTCTTTTTTCTTGTGCAAAATTGATTTCCGATCGGAATTGCATACATCTTTGGCTGATGAAAAAGATAAGTGAGAACAAAGAAAAACGCCACATCATTCAGCTAATTTTAATGTCAAGGAGAGTTTTGAGAAGTCCAAACATTACTCCTTGAAATCAATAATAATCTTCTAACCATGCATAGTAATATAAAATATTTCAAGCCAAGGGATAATTCTTTTTCTTGTTATATGGAATAACTAAGGTACAAAATCACTATAGAGTTGGGAAAAAGGAGGTTCATGACGCCATAGTTTGTCAAAAAAAATGAGATATCAATGGTTCTCATTTTAATTTACAACGGAGCATCACGGAATAATCGCCAAGTGAATATCGGATCCGTACTTCTCTATAGTTTGAGGCTTAAACTTCTATATTTGCTTCTTTCACTAGATACAAAGAATATGGTCATCAATACATGTAGATATTCAATTCTTTGGTAACAATGGTAGAAATCAGAATCTCTACAGATGACTCGATGACTAATGAATACAATGAATCTACGACAAAATTTGTTTCTGCGACATTTCAAAGTGAGAGAGAAAAATGGTCGCGACATGCCTGACAAATCAGCAATTCTGGAACTACAAAATGTATGAATAATTGTCGCCCTTTGTGAAACATTCAACACAGACTATAAAAAGATAGCAATATGTTTTTGAATACAACAATATTAGGTTTACTCATTCAAAGCATCAACCAGTTCAAGATAGATTAGTATTATAAACGTTCAAAATGTCTATGTACACATCGAGATTAGCTACAGAATATGTTCCCTTGTCAGAAATCAAAAGACCAATTCCACCGGTGTTGGATTATCAGAAAATAGATGCAATGCTCTCCACGTTGAAAGGAGTGCCAATGGAATCGGCAACTTGCAAGGTCGAAGATATAACTGCTGGTGAACTACCTCCAATAGATGTCTTCAAGATCAGAGAAAATGGAAAAAACTTTTATTTTGCATTTGGTGGTTGTCATCGTTTTCAAGCATACGATAGAATAAGCAAAGAAACAGAAAAGGAAGTTATGGTCAAGTCCAGAATTCTACCAGCAACTAGAAAGTCATTGAGGATATATTTGGGAGCCTCAGTGGATGCTCTCTTTGATAGTGTGGATTCTGAATCATCAAGTTAGCAGAATGGATGTTATTTGTAACCCTGTTTAGGAGTGATACTAATTCAGTTACCACTATGCATTCTTGTGTAAAATTAAATAAAATAGAAATATATTGAGTGGATCAAAAATAAAATTGTTCTTGTACTTGAAGTAGCTTATTAGTTTATAGCTTTGTTTCCAATGTTAGGTGTTGCTGTATGGCAATCATTATTGGATGATCAGATACAGCATGAACAAAGTTAGTAAGCTTGCTGATATCAGTTTGTAATCTCTGGAAAGTTACGCCCTGTTCAATAATAGACCAATTGAGGATAATTTCCAGTATCTATTGCTCTTCTTAATATTGATCTGAGTATCTCGAAAGGTGTTTTCAATTAAATTATTCATTTGCAGAAAAAGCCTTGTATCCGTTCTTCTGTTTACATGGTAGCATTGGTCTATTCAATTTAATAATCATCATGTACGACGCGACGAGTTTGAAAAAAAAATTGAAAATTCTTGGTGTGCCACTTCGATCAATAAATAAGCAATTACAACTACAACAGTTTGACTATTCAAATGACGTCAAAAAGTCTGTCCTGGAAGGCATTACTAAAAAATTGGGAATTCAAGGTTGCTGCATTTATAGGAATTTATTTTCTTATTTCACATGTTGTACTTGAAACTACAGATGTAGTAAACGAAAAGGGGTTAAAATCTCATCTTAAAGTTTTACCAGAAGAAGTCATTGACTACTACGGAAAACAGCCATTTTCAAACGTGGACAAGTATGCGTACATGCAGTATGCAACCAACTATGACTATTTGAATCTTGCAATAATTAATTTCATTCACTTGCGTAAAGCAAACACCAAAATACCCAACTTGGTTATTATTTATGATGAAGTCCTACATTACTATGCTAGTGATAAATGGAGTGAGTTGTACCAAGTGGCAAACCAATACAAAATCACCTTAAAAGCTGCACCTTTGATAAAAGCAAGTTATCAAGATGATTCTAATTGGGCAGCTTCGTTTACCAAATTCCACATCTTCAATCAAGTTGAGTATGATAGAATTGTATTTTTTGATTCTGATTCAATGCTTGTTGATATTCCAAATGAAATTGATTTTGACAATATGGAAAGCAGATTCAATCACATTGACGAGTTGTTTAAAATTCCACAGGAATTATCGTTTGCCCTGCCCCAGGCCTATTGGCTAAATAATGTTGTTGAAGGTAAAAGCCCAAGACCTAGAAAGAATGTTGAAATACCAAATAAAAAGCGATATTCACTCAGGATGAAAAAGCTCGTTAATGATTTGAGCATATATCAGGATTTCAATTTGTTGCCCCTGCTAATTTATGAAAATCATTATTTCGATAATGCTAATCATTTTTTCGCTAATCATATAATGGTGATAACTCCATCAAAGAATACCTTCCAAGAGTTGATGAGGTATATTCACAATCCATGGTGGTGGTCTATAACGAATCGGGGTAGCTTAAGAAAGCCAAATGATTATGATATGGAGATATTAAACAAATATTTGAATAATGAGCTACAACGCAAGAGAATAAATGTGGGGATCTTACCTCATCGGGTGTATGGTGTTTTAACTGGGGAATTTGGTGAAGAATGGCACGAGCGGTTTGTAGTAGAACCCCAATATTTACCATTCATAAATAAAAAATCAAATAAAGGCTGGCTGCCATTAGAATTTTTTAAGAAAATCAAAGTGGTACATTTTTCAGATAGCCCTATACCTAAACCATGGGAAGAGGAAAATAATGAAGAACATTACAACATCAAAAAAATATATTGTGATAAAGGCGATATGGAAAAGTTCCACAAAGACTATCCGGTGTACAAACCTCGATTAACTGATGATTGTGATAGTGTTCTGATATGGAATTGGTTTAGAGAACAATTCTACAAAGAAAGACTGGGATATTGGTTTGCTTAGTATTAGAATAGACTACAGAGTAGAAGAAGTGTAGAAATGTGTGTAGTAGTAGTTCGGTGTTTTGACTGCATATAAACTTTTTTAAAGCTGTTGTTTGTAAAATTCTATAAATGGAATCATTAACAATACAATAAAAAAAAAACAAAAGAGAAACAAATCATGAAACTTGAAGAAAAAAAAAATACAACCTAGATCATATTCAAATAAGAAAGAATACCATTCTTTTTTTAAAACAAAAAAGTATATCACTTTTATCCTATCGCTTTGTTTTATTAATTTTTATCTACAGCTAACATGAATGATAATGTTGTGATACTTACTTTGCGGGCGGCTAATCATATTACTAATGCCAAACGAGCTGATTCAACCACATCGACTGAGGCGATGCCAACGTTGTCTGATCCCAACGCTTATACTACACCATCTGTTTCTGTCCCTCCCAATAACAATAACCCGTATATAATAAGACAATCAAATCCAGCCGGGACAGTTTTCATTGCTGTGGGTGCCATTGTGGGTGCCATTTTGTTAGGGTTTATTTTATACCATTTGATTGTTTCGTTAACTGCATCAAAATTGGCTAAGAAATCTAATGCTGACGATAGAAAATTATATGAGAAATATCAAAGTAACAATACAAATGCCTATGGTTATTCCGGTGTGACTCCTCAAACAAGTTTGAACAATTTTACTAGCGATTATGGTGGTTCTGTTTCCAAATTACCTTTGTTGAATAAGTCTTTTGCAAATGTAAATGGTTCACAGACGGGTGACAACTCCACAATTTACCAGTCTGAAGTTGGAGCTGCAGTAACGTCTAAACATGATTTGACCAAGATGTTTGTTTCTCCGACTGCCGAAGTTATGCAACATAAGAGGGTTAGATCTAGTCACTACAATCCTTCATTGACCAACTTGTCTTTTGGTGGTTCTACAAGCAATTTGGGTAACCCTTCACTTGCTACTAATAGACACTCACAAGCGGTTCCTAATTTGTATATCAACCAAGAGGTCAATAACAGTGATTACTCTTTATCTCAACATGGACTGGTTGCTCCATCATCACAACAACAGCAACAACAACAACAACAACTTAATGCACCGGTCAATAGAAAAACTCTTCCATCTATGTATCTTGAAGATTTAATCGATAAAGAATAGAGAAAAGATGCAAAACTTGGGGGTTAAATAGAAATATGTTACTTAAGGTTCTGTTTTAAAAAGAAGAAAAACTAAATATTATATTAAATTAAATTATTGAATACCAGCTTTGAAACCTATTTAGTGTAGATCTAGTATTGTAGTGGTATTTTTGGGCACAGCCTTTTCACGGTGATTTGTGTGCGTATGTGTCAAATAGACCAAACGAGAAAAATAAAAAAAGGGAAACGGTAAATAAAATTCGCCCTACAAATAAACAACAGAACAACAACAAGAACAACAAAACAACCAGAAAAAAAAAATTAAGAAAACGTAACAACAATATACACTCTTTAAGTGAACAACATTACACAACACGACAATTATCAACGAGTCAACCTGTTCGTCTTTTCCAAAACTTTTCAAAATCATTAAAAGTTATTTTGTCATTATTTTTTTTTTTGTTTTCAGTTCTTTTATACCAGTAGTCTAAGCCGAGGACTACTTTTTCAGTTTCATCAAAGGGTACCTTAAATATCATTAAAACATGCCTCTTTGTGGTGGTGGTCAAAAAACAAGTATGTATTGAGAATAAGGAGAAGATAGGAACAAGATATATAACTAGACTAATCTTAGATCAGGAATACTAACAAAATATATCCCAACTAGTTCAAAGAAAAATTGTCATTCTTGGAGATGGTGCGTGTGGTAAAACATCGCTTTTGAATGTCTTCACTAGAGGATATTTTCCCCAAGTCTATGAGCCTACAGTGTTTGAAAATTACGTGCATGATATATTTATTGATGGTCAATCCGTTCAATTGTCATTATGGGATACAGCAGGACAAGAAGAGTTTGATAGGTTGCGATCTTTATCGTATTCCGATACCCATTGTATTATGTTGTGTTTTTCTGTTGATTCACCAGACTCGCTTGAAAATGTTCAAAGTAAATGGGTAGGGGAAATTGCAGATCATTGTGAAGGGGTAAAGTTGGTATTGGTGGCATTGAAGTGTGATTTAAGAAATAATGAGGATATAGAAGATCAGCAACAATCAAATCCTTACTCTTCACAAAAGAGATTGATTACATACGAAGAAGGGTTAGCTGTGGCTAAGAAAGTTGGGGCCTTACGATACTTGGAGTGCTCTGCTAAGAAGAACAAGGGTGTTAACGAAGCATTTTCTGAAGCTGCAAGATGTGCCCTTAATGCCAAACCTAAAGGTGCCAATGACAATGAACCACAAAAGAAAGGTTGTGTAGTTATGTAAGTTTTGTCATTGGTGTTGGTGTTGGTGTTGGTGTTGGCGTTGGCGTTTTTTTTTGGTATTGTTATTATAGTTTTAATCATTAATATTAATATGCGTACATTTTAAATCTACATTTATTTCTTGAAAGGGTTACTTAATAATTCCTCACGTTTGTTCCAAATATCCTCTGAGCTTCCCTTGGCTTTATCTTCAAGGAATCTCTTTTTATAAAATTCTTGCACTTTGATACGATTGGTCAACTCCCTTTCGCTCGATTCTTCAAGCGGTCTTTCTTCCTGTTCTCTAAATGATCCATGTTTTATAGCAAACCAAAATTTTTCTCTCTGTCTTGTACATGAGTCATAAGTTCCATATCTATAATAGTTTTTCACTTGACCTCCCAATGCAAAGCAAGCGATTAACTCGTCTAATGCAGTCATCATCGACACCAGTCCAGGGTATTCATTCAAACTTGTATCTTTTTGAATAGATTTTGTTATTTCTTTTCTTCTTTTCTGTACATCTTCATTTGAATCTTGAAACAATTTCCAAATCTCTTCTAAATCTTTATCATCTTTACTCATGTTGAAGTATATGGTGTAGGAATAATTAACAGTTATCTGAGAAAGAGAATTGGATTTTTCTTTTTTTCTTTCCTTTTTGTTTCTCCACGAACAAGAAATTTTTCAAAACTCAGAATCACTTTCAGATTGACCTAAAAAAAACTGAGCTCTTTCGAATTTGCATTTAAGAATACTCACCACTTCGTATAATAGGAGATAAACCCTTTGATAGCTCTAGACTAGGCTCGAATAGATTATGGCACTCATCTCAGCTAGGAAACAGTTTTGGTGGCATCAATCAGATAATCAGTGAGAATACTCTACTACATTCGCGCGATTTTAAATGGTCTAATAAAAAACCAACGAAAGAAAAAAAATTCAATCACATCCCAAACAACACTTACATCGTTTTGTTTCTGATGCAAAAAAATAACAAAACATATAAACACATGCTCTCAGCAGGATTCGAACCTACGATCTCCTCATTACTAGTGAGGTGCCTTACCAACTTGGCCATAAGAGCTTTACATGTTGACACAAAAGGTGCTGAATTTTTTAAACATAAATAGTAGTGTATTTTACTGTTTTTGAGCTTTATATTTTTGGAGGATTTTGGTTACACATGAGTCTGTTTTTGTAGCCAATGGAGAGTGCTGTTTCTTTTATTAAGCACTGTGATTTTTATCTGAATCCATGTAGCAATAACACTCGAAACAAGAGCTGTCTCGTTGTGTATTTTTTAATTGTAAATTAGCATAAATTATTGATGAAATTATTGCGGATACTCAGTTCTCATTTAGTTAGCGAAACATTTTTTTGTAGGACTAAAAGTAAGTCAGCCAATACAACAATCAGCTGTTACTTGTTTATCTACTTATAATAATCATAGTCGGCTATATATGATTGAATCAACTCTGGTAAATCATTTCAACATAGAGCTACCAAATTTTGTTGATCCATAATTGATCAGCTCTGCACGACATTCATGTATGTGTATTTTTTTTCTGGCACTGAGTATCAAGCGTGAAAATTTTCTTTTCTGAACAAAATTATAACCAAAGGTTTACAACGATTATACATCCCACATAAACTTGTTGTCTAATGTTCAGTCTACCTTCATTAACACAAAAGCTTGCAATAAGTAAAGCAAGTTTCTTGACTCCAATCCGACAACTTGGAGCTTTAGGTTATTTGAAACCTCATGAAGGTTCTACATTCAATTATAAAAAATTGGGTCGTGGTCAATCATCAGGTAAGGGGAAAACAGCAGGACGTGGGCAAAAAGGTCAAAAGGCTAGAAGTAAAGTTCCATGGTGGTTTGAAGGGGGTCAAACACCATATTACAAACGTTTCCCAATTACTGGTTTTAGAAAACCATATCAAACAGTATTAGAAGAAGTTAATTTACTGAAAATTCAAGATTTTTGGGATAATGGTAGAATTCCATTACAAAAAGGTGAAACTTTGAATATAAAAGTAATGAAAGATTGTGGACTTGTAACTGGGAGTTTAAAAGATGGTATTAAAATTTTGGGTAAAGGAGTTGAGAATTATAATGTTCCATTAAATATTGAAGCTTCTAGAGCTAGTGATATTGCCATTCAAGCAATTGAAAAAGCAGGTAATTCTTTTACAGCAAGATATTTCACAAGATTGGGTTTAAGAGCTCATGTGAACCCAGAACAATTTCTTTTAAAGAGAGGTTACGTCCCTTTACAAGCTAGACCAACACACAAAAGAGATATTGAATTTTATTCTAATCCTGACAAAAGAGGATATTTACAAAAGGATAGATCAATATTGTTGGATCCTTTGGAAAAAGCTCGTGAAGAACTTGCTAATAAAAAACCAACCAAGAAGTTATCTAAATTTAAATCATTGGAAGAACAATTAGAAGAAGCTTCTACAATTAGTTACAAACCATCAAAAACAATCAGTGTTAGCGATGTCTAGAGATTAACATGTATATAGTTGAACTTTAATCTAAAACTTAAACTCAAACCTAAACCTATTCAATATCAACAAATAATTGCAATAGATTTTCAATAATATCTTGTAGATCGTTTAATCGTAGTGGCTTCTTTGTTTCCCGTTTGTTAAAACTATAGTTATGTTTTCTCAATGCAAATTGTGTTGCCTTGAATGTCATCTGGTGGATTTCTTTAATTGTAAGTTTATCATTCAAAGAAGAAGCAACGTTTGATGACAATCCCCGTATTCGCAACCCCGAAAAGATTATTTTGTTAATTGCCGTATTGATTTGGTCTTGATTTGTCAATATCAGTGAGCCACTAGAAATATTCACCTTGGTTGTGTTTGGATTAGCTATAAACAGATTCAGTCTTTGCTTCTTCTTTTCTATAATCTTGTCAATAATTTTTGTGTTGGTTCGTATTCTTTTAGATGGTTTTAAATCTAGTAATGTATCCTTGGGGATAGATGGAATATCCAACTGTGGTAATGTTTCAATGAATTTGGAAAATTTTAAAACCAACATTTTGACATTATCTTCGTAATAAAACACTAGAAAAGTGTTGACATCCACTTTACAAAGTAAACCAATACTACCACCACCACCACCACTCTTTCCATTTGACAACAACGGAGTCTCCACTAATTTAGTTTTGAAATAATCAGATGTATCCAGATCATCGGTATATACAATTATTGGACAACAGTATACTAGATAAAATGGCAATGAAGCGTATTTAATGTAAGATATTGGTTTGCAAGAAGTAATGGTAGGCAATTTCAAAGTTTTATTTGTAGACCATAGTTGTATATCATTTATAACATTCTTCTTTGACTCATATAGTTGTATAGTTGTTAAGTAATTCATAAAACAATCTTGAAGTTTGTGATAGTAAATCTCCTTGGGTAATGAAAATAAAGATAATGCGTTTACGCTTCACACTTTACTAGTTATACTAACCAGAAAAGAAAGAAAAAAAATGAAATATGCGTGTGTATGAATCAATCTGTATTAGTATGTTTGTTCGTTTTCCTAAATTTTGCTTTTCTTCTTCTTCTGCCTTTGAAAGGAAAAAGAGACAGAGAGAGGAAAAAAAATTTGTCAAAGAGTATCTCTCATCATCACAACAACAACAACGATACACTATTCAACATTACTTTGAAAACTTGCCATCTTAAATTATTGGGGCATACTAATAATCAATTATAATAAATAATTTTTAATTTATCACAGATTGGATTAATATATTTAAATAAACTTTATTCCTCAATTAATCCATATTATATATCCATATATATTTATACACACATATCAATAATTATTATTAGTAATGATTAGCTCAAAATCAAGACCATACTCAATAGCCAGAGTCTATGCTGACGTGAATGAAAATAAACCTACTGAATATTGGGATTATGAGAATCATAAAATACAATGGGGGCTTATAAAGAACTATGAGATTGTCAGTAAAATAGGAAGAGGTAAATATTCAGAAGTTTTCCAAGGTGTCAATGTTTTAAATGATGAACCATGTGTCATCAAAGTATTAAAACCAGTTAAATTAAAGAAAATATATCGTGAAGTCAAAATATTACAAAATTTAACTGGAGGACCAAATATTATTGGATTATTGGATGTTGTTAGAGATGAACAATCGAAAATTCCTGCATTTATATTTGAAAGAGTTAACAATGTTGATTTTAGAGTTTTGTATCCTAAATTCACCATTAAAGATATCCAATATTATTTCACACAACTTTTGATTGCATTGGATTATTCACATTCGATGGGTATTATTCATAGAGATGTCAAACCACAAAATATTATGATTGATCCAATGAACAAAAAATTACGTTTGATTGATTGGGGGCTTGCAGAGTTTTATCATGCTGGGATGGACTATAATGTTAGAGTTGCTTCCAGATATCATAAGGGACCAGAGTTGTTAATTAATTTACAACAATATGATTATTCACTTGATTTATGGTCAGTAGGGTGTATGTTGGGTGCCATAATATTCAAAAAGGAACCATTATTTAGAGGTGATTCAAATAATGACCAATTGGTACAGATTGCAAAAGTTTTAGGAACAGAAAATTTAATGAAATATGTCAACAAATACGGGATAAAATTAAGTTCAGAATATGATGATATTTTGGGTAATTATCCAAGAAAACCATGGAAAGCTTTCATCAATAATGATAACAGACATTTGATTAGTGATGAAGTACTTGATTTAATAGACAGATTGTTAACATATGATCATCAATTGAGACCAACAGCTAAAGAGGCAATGGAACATCCATTTTTCAAGATATAGAAGTATATAATTTATTATATATACAATTAGTCATTGCTGCATAAAATGTTTTAAACACAATTAACAACCGACATTAAAACTATTTATTTATTTTCTCTTACTAAATTAAATTTAATATATATATATATGTATAAAGAACCACTACGTACTAATAATACACCGAAAGAAGAAATAACACCTCCATGATCATTACAATTTAAACCCATTCTCAAATCTTCGTATAAATTCTTGGATATCATAAATTTTATTATTTGTGAGCAGTAAATGGAAATCTAATTTTTGTTGCAACTCATCAAAAATATCATCATCATCAACCGAAGTTGAAGAAGTTAAATCAAAACTAGAATCATTTGAAGATATGGGAGAAGCTTTAATTGGTATTAGTCTAGTGAAAAATTCAAGAGTTGTATTTGAAAAATCTGAAGGAACAAATTGTTCTTGTAAAACTCTAAATAATTTATCATGATGACAATTATTATGTCTTAAAATAACAGTTTTAAATTGATTAAAAATATCAGGGGTGATATCAAAATCAGATGGATCACGAGCTTCAAAATATTTTAAAGGAGGTGATGATTGTAAAGAAGATTCAAACATTTCTAATTTACGGAAAAATCCTAAGAAATATTCAATTGTTGTTTCACATTCAGTTTTCACCAGTTTGTGTTTTGTTTTCACATCTTTAAGTTTACTTAATTTAATGAATAATTCTTCACTGTTCGTGTTTAATATCACTTCACTGATTTCTGCTAAGATCAAAGAGTCTAATGTTATTAGTTGTTCTAATTTAGTGGAAATAGGATCTATGTTTAACGTTTTGCTTGCAGGAATATAATCAATGTCTCCAAATGATTGTAACATGCTTTTGATTGAACCAAGTATTTGAATAATTTGTGGATAGCTTTGATAGACCAATTCGGATTTAATTTCAAATCGGAAATTTTGAAATCTTTGTAATATATTGACTAATGATGTGAGTTTTACATTTAAATGATTAAAACTATTTTGGAAATGAGTCAACTTTGTTGAATCCAATATTGAATCTTCCAATAATTTTAAACAAGACAATATATCCATAGTGAAATCATTTTTCAAATCAGAAATATCTAAAGATAATTGATTAATTAAAGTATTTAATTGGTTTGATAATTTCAAAGCTTCTGATTCGTATTTACTTTTCAATTTGAAAATTTCAACCGTTGCCGTAATCACTTGATCAAATCCAAGCAGATTATCAACAGCAACATTATTATAACTTTTTTCAATTTCAAAAATCTTATATAATTCAACCAAAAAAACAATCAAACATTTTTCATCATTATATTGGAAATCATCTGGTTCTATTAGTTTGGGGAAAGCAATAGATTCTTCAAGATAATCCAATAATTCTGATAAATTCATTCCACAAGGTATATTTGCATCATAATTAGATATTATTTCACATAAAATTGTTTCCGGTTCATTAGCCCAATCTTTACTAAAATTTCTTATAGATGTATCTGTTAAAATCCCATTAATCCATTTTAATAAAATTGTTTTGATACCCAGATAAGTTGGAGTTCCAGGAAATACACTTGCTGTATTGAATATGAATAACGACCAAACTAACCCCAATGTTAGTTTAAGATCACCATCAAAAATGTTTTCTGGACTTATGGAACTGACATTGATACTAAGGATCAAATTTAAAAATTTGAGCAAATCCAGTAGATTTTCTAGTTTTTGTAATTTAAAAGTTGGTTTGGTGTATATGGGCGTGAGATAATATAAATTGGCTTTTTTGTTCATTGGATGGTCTGGGTTCAAAGTCACTTCATAAATTAATCTATTGACAAGTTTAGTCAATACTAAACTATCATGTAAATCACTGGTTAAATTGTTTATCGTTTCGGAAATGTTTTTGCATGATGAAGTGGGTGTTTGTGGACTCAAGGTGTCCTCAATGAGTTTTGTATTAACCCATTTGACCAACGTGGCTTCTTGTAAATATTCCCAAGGTGAAACTTTTTGTTTTTGAAACATGATTTGATTAAGAAGGGCGAAGTGGTTGGAGGATTTAGTTGTAAGAATGAAAATAAAATTGAAAAAAAAAAAACAGATTAGGCTGGCTAATGGAATTAAAGGAGGAAATAAATATTCAATGTAAATGTAATTATCAAGGATTTCTAGAAATGTTAAACATATGTTTCACAAATGTCAAATAAAAACTCTAAGCTTGTTGGTGGTTGCGAAATTGAAGTTGATGGAGAGTGAAAAATAAAAACTGAAACAGGGAAATCAACTACAATTATATATATAATTGGATGTTTGTATTTGAATGGCTTTTGCTAATTATTTAATTAGAGAAAAACAATATAAGAAAACAAACCATAACAAAACAAAACCGAAAATTAAACAAGAAAATGAAATGTCTGAACTGTGCATGTTAAATTGAATGATTATCGTACTTCAACAAACCATGCATTTAAAAAACTATTGTTAGTAAATTTTTTTTTTCTCGTGGCGAGAAATCATCGCTACTACTACTACTACTACTAGTAAAGATACAATTAGCATTTTGTGTAAGAGAGATAATTTTATATAGTGATAAAATTTCACGCGATTTTGTTTTTCTTGTTTTTCACTAACAATAATCCACAATCTCTTTAAACTCTTCCCTCCTCCATTGTATAATTGAAAACTTCTTTTTATTTCTTATTTAAGCGTTCTTCTGCTACTATTATTGCTGGTCAAACACAAAACGCATTGTTAAGATTAATATCGATTCGAATTCCCACATAAATTTAAAGGTTGATGAGACCAATGACATTGCGTTACGCGTTTAATAGTCTTGGACCAAATTAGAAAAGTAAACAAATCACAGCAATCTTGTCTTTCATTGACTTTAGTTCAATGTTTGTAATTTCAAACAACAACAGCAACCTTTTTGTTTTATCTGCGTCAATCCTTACTACTCCAGAGGTAATTTTGTTATTAGCCAATGGAATAGACAAACAGGGATACTACTGTATTGTTCATATGAAAGACAAGACAAGACAAGACAGGATAGAGAGGAGAAACAAAATACCAAGGACAATTTATAGTCACATACTGGAATGTAAAGGGTAAATCAATCGAAACAATAAATCATAATCATAATTGTAAATCATTTAAACAGACTTGTCCCAAAATGGAAACTGTATTGACGCATTGGGAGTATACCAATTTTTTTTTCTTCTTCTCCTGCTACTAATAAATGTCAACTGCGTGATCATTTATGTATGCACTATAATTATTAGAGAAACAGTTAAAAACAAATTAACACTTTTTACACGACTCTTCTTCTTGAGAGATTAGTTATCAGATTGTTTCTGGAAAAAGAGAAAAATTTTAGAAAACTGTGGATATAGGAAATTCATTACTCAACTTATATAAAACTGATTCAATTACTTTTGATGTCATCTGATCCATTAACTTCAAACGCACGTCCAGCAACCGACTCATTGATCACCGTCAGAATCATAAAATCTTTCCCATATAGAAACGTGAAAAATTACATTATCAAAGATATCGATTTAAAATCAACCACTCCAAAACAACTATTAGAAAAATTGCATGAAATTATAAATACTACAGGTGCTTTGAGACCATATAGAAATGTTGAATATAACTCGATAAAGATTTACACAAAAGCCCATGGATCAAAATCTATGAATTTGGTTATTAATTTTGACAATGATGAGGATTGGGTTTTAGTGAATCCAAGTAATAACGGAGATAAACAAAGTTTGTGGGATTTAGATATAAGGAATGAAACAGAATTAAGTTTATTTAATTGGGATGATTATGTTGCATATAAAGAGAACCCCGTTGAGAAATGGTAATTGTAAGTGTTCGGGTCATTTTATTTTGGAGACCGAATGCAATAGAAAGTATGTGTGAGAGGAATGTAATAAAGGTACAATTGAGACTACTACTTTTTTGTATACGTCAAGTATGCCGATGATTGTTTATAATGCCAATTGTTTGATAAAGGGTAAGTAAATTGTGTATGATTCAGACTGTAGAAACAGAATCTTAGCATTTCTTATAGTGACTCAGATATGATCTATTATTTGCGTACTTCTTAAAAAGAACTTCTGTCAATTATTTCTACAGGATATTCACCGTGATGTTATTTAGAAAATGGTGGTATTGGTGTTTATCAGTTGGTAGCAGAGCAAATTTGATACCAAATAATAGTTAGCAATAATGATGCGGCTTGCATTAGAAAACTTCACTTAGAGTTAAATAGCCAATCAAATTACGCATATATTATAGATCCACTAGGATACATCTAACAAATGCCATTTCTGTATTCATATTGGGCTCATTAAATTAGTTGATACTGTGTGTGTGTGGGTGCAGAAGCTAGAACAACCAAGAAGAAATTTATGCTTGCCAAATTTGTAGTCGCACTAATCTTCTGTTAGTGTAGTGTTGCTTTTCTTAAGGTGATTTGGTTGTCTTTTTTTTTCAGCCAATAATATTGAGGGTTTTATAATTGTTAACAAACTTTTTGTCCCGGCTATATACAGTACCCAATAAATTTTCATTCAATGGGAAAGAAATTTGAATGAAAAAGGAAGAAAAAAAAAAAACTTGAATGGAAAACAGAATCCAATAATCACTTTGAATCCTACAGTTTAGTCAGATTCTTTAACTACTATTACCTGTGATAAGAAAAGAAAGTAGGAATTGTTCCAAATAATTATTCCAACCTGTTTGATTTTTTTTTGTTTTCCCTTAGAAAGATAATTTGAAATAAAAAGCTGTTTCAATCTAGAGAAAATATATCATTTATCAACAACAACGACGACGACAACAACAACAACAACAATTACGACGTTAATAACATCTATTTCATTGAACACATTCCAATTTTCACAAGTTTATAATAGTAAAAGTTTAAATTTCAAGTTTAACAATGTTCAGAACAGCATATAAAACTATGAACCAATCAATGGTTCAAAAATTCATTGCTGGTGGTGTTGGTGTCACTGGTTTAACTGCATCATATTTGTTGTATCAAGATTCTATGACTGCTGACGCTATGACTGCAGCAGAACATGGTTTACATCCACCGGCTTACAACTGGCCTCATAACGGTATGTTTGAAACATTTGACCATGCATCAATTAGAAGAGGTTTCCAAGTTTATAGAGAAGTTTGTGCTGCCTGTCACTCTTTAGACAGAATTGCTTGGAGAAACTTGGTTGGTGTTTCTCATACTACTTCTGAAGCTAAAGCTATGGCTGAAGAATTAGAATATGACGATGAACCAGATGATGAAGGTAAACCAAGAAAGAGACCAGGTAAGTTGGCTGATTACATTCCAGGTCCTTATGAAAATGAACAAGCTGCTAGAGCTGCCAATCAAGGTGCTTATCCACCAGATTTGTCATTGATTGTGAAAGCCAGACACGGTGGAAGTGATTATATCTTCTCCTTGTTGACTGGTTACCCAGATGAACCACCAGCAGGTGTTGTGTTACCAGAAGGTTCCAACTATAACCCTTACTTCCCAGGTGGTGCTATTGCTATGGGTAGAGTTTTGTTTGATGACTTGGTTGAATACGAAGATGGTACTCCAGCTACCACCTCTCAAATGGCTAAAGATGTCAGTACTTTCTTGAACTGGGCTTCTGAACCAGAACATGATGACAGAAAGAAATGGGGTTTGAAAGCTCTTGTTGTCCTTTCTTCATTGTACTTGTTATCCATCTGGGTCAAGAGATTCAAATGGACTCCAATCAAGAACAGAAAATTCAGATTCGACCCACCAAAGAAATAAATTTTAGTTGAACATGATAGATAGGGGAAGATTTAAGATGGAAGTAGATTTTTCAGTCATTACAAAGAAGAAAAAAATTAATTTTTGAAGTCCATAATGGGGTTTCTTTAATCTGTAAAAAGAATTTGTTTTTTTTATATTTTGTTTTCTTTTTTTCTAAAGTTAATTATATAAATGAGAACCTTGATAAACAGAAAAAAAAAATTCTTAAAAAAAAGGAATATACGAATATTAAAGTATTTAAAACTATAAATTGTAAGCAATAATTGATTCTTTTAGAGTGGTGTTGGTGGTTTTTACACTAACATTTGTACAGAATTTTATTTTAGTTCAGTTCAGTTCAGTTCAGTTCAGTTCAGATTTATCTGATCTCTCCTCTTCTCTTCTTATTTGTAGAAATGAAAAAGTTATCATCGGCAACACGACCTTTTTGTTTTTTACTCTTCTGGCGAATTTACAGGTGAATTTTTTTTATTTCTCGCCGAAAGCTTCGTTTTTTTTTTTTTTTCCCCCGTCGAATTTCTATACAATTCGATCCTTTGTCTCCTCCGGGGTGTCTTTGATTGATTTTATAATTCAAGAAAGTAATGCCCGGTTTTGATATTTTTCCATTTTTGAACAGACTATTGTTGAATAATGTATATGTAGAATTTTCTAGAATTTAATATAATATAGCAAGTAACACCATTTATAAAGAAACCCCCACTTGAGTCTAAAAAGTAGTATGTACCCCTCCCACCAAATGACCCTCTTACACCCATTCTCTCTCAACAAATTGTCGATTATTTAAATATGCAATTTTTCTCCTTTTTTTTTCCCTTTCCCTTTCCCTTTCATCTTCGCCGAAAAAAATTATTCTTAAATTTTTTTTACTTTTATTGATCACTTTTGTTGTGTTTTCTTTTCTTTTATTTTATTTTAACTGACATTATTATCTTTTCTTTTCTTGCTTATTTATTTTTATCAACGGTTTTCTAGATACCTAACTTTAAATATATTCAGTCATTATTGCTACTATCGTCATAGTTTCAGTTTTTTAAGTTTCATTATTATTAATTTTGTTTTTTTTTTGTTTTTTAAAAGTGTATTGATTTGAGGGAATTTTTTAAAAAAAAGATGGGAAGTTCAACCAATAATACACAATCAAAAGCTACCCCCAGTGTGTTAGAAAATGAAGTCAATAGCTCAAAATCATCAGTTGTTTCATCAACGTCTTCTGCTAAAGGGTTGCTACGTGAAACCACTAATCATGGTACTATGGAAACATCCTCGGTTCAGATATCTGAATCAGAATCTCGTCCATCGAAAATGGTACTTGTATTAACACTTGCATCATCAATTTCTGGATTTATGTTTGGGTACGATACTGGTTATATATCTTCAGCATTAGTTCAAATTGGTACAGATTTATCTAACAAAATTCTAACATCAGGTGAAAAAGAATTTATAACTTCTGCCACATCGTTAGGAGCTCTTCTTGGTGCTGTTGTTGGTGGTGTATTAGCAAATTTGATTGGTAGACGTAGAGTTTTATTGGGCTCAAATATCATTTTCGTTGTGGGGACAATAATACAATTGGCTGCTCGTACTGTGTGGACTATGATAGCCGGGCGATTTGTTTTAGGTTGGGGTGTTGGTATTGCATCATTGATTGCTCCTTTAATGATTTCAGAATTAGCTCCTGCTAAATATCGTGGTAGATTAATTGTTACCAATGTCATATTTATTACTGGGGGTCAATTAATAGCTTATTTCATAAATTGGGGTCTTACAAGAGTAAGTCATGGTTGGAGAGTATCTGTTGGTTTATGTATGGTACCACCAGTTTTACAATTTGTTTTATTTTGGTTTTTACCAGATACACCAAGATTTTACGTGATGAATGGGAACTTTGAAAAGGCAAGACAAGTTTTGAGAAAAGTACACGTTGATCCTTCAGATGAATTTGTAAATGCTACTATTGATGAAATGATTGCCTCTGATTCAACTGTCCCAGGTAATGGACCTTTACAAAAGGCATGGAAATCGATCAAGATTATTCACACTACTCCAGGAAATTTTAGAGCTTTGATACTTGCATGTGGTTTACAAGGTATACAACAATTCACTGGGTTTAATTCATTAATGTATTTCAGTGCAACCATTTTTGAAACTATTGGTTTCCATAACGCTACAGCTGTTTCTATTATTATTGCTGCCACAAATTTCGTGTTTACAGGGATAGCCATTTGTATTATTGATAAAGTTGGTAGAAGAAGAATTTTATTGGTAGGAATGCCATGCATGTGTATCTCATTAATTGTCTGTGCTGTTGCCTTCCATTATTTGAATGTTGATTTCAGTACTGGTACAGTTGTATCTAGAGGTATTAATGGTTGGGGGATTGTTGTGATTATAGGAATGATATTGTATGTTGCTTCTTATGCCATAGGTATTGGTAATGCTGCATGGGTGGGTGTTGAATTGTTTTCAGATGTCAATGTACGTTCCATTGGGGCAATGTATGCTGCATGTACAAATTGGGCTGGTTCATTGGTAATTGCTTCGACATTCTTGACAATGTTGGAAAATATAACCCCAACTGGGACATTTTCATTCTTTGCTGGATTATGTTTTATTGCATTTTTCTTTGTTTATTTCTTGTTACCAGATACTGCTGGTTTGGAATTGGAAGAAACCACCGATTTCTTATCCAACGGGTTCAATGTGAAACAAGCTGCACAATTGTCAAAGGAAAGAAAGAAGCATTCCAAGTTTGCTAAATCGAAACCAACCGTATAGCTCAGTCTAGTATAGTAAATATGATTTGCATTAATTTTTTAACCTTACATGAAAAAAAATGTGTTCCCTTTTTTGTATATTGATATCTCTTTAATAAAAAGGTATCTGTCGTGTGAGAATGTTCAAAAATATGCAGAATTTAATCAGATTGTGTAAAGAAAGCACAGCAAAAGAGAAAAAATGATAATTTTGGTGATGTAGTTATTGTTGTTGTTGTGTCTTACTTTATTTTTTTTTTTTTTTCCGCTTTGTCTCTTCTATATTCTTAAAAATTTTGGGATTAATGTTGATTGTGAAGTGACTTTGCAATCCTAGTTTTTATTCACACAGGTCAAGTATTTCATTACCACAACTTTTTTATTTCAGAATATTACATATATACACAATTATAGTCATTTATATATCTACTTAGTGGGTGTTTTTTTTTAAAAAAAAAAAAAAGAAAATATGTCTGTTATTGCTGGCCATCATGTGCCGAGGTCAAATGATCAAAGGCAGTACGATACACCGAGCGTACCAATAAATATCGCTCCGGATTCAGAAGGTCATATTCATGAAATGTCTCGATTGAAAGATTATGAAGTGATAGAGAAACTAGGTCAAGGAACATTTGGAGTTGTTCAAAAAGCAAAATCCAAAAAAGATGGCCTGTTAGTTGCAATTAAACAATTGATTAACCATTCTGCAAAGGAAGGATTCCCAATCACTGCCATGCGAGAAATTACCATTTTGAAACAATTAAATCATAAAAATATTTTAACCATACAGGATATGATATTTGAAGAACCCAAAATGAGCAATCGAACAGATATTATTACTATGAGGGGTTCTTTTTATACTGTAACCCCATACATGTCGAGTGATCTTGTTGGATTACTAGAGAACCCGAAAATTAAACTTGAACTTGGACAAATAAAATGTATCATGCAACAATTATTGAAAGGTATTCAATATGTACACAACCAAAAGTTTTTGCATCGAGACATTAAAGCAGCTAACATTTTAATCGGTCAAGATGGTGTTTTGAAAATTGCAGATTTCGGTTTAGCAAGAATATATCATGGTAACGTACCGAGATTGGGGATGGGTCCTGGTGGAGGAGAAAAAGCATATACTGGATTGGTTGTAACTAGATGGTATCGACCACCAGAAATATTACTAGGAGAAAGAAAATATACTACTGCAGTTGATCTTTGGGGGATTGGATGTGTATTTGCCGAATTATTCACTGGGAAACCAATTTTGGTAGGGAAATCAGATTCTCATCAAGCACAAATTGTATTTGAGTTGGTTGGATCACCTTTGACATGGACTGATGCTGCAAAACTACCCAATAAAAATGAGTATAGTTGTGGCTTGGCTTGTAAACGAAGTCTTGAAGCAAAGTTTGCTAGTATCATGCCTACTGAAGCTATTGACTTGTTAAGTGGATTGTTAACATTAGATCCTTTCAAGAGACTTAATGCCTTGGATGCTTTGAATCACAAGTTTTTCAGTACTGATCCATTACCATTATTACCAACCCAAATGCCTAAATTTGAAGAAAGTCACGAAATTGATAAAGAACGATTTAAAAAATTGAAAGATAAAGAACAAGCTGTTAGTGAGTTGAAGCCTCCAACTGAAATACGTTACGACAATCATTCGGAATCGAGGTATAATGCAGACCATTCTACTTTTGGTGGTGGTGGTGTTGGCGGTAAAGAAACAAGTTTTAGTTCCGGGAAATCAGACTATATCGACCATTATGAACCAAGAGCACGTAGGGACCATTATGAACCGAGAATACGAAATGATAATAAAGATTCCAACGATGTTAGAGGAGAGTTTGAACTGGCTACAAGACAAGAACAAAGACGGAGGGATATTCAAAATAGGCTTGATGCAGGTGGAATGGATACTTACATTCCAAAAACTACCACAGCAAAACTTCGGGAACACAGTGGTACAGAGTCTTTGCTGAAAAAGTATGATAACTATCAACCAATAAACGTCTCCAGAGGATCAAAATCTCCATCTCCGTCAAAACTCCTGTCTATTTCACAATCAAAGGCAGATCTCATTAGTAAACCATCGGCTCCAAAGGTTGCATCTAGAGAAAGTTCGCTCGAGAGGAAGCAAGTTTCAAATGGTATCCGTACTACTACCGATGTGGAACCACCAAGAGCAAGGGCTCGTCGACCAACTGACATGTTTGGAAGACCGTTGACTTCAAATAGTACTCAGGCACAACCAACAAGAAACAAATCGGTGGAGCGACCAAAAGATCTTGAGAAACCTACAAATGGTGTGACTGAGGATAGGAATAAGAAACCAGTTTTGGAAGAGAAGAAAGAAGTTGTCAAACCAAATTTGGCAATTCCAAAAATCAAAAAGAGCAGTTCTCTAGTGCTGTTGCTGTCTAGATCGTCCACAACACCAGTTATTTCTAATCCGTCGAAGGTCACAAAAAGAGCAGCAAGTAGTGTGACACCACCAGTGCTACCAAAGAAACCAAAAATATCCAAAACTAGTTCAGAAAGTGAAGTAAGTGATTTGGAAGAAGACAGTGATTTTACAGGTGAGAATGCAACTGTATTTGAAAGGTTTATGGCACTTGAACAATTACAAAAATCGCCAGTTTATAAAAGAATTATAAATGAGAAAATGAGGTTTGAAAAGTTATCGGGAGGACACAAATCTATGTAATCTTGTATAATATTTGTAATAGTGTGAATTAATAGAGTTTTTTTTTAAAAAAAAAGAAAGGTAAATCTGGGAATGTTCAAACTGGATCTGGATGTTGTGAGCTCATATTGAGTTGTAGAAAAAAAAAAGACAAGCAAAAAACAAATGCAAGAACCGGGAATCGAACCCGGGGCCCAACGATGGCAACGTTGGATTTTACCACTAAACCATTCTTGCAACTGAGCTATTAAAGGACTCGGTTGACAATTTAGTATAATAAGCCTTCCGGGTCGTCTAATTTACAAGGCTTGTTTTTATTATTTGTTTATTACCTTGGTGGTTAAATGCCCTCTTGGCATTTGAGCTATTTTCTATTTCCACTTTCGGTATTTTTTTTACAGCCTCGTTAGACGAGTTCTTGATATTACTAAATTAGTTGTTTACTGAGTGGCCTGATGGTTCCTCGTCACTCTAGTTTTTGGTCTATATAAGGGTCAGAAATTTCCCTTCTCCTTAGGTCCATCAAGTCAAGATATACATTAGTTGGTAGCATCGTATGGAATTTTCGTATGAACGGCATACCAAGTATTAATTTCCGATCGAAATTTTTTAGGACGTCTTGATAATCAGGACAAACATCATGAAAGGTCTATACGACGAAAGTTTATTTTACACAAGGGGAGACCATATGTCTTCTTTACTAACAACTAGTGATATAGCGAACAAATAAGTTTATACAGAAATATATGTACACAAACAAAGTTATTGTTTATTAATTATTTAATTAGCTCGTAAGAATAACTCTGTGATACTGCATACATTCAAACAAAATCAATCTAGTTTCCAACATCTTTTTCACTTGGTAATGTAATTATTCTTGTTCTGGCACCGACAATGGGTATTGTTTTGTAGCTGGAGGACTAATATGGGGTACCACCTCAATTTTTGGATCCCAGCTCCCACGCAGGGGTGGCTTCTGATCTAACTCACTTTCGAAAATATCCTGATAGTTTCCAATTAATTCAGCAAAATAGCTCTTGTTTGTACCCTTAACCAATGACATGATATCCTTTTTATTATCAACAATACCACCTATGTCTTCGTCTTCTTCAGTATTAGGAAACAACATACTAACTTGACCTTTTCTAGCTTCAACCAAAAATTCCTCTATATCCATTAATGGAATTTCATCAAACTGAGCAGCCCCAAAAAACGTTTTGCTTCCAAAGTCTAAATGAGCATGGAATTTCCTTATGAAAGGTATACCAAGTATTAATTTCTTATGGAAGCTGTCCACTACAGCAAAATTCTCTTGGAATGTAATACCATTAAACTGGAACTTGAGGTTAATTATTTGGTTAAAGTTTCTGTTGATTTTTGGTCCAATAAAGTACCCAAACTACTAGAGCTCCAACAACATTTTCAGAAAATGGCCAATAATACAATAAGTGGGTATATTTTATCAAAAGAGTTTATATTATGGTTACTCGACGGTATTATTCTCTGTTGATTTAAGGCATTCTGGTCGACCAGTGGACAAAATTCAAGAGTAGTGTTTGTTTAGACTTTACAGGACATGATAGTATATATAACAAAAATAAAATACATTAATCAAAACTAACTAAATCCTAAATTAATGCCAATTTCTATTGAATTGGTTTGCTACTTTGTAAAATTTGTGAGTAATCTTAAGTACTTATATGGAAATCAACAATGGCAAAAATACAAGAGAATGACCCCATGACACATTCAGTGCACAATTCATAGTAACTGCTTGGTCACTTGCACATGACTCTGCTAGTATACTCAACCACTCTTGTGACTTCCATATAGATACTCTCGATGAAATGTCTCAAATTAGAGGACAAACAATCTGCTATAATCTTGGCTAATCACCCATGTAACATGGAGGAACCAAACACATAGATATACGGTACCATTTCATACAGAATTTATCATTAAAGAAATTAAGAAAAACTTGTGTTATCAAAGTGGTTTGCGAACTTTGTAGTAAGGGAGAGTGTTGAGAATTAGAGATTCTAAGTTCCAGAAAAATATCTATATTTATATATATATAGGTAGTGCAACACTACATAAAAGGGACTGATTTGAATGTATGTATGTCAAATGACACCCTTATAATGTTGAGTGACATCATATCAAAATGGAAATCTACTGTATCAATTAAGAGATTACTAAAAGCAATATACTTAATATGAGGTCGTACTTTAAGATTGTGAATAGTATCAGTAGCGAGTGGCTATGTGTTGTGATGGAGCATCACTGGTAGTTTCTTAGATGTAAATCTCAGTGACTATAAGCATACTAAATTAGTTATGAAGATACGTTCCATTAAAGTACTCAAAAAATAATAAACAGGCTATCAATTTCTAATAGATTTACCGTCCAGATTATAAAGAAATTATCGAGATACATATTACACCGATTGAATTAATAATATGTCTACTACAAACCCATCACGGAACTTGATGCAATTGATTGAATAAGTGTCTCTCTAACGATGACATGTCCAATTCTAATCAAAATAATTATTATTCTAATTGTAATATCTTGTATTTAATTATTTATAATTCACGAAACAGTTTGATTGGTTTCTGATTCTTCTGACAAAAATAAGAACATTTCCACAACAAATTAATTTGGGATCAAAATTTCCACAAAATACTGACAAAACAAAAAATTTCATAATGCATCAATATCATTAATAAACTAAAACTAATAGTCTCATATACCGTAAGGAGCCCAATTTACCATTATGAGTTAATAGAACTTAGAAAATTGTGTAACATTATGTTGTTGACAACAAAATTCCAAGTAGTTTTTCTACAGCAAATACCTGTATGATAATCTTAAAACAATTTTTGACTGTTGTATAATCAGCCTTGCTCGTTGTCTGATTTACAAAGCTTGGTTCTATTGGTTGTTTATTACCTTGGTGGTTGCGCACCATCTTGGCATTGAGTTATTTATATTTCTATTTTCGGTATTTTGTTTACACCTCGTTAGACGAGTTATTGATATTATTAAATTAGTTGGTTATTGAGTGGTCTGATGGTTCATCGTCACTCTAGTTTTCGGTCTATATAAGGGTCAGAGATTCTCCTTTGTCTTCTTATATATTTTATATTTTTATATTCTTTTCTTCAGTTAGTTTTCATACAGAATCAGAGTCAGAATAGAAGTTATTGTTTTCCCAGTTCTTCATATTAGTGTTTACATCTACAGCTGTTCCATAGGTCCTGCAAGTCGAAATATACATTACGAAAAAACAAAAAATCATGATTTCCTTACCTTACAATATTGGCAAATCTCTTCAATGTCAAATTCATGTTGTATCCATGATTGATCTTTGTTTTCATTCAAAAACAACTAATTAATGCTTTTATAAGAGAAAATTTTTGATATTTAAGAGATTCAACCATGTAATACTAACAATTCAATTCAGTTTTCAAAGTACCGAAACACTCAACCTTTTCTTAATTTTTTCGTCGAATTTTTCATCAAAAAAGTTGTAAAAATATGAGACTCAAAGAAGTAACAGTTGATATACTTAATTCTTATATTTCTGAACTGGAAAAGTTTACCCAATTGAATAAAATCAACAACGAGAACATTTACAGTAATTGAAAAATCTTGCTACAAAAATGACATTTTTTAAACCATATATTATTAATTATCTTACTATTAATCACGTTTTTTTTGAATACACAAACCTAAGGAAAACATAGATATTAAATGAACCAGAACCAGCCAAATTTATCACAATTTGTTCAAAACTGATTCTAAAATACCAAGAAATATATCAGCATGCTCTTTTTCAAACAATAAAGTTGGTCTTAATCTGATTGATTGATCACCACAGCCACCCATATTGAGTCCTTGTTCTCTTGATGCTGCCAATATTTTGTTTCTAAGGTCAGTGCTTGAACAGTCCCAGGCAATAAATGTACCATAGTTCTTTCCTCTCAAATTGAAGACTTTATCAGGAAATCTTGATAAGATTGACAGTAATTTCTCAAATAAATAATCACCAACCTCAGCAGTTCTTTCCACCAAGTTAGATTTGACAATTTCTTGATAGATGGCCTTTGCCAAAATGGCTTTGGATGGGTCACCACACCAAGTATTGAACTGTCTATATGGCAATTTTGGTTGTAAATCAGGATTACTGAAATAGAATCCAGCAGCCTGAAATTTTTTGGAAAATGTCACCATATCTGGAGGAGTAGTCAAATTCCAATGCTCATGGGCCCACATTTTTCCTGATGCCCCAACACCAGTTTGGACTTCGTCCACAATGAATAAAATTCCATGTTTTTTGGTAATGTCTCTGAGACCTTGAAAGAAGAATGACGTGGCATGATTGTCACCTCCTTCTGATTGAACTGGTTCCACGATAATGGCTGCAATTTGACTTGGAGAGTTTTCAATTATTGATTCCAACTGATACAAACAACCTTGTTCTTCATCTCTGTTTTCTGTTTCAAAATCTTCTAATGGATACTTCAATCGTGGAAATGGGGCTCTTGGCCATGGGAAAGCAGGAATATCCAACTTATGAATTGCTTTGGATCTTGTAGTTGACAAAGAACCAAACAATCTCCCATGGAACCCTTTATCAAATGATAAAATAGACATGTCAGAGGCACCAGGGGTTTTGTTTTCCATACATGTGGCAAGTTCTTCTTCAGTAAATGCCTTATCACCTCTTAATTTTGCATGTTGGTACATAAATGCTGCCTTGTATGCAGTTTCATTGGCATCAGATCCACTTAATGATGTCCATATTTTGTCCATTCCTGGTGGCGCAGCTGCTAAAAGACCCTCTTCAAGAATTTGTTTGTAATTGGTAGATGGGAAACATGCCAAAGCTGGACGATTAACAATCGCATTGACCATTTCGTCTGATTTGGCTGCCTTTATTAATTCTGGATTATTATAACCCAAAGCAATTGATGAAATTTGACAATAAACATCTAACAATTTGTTACCATCAGCATCACTAATATAATTCCCTAAAGAGTTGAAGTAATCGGTCACAAAGTAAGTTGCATGATTATCATAAACTTCACCAAGCTCTTTGTTTAAAGCAATTGATTTGGGACCGGGGATTGTTTCCGTCTGAAATATTGGGTTTTTGGGTTCTTCAGGGAAATAGCTTGCAGTCACAGAAGTTGAATTAAATCTCTTTTGAACTTGCCTCAACGAAGTATTGATAAGTGTTCTCTGCATCTTAAAACTGAAACTTGTTGTTAGACTAGAAGGAGCCAATGAAAAACGAAGGAAGAAAGAAACAATTGAGTAAGGAGAGATGAAAAATATAAATACAAAAAAAAAACCAACTTGCAGATGGGTGCTTTCACATAACTATTTATACTTTGAATTATTTGTGGGGATAGAATTAACAAGAAGATAATGGTAAAATTGAAACAAATTTTTTTTTCAACAATTTTTCATCTTTATTATTATTATTCATTTTGTGTAGTTTAGGAATTGGTATTCCTCCCCCTCTCCCAACCAACCAACTATAACTGGTGAGTTTTGTGTAATAATTGAATATATTTAAGTTGTTGTTGTTATCGGAGCTCGCTTCACGAAACTACTACTACACCACATCGACACACACACAAAAAAAAAGCATTTGTAGTTGATCTGGGCAAATAGCTCAACATTAATTTGTCCTATTCGGGAAAGTCAAAGAGATTATCAAATTCATTAATGTACAGAACTACTACTAATACACATATCTAATCAATCTCTCTTCCAGCGTACTTGTCCCTTTTGGCGTCCATAGTAAATCCCTCCGACTTCAAGATTAGTATTCCACTGATCAATGTATGAGCACAACGCAGTACTTAATGCCATTTCTCGAACCATTTTCGATTCATCGATAAACAAGGTAAACCCAAAATCACCATTGGGGACCACACGGCCGATTCTTTCTCGAACTTCTGATTCCTTTTCACCAACATTGGAAACCTTCTCAAGCCATTGACCTCGATAGGTCCATTGATAGGTATTACCATCGCATAGGGTAAACATTCTATACGTGTCAATAGCATCCACACGATGATTGATTATGTGCCAGCCTAACTCAGCAGCAGGAGCCTGTGAAGCTCGAATTAATAGAACATTGCCTCTCAACCCAGCTCTGACATTGGCAATGGGTTCATCTTCGCCATTTGGTCCCGTGTGTAGAATATCTTGGGAAAACATTGTATAACCACCTTTAGCAGCACGTGAACGTTTGAACCAAAAGATTCTTTCGTTGGGATCTTGAGGACCAGTAGGATATTTTCCTCTTTGAGTATCAAAAACATCAAACACTTTACTACCAGTACCTATTCTTCTTATTACAGCATATTGTGAAATAGTTTCTGGTGGAGGGAGTTCTTTAATTCTTGGGACATAATGTGAAGCATTACGATGAGGAGCAAATAAAATCGATTTGGCATGGACTGCCGGTCTCATGAGCGGAGAAAGAATCAACTCAATTGGCATGACTTAGATAGCAAATGATTAAAGAGAAGTTTTTTAATAATAAATTAGTCTACAATTTTCAACAACATAACTACACACTTTTTGTTGCAAAAAAAAGCTAAAAGGAAACTCGTTTGTTATTTTCCTATACATAACCAAAAAAATATAAATAAAACTATAAAAAACAATAACACAATAAAACTATCTACTTACTTTAATATCTATATTTCATTTTAAACTCATCTCCTCTTTTTGTCTTCGTTTAATGGCTCATATACTAAATCTTTATAATTTGGGAAATGTGTAATCCACCAATAATGAAATTGACTCCAAGGGTAGACAGTTGAATTGACCTTTGCATCAGAATACCAGGAAACACAACCTCCGAATGGAGTACCAAAGACAGATTTTTTCAATTCTTTTTGAATAGTTGTAAGCCAGTTGTCGTAAGCTTCGTCGGTAACTCTAACTGATTTAGCTTTTCCTTCAATGATTGGTTTGGCAGTCTTGAGGAAATAATCAACACCATTCTCAATTGCCATGACAACAGATGCATGTCCAGTAGCTGAATTGGTACCCCCAATTGTCCAAAGATTAGGACTTTGTTTGACTAAAAGCGTTCTATAAGCACTTGGACCATCTTTCTTCCATTCTTCAGAGATATTTGCTCCATTACGACCAACAATTTCAAAATTAAAGTAACTTTTGCTCAAATTATACCCAGTACATGCAACAATAATATCAGCTTCAATGTGTTCTCCATTTTTCAATAATATTCCATTTTCAACAACTCTATCAATTCCTTGATTCTTGATGTCAACTCTTGGGTCATTTAACGATGGAATATAATTATAGTCAAAAATTAATCTTTTACATCCAATTTTGTAATTAGGAATAATCATATCATGGAATTTCTCAGGAGCATTACCTTTCATATAGCTAACGGAAGCAGTTGTGTTTATCCAACGAACAATTTTGGAGATAAACCCATCACCTTTGAACAATGGTACCCTCATTTCAGCACCAAAAACAACAATTAAACGAACAAAGTATAATGCAATAAAGTTGAATGACAATAAACGGTAAAGTATGTAAAGTATTCTAGGGAGGGGTTTCAAAATGTAATGCTTGGATCTTGAAATCTGAGTCAACGAACCGACACTGTAATCAGGGTTGTTGAGTAACGCAGGAACAGTTTGATTAGCACTACACCCATTACCAATCACAATGACTTTTTTCCCTTTGAAGTCAACAGAATGATCCCAAAGAGCCGAGTGCATGTATGCCCCTTTGAAGTTTTCCAATCCTTCGGCTTGTAATTGCAAAGGATGAACTAACCCACCTTGACAGGCAAGTAAAAGCTTACTTTTGTGGAGGATTCTTTGACCAGTTTTAACATCATGTGCATACAAGGTCCACTCACCATTCACATCATCCCACTCAAACTTGTTGATTTCAGTTTGAAATCTAGTTTTCTCTCTTAATTTGAATTGTTCGGCAACTCGTAAAATGTATTCTTCCATCTCATACTGTGGTGGTTGAACTCTACTCCAGTTGGATGTCAATGCAAACGAAAATGAATACCATAAAGCGGGAATATCACTGGCACATCCTGGGTAAGTGTTGGCATACCAAGTACCACCAAAGTTGTCATGTCTTTCAAAAATTTTAATATCTTGCTCATTGTATTTTTGCATTGTCTTGATTGCACTTGCCATACCTCCAAAACCGGCTCCGAGAATGGCAATTTTAGAAGTGGTGGTTATGGTTGGCAAGTCTTCATTGATGGCAAAACGGTCTTTACGATGTGGACCTAATATCTCCACCTCATCCTGATGTTTAATTCTAAACTTTTCTGGGTTCTTGTGAGACTCTTTTGTTAATGTAATGACAGACATAACGATGAATATGTTGTTGTTGTTAATAAATTCAATTCTGGAATGTCAAGTAAATGAAAATAGAAAAGAAAAAAGTTTGAAAATGTAGGACCTTAAAACAACAAAAGATAATTGAAGAGGATGAGGGGAGTTATTTATACTTTTTGTTTTTCATGTTGTTGTTGGTAATACCTTTATGACAACTTTAGAGAGTTGTTTACGTAGACAGTACTATCTCCGCATGGTGCATGGAATAATATTGATTCTCTCCATTTTTAGTTAGACTAGTTTTCTTTATTTTTTTTGGTAAGGGAAACTACCTCATGTGAATTTTTCAATCAACAACCAATTAATGTTACCAGTACTGTAATACTTTTTTTTTAGTCTTTACTTTATGAATTAATTTTCATTATCGTTATCTACATTCAATGTTTTTGCTTTTTATTGCAATCACATTCAATTTACGGATATTATTTCTTTTTTCCCTTCTTATCCGCTCTTTCAGTTAGTTGGCTTCTATGGTTTATACATCACAATCTACTATTGTTACTGATTATAACGGAAAAATAATGGAAATATCAATTTCACTATAGCTTGTATTCTTTTATAGTGGCAGTGGTACCTGTCACCAAATATATTCTAACACTCTTGCGTCATAATCTTCATTTTCAACTTACTTAAACATAATTTTGTACTATATACATATCTGGATTTACAACTGTGGCAAATTCATTGATTAGTTCTTCCGTGTCGACGGACTCAATCTGATTGGTGAATAAGGAAATTTCCTAAAAATATTATGAGAATAGTTCTTTTGTTTTTGATATTCATAAGTACCTGATCTTTCACCGTATATATGGAAATGAGTTTCCATTTTGGTGAAAAAACCAAAACGAAAAATAAATTAGCCCAAGATGATGAGTCAATCTGTATACTTAGACCAATTCAAACAGTACCGGTTATGAGACACAGATTCTCCTGTACCATTTGTGCAATAACAAGAATTACAGATAAATATGGACCTGTCAGGTTCTCGGTGTAATAATTAACAAACGTATCACATTGAACCCCGCTCCCCCAATCTATTATTGTCACCTGGTCTACCCCCCACCAAAAAAAAACAGAGCTTGTGTGACGGACTTAACTGAAACTACAATACAAAACATTGCAACACGGTGTAAAATGGAACGCACCCTTTTTCCAAGTCTACCTCTATTCTTAGTTTTTATAAAACCCACTGACATCAAAAATACTTTTTGCTTTTTTAGTTCCGCGAGTTTGAAAACAAGAATAGAAAGGGTGCTTTTTTAATCTCATGCATTATACTGGTTATCCTTTGTTACAACTCTGAACTCCTATTTTGAACTTCAGTTTACATTACATTCTGCTTCAACTTAAGTTAAAAACAATTTTTCATTTTACTAAACAAGGGATACACAACAGTAGAAAAAAACAATACGTATTCAAATATATGTAACATATGAGAACCAGAACACGTCTTTAGAAGTGTTTTATCTTCTTTTCTTATTTTCAGCAAATGGTTCATAGATCAAATCACTGTAGTTTGGGAAATGAGTTTTCCACCAGTAGTTAAGTTGACTCCAAGGATAAACAGTTGAATTGACTTTAGAAACAGTATACCAGGAGACACAGCCACCAAATGGACTACCAAAAACAGATTTTCTCAACTCACTTTGAATAGTTGTGAACCAATTGTCATAAGCACCGTCAGTAACTCTAACTGATTTAGATTTTCCTTCAATGACCGGTTTGGCAGTCTTGAGGAAATAATCAATACCATTCTCAAGTGCCATAACAACTGATGCATGACCTGTAGCTGAATTACAACCTCCAATTGTCCAAAGATTAGGAGCTTGTTTAACAAGAAGAGTTCTGTAAGCAGTTGGACCTTCATCTTTCCAAAGTTGGGTAATGCTAGTTCCGTTACGACCAAGAATCTCGAAATTGAAATAACTTTTAGTAAAATTGTAACCAGTACAAGCAACAATAATGTCAGCTTCAATGTGTTCACCACTTTCCAATATAACACCATCTTCAACAACTCTAGCAACTCCTTCTGTTTTGATGTCAATTCTAGGATCATTCAAAGAAGGAACATAGCTGTAATCAAAAATCAATCTTTTGCAACCAATCTTGTAATCTGGGATAAGTTTGTCATGGTATTTTTCTGGAGCAACTTCTTTTATGTACAGAACGGATGCTTCAGTGGTAACTTTACGGACATAGTTGGAAATAATACCTTCACCTTTGAACAAAGGAACCCTCAGTTCGGAAAAAATAATAAACATTAAACGGAAAAAATACATGGTGAAATAGTTGAGTGAAAACAAACGGTAAAGTGTATAGATCATTTTAGGAAGTGGACTCATAATGTAATGCTTGGATCTTGAAATCTGAGTCAACGAACCGACACTGTAATCAGGGTTGTTGAGTAACGCAGGAACAGTTTGATTAGCACTACACCCATTACCAATCACAATGACTTTTTTCCCTTTGAAGTCAACAGAATGATCCCAAAGAGCCGAGTGCATGTATGCCCCTTTGAAGTTTTCCAATCCTTCGGCTTGTAATTGCAAAGGATGAACTAACCCACCTTGACAGGCAAGTAAAAGCTTACTTTTGTGGAGGATTCTTTGACCAGTTTTAACATCATGTGCATACAAGGTCCACTCACCATTCACATCATCCCACTCAAACTTGTTGATTTCAGTTTGAAATCTAGTTTTCTCTCTTAATTTGAATTGTTCGGCAACTCGTAAAATGTATTCTTCCATCTCATACTGTGGTGGTTGAACTCTACTCCAGTTGGATGTCAATGCAAACGAAAATGAATACCATAAAGCGGGAATATCACTGGCACATCCTGGGTAAGTGTTGGCATACCAAGTACCACCAAAGTTGTCATGTCTTTCAAAGATCTGAATATCGTGTTCATCATACTTGTTCATAGTTTTGATGGCACCGGCCATACCTCCAAATCCAGCACCAATAATGGCGATTTTTGAAGTAGTAGTAATGGTTGGCAAGTCTTCATTGATAGCAAAACGGTCCTTACGATTTGGACCCAAAATGTCCAATTCGTCTTGGTGTTTAATTCTAAACTTTGCTGGGTTTTTGTGGGATTCTCTTGTTAAAGTGATAGTTGACATAGTTACGATTAGTGAAAATAGTTGATGATGTTGAAATGCAAAAACTACAAATACAAGATTGGACAAGTGACCCTTTATATACTTTTCTGATAAACTCCATTAGCCCCACAATCTATACTGTTAATGGAATCTCCACACAATACAATTTGTATGAACTTTTGAATATTTAGTAGTAAGTTATGCTTTGGTGATAAATGCATTGCAGATAAAGTCCTTAACAAAAGGAGTAATGGTGGGGAGAAGTGGAGCTTGTTTCTTTTTTTTTTTTTTCACTTTGGAATTACTATCATTAGGAATATGGAAGAGATGTCAAACTCACAATATTGTTTTCAACTAAACAGTGATTCACTAATCTCCATAGTATACTTGCATTGAATTTTTTTTTTCCTGTATCTGTACACGAATTACTTACAGTTGGAAAAACAATGCTGAATACAATGATAGTTCTCGGTGCGGACCCCGCCATTAACCTCTAACTCCCCACCATTTTTTTCCCCTACATTTCACCCCCACTCGAAAAATATATTTCACTTTAATGCCGAACTAACAATTGGCTGAATTTTACCCTTTTCTGATTCTCCAGTTTTACTATCAGTAATAATATAGTGAAACTGATACAACCTACATTCGGAATTTAGAATACTTAAAATTTTAGAATTTGTCTGAGTTATCCTCTCACGTAATTTATTTTGTAGAAAATTAACACTGATAGAGGGGCAATTTGCAGAAAGATTGTTGAAAAGAGCCGTTAGATAACAAGAAAACTCAAGGATACATCAATTCATAATACCGAACATGGTTCTTTAATCATCATCTCAAAAGTTCTACTGAAATGATACTAAAAAGGAAAAAAAAAGGATGACTTGACAATGTAAACTACAACAATGAATACTGTAGATGTGAATTATATGATCATAGTTGCAGCATATCATTGATGCTTGGTAACATTGAGAATATTATAGCATTTTTACTACCAAGTAGTTGAAAGTTTAGTATATGCGATGAGTTTATTCTATTATCTCATTGCAAAAAAAAAGAAACAAGGTGGAGAATTTTTGATTGCTTGTGTTTGTGTGATAAAAGAGAAACCTTAAACCCGAAATTTCGTGTAGAATATTTAATAATTCTTTCTTAGATTACAGACAAGATACTTTGCTTCAAAAAGTTTTCTAAGAATATGCAGAGATTTTGAAATCTCAGATAAAGTTACTTTTAAGAAATATTAAAACGTCAAACTTTACATTTCCCCACACATAGATAAAGAATAATTGATATAGGTAGATGCCTGTCAATTATTGTATTTCCAATTTAATTTGAACAGAGATAATTTTTGATTTAAAACATTATCAATCATTTCTCATATGCATTGCTATGTTTTGAGTGGAGTATATTCAGGTTGCATGTAATTGCTTATCGTTCCTGCTTTTCGAGCAAATAATCTGCAGTAAGCAACTGCATATATGATTACACATGTCATTAATATGATACATTCAAAAACGTGCATTTGTGTCACATCATCAAGAAGCGACTACTAATTATCTGTGAAAACCTTCAGTTTTATATTTCTACAAAGTTGAACACCAGCTAACTTAGCAACTGAACCAAATCTAGTAGTTAAGTGCCTTTGCCAGCTTATGTAGTTGGCTGAAAACATAACAAGAATGTCAATAAGATGATTTAATTTGAAGTGTGATGATTTATCATTGATCAGTGATTACTATTACAGGAAAGAAATGATTCAGCTCTCATAAAATAACAAGAACTATGTTCTGCTCTTTCATTTCCACCCTTCTATTTCAAACTATTCTCTATAGTAGTTAACATTTTTAAGTAATCCTATTAGTTCACTTTATGTGACAACAAATTCTTTGCAGCTAACTATTAACCAGAGCATGATCATATAAATACTTACCCAAGATTTTGAAATACTGGTGTTTCTTAGGATCAATTAGCTCTTCGTTGAATTCTTGTTGCTCAACCTCGTAGAACTCCTCTTGTTTGGGGATGCTAAACTTAGCCCCATACTCAAAACAGAATTCAACAGATGCATCCAAAGCACATACTATGTTATCGTTATTGACTCCTAGCAGATTCACATCCTGGTTAAGAGGATTACTGCCTGGGTTTTGTAAACCATTTTGAAATTCATCAATTACCCTAGTTTCCCTGTCAACCGGGATAAACAAACTCCGGTCAGCCAAATCTAAAATTGATTGAAACAAACCCCTGATATCAAGTCTATGTACTGTCGAGTCGCTAATTGACAATGTCAATGTCAATTGGTCATTGGAGACCCATCTTCCACCCTCTATATCTAACTCCAAAGATGTGATATTCCAATTCGATACACTATAAGGTATTAAAACATTGGAATCAAAACACAAGTCATCAGGTTTGTACACATTCCATCCGATTATTGGCACATCAAAAGACAACGACAGCGATATGTGACTGATCTTATAGTACGTTTTGTCGGCTGTATCTTTAACGAGGATTACCAAATTTGGACGATACATAACTTTACCACAACCACAGTTATCTAAATGAGTACGAGCAAACCCAATAAATATCTCACGATGAGAAGGTAGCAAGCGGTGATAGACTGATCTAGGAATAACTTGGCGGAGATTAACCAATTGGGTGCCTCCTCGTAATGGGCCTACTTTGTTCTGCGGCACTAGCGTTTCGTCTAATCTATAATCAAAAACACAGTCACCTGCGACATCCCCAAGTAGGCTGCATTTCAAAACATCCAAATTTGCCCACCGATACACAAAATAAATATAGGAATCAAACTTGTTTGTACTATCCTCACTAATAAACGGAGTCCAATTCTTCTGACTCTTCATATCCGCCAAAAGCTTCACCTTTAACTCGATCACTCTGTTATACACTTTGTTGTCATACTCAGGGTTGCTTGTACCTTCAACATTCAGTTTCCCCATTTGATACTGCCATGGCCAGCACATAAACATCGATCTCTGAAATTTGACAGTTTGCCCCATAATAGAATCTTCATCATCATCATAATGCACAAATTTCCTGTGGTATGAGTTGAATATAAGTAATGGTTCTTCATATCCCTGCTTGTTCCTCACTAGTATCAATCGTGGATCCTCTGGTCCGAAGTAATTTCCATCGGTGTTATCGATATCGTGCCAGAATGGAATCGGTAAAAAATACGGGAATGAGATGATCCTAAAAGAATCATGTCCACCGTTCTTTGAAGGGTCATTACTGGGAACTAACAAATTGATATTTTTGACTTCATTCCAGTTTCGATCAAATAATTGGCCATAAGTTAAGGAGACAACTGGTTGGTTCTTAACTCCATGTGGTGAATAAGCAATTCGAGAAATCATGAAATACATATTATACTGATCCAACCATATCGAGCTCCCTGAGAACCGATACCAAAATCGGTCAACAATGTTTAAATTTAGCTGTAATTGTAATTCTGGGAGAAAAAATGGTGCTATTTCTTGCAAATATTCCAACTTCCCATGCCGTATATCTTGTAATAATTTGCCAAGTATATCGTGTAATGAAGCATCCATGTTAACTGCATCGTTGACCTCTACTTGTGATGATGAGCTTAGTAGTTGACATTGTTTGAGATCAAGTCCGATTGGCTTCATTGAGCTGAACACTGTGAAATTAAACTTGTGAAAGTTGGACTGGGGTTCTTGTCCTAGCAACTTCGTGTTCTCTTCATATCCAGTATGATAGGAGCGTATAATTTGGCAATTTTTTAGTAGCTTTATGGGGACAAGTTCTTCATTTTGAGTGTCAAAAGAATTTAGAATTAAAGACGGAAAAGCTTTCGGTATCAATACGATAGGCTGTACTCGGTGGCTGTTGTGCTCCTTATATTGGAATACAAAGTGTATAGTGAAAAGTGCAAAAACCGTCAAAACAGCCCAATACACAGTTCTTTTTCGTAGTTTTGGGAATTTCATAATTCAATTACATGCCAGTAGTACCATGAGAAAAGTATTGAATGTTGATATCCAGTGATGACTATCAAAGTTTAAACTTTTGTTTTTTTTCAGGGGAAAAGAAAAGAGAAGCATTTGACATTGTTGATGAAGATTGGAGAAGGTCCAGCTACTATCTTCGTTATTCGTCTAGACACGACTTTATTATTATACTATGGAATTTACATAGTGCTCTAAATTATTGCTTTCTCTTCTACGGAACAAACTACTCTAGTGAATTGATAACACTTAGTGTTTAATAAAATTGCAGCAACTCCGATAATACCTTTAGTTATAATAGCTCTTCAGTAAAACCAAAGCAAATATGGTTGAATAACAATTTCTCACACCTCATTAAAATGGCACACAAATATTTATTCGATAGTAGCACAAACCTGAAACAAAAACGCTCTCTTTTAGTGTGGAAGGGGAGCAACATTTTTTCGTCCAATTTATTTTTCTCACTCACTCAAACTTGCTGACAAAGAAATTACAAATCAAGATTTCTTGCTACTGACCCAAAGTATATACACATTCTATCAACAACTTGATTTCATCATTTGCATAAACTCTCTTGGTATAAGTTTATTGACATAGGTTCATTTCGATTACAGTTTTCATTGTATTTTGTATTTTATTTTATTTTATTTTAGAAAAATCAAAACCCTCGAGATTTAACTGTTTACCATCCGTCAAAACCAAAACAAAACCCCTTTTGAGTGGACATAAATTAAATTAAAGAGCTGCAATTTATTAGATACCAAGTGAATATTAGATCTTTTACAGTATGAATGTTTTTACATCATGGACAAAAAGTAATAAAGCGGAGAGTGTTAACAGTCACGAGACACCTCAATTTGCTAGTGCAGTGACACAATCAAATACCACTAATTCACGTCCCAAAGGCACAGAAAGTATAGGCCCAGGCTATGGTAGGGTACAAGATTTATCAGCACATGCAATAGCTTCACAAACACAAGGAAGTCCATCGGCCAGCTCCCTTGAAGTGAAAGTCGATCCAGAGTTACCTAAAACACATGGTCACCGAATAGTTTCCACGACTAAACGAGCTGAGCAGAATCGTAACGCTCAACGTGCTTTCCGCATTCGTAAAGCAAACCAGTTCAAAGAGTTGGAGAGCAAGGCCAAAGAGGTCGATCAGCTAAAACAGAAGATTGAGAGTTTAGAAGCACGGAATCGATCGATGGCCAATTATATATGTGAATTGCAACGGCAAATAATTGAATTTAATAGTAATAAACCTCCCACCAAGAGTGACAAAAATGGGAAAGAAAATAATGCATCAACGGACAATTGAAATCACACACTAGAACAGAACATTATTTTGAATCTTTTTGCTTATTTTTTTGTATGTGTGTGATTATGTGATCAATACAAATGGCATATAACGTAATCTTTGAGACGATATTTTAATTTGCTTTTACTTGTGATAATAATCTCCTTTATTAGTTTAAACCTTTACAAATTTTGTAGTTCTTTAATATAAAGCTGGTTTTCTTTATAATTGTATAAGCTAATTTCTAACTGGAGGGGAAATGAAGTGTACGGAATTGCTAAAGATGGGGTGTGGCTGTTAATAATAAATTTGTTATCTTCGCCGAGTGTGGGTTTAAGAAACGAAAAACTCGTAAACGGATTGGACAATGATACTAAAGTCTCTGATAAACAGAACTTATTGCTCACTCTGTGTCCCCTCATACATCTTCGACTTATACATTGCTATCAATATTCATAGCTAAATATACAAGGCAGTCCTTTCTTGATCTTTTTTAAAAATAAATAGTAGTGAGATATTAGGTTTACTCCTCAACCATTATTATCATCCATTATTCTAGATTGAGATTTTTTTTTTCTTAACTTTCAAAAATTTTTTTCTAATCCTCAAACCATAACAGTGCTTTTATACAACAAAGAAAGAAATAATAAGTAGCTTTCCAGAGAAAGCATCTATCCGTGTACCAACAAGACGCAAATATTCTATACATTAGGCAATTATCAACATGTCGTACAACCCAGAATCATTCAAAGAACACACAAATTTCCAGTCGGTGCATTCATTTCTTAACCTGTTTCAGTCAAAGGATTTCAATGATAGTATTATACAGTTAGAAGCCCCGAGTATAGACGCCTCACGAGAGGTGTCAACATCACCTACAAACTCCAAAGGTTCAACAAGACTTAATTTCGATCCAAAGCAATACTACCATCACCTCGAACAATTACCACAAGCACAGCCACAACTACAGCAACAATTTACAGAACAATTTCAAATATTAAATTTAAACAAAGATTTATGCGAAAGGAATACCGCAACTCGTACCAATAAGAAAAAGTTGAGAGCTAGTGGCAATATTCTAACTGCTGATCAGATTTCTCGAACTTCTTGCACTTCGCCAGCTTTAATGTCACCGGTATTCACCAACGATTTGCTTTCACCGTCACCGGAATTAGACTTACTTGAGTTTGAAGAGGACGACGATGATGATGAGGAAGACGACGAAGAAGCCTTATTTGATGGAGATTATAATGAGAACGGTAATAGAGTTAACCGTTGGAATCAAGATGATATTTTTCAGCTGCATGACAACGCCAACGAAAACTCTAACCCAGCTGCTCATGGTTTGTTTCCAAGAATGGATTTGAGTGCTCACAACAACTTTATGGATATCAAAGAACTTCCTTTGGACCCAGTAGCTCATAAGAGACAGTAGTCAATATTTGTGAGTGGTAGAAGTAGTAAATTTTCTTTTTCTTTTTCTTTTTTGTTTTTAGTGTAATTTGATTTAAGATAGTTAAAGTTATGCTGGTCATAATTTTAATTATAATGTATATGTAGGTTCTTATAGTTCAATGTTATTTACATCCGGTTTTAGATTAGATTGATTTTTGTAGAAAGGTGAATTGGTAATTGGCGCAAAGGACAAAAAAAAGGAAATTCGCCAGAACTCTTGGTGATAGTGCCAAACAGACCAAAAAAAAAAAAATTTTCAAAACCCAGAAATCAAGCATTATTCTTGAAGAAATCAGAATCCATAGCCTACACGATGTTGAGAAGAACGATATCTCGTCAATTCCAAAGAAGCCAAAGTACCTCGACAAAGGGATTTTGGTCCGACTTTTCCAAGAGATCACCATCTTTAAGAATTCAAAATGAAAACATTAGAAAGGGATTATTTGAAGGAATCGATGAACAAGGACCGGCATCAATAAAGAACTCAAATATTAGAGAGATTTACCATTCTCCTATTGCTATTGATGAAACTTTTTCTGAAGCCTATAAAATTCTAGAAGCTGATGCAAGTAAGAAATATGGCAGACTTGAAAAATTGCAAGAAGAATATACAAAAATAGAAGATAAATCTAGCACCAAGGCTAATTCCATCAAGAGAGAAATCGAAGAATTACAAATTGAGACCGAGTTGAGAAATCCTGAAGTATTATACAATATTGAATATAATTCTGCTGACGTTATCGACAAGTCACAACCAATATACAGAAAGTTGTTGAAGGAAAAATGGAAGGAACACGATTTGTTGCTTACAATGCAAAGATTGGAACAGTTGCATGTTATTCCAGATACTTTGCCAACTTTGGTACCGGAAGCAGATGTTAAGGTGAAATTCAGTCACAATGTTGAACATGAATTTAGAGATTGGATTGCTCCAGGATCCATTTTGCCAACATTTGCTGTTGAAAAACCTCCTGTGGTTCAAGTGCAAGAGTTTGATAAAGTTGAAGGTAACGAAAGATTATACACTGTTTTGTTGGTTAATCCAGATACTCCAGATTTAGAGAAAAACTCGTTTTCAACTACTTTACATTATGCCTTAGCCAATGTCCTGTTGAATAACATCGATAACACAATCGATGTGTCAAAGCTTTTGAACAAAGGCGACAAAATAGTTTTAAAGGATTACTTACCATTGACCCCTGAAAAAAATACCCCCGCTCAAAGAGCCTGTCTTTGGGTGTTCAGACAAAAGAACGAATTACAGCCCACTGAAATTACAAGAGAGAATTTTGACATAAGATCTTTTGTTGAATCAAACAATTTACTGCCAATTGGAGCTCATGTTTGGAGACAACAATTTGACAGAAGTGTCAATGAAATAAGAGAGAAATATGGGTTGGACAAGGGTAGAGTTTTCTACAAAGAAAGAGGATTAGCTCCAATGCCCTAATTAATCAAGCTAGCATAACCATCTGTCTTTGCTAATGATATATATAGATATTTTCTTTTTATTTCCATGTATATAAATGATGTTTAAACTTGTCAATCATGTAATTGAGTAAAAATCTATGTTACATGTAGTCACACTTTATAGTAAGAATCGGAGATCTATAAAGGCAACAGGGAGAACGGGAAAAATGAGAATTGGCTCTGCAAATCTTGTGACAAAAAAAAAAACAGTAAAAAAATACAAAGATCAAAAAGAAGAGGGAAAAGAATAGAGGAAATCATCATTGACAACACTTTACTATCCACAGAAAATATGACAATTGAGTTGGATAAGAGAAGAAACGAGCTACATGTATTGAATGTAAAGGCTTGGGAAGGAGACTTCACATATGAAACTGTCTCAAAACTAGATTCCTCATTGAAGAAGAATTCTACATTCATAAAAAAAGTAAAATCAATCAGCAATGAGTCATCACTGTCAATACTAAAAGATATTCAAACATTATCTATTGAGAAATATTTAAGTGAAGTACTAACTTCGTTGACTGAAGCTTTGTCAAAAGTTTCCAAGAGTGATGACATCTTAGCCGCCATGGAAATTGTTTCTGCTTTGCATCAAAGATTTACTTCCCAGTTTTCTCCAATGCTTTTGGTAAATATAATGACAGCAATGTCTAACCCAGGTCCCACCCAAGTGATGGACGAAAAAGAGGAAACAGCCCGTATCTCGAGACAAAAAAATCTCTCGAAATTAACTATGGAGTTTTATTTAATCGGAATCTTCACCAATTTGAAAATGTGCAGTAAAGACACTATACCTGATGAAATATTGGTAAAGTATGGAAAATCAGCATCAGAGCCCATTATACTTGTTGTGCTAAAGGATTTGTTGAACTACAAAATTAAACTGGGAAACACTTTAGTAATAGTTCAGTCTTTTTTAAAAAGGTTTCACCACATAATCTATGATTCTAATAATGAACTATTACAGTTTGAGGTGAGAAATGTGCTTCAACAAATTTTCACAATTTATACTAGGGCAATTTTTGAAACGCTGGTTGAGTTGAAAAAGAGAGTACACCAAGTGACTGAGAAAAGTAAAAAGGCGTCAATCAGAACTGGTCGCATATTGGAGGAAAACCAGATCGAGTTAGAAAATGTCACCAAGCTATTTGAAAAGTTCAAGTCTACTTCTGAGTTTGTATCGTCTATTCTTGATATTCCCTTACCAAACGAGCTTCAACAACATGACCAAGATAAAGAGGAAGAGGAGCCGACAAATACCGTAGTGGAAGTTGTTAAATCCAAATCTATGAATGAAGACGATCTTAATGGTGTTTGGGAAGATGTCAAGGAAAAGAATTTCTACACTGTAATCCCTCTGGTAGGAGAGCTAATCGAGGCACATCCAAACACAGATGAAGAATCACGGTCATCACAATCTCGAGATGGGGAAAGAATTCAAGCGTTTTTGCAAAAAATGGAAAACATTAACTCATACGAATTGGATCAATTAGTGATTGAGTTCAACAACTTGAATTTGAATAATAAGGCAACCAAAAACAGAATTATGAAATTTTTCGTGGAAACAGCAAGCATTGACAGCTTGAAGTATTACACCAGGTTTCTTAAAATAAATGAGATGAACCTATTCGACTTGATTGAAGAATTAATCAACTATTTGGACAAAGGTTTTAGATCGCAACTTTATCAAAACAAATTGAATTTTAAGAATATTTTGTTTTTTGTTGAAATGATTAAGTTCAAAATGATTCCAACTCACATAATATTCCACAAAATCCGTAAATTGACTTTGAATATCACTTCTACAAACAACATCGATATCCTTTCTGTATTTTATGAACATGTGGGTCGATTCTTGTTAAATGATCCTGACTATAAAGATTTGATGCGAGAAATGATAGAGATGTTAAGGGAAACACTGAAGAGACCTAATTTAAAAATTAATGACAAGCTAGCAATAAATAACTTACTTCTTATTGTTGAACCCCCAACAACAAAGGTGAAATCCTTACAGACGAAACCCGAACTATCGCCAAAGCTGCAATTTATCCAAAGGTTAATCAGGGTCGAATTGAACAACACCTCACTCCCATTGGTAGTGAATTTGTTAAAAAAAATTCACATGAAACAAGAGAAGGAATGTTGTGATACAATTTTAGACTGCTTTGCTCATCCTGAATTGATTAATTATGACAATATTCCAGCATTAGCCGCTGTTTTGGAAGCATATTTTTCTAAATATAAGAAAATCGTTGTTTATACTGTTGACACCACAATCGAAAATATCATCCGAGGATTGGAACTTAATGATTATAGAATGAATCGAGTTAGAATGGCACAGGTCAAATTTGTGGCGGAAATGTACAACCATAGGGTGATAAATTTCAAACTTATTAATGATTTATTGTACCGAATTCTTTGTTTTGGTCACCCAAATAACCAGCCTTTACCGGATAACTGGGACGTTGAAATTGATTTACCAGATAATTACTTCAGAATCCAATTGTGTTGTTTATTGTTGAATAATTTGAAATCTATTTTTATTGATACCGATATTCCTTCCAAAAAGAAAGCACAAAACCGTGCTGTTGAATTGAAGAAGAGGAATGACATAAATAAAGATTTATTGGGCGTTTTTATAACCTTTTTGCAATATTACTTGTTTTGCAAGGAAAAACCATTACCCGTTGAGCTAGATTTTAAATTAAATGATTTATTTGCCAAATACAAGAGTATACCCACCGTTAAGCGTTATGACACTTTACAAGAGATAGGGAAGAGACTTCAGGAACTGATTCAGAGAAAGAGAGAAGCAGAGTCTTATTTAGACAACAGTGATGAAGCGTTGGTGGTTGATGACGATGATGACGATGAAGACGTTGCTGAAGATTATGACAATACTGATGACATTGACTTAGATGAAGATGAAGGTGACGAGGAAGATGAAGATGACGAAGATGGCGAGAGCGAAGAAGATAATGATGATGAGAGTGAATGTGAAGATGACACTAGTGACATTGAAAACAATGGAGTTTCTGAAGAAGACAGAATGCGTTTAGAAGCTGAAAAAAAGTTTATGGACGACCTTGATAAGGAATACCAAAAGATTTTGATCGATTCTTATGATAAATCTTCATCCCAGACTTCTTCCAATAGAAAGAAGTTATTAATGCCAACACCGCGGAAGATATTTGTTGAAAAAAACCAAGTAACTCCTTCAACTGACAAAAGCAAAGTTTCCTTCGGATTGCTCACTAGAAAAGGCAAAACTACAGATATCAAGCAGCTTCAACTACCAAGTGACACTAAGTTTGCCGAGTCGGTATTAAAGGAAAAAGAACATCAGCGACAAGATCGTGAACGAATTATGAAATTGGTTTCCAATATGGAATAGGTAGCCCAAAATAGCAGCAATGAGAACAAAAACCAAAAAAAAAAGAAAGCCGACTATCCAAAAAAAAAAGGCTAGTCACGATTTCTTATATGTATATTTAATGATTATTTAGTTTGTTTGATAAGTCCATCGCTATGTGGTAATCGTTGTGCTCTACAGGATCGTCTACACTAAGTTTGCATCTCAGACATTTTTTTGTCTTTATGAGCTCTTCTAGAAAATCACCAGGCTTTGATTTCTTTTTTAGAGATTCGAAAATATCCAACTGGCCATTCTTGCTCCTTTTCTTCTGGGCTGGTGGTGGTGGTGGTGGAGGAGATGAGTATTTGATTGTTCCCGGTGCTTGTTCGTAGTCCCGAAATAATTTGGCAATATGCTCCTCTTTATTAAAGCTAGTATCTGTGGTTTTCAAAAGGGTAAATCTGTCTTCCACCAGAACGAATTTTGAAATTGTCAAAGACATGTTTATTAATTCCATAATTTTGACTTTTTTTGGGTCCCATATGAATATCTCTTTCGCAGGAGTACGATTATTCAATAAACTAATATGTGTGTTGAATTCCAAAAACTCTCTTAATAAGACACAGCCATTCTCAAAAAATATATCTTTCATTTTGTCAAGATCTTTGTGAATAGGTATTTGCATTTGTCTGGTTTGTCTGGTTCCGTTTTTCGAAAGTACACCCAAAGTTAAGGTTTTTGGTCTTTTCATTATTCCCTTAGACTTGTTAGACAATTCCGTGGACGATAATTCCATATTTTCACTGTCTAAGTCAATTAGTCGATTGTGTAAATCTCCCGCAAATACCTTCAACCAATCATAAGCGTCAAATAAGTTGCTTATCACAAAGCTAGTAAAATTTTTAGTTGATGTCATTGATTTGACTTCAATCGTTGATTGTAGTTCAATAGCGTTTATACCCCGGACAATATTATAGACCTTTAATCCAAGTTCCCCTCCCAATTTCTCTTTTATTGAAGCATCGCTGAAATTTTCCCGAATAAAACTGATTGAATTTATTTGTGGTGGCACATTTACTTTATTAATGATCGACTCCCCCAATTTCCCACCCATACCTGTAACATCTGTCAATTCAAAATTAGTTAAGAAACTATTTATAGCAGAATTTCTGATTATTGTTTGTGCATCAGGTTTCTTGAATCCAGCCGCTAATTTGGCCACCTGTTTAGTTCTTGCTAACCCTGCAGATGTGGTATATCCTAGTTCTTCAAAGATGTCTTTACGTACTTCCAATAGTATCTGTGATCCTATAATAAAACAAATATCATCCCAATCTTCTATTACAGGAGGTGACACGATATCATTGTCCTCAGATTTTTCTTTTTCAGTGTTGATAATTTCGCCCTCCCATTTCAAATTCAAGGGTAACGTTGGCGGTATTAATGGCAAGTTAGCATAGCTGTTTTCAGGATTGTCACGAGAACCCCTTGATAACTGTGGAAACAAATCTATCAATCTTTTATAAATTTCTCTGCCGAGATCGATGTAACATTCATCGACACTTGCCTTTTCTGTCAAATCGAACGATTTACCAATGACACGTAAAATCTTTCTGCTTTCTCGTCGATACGGGTCTAAAGACACCTTATGTTTATTAATAGCAGGCAATCCCTCAACATAAGCCCAATGTGACTCCCCCTTTTTATACACTGCAGCATGAGCAATTATTACATTGGGACATTTTGACTTACAAGATGCAATTGTATCCATTCTGGTGATGCCAAATTTTCGAGACGCGTAACTGACAGCAATAACTGAGTTCCATTGGGCACACACAACTGGATCTTGATCTGTTAAGTTCAACCTTATCTGTTCAACCTGAGCGAAAAATGCATTTAAATCGATGAGGGCAATGGTGGCTAAGGGCAGTAAGTATGCCTTTTTGGGATCATTCAAATCGTCAAGGTTTTGAAAGGTGAATTTTGATAACGTTGTTGCCACTTCTGGATTTGTCACTAATGGGATTGTTAAAGGACGTGTTTCCTGTTTCACGGACATGACGTATAATGACGGTTCATTACAAAAGCAAGAAAATGTATTTCAATTGATATTGCCATGATTGGTTTATTTTGTTGTATATTATTTTTCTCTCTCTTCCCATACACACACACAAGTTGAAAATTGTTTGCGTCTTCAATACCAATGAGGCTTGATGATGTCACTTTTACCACATTTATTATTACTTTATGTAGCTGCAGAAATTATTCTATTCAGATAAATTATAATATTACTATATTTTCCAATATTAAATAATATTTCATATGGGACTTGAACTTGTCAAGTTGAATCGTCTAGCATGCGGTTTCAATTTTGCAAACCTTCGTACTGCATCAGCACTTTTCATTGTGTACATGGGTAGACTTTTTTTCCGAAAGAGAAGAAGAGGTAGATTCATCTTAAATTTTACACATTTTCGAAAGTCCGTAATGCTCACCACGGAAATCCTATTGGGAATAGCAGATATCTTCGTCATGTAAAGGATTTAATACAATGCAAGACCGTATTACGTCAATCCTTTGTCTCGACAAGGGAACAATAGAGTTCCGACATTGCTACATTTTGAAGAATAATAATACTCAGGTGATTAAGCAAGTGCTACAAATAAGGTCGATCTTAAATATTTTGTTACGAAAGTTTGGGTATGTTAGATGATGGAACAAACACAATCTTATAAAACATAAAGTAGACTACGAAATAAAATAAAATAAAATGCAAAGGAAGTTAAACAATAGAACTCAATACAAAGCCAGGGTTAGAATGCAAAATTCTCGAGAAATATATGATTACATAAGCGGATAAATGTCTATTTAGAAGTATCTGGGCAATCACGGAACTCCTTTACCCCTTTCTTCCTTTCCCAAAAATTAGACTGTAAACTGAACCTCTTTTGCATCTTTTACAGATAAGGTCAGAAGGTACTTCCTCAAACAGAAATAAACATAATGGTACTAACAGAAAAACTCATATATTCACATAATATTCACATTTCATATTTCTCATAGTAAAATCTATATCCTCTATCTTTCGACCAACGTTTAGCATCCGATATCAATTCATCAGGTCCACACGCAATAACCCAACTATTGTCTAAATCATGAGTTGTCGTTGGGTCATCAATAGCAAAAACTTCATCAAATTTTGGTCGACCAAATTTGAAATATTCCTTTCTTTCTTCATTGTCTTTATTGTTTTTACTATTGATAGTAATGGTTTCACTATTTTCCTCGTTACTTTCTGGCATATTTTGAAGTTCAATTCCATTCTCACTCTCATTATTTAATAATCCATGACCTTCTTCCTCTTCTTCCTCTTCAATCACAAATAATGGAACAGCCTGATGCTGTTGATTTTCTTGCAGTTCCGAGTTAGTATCGCCAATAGAAGTAACATATACTTGAACCCCAGTCATATCCAATTGATTCATTATAAAAGTGTCGTTCTGATTCCTTACTGTCCATACCAATTTTACAGGTACCGTCAGATTAATGCTCCTGAAATGATGATAGATTGGTAAACCCAATGAGATCCCTGACCCACCACATATTATGTTGACAATGTTAGCAGTAGTAAAAAACGGAGGAGCAAGAGATGGATAAGGACCAGTTAAAAGATAACTATCCAATGGGTAAACAACAAATTGGTTTGGTTTTTTAACAATCAAAGTAAGATTATTGGCAGAATCTTCCGGGATGGTGACTATTGTAAACGGATGAGTTGCCGTTGTCCATGATTTGAATTTCAGAATTGTATAGTTCAATCTAATATGTGATCCTGGTAACCAATTGGGGAATTTATTTGGTTGAGGGATCTTTATGATTTGTAAAGTTGAAGTAGGGATGTCAATGACCTTTAATGAATTGACCAAATAGGAAGAATAGTATCTCAAATACAATTGATAGCCTAATAATAATATACTAATTACTGCAAAAATTGTAACCCCGGGACGTGCATGGAAAGTTATAAGAATGACCATTGACCAAGCAGTGATATTATGGATGAGGTAAAACGTTGAATAGATTTTCTTTCTAAATGTTCTAACTGAAATAATTGCCAAAACAACCAAAAATACAAATACAATCACCCCTAATAAATTAAGAAATCTGAAGGGTTTATTTAATATGGTACCCTCTTTAACCCACTTATATATATATCCAGTAGCATGAATGGCACTACAAAAGACAATTATTCGTGACGTCCATTTATGCAAATTCATATTCTCTAAGTAATAACCTGGTTTCAATAATGGCGAGTTTGTAGGACGTAACACCAAATAAATATTCAATGGTATTAAACAATACGCCATTCTGCCATATCTTTTTGCAGATATGATATATTCTTCCAGGAAATCAGATATCTTATGACCACCAGTGAAAATTACAATTAATAGCCAAACAGTAACCATTAACCATATTGGAGGGTTCGTTAATTGGGACCAGAATTTACTGAATCGACCAGTACTATTCCATCGCTTGATTTGAATAAATTTCACTTGGAGGAAAAATATTATTTGAATTATTGTTAGGGCAAATATGAAGTACCCATATTTGATATTGATGTTATGATGATCACCATGTCTTGGAACAACCTCGTCCATAGCTCATATGTTTGTGATTATTATGAGTTAAATAGTCAATAAACAAGGTTTAAGAAGCAATACAAATACAACTTATGAATTGTATAGTGAAGGTGGTTTTTGAATACGTGGTATATTTCGATAGTAACTTGTGTCAAGACAAAAAAAAACCACTACAAGCCCTCGTTTTCCCTTTTTTTAGTATGTGATTTATGAGCCCTTTGTTAAAAAATCACGTGACAAATTTACCATTCCCGTTTCTGAAACACCAATAAAAAAAATCCTGTTTGTAAAATTGGTACTCAATGAGGTCGTGCATTCAATTTACAAAGGATGAACATTTTTTTTTCAGCTTTTTCGTTCTTTTAACAGCCAAAAAAAAAATTTGAAAGGAAACTGGTTCCCATTACGAAATTATACCTACCTGCAACCATTAAATGTAGCTGAGTATCAAACAAAGGCAAAATCACTGACACGAAACACTGAGCTCAAAATAGAACAAAAATAGATCAAAATTTCGTTGAAGAAAGCAACAATCTATATAGTATTGTCTTGTCACAATTTGTATTGTCATTCCATTTCTTAAACTCTGTGAAATATATTATTGTTAGACAAAACTACCCTGTTCTTATAATACTTTTGCTTCGGAGAAGTAACCTTATTCTTTTTAAATTTCACTTTCCAAAATAAGAATAAGAATTGAAATCCTGACGCAGTTCACATTCATGATTTGATTAAACTGAAATGAAATTTCACCGACAAAAAAAATGCATTTGATATATTACCCCAAAATACCTGTTTATACATTCGACCCCGGCTGAATATGCAAGTAGAATGACGAAAGTCTGAATCCTTCTTCACTCTAACAAGATTGATATAACATAGACGACTTGACAACGGATATTTTTTCCTTTTTTGGTAGTAGCTGAAATTCTCAAGGACTTAGCACTAACGGAAGTCCGTGCGCTTAAAGATATACTTCTCTTTTCTTATTTATTTCTGGTGTGTGTCTTCCACAATTAACTAGAAGTTTAGACAATTTCTCTTTACATAGTCTATATCCAATGCTAGTATATGGATGATCCCCCCTATTCAAAACTAGTTAAATTCATTCTTCAAACCAGAATACACTGGCTAGCTTGGAATTGTTTTTGTAATGTCACCACAAAAATGTTCTAGAAGCATATACCGTTTACCGTTTATTCCATTTTTTTTAGTTTTTGTCTTCGCTACAACTCTGAAAACTTTAGTTTTTAACTTAGTTCAAAAACAGTTTAGCCACACTTCTCGTGTATGTTGTAGGCTGGAATTGAGTTTTTTGTTGACGTCAATTTTACACACAAACTTTAATGATAGATGGCTCATAGAAACATAACGCTTGCTCATAGGGTTACTTTTCTTTGCAAGTAGTTCTTTCAATACTATTTTGATTAGAGGTTTGTATACTTTTTTATTCATTTAATATCAATAGAGATCCAACTATTATTGACTATCAAATGTTAAAAAATAGAATTAAAGTTTTAGAACTTTCAAATCTAGTTGCAAAATAAAAAGTAGATGCACAAAACGTGGCATTTCCACGAATCGAATGTTTAATTACTTTTTATGGCTATGATTATTAGTAATGAAACCGTTCAACAAATTACAAGGTAACAATAAAAGATCCCTTTTGTTATGATTGATTTGAACTATTGTTTGTATAGAGCTTTATTGTGCGATTTCTTTTTTTTTTGCAAAAGTAAAAGTTTATGAATAGATAATTAGATGCTAATGGTAGCTGAAGTCAAGTCTTTAGTAGACGTCATCACATACCTTGTCTATGTTATCCCTGTCATACCAATAATAATATTATTATTTGAAAACTCGAAAACCTTGAAGTTGAAAGTATCAGACAATCCTCAACAGATTAATCAACGTCACCACTAGTGCATAAAATAAGTCATGCAGCACGCGGGATTGTTCTTATTCTCTTGGTTGTTGTACCGTTTTTGTAGCATTAACACTATAGTGCTTTTGACCATCATGTCTAATTCAGAATCTCTTATGAAAACATCTGATTTTTTTTAGTAGAAATCGATTGGAGTTATTGTCTACACTTGAATTTATAATAATTTGATGGTGAGAATTATAATAATCTGGTTTCGCAATTCACTGATTCATGATTTTGTAATTTTGTATCCGTTTTCTTTGTTCTTTTTTTTGTATTCTTTATTTGTGCATTCAATTTTTAAACTTTTTTTTTTCCTGTTTCGCCTATTTTAACCACGGATATATGTTATCCCGGAATCCTTACCATTGGAAACTCTATTTTTATTTTTTTAGTCTTCCATTTTTTCCAATCACTGGAGTCAGTTGATAAATATTATATATATGATTTTTAAGTTTCAAGTACTAAAAAAATTACGTAATTCGTTATCTATTACATATCCATAAAAATATTTAAAGCTGTATCTACAACTGGTGGGTAATGACAATTACATCATCATCGTCATCATCATCTACTAATAGAAAACAAATTTAAATAATATTGCCAATGAAATAATTTTATGGTCGTTGGCAAACTTACTATTTAGCTCTGGAATCCCATCCTCCAGAATCTTAGAAATAGTTCCTTTCATTTAGTAAGCTCTACTGATTTCCGCTTTCTCTACTTCAATCTGTGGAGAATTATGTTGGCGTTAAACAAACAATAGAAACGAGTTTCACAATCTTCTTTATCTTTTTTTTTTTTTCAAGGCGTGAAAGGTAAGAAAAAAAAACCCATATAGATTAGACTATATTTTTAGTCTTGAAATGTATATCATGTAATACTAATGGTTTAGTCTAGTATTAGTGGTTATGCTTGTTAGCTACTAGTTTGGGAAAAGAATTTGCTAAGTGATAGTGCGCAAATCTACTTAAATATAAAAACGACATTATCCTGCACACAATGTTGAGATACAAATATTATTTGTTTAGCGGAAAGCAAAGAGAAAATAATAGCACTAAAAAAAAAGCTGCAAAACAGAATAAACTGAATGGGAAGCGTGCAACCAAAAGGTTGGTGTGACGGATTTCAGTGCAACAACAATTCAAAAGTACCTATATTCCATTGACCACTTCATGAATAGACTTTTTGAGATTTGCTCATCTGTGATACCTCCTATATCAATAGTTAGTATGGTTAGGTGAAAATTAAGTTTTGTGCACTGTAAATTTTACAATTTAAACAGCCAATGTTATACGTGTTAAACCTTAAATACAAGGGCTTGTTGATTAGTTCATTCTATTCTTTTAATTTTTCTTTTGCCTCATGTCGATCCTTTTAGTATTTGTAACATTTGATTAATGAAAACAAGTTGATCCACAGATTGCTGGACTATAAAAAGTTTAAGCAGAAAACATTGAACACTAAAGAAACTCCACTCTTTTCTCCTCAATGGGCGAGAGATACTGTATTTGACAGTGGCTACGATGATTCTTGACTGACAAAGTCTCGACTTTTCTTTCATTGCTCTCAAATTCAAAATTGTAATTATTCGAAATAATTAGACTATAAATATGAGCGGTAATTACCTTTCAATCGATGGAATTCCATTTCTAAATAATTTTTTCTTTATTGTTTAGACAATTCTCCCTTTTCTTCCTCAAAACTTTATTGAATATTAACGACCTTCAAGGCAATTTAGTTTCGCTTAAGACTGCTATCACATTAAATAATCTACTATTACAAAGCAAGCTTAATTTAAGTTAATTCTGTTCCCATCACTTTAAATTCGGATATCAATTGCCTAAAGTGCTCTAGTTGCCAATTCATCCGAGATATTATCTGCTGTTATTATTTTTACCCGATTCAAGAAAAGGCGTGTTGGTACAATTTGTGCACAAAATTGAGACATACGGTATCTGCACTTTTTCAAACTATACCAATCACTCCCACTAAAATCCAAACATCGATTTAAAATACACTACACTTTAGTTTAAAAACCCAGTAGTGAGCATTTATCTTTCCAGTTCTACGACATTCAAAATTTTTTTTTTTCAATACCAAGGTTTCCCTTTTGTGATTTGAAATTTGAAAAACATACTACAAGTGAGAAGTGAATATCTAATTTGTGATTTTTTAGTTTATACGTCTACATCAAACTAAAGACAAACACAAACCAGAGCAAAAGACGGATTTCGTCATAAAGATAAATTTTGTGTTGGCTATCATTATACAACTAAAGAAACAATCAATTAGTTTTTCTTTAGACACTTTTGTGTTTCCTGCAATTCTATTGTGTTCCATTCTTTTCTCAATCTTTATCCCCCTTTAATTTTGTGTTAAGTTTATTGGAGTTAAACTCAACGCCTCATTACTTGAAATTACATCACTCATCTTTTTTTGTGCACCCCCTCACACACAAACACTACTTACACACTCATCCCCCCCCAATAACCCTCCCACACATATACTTACACACACCTACACACATACATAAACAATTGTGCATACACAGAAATATATCATCTATATATAAACCCACCAATCTTTCTCCTCCTCCACCTCCTCCCCTTTTTTTCATTTTTGAATTTTATCCTCGAGGAATTCTTTTTTTTCATTTTTATTTTAACTTATCTATTTAGAAAATATTATTATTTATTTACCTTCAATTGGAAACGACGGAAAATAAATTATACCTTATCAACAGATATATTTTAACCACTATATATATATCCCCCCCGTCAAATTATTAAATTTCAAGGGTTTTTTTTCAATTTAAATAATATTAATCAAGAGTTTCACAACAACCAGAAACTCAAACCACTACCACTACCACTACAACAACTTAATACTATTAATTTCCAAGATGGTTTATTCTAGCGAAGCTTCTAAATGGAAAGCCTATCAATTCAATGACCCATTTGCTGCTGGTTCATTTTTTGTTTGTAATAAAGTCAGTCAAATATATTGTCGTCCCGATTGTGATGCTCGACCAACCACCAATTTGAAACTGGAAATCAAGTTCACCAACACCAATGAAGAAGCATTGCTGTTGGGATACAAGCCATGTGAAACATGTGACCCTATTCATAGTTATGCCATTGATGTCAACTTGTTAATCAAATGTGTTGCTACTGTCAATGAAAGAATTGGGTTCATCCAACCATTATTGGATGAAAATGAAGAATCCAATAGTCAGAAAATCAAAGAAAATATTATTGGAACAAGAAAAGACGAAGACAGTTTAAGATCGATCCATGATTTTGGCGATCTCAAAAACAGCCAACATCGTGGTTCAGTTCCAAACATTACTAGTAAAGACTTGAGCTTATCAAAGAACGATTCAGATCATTATCGTTTGGTTGATTTGGCTTGTCGTCATTTGGCATTAGCTGCTGCTATTAATGTATTCCAACCAAAACAACAATCAACAAATACTGATGAACCAAGTTCCCCTACTACTAATGGTAATGGTAAAAGAAGAAGAAGAAGAGGTGGTGTACTTGGATTTAAAGAGTTGGCTGCTAAATCGAAGTTGAGTGCTTGGCATTTCCATCGAGTATTTAAATCTGTGCTTGGCTTGACCCCAAAGACTTATGGGGACAAATGTTGGGATTTCATCAAGAAGGTCAAAGAATCAGGAGAATATACCACATTTGAAGTGTACTTGACACCAAAGTCTACGACTTCATCTTCAGTAACCTCACCCCAATTGACTGCTACAACCACCAAGAAGAGACAACACCACCATAGCAGCAGTGACTCTATATTTTCCCTTCATGATGACACGACTTCTAATGCTTCTATTCCTTTGACACCAATAAGCCAAACCATACCAAGTCTAAGTAATCCAAACACTGCAGCTTCAGATATGGCAACAATTTCGTACCCAACAACTTTAGATGATCAATTGTTGAATATGAACTTTGTTGATGAATCAAGTTTGCAAACGAAAATGCTTTCTTATTCTGATTATAATTTACTTCCCAACAACAACAACAGTATAAGCAACAGTGATGAACAATTTCAATACGGCGTATTACCATCTCAACAAAACTATCAACTACAGCAACAACAATTTTCTGTGCCATCATCAGCTGCTCCAGCTTTGTTTGATTCCATGCCATCATCATCATCAACAACCAATGTCAGCGTAACCGATTCTATTCCAAATAATAATGCTAGTGCACCAATGTTTAACACTGATATGTTTAAGGATTTGGATTATTCTCAACCAACACAATCATCCTCGATTGATTATGGATTAGGCGAGGATTTAAATTCCTATTCTTCAATTTTTGATGAAAACATGTTTACTACCGCTAGTGCTAATCCATATCATAGCACAGCTAATATAAATGGTCTCAGTTCGATGTTTACATTTGGCGCTGGCGCAGATGAAGACACCACCGCCAATATCAATAATGATGATACTATTACTGCTGGGTTGTTTATTCCACAATTAGCTAGTATTGCTACTCCTACTGGTACCCATCACAACTAATGTCACTGCTGTTACTACTGCAAATGCAACCACAAATTAAGATTATAGAGGATAGAAGAGACTAAGATTAATTATTTTTTCCACCATTCTTATTTCAGTTATAATTTTGTTATTAGTATTTTTTATTATTTTTTAAATACAAGATTTTATATATTATACCATAGTTTTAATGTTATATAATACGATTAGTTTAATACTTTAGATTTGTAAAGAGCTCAGTGTTTGAGTAGATAATAATAGTTTGATCTAATTTTGCAGTTATAAGCCAGTTATATCGCACCCCTTCTTCGACACCCCCTCTCTCCGGCTCTGTCTAGATGTCAATTAAATGTATCTAATGTATATCACATAAGTAAAAGAAAGATAAAATAAGCCCTTGGAATGACAGAATAAACTGTCGCTAAATGAAGAGGTAAACGTAGGAATATTGGAAATACACTTTTACCTTTAAAACCAATCAAGGTCATAACTGAATAAAGAGATAAAAGTTTATTCTTTGTTCTGATAAATACATAAGCGAGGGGGGGGGGGGTGAGATTGGGGCCAGCTGGGGTCCTGGATTGGGGGTGGAAAACTCGAGAAAAAAAAAATAATACGGCCAGGAACAATTCTCTTTCGCTATCGAAAAAAACAAAAAAAGAAAGGAAAAATGTTGAAAGAAATAAAAAAGAAGGAAAACACCTCAGTATAATCGAAATATTCAAAATTTTCAGAAGTCAAGAATTACAATAAAACTACTCAACGTAAATGATAAAATAGGAGAGAGGAAATTTGAGGGATATAAGAAGAAAAAAGGGATGGGAAGATTTCTGTATATATCATTCACTTTCTTCAACTATAGCCGTAGAATTATTCTTTTGTCTCACATTTACTTTTTGTACCTCCGCCTTTTCATTTGCCTCCCTTCCGCCTCAATTTTGAGACAGAGATCAAAAAGTTTGGTGGGCCTGCTTTGATTGAGTTCCGTTATTTTTGAGGGTTGAAGAGTGACAAAAAACAAGAATAGGGAGTAAAAAAGAGGGGAGTACTATTAAAGCCTATTTAATTAAGTATACAAATCAGCTTTATATTAAGAGCACCTGCCTGCTTAACTTTTCGTGACGATTTTGAACTTTAATAGTTTCTCTTGATTCCATTGCTTTAACTTCTTGAAAGCTTATTGTTTTTGGGAATTTATGGAAGAGTCGGCATTGATGGTAGTGGTGTGAGTGGCGGGTGAATGTGCGTACCCACATACACATACATATGGGTATATATATGCAGCAGTGGTGCGACTTCCACCAGCCAGCACCACTGGTACGACAATTGCAGATTTTCTAAACAGCTGAGGGGAGAGAGCTGAAAAAAAAGGAGACGACAGGGAGCGGAGAACTGGACAATAAAAACAGAATAAAGTCAAGAAAAAACTTTCAAGTGGTGCCGATCATAATTATTTTTAGCCTATACTTACTCTCTGTAATTTTCTTAGTCGAGTGCATAAGAATAAAACAATTATGGCCCAGTTATGTCAAAGGATGTTTGTCCATCTTCCAAAAGTAGTATCGTTTTTTCACATGGGTGACGTAGACTAGAATTTCATTTCTTATCTAATGAAATCTCTAATCTTCCTTCTTTGGTGTCACCCATCGTGGCCAATAAGTAAATAAATTGAGAACTAGATTAACCTAAAAATTGACTAGAAGCTAAAGAGTTTTAAAGACTAAGAACTAAGTAAACTGAAACTAAATAGTAGAATAGTTTAGAAGAGAAGGTGGGTTAATGGAATTTTCCTTAAAATATAGCTCCTTCACGATAAAACAAGAACAACGTGAATTAAGAAATTTATACACAATAAGGAAAAACTAAAAACAGTCTCCACTTCAGTGTACAATTTTGTGGTCAGAGCTCATTTATTATGTTTTTAAATTTTTTTTAGAAAAGGCTCTCGAGAATTCAATGAAATTGATGATGCGTATGCACATGTAAATCTAAATATGCATCATCATATGTGCAAGACAATAACAAGCACTCTAGGCAATTGAAATTCAAGAATACTAAAAAATAGAAAGAACAATAGCTTCCAAAAAAAAGAGTAAAACAAGATGTATTTCGTTATTACTAGGGATGAAAGGAATAATTTTGAAAGTTTGAGTGGCGAATGAGATCTGAAATTCATCTAATCCATAATCACCACAACTTAAATTTCATGTTAAAAGTAGTTTTCCGTTTATATGCAACGGAGATTATGAAATACTACACAAAGAGTTAATTTTAGAAGGAAGCTCTTGTATAAAAACTTCCATAGAGCAAAGCCAATGAGAAAACAGAAATCTCCCAAAACTAATTTCAAACTGAGGCGTCCAGACAACTTTTTGTGGTCAAATTAGAAACAAAGTTTAAAGCTGTAATACATCTGGTGTTAAGACTCTTCTTCTTCTCACCTAATTCAATTCAATCTTTGTATTGGAACCAACTCCGAGAAAAAGAAAAGAAAAAAAAGGAATTTCTAGAATTGCGGCAGGTAATTATAATTTCATCGAAATTATCCGAACACCGAGATTGAAGAGCGGAATTGATGAATCAGACAATAGTTACCACATGTAAGTATCAATATGTTTTCTTTTTAAAAAAAATATGTTAGATTGCAAGAGTAAAGAAAGGAGTGGAGGAATGGAAATACAACGACAAAAAAAAGCAGCACTTAATTGATTGAACCCTAGCGGTATTGCTTAACACCGACAGCACTATTTTAATTACTCGGTCATCTTGTTTAATTCTCATAGCCACTTTTTTATTTTCCAATGTATAGTGTTAAATAAAGCTTAAAATAGTGCTTTCTTCTTGGTGGTATCATTTACTAAAAGTTAAAGTGTTTACATTACCCGATCAAGACTATGGAACCTAAAAATTCACATTTGGTTGAGCAATTGTCATGGCTTTGCAACTTCCAGTCTTGAGACGGAAAGTGTAATCGTTGTACTGATATTATTCACAAAACTACTTTATAAAATACCGGGTTCAGGTTTGTCCGACTTCTTTTAAGTGGGTTTTTGACATTGTTTTGGTAGACGAAGGGGTTGGGCTAATTTGAGGTGTCGTGGCAATAACATTTTTCCTGCAAGACTGATGATGTAAGCGTTGAAACAGACATATTTGTTAAATTAATCGATGTCACCTAAGTATGAATTAATTTACAACCTCGTCAATGGTAATTGGAAAGCAATACCATTGACATATATTTATTGAACTTTTGCCAAGTATTATTTATAAGACTATCGGAGTACCGCATTTGGGTACAATAGCTTAGCCGAACAGCAAGAGTTTAAATTAGCAAAACTATTATATATCCAACCATCGAGTACTTCAGAGTGTTTTTTCTATGAATTTCCTATAAGTCTTGACCTTTGTGCTTTTGAAAATCCCATTCTAACCGTCTAATCCGTAGACTAATAGGAACACTTAATCAGTAATAGAAGGTTCAAAATATAATTTAATCACTATCCCTTCGTATGCTTGAAATTGAAACTGACGAGGAAGTTCTGGATTTGCTTATGAAAATTTAGAGCAAAATAGATAGATCGATGATATTACTTAGCAGAACGTACCATGTTTAGAACTTCTATTTTTATCTTGAGTTCATTCCCCTGACTTACTCAGACGTACACCCCACCACCCCAACTATAATTTTTTTTTTTTTTGTCACCACCCAAGACTATGGCACCCCCTACTGGACCGAAAAAGACAAGGTTTCCGAATTATTCACGGACAAGCCACAATCAGTGAATTAAGTTTGTAAGATAGATATGAGATTAAGCAGTACATCATAGTAAGCTTTCTTTTCTGATGGTTTGATTAGTTATTTCGAGGTTTTATAATACTGCCTGCCTGGAATTCATTCAAACCTTGTAATTCTTGTTTTTACAAACCACTCATAAATGGCTACACTGCTAACCAATTCTTTATCTCAATCTAAACAAGAGATAACAAAATATCATGGAACGCAACACCGAAAAGAAAAAAGAAACACCGGGATTACATGACAATAACAAAAATTTGACATTAGAGTTGTGGAAAACAATGAATGTCACAAACAATACGGCATAGTCTGTTTAAATAATTATAATAGGAATTGTCATTTGGAATTCCAGGTACTCTTCCCTGTTTAGTTGATAGATTGTATAAGATATCAGATCCATGGGGTATTTCAGTTCAGATAGTTATTTTGATTTCAAATTTTCACCCCTTTCATGGATTTAAAATTTCCATTAGATTAAGTTAGGTCTATTGTTTAATCCATTTGCCACAATAATAATAGTGACGGTTGAAAATGTACTGAATGTGGTGTTTCAATTAGGTTACCAAGAGTTTCATTTTATAATCATTAATGGATTTCCTCCCCACCAAGAAGAGTATTTTGTATTTCTCAACAACAGAAACTCCAAATGGAATAGTTTTGGAACTTTAACTTCGAGTTAAGATAACCCTAACGAAATAGCTTACACTCACGACTGAATATAATAAGAATTCCAATTCTTGATCACATAATCATCGTTACAAATAGTTAGTGCAGACAAGACGTAATCTTGCACCATTGCATCACTATTTGTAATAGAAACTAAATGTGTAATGCATATGAATAGATTCAAGTCGTTCATCTTGACTAATCTTATTGTTATTTTGAGGAGAGAATGTTTTACTGCTTGGTGATATTGTAAATAGCCTCTATACATAATCCACAGAGTATGAAAATGAGATGGGAAACGGAATTCCGTGATGATTGCTCCTGGAGTGAAATAAGCTGCAAGTTGGCTGTTTTATGATTCACTGCCACTGAATAACACATGCAACTTGAATTCCCCTATTTGCTGATAAATAAAAATAGTAAAGCTGTATGATTGATAATTGTAAGTATTGTTAATACAACCCTAAAACATACCATATTTAATTTTTATTCCATACAAGATCCAAGAAAATGAAAAGTTGGAAATAAGAATTAACCCAGTTTACAGAATACAATGAAGATAAACGCCAAGACGACATTTTTTCTTTCTTGTTTCTAGAATACTTGTTAAGGTTAAACATTCTGTGTAATTATGCATGCATTAAATCTAATTATTTAATTTTGGGTTTGTGTGTTATTTGCAAGTTGGCCAAAAAAGAAAATGAATATGAAAATATTAAACTTTAGTTTCTTGTAATTATCATAACCAACTACAATGACAAAAAAAGTAAAAATAGCTAATCTAAAAGATACAAATTCAAATGTTTCAATCACGGTATTCAGTTGAGCTTAGGAATTCCGTTAGTAATCCATTTGTAATGAAATTGAATTTCAATTTGAAAATCTAAAACAATGCTTCAAAAACTTAGCAATTATTACTAATAATTAATTAATATTATGAACCATCCTACTACTAGCTGCCATGTTTACAAACCTTGAAAATTTAAACTTTTGTTATTTGAGAGCTGGTTAATTTTTAAACAATATCAGTCAGTCAGAACCACATGCATAGTAACACTGTTGTGGCGCATTGAATTATCCCTCCTCCTTCCAGCAACGACAAAACAGTAATAATGAGCTGAATTCTTCACTACAATCTCTTTCTCAACCCATGTAATTTTAGTTAGTTCGTATACAAGATGATCAAAAGGTTCATATTCTTCTTAGATCTTGGCGCCCGCCGAAGTATTTCTTTTTTTTATTTATTTTTCTTGGTAGCAAAACTAGCTGTCTGTTTATAATTTCAGTAAAGACTAACTAAAAAAAAAAATTCACTAAAATGTTGGTAAATTTAGATAAACATATCATTGGTTGGTAGTACGAAAAGTAAAATTTACTTAATAGTTGTCCTGATAAGTTCCTGTGTGCTTATAAGTCTTTTTACTAAGGATTGTGAAATTCAACAAGAAAAGAGAGTATACAGGTTCCGGTTCCAATTGCAATTGCAATCTTGAAAAAGGGGAAACAACTCTTATCAATGTACAATTGACCATCGTGAAATGAATTCTCCATTGTCAGGTATAATCAAGTTCCAAGTTTTTTAGTTTATTGATTGTGAACTTCTATTCTATAATTCTGCTGAAACAGTAAAAAAAACCCATTCAAGACTATATTCTAGACCCATCGAATTCAGTAGTAGATATCTCTTGTGTCTATTATTGTTTAGTCAATCTTTTTATTTTTTAAGTTTAGCTGCACAAAGGGGAATTGAAAAAGATGTTCCTAAATCTGTAACCATTACATGAACACCTTTGGGCCAATTTCTTTGTTGATAAATTGTTGGGTACTTGACTAACTTTGTATTGTTTCAAAATCTTCCTGTGGTATATTTCAAATATATCCCGTTTGGATTCAAATCTACCCTTATTTTAATACATGGCTGTTGGGGTTCTTCCTTTCTTCAATATACAATTTCTTTAGCTAAATGATTAACAGGTTAACTGAATATATGTTCAACATTGACGATTTTCTATTTCTTTTTCTATCTTTGAAGAATTTTTGGAAAAGTGGAGATTATCATGCAGAACACCTAATGCATTTTATCAAAACAAATGTTGAAAACCAATGTTGAACTAAATATATTTAATTTTTTAGGTTTGTGTCTTTTCAATAAGAGGAGGAGTCTTTTCAGTGATTTGCACGCTTGAAGGAGTTCTGTCTCTGCTTGTCGTTAACGATAAGTGGTGTTTATGAAAATTTCAGCTTGCTGGCAATTTCCAATTGAAACTCAATTCCTAATCATAGTAAGCACGTTAGTATATATTTGAGTGTTTTAATTTTTTCAAGTTTGAGCCATATTCTTGAATAAACTCATCACTTGCCACACACACAATCTAAATAACAAAAGATCAAATTTCTTTTTATCATTTTATTTTTCTTTCTTTTTTTTTGATGAATAATTCACTTCTGACCCTCCCCTATCGGATATTTGGTTGAAACTAAACAATTTGTTCTTCGACTTACTATTTTGAGGGTTCTTAACCATTTTTTAAAACTTTTTTAAGTATGATTTGATGTCCTAATTGATGGCTAAAACCATAATCATTTTCATCAAGTCACTATATTGGGGGAAAAAAAAAGTTCGTATGTCTTTGTTTTGAATACCCAACTTGGAAAATCCTCAATTAAAACAAGCTTGCAAACTCGGAACTATGATTGCTGTCTTCGGTTAAAAATTATCGGTATCAATTTAGACTTTTGATTTGTTTGCAACTAAGATTAACTGATACTAAACTTGTAAGGATATCATAACCTTAAAAAAAAGCTTGAATCATAAACTATAACTGAAAGTACCAACATTGTAGGCTAGGTATGAATTTTGGTTTTTCAAACCGAGAGTGTAGGGATATGTATATTTATATACTCCGCTAACTTGCTCGTTTCTATAAGAACAGGAAGTGTGGATTATAAACCATTTAAAGCTTTTTCCTAACTATGAGGATCTATGCAATTTTCCACGGAAACATTATAGTTACTTGAGGGCTTGTTGACTATGGAAATATGATATTGACCGGAAATATAAAAAAAATAGTCTACTATGGAAATATTCATTAAATTCTTACTAATATGATCATATTCACAATTCCGTTAATCAAATTCACGTTTTATAATTTGTAAGGAACCACTAATTGTTGAAACAAAAAGAAATAAATCAAACACAAAGAAACATGTAAGAGTGATATCAACTTCTTGTTAAGGTTTATATGCAGCACAATTCTTTGTCAAATATTGTCATATCAATCAATCGACATTCAAATAACCGTGGAAAATAAAGGTGGCACAGGATTTTGGTAACGATTGCAGCTAAACGACAAAGATTCACAAATACTGACTTAAATCTATGATGATGATGATGATGATGAGGTTATCATGATTATTATAATTCGATGCAACTGGACTTGAATTGACTTGTGGTAAATGATGATGATGAATATGTTGAAAACTTATTTATGCATGTCGGCTTCTAGAACAGAATAATAATAATAATAATATTTTTTTTCGTCAATTCTTGCCCTTATTGTTCTTATAATTCACACAAAACTTTAATTGTACATATTTCCGCTTTCTGTTATATTTTGATTATTAATCAAGATCGTTATTTCTTGCCCTTAAGCAAAATGGATATATACCTCGCTGCAATATTATTTTTTTCTTATCATGCACAATTCACATCTTCTCTCTTCAAGTATCATGTGAAATGATACAATTATTATCCATTTAGCATGGTTTTCGAAAGGTTGTTATGAATCTAGAAAACGTACCCTGTTTATATTTTCTTCTATTTTGATTTTGAGGCTATACATGAAAAAAAAGCAATACCAATAGCAATAAGCATCCTCATCTCGCATTTACCGGTAAAGGGTTATTTGGAAAACTAAATCGAATAACCATTTTTGGCCGTTACGGAGATAACCTAAAAACTAATATTATCTAGATTCCATTGATACCGTTTGATCTTGGAATTGATATTTTTTACCTCACTTGGGGAAAAACAAAATAGCATATTAGAAAGTGATTTGGCTGTTATTTCCTTGTCATGCATTCAATTCAGCATATAATAGAATATCTTTCGTGAGTTGATTCAATTTTGAGATGATCTGCGTTGTGAACTACCAAATAAAATACTCGGGTTTATTGCTTGGCAATGAATATATGTATAGTTTATGAGATAGGGATTAGTGGAATGTAAGACTTGTTAAAATAATTAAAGCTTTTCTCATTACACCATATCATTCGGGCCCAACCTGGATTGAGGAGTAAAACATATTTCATTTACAAACCAAGTAAATAAACTATTAGAGCAAATAATGGATAATAATTTCCACAGGCGTGAACCATTTAATTAAAGCTTGCCGTCTGATGAAGAGGGGGGATAAGGTGGTAGTGCCGATCTAACCTTTACATGTTTGAAATTAGTCAAAAAGAAGAATTACAACAAAAATAAACTTGAATCAATAAATAAATAAGTCTCGTATATTAATCTCTCTCTAGTGTTTCCTATTCTGTTTTGCACTTTCACTCATTCGTTTTAGTAGTCTTGCTAATTTATAATTTGTAATACCAATTTACACAATTTCTCATGAAATTCTCTTTTCGTAATCTCACTATTGTTGTAACCACTATCGTTTGTTCTGTTAGGATTATTATTATGTTGTTGGTATAATTGTTGCTGAATAGCAAATAGATGCCCAATTTCACTAAACGCTTTTTCGATTTTATTAATCAATTCTTTATTACCATTGTTCTTTGTAGGGGTATATATCTTCTTGATTTTCGTCTTGTAGGTATTATTGGTTGTGGTTGAGGTAGTTCCATTATTATTGGTCATTTGTTTCGTAGGTGAAGAGGGTAATGAAAACGCTTTATTGTCTTTATTGTTGATATTCATTTCAATCAATTTGATCTCCCGTGCACGCAAACTAATGAAAATCGTCCGTGATACGATTTCATCATAATTACTATTATTCTGGTAAAACAATAAATCTTGCTTCATCCCTGCCATTACTTGTTGTTCCAATTTAGGGTTTATCGGACACGACTGAACGTTAAACTCTGGTCTAAACTCATCACTAAATGCAACCACAGGAATCAAGGTTTTGTTCTTGAAAACGATATGTTCGTTATGACTGGTGCCGTTACGTATGCAGGGCGATTCAACTTGCAATACGTTATCATCAACCACTCTATTCATCTTTAGTTTGTGCTCCATGTTTAGTTTACATTTCTCCTTGATTAAACTTTGATTATGTTCGGAAATGTTCTTTATCATATTATCCTGAATTAATGGGATAATTACACTGGTTTTGGTTCTTTTGAGTTCTAATGTCAGCATACCCGTTACTGCATTATTATTGTTGCTATTGGTGCTGCTATTGGATTCACTTTTCTGATGTATGTCCTCAGCCTCTGACATATCTTCTTCTTCTGTCATAACATTCATCATCCCTCCAGGTTTGTTACCATATAAATCATACATTGATTGAGTTCTAGATAATCGACTAGGAGTCATTGAAAGCTGCAGCTGGAAATTACTTGAAAGCGAATTATTGACGATATTGATTGGCTTTGTTGAAGAAAAATTATACTCATCAAATTCAACTGCCGGTGACGGAGTTCTCAACGAATATGGCGATGTTCGCTTACTAAAATTATATAGATCATCAAAGTAACTTCCATTGGTAACTGCTGTTGTTGTATGGTTTTGGCCACTGCCATTAGCGCTGTTGTTAAACCCGTTACTGATACCCCCAGAAGTTGTTCCTCCTATCCCTGATCCTCCCAATGCCACACCACTAGTACTACTGACACTTCCAAAAGAATTTTTCCACTTTTCCATAAATGAACCACCCAATTTACTCAATGAATAATTGGAAGATGAATATGACGAGTTTAAAGACGACGACAAATATGCCATTGATAACGAACCAGGGGATGAAGTTCCCCTGATGGGTATACCAGTGGCAGATGACGAGGATAAGGTTGTTTCTACCTGACATGGGTCCATGGTAATTGAAGTTGATCCTTTATTCGGGATTTCCCATCCTTTGAATGAAGGTGTTGATTTTGTCAATGAGTTGTTTGAAGAAGATTCTGATATAGAGCATGAACCTGGTTGTGGTGGTAATGCATGATAATGATCTTGATTCTGAGTTTTTTGATCGTGGCCCAGTTTTTGTATTGTTATTGGTTTGACTGCATGATCTTCACCATTAGCATTATTTTCTACTAGATTATCCACTTCTGAGATTTTGACTGGTTGCAGATTCGGTATTAATCCATTCAATATGAAAACAAGTTTTCTCGCAACTACTGGGTTACCTGTCATTACTACCACTCTTGTTACTTCTTTCTTTGCACAACTAGAATTATAAAAAGGTTTCAAACTGAGCAGTTTTTTAAAGGGAGTCAATATAGCAAATAAACTGCCTAAAAAGGAATTTGAGTGGTCTGAGTATCTCCCATCTTTAAATTCTAGCCAATTCAACAACTCCAACACCCAATTAACCAACATTGGATTATATTGAAACAAATCTTTTGTTACTGATGATTTCATTAGGGTGTTTGAATTTATGAGTTTCGGGACGTTATAGTTATAATGTATAGTTTTGATCAACTTGAGTTTTTGAACTCCAATTTCATTATCATGTTGTAAAATAAAATTGGGAAATTGAATTCTTTTATTGATTAAATATTGACACCCAGTATAACTATGTGTGCTATCGTAAGTAAGGCCTTGGTTTAAATGTACCAATAATTTTTTGTAAATTAATTTTTGCAAGTTTATAGTATAATGGATGATTTCATGCCAATTGTTAAATACTATGTCTATCAAACTACCCAACGATTCCAATGGGATAACTATTCCAATAGCAAATCTACTGTTGACATTATTATTTTTCGAGGTATCATCTTTCAAGGAAACTTTCCGTATGCTCGACTCTTTAACTACCAATGCTGGGTTTGGCTGCCACTCCTTGGTCTCTGTGCTGGAAAACAATGAAGAATCAATAAATTCACCATCACTAATGGAAAATAATCGGGTTATTAGTACTGCAGGATATGGTTCATACATAGAATTGGTTAATGGTGGCAAAACATGTAATTTGGTGGCGGAATGGTTTTCATTTGATGGAAGTCCACACCCAAACATATAGTCATTCAAATCAGACATGTTATGGTATATTTTACCTGACTTCATGGTTTTAGGCAGAACAGGCCTTTTGAAATTTGAAAAATCTTGAGTTTGTTGTTGTTGTTGTTGTTGTTGCTGGTGTTGCATTAAGCAAGAATATGATTGGGATTTTGTTGGTGAGTAAATATTGCTCTCATCGTTGGCACTATCATACAAAACCTGCTTCGTACGCAAATTTCCTCCATCTTGTGATATTATTATTCGAAATAACTTACTGTTGAATTGGTAAGGTTTTAGTTGATTGGCATTGTGGGTTCCGTAAAGTATTTCTCGAGTATAAGAGTCCTCATATGAACTGGTTAAAGCAGGTGGAGTGGTTGGGTTACTCGAAGATTGTATTGGAGGTTGATGATGAGGGTTGTGTGGCTGTGTTGTGTTATTGTTTTGTTTGAATAATCGCCCTAACATTGTAGTGCTTTATATTATAGACTTTGCCTCTGTGTTGTCTCTCCTTCCTGAATATATCTTGTGGTCGATCTTGTTAATTATCAACTCCTGCTTTAACTTAAGAAAATCCTTCAAACTCTGGTTTAAAATTAGTGAGACATGATACCAACACTTGATAATAGTAAGTAAAAGAGAAATGAAATCAAAGTTAAGTTACTCTTTTTTTTTTTTAGTAATTTAATGTTAATGGTGGAGTCTTCTTGAGGGATTTAATTCTACCTTTTTTTTTCTGGTACATACCTTTTTTTTATTGTTACTTGTTTTGATACTTTTTTATTTTGATGTTTTAAGAAGGTTGTTTCAATGTGAGAATTTAGGAACTCCACTTTCACTTGTCTAGAAGAGAAGTAATATGGTAACTGTGTAGAAGGCTGTACTTCGTTATAGGTCTACAAACAAACAGATTTGTTGTCATAGTATAGCTTCTATATCTCACTGGCAAAAGTCGAGCCTTATTATCGATAAAGACGTGACACATACACAATGATTTTTTTAAAGTTTAGTTATTGTTACTGTCGTATAAACAGAGTTTAGTAAGATGTAACATTCAAGAGCAAATACTATGAGCACTTCTACTACTACTCGTATTAAAGTAACAGGAGATTCAACCAAGAACGTAATAGATGTGCTCGATTTTCTCCTTCTCAGGTAAACGTGCAGTAAAATCGATCTTTACAAACAAAAACTTTTAAGTTGCGTTTTGGACGGAAAATGATTGGCTGGATAAAGTACTTGATAATTAAGGTAGTAGTGGTGGCGGTGGTGTTGGTGTTGGTGATGACTTTAGTTTTGTCAGGACTGGAAACGTTTTTCCTTTTGTGCTAAGTTTTTAAATCCTGATTGGGCCAATCGAACCTTTTATTCTTTTTCTGTGTTGTCATCCCAATCTCGTCAAGAAAGAACTTACCCCACTTTATCCCCTTCCCTTTCTCTTCTTTCTCATCACTCTCTTTATTAATATCTATTGTTCATTCTATTACTAAACACTGATTAGACTATAAGCCAGACAATAAGTAATGCACGCAATTAACAATTTGATGTAAGCGAGACTTTCCTTCCTTTCTCTTATTATAGTTAATTTACATTTATTGTTGATGATTGTTATTCGATCATACACATATATAGCATATTCAGAGCTATGGTATTTTACAAATTGTTCCGTGGATATTCTAACCCGCTAAGTTTGGCCCAATCTGCTTATTGTAGAATTTAATCGATTTTTTGCCAATTTCTGTTCAACATTTTAACCTAAAAAAAATAAATCATACAATCTACTTATTATACATTATATTGCTTTATTTTCAACCTAGACGAGCCCACTAATTAAATAATAATCTAGATCAGTATAAATAAGTATCAACAATTATATTATATATCTTGTTTGTAGCTGAGTTCAGAAACCCCTTGTCGTTAATGATTCTTATATAATAAAATAAGTCTTACAAATCACTAATACCAAAAATGTACATATTTTTGAACAAATTGCACGAGCATGTACATTTTCAATTCCGAGATTCAACTACAAAGTTTATTATGTGAAGGTCTCACACATTGTTTTATGTCTTAATTGTATTTTTTTTAGCTCAGATACACGCACATGCAAATTATTACACAATACTCTTGAATTCTCGTTATTATCACTGTTGTGATGAATGTCTCAACCACCACAATACCCTAGTCTTTTCTTAAAATTTAGGGATACATTATTTACCTTTGTCTTATAAACAACATTTTTTTTTACTTGGTTTTCAGCTACAACATCAGATACTTTGTTTTTATAGCCACTTGAATCAGAAGAACATGTGTCCAATCGACTTCGAAGACGAATTTCTGATTCTAACGTCGCCCCAACCAGCAATCTCACAGTCATTCGCCAGTTTTACCAATGTACCAATCATCCACAGCACTAGCACTACCGTTCCTAGTAACAACAATGCAAGAGCACAAAGAAGAACTTCGAACTTTTTCCCACCAACCAACGATAACAGTGTGTTATCAACACCAAACATCCAAGTCTCAACAGACTCATATCAATTCCCTGACATCTCATGTTCAACTACCACAACAGCAATAACAGAGCTGGCAATGTCTCCATTCACGACATTCAATAAAACTGCACTTTCAGAACCACCACAAAGTCCATTTTATGTCAAGACCCCATCATCAATGACCACTAGCAATCTTGGGTCACCAGTGATTAATAAACTAAACCAAGCCAACTTCAATGCCATGAATTATCAGTTGACCAATAGTCTCCATGATTTGCATTTACAGTCGTCGTTAGACTCTTCACTAACTTCTTTGGCTCATCAGCATCAGCATCAGCAACAACATATGCATGATGTTTATCACAATGGTAATTTTCATATTCGTCTACCTAACATTTCCCATCAAGAGAGTATATACAATACTGAACAACATAATATTTTGAATCAACAAAATAACTATTATGAACGATCTCAAAACCATACACAGGAACTGGAGAACGGGTTTATGTTGAGCACAAATTCCATTGATACACCAAAATTGAGTCCAGTGCTATCACAATCGATTTGGAATAGTGAAATTATTCCTGAGTTGCCAAAAGTAGAAAAAAGAGAGAATAGATATTCGAATAAGGTAAATAATCCTGCGTTCATACCAAGTGAACACCCAGCAGAAGCAAAGAATGCAAGTACTGACAACAATTCTCAAAGTCCAAAAAATACAACTCTAGATAACGACGATATACCACCACCACAACCACAAAATCAAAATATAAAGTTTCCTAAACAAGTCAAGTATACCCCACGCCATAATCACTTTGTTGAGGATATGCTAAATCATGATTTGACCAATCGGTATAGTGAAGGATACAGCACGACATTCTATAAACGAAATAAACATGGATATATGTTTATAAGAGAGGCAACAAATACATTACATGTTCATCAAAATTCTTGGGTTCAATTAAAAATTAAACTTCCTACAACATCATCAACAGTAACAGGAAATAAAAACAATAGCAGTTCTAAAAAGCTATTAAGTAAGAAATTAAAAGTGAATATCAAGGAATTGCCAATTTGGAAACCCAAACCATGAGATTTAAAGGATCTCGGAACGGTTTACATTTAATGTTAATAGGAGAACATTTTGCAAGACTGATAAATATTAGCTATGTTGAAATTTATTGAACACAAGGGTATTTAAGATTATTCTTCCCACTATCATGGGGTAACCAGCTATTCCTACATAGGACATTCAAATATATATTCCATTATATAACCTACATAAGAGCAAAATCATTAATTCAAACCAGTATTTCTAATACTCTAAGATCTATTATGGAGACCAATAAAAACGTCGGAAATTCTCTTTGTTTACTTTTGCAACCAAAGGCCGAAGAGTCAAAAACCAAAATTCCACCAAAAAAAACAACAGAAAAAAAAATGAACTAGTCACGATCTAAAACTACTTACATACTAATTAGAACTATCCTTTATTAAGCTTGATTGGTCAATATATAATCTGTCTTAACTCGTCAACCACAATCCAAATGGGTTATCTAAATTTGGGGTTGGGTTGGGGATTGTTATTATTGAACAAATCGTATGATTAACGGAAAAAACCTGCATACAATTTTTTTTCTCGATTCTCTCTCTCATTTGTATAGTGTTCTATTGTATAGTATTATGTAATTTGAACCAATCATTGGCAATAAATTGTTCATTAGTACTGAGAAAATGCACACCATCAAGAAACAAACAGGAATCTACAATACTAAAAAAAATGAAGAGATTAAAAAAGTAAAGTAAAAAGTATGGAAGAAAAAAACAGAAAAATTTCAATACAAAAAAAAAATATAACCATATTTGAAAATACCATTCTTCAACTCAACTTAAAACCATTTACAGATTATTCCAAATCTTTTCCCATTCAAGTATCATTTGAATAAATTATAACTTTGGAAAGAAAAAAAAAAAGCAAAGCCACGGAAATTGAATAATTATCACTGTTTTTATTAGTTCACATTACATCTTCATTTATCGTTGTATCTATTCCTATATCAAATGTTTTCCGCTACTGTCCGTTCTGCTTTGAGATCAAGATTATCTGCTCAAGTCCCAAGAGCTTCTAACACTTTAAGAGCTGTCACTATCTCTAAACCATTGACTTCACAAATCAGATCTTATTCTTCAAACCATCACGAAGAAACTTTTGAAGAATTCACTGCTAGGTATGTTATTGAATAACTAAAACAATATTTTCTTCTTTTAGGGAAAAACAACTTATACTAACCAGAATAATTATAGATTTGAAAAAGAATTTGAAAATGCTTACGATTTATTCGAAGTTCAAAGAATTTTAAACAACTGTTTTGCTTACGATTTGGTTCCAGCTCCAGCTGTAATTGAAAAAGCTTTACAAGCATGCAGAAGAGTTAACGATTATCCAACTGCCGTTAGAACTTTTGAAGCTTTGAAATTCAAAGTTGAGACTCCAGAACAATACCAAGCTTATTTGGAAGAATTAAAGGACATTAGAAAAGAATTGGGTATTGATTTGAAAGAAGATTTATATACTGAAGATAAAATCTAAAATCTGGATGAAGAACCCATTAATGAATAAAGATAATTATATATATCGCCCTTTTCTCCCCAAAAGAGCACAGCGACTCGATATGAATTTTTAGCATTTACAGTATTGTTTTTGTTTAGTTTTTTTTTTAAGTTTAAAATCAATTCACTTTATACTTTAACTCTAATAGTTTTGCTCTAAATATTGCATGGAATCAGGCTCTATGTGATGCCACTATATTCTGTGGGAAATCAAGAGTATTAAATTCCATAATGTAGAAACAAATAAGTCTCTTTCACTTAGATTTAGCTGTAGAAAAACATACATCATTCAAAGCCTTTGCAAACACACTTTCAGATTACAGTTGGCATCAGGACAACGTAGGCTATCTTTTGCTCTATTTCCTAATAATTTACGTACAGCATTTCTCTGTAATTCTAGAACAATCGTTGAATTTCCTTCTCGCTCATAATGTTGTTGTTGTGATATTTGAACCTCTAACTATTTTTAACTGTGATTTTCTCACACAACTTTACCGCACTAATTTCTCTCTTTCCTCTTGTTCCTACTAAGAAAAAATACCAAGATCTGTTACTTTCTACTTACTAATACATGTTCTAAACATACACATCCAAATATAATGGGAGTATACATACCACCACCGAACGACAAAGATGACGGAGATAAAAAGAAACAGGATACCAACTCCAACACCAACCAACCAACCCCCCCCTCATCATCATCACCGTCAGGTTCTACAACTATATATATCCCAAACCCAGCTTCCTCAATTCCACGAAATCCCAAAGTTGGTTTAATATGGGGCCCATTAACTCCAGCATCTGATAATTTGCCTGCATTATACTCGATGATCGGTTTACAATTTGTAATTGGTTGTGGGTTTTTCAAATACGCCCGAACCTTATCTCGACTTCGACCAATTGGTGGGTTCCAACAACAACCTCATGCTCACATGGCTCCAAAATTGGTACGTACTGGTCCCATTTGGAAAATTGCCTTGAGTGTGATTACTGGATCCGCGTTATCATTTGGAAGTGGATTGGAATTGTGTCGAGTGACATTACCGTATGATCCATGGTATGATGAAGCACAACACTATCGACGCATGGCAGTAAAGAATGGCGATAAACCAAGTTCATGGTTTGGAGCATATAGATATTATAAACCAATGGATTTTAAAACTTGGATAGACAAAGTTGGTGATTGGATTGAAAATGTCGAAAAGGAAATAAAAATCGATGATCCAGCAAATTTTGCCAATCTATCATTGGAATTAGGAAAGAATAGCAATGTAATCAATGTTCAACGTCAACCTCAAACAAGTGGAGGGATATTAAACAAGTTGAATAATAAGGGGAAATACTTGGAAATTTACACCAAGTTGAATGAAAATAATACGAAAAGATGGGAGAAACTTTTACATGAAGATTTGAATGAAGTGACAGAATTGAATAAGGCTCCAAGATTAGATTTGATACTAGAAGGGAAATCTGATTTGATCAACCCAGAATTTACAAAATCTGCCATAATCTTGGGGAACCATACTATGGATGACGATGATCAGTTTGAAATGGTGTGGTTGAATTTCGAGCCATGGGATGAATTGAAACTAGATACAGAATATGATATTCGTCTTGTTCCAAGCTATGCAGGTGCCACTGAAGAAATAGAAAACGAGGATCAAGAGTCTCCTCTCACTGACAACGTGGTGGCGAAACAGACCTAATAATAAATAGTTTATGTATACTTTGTATATTCTGCTTATTTACAAGTCAACTATTAAAGTAGTTTACGGATATATGTATACCTACAATAAGGAAAAAAAAAACCTAAACGTCTTTTGTGGATTTCTGTATCAAATCATCAGCCCAACCCAAAGCACCAAATTCACCTTGTTTCAAAGCTGGTTTATTATACAATTCTAAATGTTTTCTCCATTGAATATCTGCTGGATCCTGATCAGGTTCAATCCATTCAAACCCATCACCCCCTGTCATCCAATAAGCTTGAAACGTAACTTTATTCAAATCATCTTTCAATTGCAACAATCTAATCTTATTACCATCCCTATCAACCCCGGGTTTCAATCCTCTCATACTATCTCTATCATCAGGTGGTCTTCTACATAATTCCTCAATAATATCAGGATTGCTTTCACCTTGGTTCAATTCACGGTCAGCTTCAATAATTTTCGAACTAAATAACATTTCATCAGCATGTTTAAACCAATGAGTATAAAAAGTCCCCTTTTGCCAGGTCAAATAATCACCCCCAGCATTTATTAAAGTACGACCCAATTTGACTATAGAGATAAAAAAACTTGAATTGATCAAATATGTCAAAATAATCGAATTGATAGCTCCTATGCTTTGCCAACTTTGTGATATCACTCCGGCATCAATCAAACTAGAAACCCCCAATTTTGTAAATAAAGTAACTATAATCGCGGTTGAAATGAGTTTGATAACTCCAGATTTTAAAATTTGGTTCATATGATTAATATAATTTTCATGACCGACAGTTAAGTCAGTCAATTTGATTGCTTTCATGAATTCAGCATTGAAAATTGCATTTCTTAATGGGATCAACGCCACTTCTTTACTGATAACATCAGTGGGATTGGATTTATAATAATGTTTGATAACCTTGATATTTAAAGAACTAGGTAAATTCAATATCAATATGTCATGTAATAATTTGGATGAGAATTTCCTGTCATCGTCGTTTTTGAATATTGTATTGATAATAGAAATTGATTGTTTTGTTAATTTTGAAGTATCATTAATTTGATCTTGAATAGGATAATTATTCTGTAAATTTTTGATTCCATTCATTGCTTCCAATATATCTGATTCAGAAGAATTGGACGTTATTGTTGATTTGACTTTTTCAAGTAATGTATTGTAATCATGAATATATGCAAACAAAGAAGAACTTGAAGGGGATGCTCTGGTGTTGTTGTTTGTGTTGAAATTCAAGCGGGTAATAGAAAACAGTCTAATACCCACCATACGGGGGTTCCACCTTATTGGTCTTAGCATTATTTGAATGTAAGTTTTTGATGGTTGTAATTGTATTAGAAAAAACATTAAAGGGTTGGCCAAAAAAAAAAGTCGATGATTTACAAAAATGGAAACATTCCCACTCACTCATATCTAGTTGAAGCAAAATATACTATACAATCTACGATTTTGAACATATACAACAAAATATATTAATTGGTACACTTTCTGATGCAAATAAAACTTCTGTCTCATTTTAAAAACACCAAGAACGTAATATTTAAGCATCCAGAATTCATTACTACATCATATTGATTGGACATTAGTAATAAATAGCTATTCTAGAATATTGAACACATGCCCCACAGGGTCTAATCGTTTTCGTAAAATATATCTAATTGTAACGTGTATTTAACCTTATATACCCAAAGAACCGCCAATAAAACCTATGCAAATAGAAACGAATACAAGAACAGAGTTAGTTGAATATACACCTGCGGCATTAGCTTGACTAGCATTAGAACCAGAACCCAGTGCTTGAGCGGAACCTTGCGAGGTTGCACTACTACTTGGTTTCAAAGTTCTAGAGGTGACAAATGTAAGACCTTTAGTGGTATCATCGATAGTAGCAGCACCATTACCCCCGGCAGCAGCAGCAGCAGTAGTAGTAGTGGAATCTTCCAAGCTTGCACCAGATGCACCAGATGCGACAGATGTTCCAGTAGCACCTGCAGTAGCAGCACCACTTGAGTGGGTGGCCAAAAAGTTTTGTAATTGTGCCTGGTTCATAGTAACTGTCAATGAATATATTGACAACTCGGAGGGGTTCATAGTAGCAGGATTTGCTGCCACAGCAGTATCTGAAGTGACGGCAGTTGTCGCAGTAGTTTTAGCTGTACCTGTAGTAACTCCAGTTGTCTTTGCTGTACCTGTAGTAGTTCCTTTAGTAGTCAAAGTGTCAGCAGCAGCAGCAGCAGCAGCAGCGGCAGCAGTATTTGTAGTGGCAGCGGTATTGGCTTTAGCTGTGGTGGCAGTAGTTGCAGCAGCAGCAGCAGCACCTGCTGGAGTGGTGGTTGTCACAGCAGCAGCATCAGCGGCAGCGGGGACAGCGTCTGCCGCTAAACATGATGTGAGAACAAAACTCAATAAAATGATACCTCTCATGACTGGTAGTAGTAAGTTTAAATAAACGAATGAAATGTTGGTGGGACAAAGTTTTACTGGTGAAAAAAAGGGGGCTGTTGAGTCTGTATTTTTTTGGCTTTTGTTTTTTTGTTTTTATTTTTAGGTGTTTCATGAACAAAGATAATCACCACACAATAGAAATTATTAGGGGATCAAAGAAAACAAAAAGTTTTTTTTTTGCGCGCATCACAAAATACATCACCATTTATTTTTAAACTTCGCGATTTCTCGACCAACAAATCGCTATTTTTCGAACTTGTCGTGGTACAAGAATCATTCTCGAAATACGACAATACAATTTAAAGCTCTGGAAAAAGTTAATCATGACATTAAACAATAAGTTACATACTATACACTCAGTTCTTCCGTTTCTTTTTTCTTTTCTCCATCTTTGAAGCACAATCAGGACAATACCAAATTTCGTCATCTTTAGGAGGTGATGTGATCCCAACACAACTCCAATGAAACCATTCATACTTACAGTCTTCATTATCACAACCAATCATTTCACCAAATGAAACACGTTGACAAAAACAATATAGATTATTATCAGCATCTTCGCCGTTTGGACCATTTGCATCTGCTGCACTATTTATGCTCATTGCTACATTTCCATTGAACGCCAATGATCCTCCCTCATACGGTAGAGGATCCTCTATCTCTTCTGACCGGAGTCGCTTCACCTGTCTTGAAGCAGAGGATGACTGAGCCAGAGAAGAGGACGCCCCTTTAACACTAAGTTTCTTCTTTTGGATCTTTTTCACTGTTTCTGCCACTGGAGTTGCCGATGATCCATTCCTAGGCGTTGGTGTGGCAGAGGCACTATCAGAAAAGCCATTAAGTGATTTTGCGTATTCGTCTTTAGATACTTCAGTTAGCTCGATGGGGTGTTCTAAAGGAGGCAACAATTCATCTCTTTCTAGCTTGGCAATGTCTGTCTCAAAATGATATAGATGTTTCGATATCAAAAACAATGCAGTGTTAGCCAATAGAATTTTCTCTTTCTGTAGTTTCTGCACAAGCTTCATATCTTCTTCGATCTTGGAATACAACTGGTCTTCCTTTGGATGTTTAGTTAGTGTCCCATTTGTTCGTATAAATTTATGAAGTTGATGGTCACGAGTTTGGTATCGTTTCCTTGCTTCTGAGACTTGTACATCTTTGCTTTTGATTTCCTCTAATAAATGCCTCACTTCAAGTGGTAGATTAGATAAATCCTGTGTGTATTTCTCAAGTACAGTTGATGTATCCATGTTGACTTGGTTTGAATTTGCTAAAATTGTACCTTGTTGTGGTTTGTTGGAACACTTCTTTTGGCCAAACATTTTTTTTTTACTTTAAAGTAACTCTTTTTTTTTTTCGTTATTGTCTGTGCTACGTCAATCACCCACCACCTTTTTCCATCATTATAGTATATCTTTTCAATGTCACAGGATATATTTAAACAAAGAATCGAGGATGAGAATATTGAAGACACAACTACCAAGGATTCATTATTCAGGTTCTTTTGTGACCAAGAGTTCGAAGAGTCTCACGGTCACGAGCTCATTGATCAAATAGTAAAGATTTCTCGTAATCCCCCATATTCAAAGATTTTATATCAATTATTAATGGAGTATCCTGACCAATTTATTAAACGCCTTGAAATTATGAATGACCAAGCGGCTATTATAATTACCAATATTTTAGGTATTAATAGCGAATCTGAAGAGATAATGCAAAAGTTGTATTCCAGCTTAAGATGGATCATGAAGTCACGTGTTAATTTGCCATTCTACTTACAGGTATATAGCTCTTTGGTAACTCATTCTAAAGTCACAAATCCAGAGCATTTAAACTTATTTTTAACATTTGTGGACGGACAAAATGAAGATGTTCACCGTGGAGTTTTGGTGTTGGTTATACAGAACTTGCAACTACAAAAAACGAAAACATCAAACGTAATATCAGAGTATCTAGAAATGATTATGGATGAAAACGAACTCAGTTACGGCAGCTTTGTTAATTTCGTATCTGTTCAAACCATGTGTTTCCCTATTATCCCCGAAATATGTGCCACCATTTACCAGGATGACAAAACAAGAAACCACTTGTTGCAACGCATAAACAGCATTATCAAGGGTGAGGACATTCCTTTAGCTTTGCCTACTTTGAAATTGATTACAGCCTCATGCATTATTGAGAATTGTCGAAATTACAGTGTTTCCAACTTTCTCAAGTTCCTAACACAGGGGTGTAAAATCAGTAATAGCAAAATCCAAGTTGTTTCAAGTGTAACTATCAGTAAACTATTGAAATTACTCGAAGTTGAAAAGAAGGATTCTGAGATAAGTGTTATACACTTAGCTGAAATTTTGATAAATTATTTCAAGCATGCCAAAGTTTTAGATGAATACGTGGAATACTCCGTAGAGGGGTTGATGTATTTGTCATTGTACTGGAAGGTCAGAGAATTAATTAGAATGGATGTAAACTTAATCAAACTATTTCTTGCAAAGCTCAAAGAGACATCAACAGATTCCACCAATATTAATACGTCATTTCAATATGGAGTGTTGTCAATTTTCTCAAATTTGACAAAAACAAGAGATACCAATGACAAAGAATCAAATTCAAACACTAGAAATCGTTTAAAAACAGCAGCAAGTCCTAAATATGGATCCAATAACGAACAAGAAAACCAAGAAGGCATTACTTTATTTAACCGAGAACTACTTAACGATAACAAAATTGTATCCACTATAGCCTCGTTAAAGTCTTATAAATCAGGTTCAAATAATTCACTTTCTGAAGTAATCAAAATTATATACCACTTGTCATCAGATCAAAGGAAACAGGTCCGAATCGAATTGGTCAAACAAGGTGCATTGACTATAGTGTTAAATTATTTAATTAATTTCAGTGAAATGAAACGCCACGGAAACTTAATAAGAGTCCTTCCTAAACCACAAGACGAAATAGTTCAACAGTGTCGTACTTACGCTAATAGGTCGTTGGCAAGAATGTTGATTGTTGTTGATCCTCAAACTGCGTTTTCCAAGTACGATTCACGAGTTGCTATACCATTTCTAAAGGAATTGTTGGGTCCAGATATATCCCAATATCAGGGAGGTGATACCGATTCTTATCTTCACGACATGTCATTATTGGATCATTTTGAATGCTTACTAGCATTAACCAATATAGCAGCCACAGCCAAACCAGAGCTTAAGCATTACATGGTTACACAACTATTTGATTCGTATTTAGATAACTTTATTATTTCAGAAGATTCGAAAATTCGAAAAGCAACTTGGGAATTGATAGCAAACTTGAGCACAGAAGTTCCTCTTTTAGTGAAATTCTTTAACTGGGATGCCGAAGCTGCCAGAAAGCGATTCGGCTTATCGATGCAATTGCTTCAATCAGGGGAAGTGAGTTTACAGGCAACCATTGCTATTTTCTTGTTGCATTCTACAGATATTGATCCACTAGCAGCACAGATTGTGTCTGACGACAATAAATTCAATACTTTCATTGACATAATAACGGACATTTTTTCGACTCAATTGAGTGAAAAAAGTTTGATTTTACCAATGGAATACGTGCTATTAAATTTAGCAATTGCTGCTGGAAATCATTCTAAAACGAATTTCTCCACTTTAGCTTCAAATACAAAATTGAAAGATTGTTGCCGAGATATACTTCGATCCGGAGGGGAAGAAGAACGAGAAGTAATAATGGAGGTAATCAAAACTTGTCAGTTTAAATAGATTTAGTGTGCCATGGTTTCTGTTTTATTTCTTTATTTATTATTTCTAATACTTTTAGTGTTTATTTTTTTTTAAAAGTGTATATATCTTTGCGCTAAGGTTTCATTGCCATGTTCGACATTTGAAACCAATTGTCTAATGCTTTGCGACGACTTATCACTATCTATTTTGACACGAATAGCCTTATGTAGACTTGTTAAATATTCAGCGAAACTTGGCCCGTTGACAGTCTTTACAGCATTTCCTAGCTCGTCCTCCATCAACAACTCTTTGAATAAAAATTCAGCGGGATCAATGGTTTTGCGAATTATGTAAACACCAGTATAGTTTGGATAAGAAACCCCATTAATCTGTTGCTGAAAGTATTTAACAACGCAACGAGTTTGCTGAGAGATTTCAGTAGACAATTCTGGCAACTCATCCATCATTGGGTTTATGTTCTTAATATCATCAACATCACTTCCAAATAAATCTTTCAAAAGCATTGGATTCGTGTCAGGATCAATCCAAAGATAAACACGCTCACCATTACAAAGAATGTAAATACCACGATCCAAATTTCTAATAGTCAAATCCTTGTACAATGGTAATTTTGCAAATCCAGTAGTCTCATCAAGAATACCATCTTCTGGCTGCAAAGAATGCAACTCTACCAATGCTGGATATAGATGATACATCAATCTTTCGATAGGCATTGTTAACATTTGATACATGTCTGCCATTCGAGCATCTGCAGTTAAACCGGCAGACGCACGCATTACTGTGCTTTTAAGGAACGACAACATGTACAATGGCAAATGCTTCAAAGAATCAGGGAACAACATTTTATTTGATAAAGTTTTGGCACGATTATGCCCAAACTCATTCATCGCACGATAATGAGTAAAAATATCTACCAATTTGTTGTTGATCGATTCACGTAATTCAAGCAATGATTGTTGACCAACAAAAGATAGTGTATCTCTCACAATTGTTGTCACAACTGCATTTTCATCAGTAAAATGGAATACATCTTCTAAACTCTTGCTCACAGCTAGTACCAAGTTTATCACTCTTACTTTTCTTACACCGTTTGGATCAGTGTACAAAAGGGCAGCCTGAAAATGACAATCCAATTTAGGACTTAATTTTCCGTCATATTCAAGCAAAATCGTAAATGTCAGGTCCTCGCTTAATACCGGGATTACAGGGTCTTGAATATTTCCAACTATACTAGTGTCACTAATAGATGACGAAGTCCCATAGTATTGTGTAACTTGCAATCCGTTAGAACACCGCAATTTCAATTGACCTTGATAACCACTGATATTTTTCACAGAATTATAGACCTTGGCAGTCAAGGCTCTACCATCTCTTTCAAAATCAAAATTGGCCCAACGAGTGATTTCTCCACCTGTGACAGACGCTAACCAGCCAACATTAGAAAGATCGACAGGTGTATGTGACACCACATGAACATCAAGACCAACACTTTTTTCAATAAATTCTCTTGCCAAGAGTTTGTAATATTCGTTATCAGCCGAGAACAATTTTTTCTCAACTTCAGGAGCAGCTGTTCTCCCAATAGTTTTGTTATCTTTATATTTCAACCCGCCAGGCCCCCAAGATGGCAAATTACTTAATAACGAAATAATTTTCCCACCGCCAAACAAATCTAAACACATACTTGCTGTACGACAAGCAGCAGAAAAACATGGTTCCGAATCAGAAACTCTATCCTGTGAAGCCAAGTTCTCAATATAGTTCAATGCATCTTCGATGACAAATCTACTCTCTTCAGGGTCCACAAACAACCCTTCACTGAATGGAACAAAGGGGTCTTCCAAATCGGGAGATACAGAAATCTGAGTTGTTTCCAATGATGAAGACAAGTTAAAGAAATGAATTCGTTTATCAAATGCTATAATAGCCACTTTTGTCTTGTATGACCGATCATGATTGCATCCATTGGTAGCATCTTCACTAGAGTTATTGTAGCTAAATAAAGTAGCACGGATAGCATCTGTAATCAAAATAGGCAAGTTCTGCTTCATGCTGTTTTCAGTAATATCAATCAAATAAACAATATGTAATGGGTTTGAATCCTTTTCTGGTCCGCCAAAGTTATACTCTTTAGGCACCACAATATCATACACCCCTTTATGCAATTCTGGTCGAACAAATTTATCGACTCTATACCCACGCCCATCCAAAATCGAAGCGTATTCTGAAGGAACAACATTATTAGCAAACTGACATATATTACAAACAAACCTTTGATTATGTGTGAATTGCATGGAAGGGTTGACGTAAGCCCGACAACGATGACATCTGATAGGGCCAATGCTTAATGGATCTTCTGGGGTATTGTTTGGATCATTCATACTAAAGTCGACGGTTTGAACTTTTTCTTCTGTCAGTAATAAGGGGGCAAATGGTCTTACAGTAATCGACATTGGTAATTTTGTTGCCAGTCTTAATTGTTCTGACTCGGGGACATAATACATTGTTGATCTCATGAATTTAGACAGGGCGTTCCCTTGATCTATTGCATGGAATTGTGTTCCTGCCTCAGGAGGCACTGTATCTGTAAATGTTTGAAATGACTTATAGGTTCCCTGAGCATCAGGAGTGTTGTATTCTCGTTGTGAATCGAGTCTATGTTCTTGCAAAGATAAGTCGTGATTTTGATGGAAATTCCTAGAATCCTGTAAAACTGTTTGGTCAAGTTCAGTTGAATTAGAAGCTGTTGCAAATTGCAGATGGTGGTGATCTTGTGCTTGTGACACAAGAGGAGATTGTTGAAACTGGCCAGTTGAATTCACTACGGGCGAGCCATAAACTGAAGCATAGTTTTGAGGATATCCTGCAACAATAGGTGATGACGGAAAAGCAGGAGTAGAGCTAGTTGTCGGGATTGGACTATTGAACTCGGTATGAAAAGCTCTTACAGGACGCCTTGACTTCTTTTTGGAAGAATGTTGTTGTTGTTGTTGTGCACTTAATGATTGTGGTTGATCCAAATTTAATGCATGTAAGTTTTCACTCAATTCGTTGCCATTAATTGCTGTATTGGCACCATTGTCCAGCCGCTCAGTATATGACTGTTGGTACTGGTTATGAGACATCGTGGAAAGCAAACACTGTGATAATACTTTATGGTATTGATAGTGGTGAGTATGTGATTAGATATTATGTATGCAAAATTTTTTCTTCTTCCCACTAGTTTCTTTACTTCCGTTTTGCATATAAGAGACACGCCAATGATCTTTACTTTCTGGCAGTACGAGTAGAGTTACGCCAGTTCATGTTTATATATTTGACAGTCTACCAGGCATTGTATATTCTTTTTAAATCTTTTTACTACTTCGAAAAATAGTTCGTCTGTACAATTGAACGACAAAGAGATCATCAATCACTACGAGTATATACTTAACTGTTTAGCCAAAGATCTCTCTAAGCCAAATATACGTTAAACATTAGTAAAAGAGTACACATAGAAAGAGAGACTTCAGCGTCAGCAATACTTAGCTTCAAAAAAGCAAGTACTGGTCATGACGAGACGCTATTTTTAATGGCTGTGACTGACTTCCAGAAACGAATTGTCTGATATTATTTTTTTGAAAATTTTCTTGTTCGCACGACCACTGAAAGTAAGATAATATCGTATCTATACAGAAAGATCGAAACACTTGATTTTAATTTATATCGGGTTTTGTTAGGACAGCAGATCGAAAAAGTAATAATACCAACTATTTCACAACCCCGGTAAGCGAACCACATATTTAACTTATTGCTCCCATTTTTCCAGATCAGTCTTTATTGGCAGAAACACGGGCTTGAAAAAACTAACTGCATAAACAGTTTGGCATTTTTCTGGCGATAACAACTATAAAACGAAGAACAGATGGGCTGTTCTATATACCACCTAAATACTGGGGTCATATCTCTCTTGGACTATTTCAATAAAACATGGGTGAATCAACTGACTGCTATTCTACCGGCGTATTACATTACTAATTGCTCAGTGGAAGATATGTTACTGTACAATAATATCACTTCCGATCCCAAATACTTAGCCTTTGATTATTCTCCATACAACAAGCGTGACAACGGTGATACATACGTAGCATTACTATTTGTGCTATCGGGGTCTTGTGTTTCCATGTGGATGCTATCCTTATTGCTATATTTATCTCCGAAATACAAGCGGAAACCGCTTTTAACTCAACTAGCAACAGTTTTTTATGCTATAATTACGACATTCTTTTTGAACAAGCTTACGCGAGCATCTGAGAAACAGTATTACGAAGATGTCTTGGATATTGTGGAACTACATACTATTCTATACAATAATGTGGAGTATCGTGTGTTGATAATCATTTTCCAAGTGCTCCTATTGCTATCGTGGTTCCAAATAATACAGAAACTAGCAAAGCAAAAATATAAGCGCATTATTGCAATTGTTACCGGTGTTTTGATGGCAGCATTTTCTGGTTGTTTCATCTACTATCAAGTGGAATATAATACAGAGGGGAGAATTCACATGGAAAATATTTCAGGCTTGTATCTTCGATGGAAGGTTGTTAGGAGTGTTATGAAATTGATTTTGGTACTCTGGTTTGCCGGTAACTTGTTGTATTACACAACAGTTGTAAAAAATCCTCGCAAGATATGCTATTGCAAGAAATTATTACCATTAGCCATTTTTAATTGGTTTCTTCTCATTTTGCACATTATTTTGGGCATTCTACACATCAGCTTATTTGAAGATAATTGGCTAGTACGAACATGGATGGTTTTAATACCATATTTAATTGAGGCCATATTGATAACAACAGTTTGGGAATGGATCTTTAATATCTGGGTAATTGAGAAAAGAATTGAGTTAATGGGTGTTCTAGGTAGAAGAATCAGCATTGACGATGTTTTAAGCATCCAACTGCTTCGAGGGAACAATACTAGAAAAGGTGAAAAAACTTTTACAAAAAATGGGTCATCCAGTGACTCAGGCGGTTTTCATGGCCGGAGTGGTACGCGGAAGCCAATGGCCAAGTTCCAGAATTGGATTATGAACAGACCTAAAAGAGTGACTACCGAGTCCGAAATATTATCCAACAATGATATAAATGAACTTAAAGAATTCTCAACGTTTAGCAATAGCTCGTCAAATAATGATCCCAGTCAGAGAAATTCAAACAGCCAATTACAGAATCAAACACAACAAGTTAATACCATGCAACGAAACAATGACCAGATACTACAACAGCATAATAATTTACATCTACAAAATCTTGATACAGATTCAGCTGCCTCTTCTAGTCAACTGCAAGCTTTAGCTTTACACACAGAAGATGACGATGTCGAGTACGACGATGAGTATGTGGATGATTATGAAATTTGGGACGACGATGAGGATGAAGAAGAAGAAGAAGAAATTTCACATCATCAAAGAGTATCATCGACCCACTTGGTAGGTTCTACTGTGGAGGAAAACGACATGCACTTGGGGTCTAGCAATAATAGGCATGGCTCAGGTGATCATATGGATTTGCCACCTGCTTTTCAACCACATCCTGGATTTGAAGCTGGGGATTATTGGAACGACCGAAAGGAAGGCTAGCAAAACAGTAGCTATTAATCAAGTTTAAATTAATTGCAAGTTCATTACAGTGGGTTTACGCTTTACACTTTTTATGATCAACTATTGCAGCGGGGTTTAAGATACATATATGCTCACTTTCAATGCGTTTAGTTTAGGCTCCATTCTTTCAATAGAAATGTAAACAACTTTCATCATTATAGGTCCTGAAGCAAAGTATAGAATTATTTGTATAGCTTTTTGTTTTTCACCAATCAGAGTGCTTTGTCGAGACCGCAAGAATCAAACCCCATCCCCTTCTCCCTTCAAACTCAGGCTACAAACTTTAGAAGAAAATTGGTAGCGCGGGCCCAAAATTTTTTTTCTTCGAGAATTTTCGTAGAAGGTTCTACAATTTTCGATTCCGCGATTCCGGAGAAAGCGTATGGGAGGAGGCATGACTTCTCCATAGTTGTTAATTCATCCCTTACTATTAATTCAATCCCAATAGCAAATCCTCATATTTGCCATCTTTCTTCATTATTTTCCAGATATCAAACACATAATATATAAACCTGGTCTTAACCACACATACTGTTAATCTTTTTTTTTTCCAAAAGTATACATACTTTCACTCTAAATATTATATTGCACTTAAATTCCGTTTTAGAGATTAACTACACGACAACTTTTTCAAACAATGTTATCATCTAGAATACCAAAAGGTAAATTATTAAAACAAACTTCTGCCACAAGCTACTTGAATCTAGCTAAAAGTATGCCAATAACAACTGCTAGATACAGACCCAACCAGTATTATGCAAATGAATTAGCTAAACTTAATGTATTTACCATTCACAACATACCTTCACCATGCTTTTCACAAGTTAGAAATTTCCACCTGTCATTTCCCAGGAAACTTCAAATGCAACAGACCGAACAGGGTGACAATCGACCAGCGTTAGAGAAGTTTGGTTCTGATTTGACCCAGTTGGCCAAAGAAGGCAAGTTGGATCCAGTTATTGGGAGAGATCACGAAATCCGCCGTACCATTCAAATATTATCACGTCGAACAAAGAATAATCCCGTCTTGATTGGTAATGCCGGTACTGGTAAAACTGCAGTAATGGAGGGTTTGGCACAAAGAATTATTCGTGGTGAAGTTCCCGATTCAATGAAAGACAAACAAATTATTACTTTAGATTTGGCTGGTATCATTAGTGGAGCTAAGTATCGTGGGGATTTCGAAAGTAAACTCAAATCAATATTGAAAGAAGTCGAGGAAAAGAATGGCAAGGTTATCTTGTTTATTGATGAGTTCCATTTATTGATGGGTTTAGGTAAAGCCGAGGGATCAATCGACGCTTCAAATTTGTTGAAGCCTGCCTTGGCAAGAGGTAAATTGTCGATGTGTGGAGCAACTACCATCGAAGAGTATAGAAAATATGTGGAAAAAGATGCTGCTTTAGCCAGAAGATTTTCTCCTGTCACTGTGAATGAACCTACTGTTGAAGATACCATATCAATTTTGCGAGGTTTAAAGGAACGTTATGAAGTTCACCATGGGGTTCGTATCATGGACTCAGCATTAGTCACTGCTGCATTATATTCCAATAGATATATAACAGACAGATTTTTGCCAGATAAAGCCATTGATTTAGTTGATGAAGCAAGTTCAACATTGCGGTTGCAACATGAATCTCGACCAGATGCAATTGCAACTTTGGACCGTCAAATAATGACTATTGAAATTGAATTAGAATCTTTGCGGAAAGAAGAGGATCAACTTTCTATTGATAGAAAACACAAATTGGAAAAGGAATTGGAGGTGAAGAAAAGTGAGTTGAAGGAATTAACAGACCAATGGGAGTCAGAAAAGCGTGCAATCGATGCAGTGAAAAACGCAAAGTCTGAGTTAGAGAAAGCAAAATACGAGTTGGAACAGGCTACAAGAGAAGGAGATTACGCCAGGGCTTCCAGAATCCAGTATGCTAGTATTCCTGAATTACAAGACAAGATCCAAGAGTTGAGCAAAAATGAACTTGCTGCCAAATCATCGAATCTTTTGCATGACTCTGTGACGTCCGAGGATATTGCCGGTGTTATATCAAAGATGACGGGGATCCCTGTGAACAATTTGTTGAAAGGTGAGAAGGACAAGTTGTTAGATATGAATATACTTTTACGCCAATCAGTTGTTGGGCAGGACGAAGCCATTGATGCAGTCTCCGATGCAGTCAGATTGCAACGTGCAGGTTTGACCAGTGAGAATCGTCCAATTGCATCCTTTATGTTTTTGGGTCCTACTGGTACAGGAAAAACGGAATTGACAAAATCATTAGCACAATTCTTGTTTAACGATAAGAACGCTGTGGTTAGATTCGATATGTCTGAGTTCCAAGAAAAGCATACCATTTCGAGATTGATAGGTTCTCCTCCTGGGTACGTGGGATACGAAGAAAGTGGTGAGTTGACTGAAGCTGTTAGAAGAAAACCATATTCGGTAGTCTTATTTGATGAGTTTGAGAAAGCACACCCAGATCTTTCCAAATTATTATTACAAGTATTGGATGAAGGTTCGTTAACAGATTCTCATGGTAAAAAGATTGATTTCAAGAATACAATTATTGTAATGACATCCAACATTGGCCAAGAGATTTTGCTTGCTGATAAAAACACCTATGAGGATGGTCATATCAACAGCGAAGTCAAACTGCAAGTTTTAGAAAATTTGAGACACCATTATGCTCCAGAATTTTTGAACCGTATTGATGATATCGTGGTCTTTAACAGATTGTCAAAGACAGCTTTGAAAGAAATTTTAGACATCCGTTTGAGAGAAATCGGTGATCGTTTGGTCGACAAACGTATTATATTACAATTAACTGATGAAGCAAAAACATTGTTGTGCGACATGGGCTATGATCCAACTTATGGTGCTCGTCCACTTAATAGAGTATTGAGAAAGAAATTGTTAGATCCATTGGCTATGCGTTTGATCAAGGGACAAGTTCAAGAGAATGAAACTGTCAAAGTAGAAGTAAAAGATCACAAAATTTACGTTGTTCCAAACCACAGTGAAGGGACGGTTATTGAAAAGGAAGAAGACTATTTTAAAGAAGATAAGGATGACAATTAACATTTTTAAGAAACAAAAACCTAAATAGGCAGATTTTTTTTTAACTGAATAAACATTTTGTATTTAAAGATATATGTATATAGTTTAATAATAGCCAAATTATTTGAAAACAAAATGATGCTGATTAGTATGCGTATATTTCTATTTGCATTCTTTTTACAAAACTCTTCCAACTGTAGCACCAGAGGAAACTTTTGTCTCCACTTTTCTCAACGAAGCGCCACCAGTGATTTGACCTAACAATGCACCAATATTTGGTGCACCTGAAGCCTGTTGAGATGATGAAGTGTTATTTGGGGCAGCAGGAGGTGGAGGTGGAGGTGGTGGCGGTGGCATTGAATCTGGTAATGCAGGTACAGTACTTGGTACAGAAGGAGGAGGTGGTGGAGGTGGAATAGAATCTGGCACAGGTGGTGCTTCATTCGAAAATTGTGGAGGAGGGGGCGGTGGAGGCGGAATAGAGTTTGGAGCAGGTGGTGCGTCAACTGGTATTGGTGGGGCCTGACTGAAAGACAGTTCGTTCTCGCCAGCAAAACCCGAAGGACCTGAATCTGTTTTTCCATTATCATCATTTGACAAAGGAGTAGAAGCCACTTGTTTTGCGTTTTCATGCTCCTGTTCTGAAACCTTTTCTGTATCATTATTCAAACTTGAGCTTGAAGTTGTTGGTGGTTGGGGCATACCACCAAATAACAAACTAGCTAATTTTGCTGCACCGGCTCTGTTTGGCGATTCTTCCTCTGATTCTTCCTCCTCGGAATCGCTCCATCCACCACTACTAGCAACACCACGCTGAGAGGCTCTTTGAGCTTCGGCTTTGTGTGGATCAATCTTGGTTTCTTGACTCGTTGATTTGAAGAAAGGATTAGTGCCTGTATTGGTTACTGTCAGGTTTTGAGATGTATTGTTATTCATTTTCGAGAAAGGATTACTCTCATGAGGATGATAAGACTGCTTTGCTGTGTCGGTAGATGTTGGTTGCGATACCGTATTCACATTTTCAGTTGCAGTTTCTTGCTGCGGAATCACGTTGGAATTAGCATTACTACTTTGGGCTCTCAGAACATGAACACTTGTAACTTGCTTTGCCTCCTCTTCCTCTTCATCTTGGCTTTCTTCCATCTCTCGTTTCTTCATTTCCTCCATTTCTTTTTTAATTTTTGCCAATCTTTCCTCCTTTGCCTTTTGTTTCCGCAATTTTCTTTCCCTTTCACGAGCTTCCATTTCCTGCTTTTGTTTCAAAATAGCTTTGTACTCCTCATCATCATCATCACCAGAAGTATCATCATTTGTATTTGAGACAACATTTTGAGAACCAACACTGTTAGTATCAGCCTTTGAATTTGGTTGTTCAGCGGGTTCTGGGTTCTTGGAAACTGGTTGAGAATCAGGTTTTGGTTTTTGTACCTCAACTTCATTGGCGTTTCTTGTGACCAGTTTAACTTCACTATCTGGAACAGGAGAATGATTGCTGACCGATTTAGACTCAACAGGTGGTTTCTGTTCAGTCGACTTGCTTTTCCTAGTAATACCAAGCTTAGCCAACCTTTCATTCATTCTTTTCTCAGCCTGCTGTTTAATATAAGCAGCCCTTTCTTCAGGAGTAGCATAAGCTGATTTTGCGGCTCCAGAATCCGACACTAAAGAAGCGTTAGTTTGTTGCTTAGCCAATGGTTCTCGTGTTTGTTCTTGTTTTTGGGATTTAGCAATATTACGTCTTTGTTCTTTGGAAAACGCTTCTAACTCTTTCACAAACTTGGCTACTTCAGAAGAAATACCCTTTCCTTGTTCCCATTTTTCATGTCCAACATCCTCCGTAACGGACGAGCTCAATTTAGCGGCACATTCATCTTCCATTGTTTTGATACCGGCAGCAATATCTTGAATCATCTCTGATTGACGAGATGCTTCATCTTGCGCCTTTTCTGTAGCTTGCTTCAATTCCAAATCCAAATCAGAGTTCCCTCCAGTTGATTTACCAGTTAATGCAGCCATTCTTTGCTTTAACTTTTGACGAGATTGATATTTGATTCTATCGTAATCTGTCACTTCTCCATTTGGACCAGTTCCTTGAATTTGCAGCTCATCATCTTCTGGATTCCACGATGGGTTTTTCTTCAACAATTCTAATTTGAACACTTCTGCTTTTTTCCTGGAGATTTCTTGGTTAACTTTGTGTATATCAGATATCAACCTAGGGACTACATCCCTTGTCAAGTGGTCCAACGTAGCCAATAGCTTGTTACGTTCGTCAGATGAAGGACCATCATTCCCTCTTTCGTCCAACTTGGTTTGCACTGCCATGATTTCCTTCTTCAAGTTTTCAATAATTTGTTTTTCGTGCATCGAGGAACTTGATCTCGAATAATTATTAGCTTGATCCTCAGTATCTAAAGCATCTAACAAGATTCGTTTCTCATGAATCAACTTTTTCATATCCTCAATAGATAAATCGTAGTCGGATGAAGACTTCACACTTGATTTGTGCGACTCATCAGATGTACTTTTCCTTCTATGACGAACATTAGAAACATATCCAAAATTGTTATCATCATTTTTGAATCTAGTACCGTCTGGCTTGGATTGTGGTTTAGGTGGCTTTGTAGGCTTATTATTAACACCCCCTTTTAATGAATTTTTCAATGAATCCATGGTGTCTTTCAATGTTCTGTCAGCTGGAGGAATCAACTCAGGAGGTAGTCTCAATGGTATATCATAGCCATTCAATCTTCTATAGATAAGGTGCATCGCAACAGCAAATTGATTTTTGTTCAATTTCCCAGTATCATCTGTATCTACTAACGTCCAAATACTTTCCAAGTCAGATCTACTTAAACCTGATTTTGTAAACACATTCAATGCTACGTTTGAATCAACATATCCCTTCTTTTGGTTGTCCCAGGCTTGGAATAGACCATCATATATTTGCTTTTCTTGTTTAGTAATTGCCCAAGTTACATTCTCTTTCAATTTGTTGTCCATAGCACTATGCAAATTGGATGTTGGCAATTGGTTGTTTGGTAAAAAATGCTGTTGCATTGCATTTAAACCAGGAATGCCACCTGTTGGCATAGAAACAAATCCCCATTCACCAGGTCTACCGGTGGGCTGTGCTTGCAATGAGCCAGTTGGTTGGGCCTGCATTGGACCCGTTCTCTGGGAAACGAGTTGAGGCTGCTGAAAAGATGTTTGTGGCACAAAGCCGCCGGTAGGTTGAGATTGAACTTGCGGGAAGCCACCAGTTCTTTGTTGTTGTAGCTGCTGGCCCTGGCCCTGGGGTGGGCCTTGATAGCCAGTAAGTTGTTGAGGTAATCCACCAGTCCTTTGTTGTTGTAAACTTTGTTGGTTAAACCCAGTGGTTTGAGGATTCAAAGGCCCGGTTTTTTGAGCTGGAATCAAACCAGCAGTCTGTTGTGGTTGTAAAGGAATCAACGTACCACCACCTGTCCTTTGAGCAGTCAATCCCGCGGCATTTCCAAATGTAGTTGAAGGCATTGGCACTCCACCTGTTGCCTGCGAAACCAATCCCTGTCCACCAAAACCAGTGACTTGAGGTTGAAATGATGTCATTGGTGGAGCCAGTTGGTTTTGCAAATATCCAGTCGATTGAGGGGCCAACCAATCAGACTCCTTTTTAGGAGCAAAATTTGCAAATGGCGTGTTGGCTAAAATTTTCGATGGATCATCTGGAACAGTAAAGTTGATTTGATCAACAAAACTTCTCACTTCATTTAACCACTTTTCTGGAAGTATACCTGGCAATGGTTCGCCTCTTTTAGCCATGCTACATAAATGCAAACTCAAAGCAAATTCAGGAAATAATAAGGACCCGGTTTTATCTATATCAGACAAATTCCAAATTTCGGCTAAAGTCACCGCAGATAACCCAGATCTCAATAAAATGCCACTGGCTGAATCACCACTGATGGATTGCTCACCCTTCGGAACTGCAGTTCTGAACAAATGTTCAAATTTCTTTTGATCTTCTGCAGATATAAACGATAATCTGATACTTGGAATTTTCAACTCGCTATTTTCTGTTACAATTGGTGCAGTTCCACCGAATCCTGTAGGCTGTGTTTGAATGTAGCCCGTTTGCTGTGGTTGCATGGTTTGCTGTTGTGAAAATCCAGTTTGCTGTGGTGCCATACCACTACCACCACTGGTCTGAAAATTTGATCCATACAAATTAGGTTGTTGGGGAACAAATCCAGTTGCCTGAGGATACATTGGTTGTTGGTTGAATTGGGGTTGCTGAGGCATTTGGTAATTATTGTAGCCATATCCAGTCTGTTGTTGGGGATTGTACCCCATACCTTGTTGTTGCTGTTGATACGGGTTATACATCACTCAATGCTGATTAATTACGATAGATTGGCAAACAAGTATATCGAACACACAAAAGTTTAAGGTAAATTAATTGTTGGCGGAATCAAAGAAAAATGAAAGTCAACGAGAAAAATGAAGATCAGTCGTCCAGTACGAAAGAAAAATTAAATTGAGCAAACAGAGAAAAAAGAAATTGGGCGAAGCACACCAAAGAAACAATAATTTGGTTCGGGAAACGAAGGATAAACGTGACACAAACATAATTATGATACTCCTATTCACATTATACACAATTTCTACAACTTAGCTCATATGTTCAACACTTCATCCCAAAAGTCTATTTCCAATAAGGTTACTCTATTAAAGATTCGAACTAATTCTTCGATTCTTTTATCATTTGGAGGCATTGATTTAACCAACAGCTGTAAGGCCTTCCTTCCTTCTGATTCCGCATGAGTATACCAATCTGACGTGTAATCGTCTAACCATGATTGATACACTGCAGCTTGTTCATTGTCGACGACTCCATCATTTTGCAGACGTTTACGTATTTTTTGACCCATAACAGCAGCTTCGGCATACCCATGCAAACAAGGAGCAAGAGCAACTTTGACACCCAAAAAGTCCTCTCTCTTACCAACTTCAAGTAAGTAATTGCAATACGCCATACAAGCTGGACCAGGTGATAATTCTAAGTCCAAATCTATGTCAGTTTCATAGTCGATATTGTATGTGGTTGCAAGTTTCTGTTTATGTCGTTCTATTTCTTCCACAATTTCCGCAATAATTGTTGCTTGTGCGTGTGTTTGTTGATATGTTGGAGCCAATGAAGCAGCAAGACCGTGTACTTGAGCATAGTTTACAAGATAATGGTAATCCTGCTTAAGAAAATACAAAAACTTATTAAATGGAAGATTGTTTTCAGCTAGATCTTTGACAAATTTGTGTTCGGTGTAGTTTTTCCAATTATTGTTCACATCTGGATGATTAATAAGATAATCCAAGAATTCACCGGACTGGTTCAAAAATGTTGTCGGCATACTGTTGGATGTTTTGATAACAGAACTAGCAACATGGGCAGGAGTCACTGTATGGTTTAATGGGCTATTACCGAATCCTAACTTATTTGCCAGACTGATCATTCCTCGATGGATGAAATCGATTGATATTAAAATTGAATCTTCCAACAGCAAACCCTTGGCAACATTAGCAGAAATAGCCGAAGCTAAAGTACACCCACTACCATGATTATCGTTGGAATCAATATACGCAGATTGAAAAACCGTAACTCTCTCCAGCTCGCTTTCATATAATATGTCTCTAATCTGGGCATTACTGTGGTTATAATTTGTTACAGGTTTATTATTTTTAGTAAATGGTATATGCCCACCTTTAACGAGTATATTTTTGCATCCTAAAGACTTTTGTAGTGATATTACAAACTCGATAAAGTCATTCATTGAATTTATGGTTATTTTTCTTTCAGTCCCATCAGTCAACTCATACAATGCCATAGCTTCTGGAAAATTAGGTGTTACCAAAAACGCCTGATTCATCAATTTATCAACACATAATTTCATGCCATTATCGTCTGATAGTTTAGACCCCGAAGTGCTAATCATGACAGGATCGACAATCAACTTCACTTTATATTCGTTTATTTTGGGCATTTGATCAATTAATTCGGCAATTGCTTCGTTTGTGAGCATTCCTGTCTTGATTACCTTCAAGGGTGCAGTATCTGGTGTATATGCATACAACATATCCTCTAAATTAGCAGCCAAGATTTCCTTTGCCAATTTCTGTCCAGTTTTATCAAATCTTCGAACACCTGTTGTATTCTGAGCAGTCAAAGCTGTTATACATGTCAATCCATAAACACCAAACGCACTAAATGTTTTCAAATCAGCTTCAATCCCAGCGCCTCCAGAAGAGTCGCTACCAGCAATTGTCATGACTGCATTAAGGTCTACTTTGGAAAGTGACAGGGAAGATTCTTTTAGCTGAATAATTTTGGTTTCCATGGTCATTATACTTTTATTCAATTGCAGATTCTAAAAACGAGGTAAAAAGAAATAGTTTTGAAAATTTTCCAAATAAAGAAAAAACATACAAATAGAGAGATATTTTTCTCATAAAGCAAGCGTATTCAATTTTATAATAACAACCGATATCAATTTATCAATAGTGGAACTAGTAATTGCGCTATGATTGTCTATTTCTGTATGTGGTACAGCAAGAGTCTGGGCATAAACATTTTTTTTTATGCGCATAGCGATCCTTATGCTCTTACGTCGCAGAATTTGCATCCAGCAGTTTTCTGTGCAACCCATTATAATATTTCACCAAATTCTTCTCTGATTGTAAGGCATCTTCTCTAAATGCTACTCTAATATCAGGAACATTAGTCTTCTCAATATCATTTCCTTCGACACCACCTTTCATATAGTTTTTACCTAACCAATGTTTTTTAATATTTGCCTCCCATCCACTCTGTAAACACGAGTTTCTGGCTAATTCACACATGTCGACACCAGATAACTTGTAAATTTGTGCTGCAACCGAATACTCTTCTATCAATGGTTCTTTTGTGTATGAAAACTGTAATGGGTCATCTGTCGACAAAGATACATTCAAACCTTTTTTAAAGAAGTTGTAGAAAGGATTTTTATCATATGTCAAAAATAAAGCATTGTTAGAAAGTGGTGACATGGCCAATCCAATTTGGTCTAAGTAATACAAGTATTGAATGAATGGCACCTTTCTCAATAAAATACCGTGCGAAATACCGTATGAAGTCAAAAATGCACTGATTAAATGTTCTGGATCACCAGCTTCTCCACAATGTGGTCTCAACACAAATGTGTTCATGTTATTTTTCAATCTCAAATTGTTCAAGCTAGCAATATTTGCATAAAGATAGTATAAATAATAGGAATAAGGCGGGTTAGAAATCGAGTTCCATTCACTTGCTGGAGGGTACTTGCGTGATTGTATTGGCTTTTCAGATTTGGATTCGTCATCAACAGAGTCAAAACCAACTACTCTTTGCAAAAAGACGTATAGCTTTGGGTGTGATCTTGGATTGAGTGAGACCTCAAACAATGGCTCGAAAACATTTTTCATAATATCGAGAAAAGATCTAACATTGCCATTCTTCTTATAAATGTCATACAATCTTGGCACTTGTATTAACCATCTAACATTATGACTGAATAATTTGTTATCAATCACCCAAGCGGCTAATTTATCCCACTCGTGGATAGATCTACCATAAATGGAAATTCTCAACTCATTCATCTGGTATTTAGAGCTTTCCAAATCTTCCATAACCTGCTGGGTTATTTCCGCCAAATATTTCCCATCAACAAAATTGTCTGTCTTCAAAAATATTTCTCTCAATCTGGATTCACCAATTGGGTTATACTTTAAATTGAATTTATCAAATCTATGGAAGGTATCGGTGTGGGCATGCATATCCAAGGTGTCAATTGATAAATCGTACGCTGTTAAATTCAACGATTTAAATACTTCTGCCAATGTCAAAATCTTCCCATCTCTGAAAATAACTTGCTTATCTGGTTCTGTTTTCAACTTGTATTTAATGAAACGTAACAAATGCTTCTGGTTCATACAAGCAGAGTGATGGATATGTGTATCAACCTTACGTACATTGTAAAAGTCCCTGTGTGGGTTACGTTTGGATTGCTTTGTTTCTTCAAACTCGTTTAACAAGTAATACATGTTCCATTTGGCCTCCAAATATTGCAATCTCTTGTATGCAAAAGATTTGGAAGGACCATCAGAAGATATTTTCGAAATGGTATTCAAGTCCGAGTAGTAGTCATGTAAATTGGGAATCTTGACCAATTTTTTATCTGTCTTTTTGTCATGCACTTGGTATACATCTTCGTCATCAAGGGCAAAATAATAAGGACTATCGCTAATATGTGGAATTTCACACTTGCTAAAGTCAAATTCCTCTTCTTCATCATTGTCGGATTCTCTAGGTAATTGGTTGAATCGATTCTTGGATTTATATGTAGGTTTTGGAGGTGGTGGATAGATATTCCAATCTGGTTGGTTTTTAGGATTAAGCAGTTCTGGTGTTTGTAACGATAAATCTAGATATTTCTGTCTAAAATCTAAACATTTTTTCACATTTTGGTAGAATTCAATTAGCTCATCCGAAGGGTATTCGTCTGGCAAGGCATTGGGGTCTGTAGCAAAATTCTGACCAAACTTATTTTGGGGGATTGCTGGATTGAAATTGTTTAATCTTTGTGGCATGTCAATAATAGATGATCTACGTTTAACTGAAGTTAGTTTAGGTGACACAGGTGAAAATGTTTGGACTTGATTATGATTGTTGTTATTGCTGCCACTATTGTGCAATGCTTCAAAAGCCTTCACTTTCAAATCATGATCCTTCATAAACCTGTCTTCAGAAACTGAAAAATGTGCTGAGTTGAAAGATTTTGGCAATTCGTCCTCATCGCTGTCTTGATGGAAATGGTGTTGATAATCTTCATCTTCATCTGACATAGAGTACAACACGTTTTCATTGTCATCCAATTGTTGAGAGTTTTCCAACAGCATACTTAAAGTTGATTTCTTCCCCGTCATGGTATGTGTGTGATGCTGAATTACAATAAGAAAACCAGAGATAAAACCACCAGAATCAAAGAAAGAAGAAAAAAAAAAGGAAAGGGTGAAACGAAAAAAAAAAAGTTTTTGGTTGCTACTATAGCCACTTGGTATTTTAACTTTTCTTTATGTGATGATCCAATGTATGGAAAAAACCAAAAGGGGGGAAGAGATAGAAAGTAGTGGAAAAACAATAAAATAGAAGAATTGCCGAAGAAAAGAAACAGCAAACATATTTGATGAGGAACTCTATAATACCCATAAATTAGGGCAGCATCTGCAATCTAAATGCACTTCTTTGTATCCGTAAATAACTTAGAAATTTAATATGGGGGGTGGTGGTGTACATCTGTGGTGACACTGATATACTTGTGCCATGGTTCTACTTTTCAGTGGTAATTGTTCTAGCTGATTCTCGGAAAAACTGAAATTTGCTCTCATTACAGAAATTACATACTTTTGTGTCAATGAGAAATACAATTTCCACATTTTTGATGGCACTGATTCAAACTCGCCAGCTAGTTCTAAATAAACAATATACATTAGATTAAAATTTTCTAAATAACTAAATAACGAAAAACAGGTATATATATGTGTGTAACGAGGAAATGAAAAGGAATAATTACGAAATGAGCCCACATTTTATTCTTGCTGCCATGGTTGTTTCGAATAGCATACGGTTTTGAATCTTAAATCATCATTGCAAACAAGCCAAAAACAGCAAAAATTGTTGAGTAAAAACCAGGACCATAAGAGGAACCGGCATTATCAGATTGAATAGTAATGACAGCACTGCTGGAAGCATTGGAAGTTATAAAGGAATGTGAAACAGTGTTGATGAATGCAGTAACGTCTAACGATGAAAGAGTGCCATCAGCACCATCTAAAGCCGAAGTTTCAGTTGCAACACCAGTAATAAAATCTGAAACTGGCAAGGATGTAATGGTACCGTTAGAACGTTTGACAATTTCATCTCTGAAGGCCATGTCTCTTTTAAAGATCAGGGTAATGTCATTCCAAAGTACAGCTTTTAATTCATCATCGTTAAAAGCTCTGCTAATAAAGTCAGTCAATAAACCAGAATTCAACAATGAGCTAACTAAAGGTTGTAAGGCAGACCAATCAGTGTCCAAGATACCAGTTAAAGTGGATCCGATATTTTCGAATACACCCTGTAAAAGTTCGACAACGGTGCTTTCAAAACGTTGATCAGTTACCAAATATTGAATAGTTGTGTTTAATAAATTGGATCTAGCAACAGATGCAAAAATGGTGGTTAACAAATCTTCAATGTTGTCTCTCTTCATTTTTCTCAAGGCAATTTCCACGTCATCAATTCCTTCTTCTCTTTTTTGTATATCTCTTAAAGCGGCTTCAACAGCATCATTATATTCTCTTTTTCTTAAAGCACCAGAGATTTGAGACAAAGCAGAGTAATTGATGGAAGTAGGGACAGAACCGAATTGAGTTGGTGGCAAGGATTCGTAGGCTGGACCAGTAATACCACTGTAGTTTATTTCACCTGTGGCAACAGCCTTGGTAGCTTTGGCAGTAGTACCAACATTGGTTACTTGGGCGGTAACTTGGGCAGTAACAGCAACAGTATTAGCAACTTTTGTGGCACCATTTCCATTTGCAGTTCTAGCTTCAGAGAAAAGTACAGCCAATGAAGCGGTGTCGATACTTCCAATAGATTGAGCTTTGGTTGTTGGTGCGGCAGCAACAGTTAAATCAATGTTTGTATTGATGGTAGCTAATGAGTCAATGGCAACAGCAGTAGTTGTAGCTTCAGAAGATCCGCCAAACAAATCACCCAAGCCAAAGGAACCTTCATCCAACAAATCAACGACAACTTGTTTAACAAATGGAACAGTGTTTGGATTCTTAATCAAGTCAGCAACCAAGACATATGCCAATCCCGAATTCTTCAATGCAACAAAAATTGGGGTTGGATCGATATCTTTGATAAGTGGTAAAGCTTCGATTACAACTTCACCAACAATATTTCTTGTTTCGTTGTTGCTCAAAAGGTAACTGACAGCAAATGGGACCAAATCAGTGTCACCTAAAAAGTTCAAGATGTTATCCAAGTATTCTATATTATTATTTTCAACTAACAAATTGTTTGTCCATCCAGCAATTGATTCATAGTCAATGGAGTCCAAAATACTCGTGTAATTGATACTACTGAATAACCCTTCAACAATAGAAAACAAATCTCTTTCTTGTAATTCGTAAAGTTTATCTAAATTTCTTTGTGATAATTCCAAGGCTAAAGGATCAGATGCTGGTGTGACAACTTGCTGTGCCAGCACAGCAGTGCCCAATGCAAAGATAGCTGTGAAAACAGTTGAGAACTTCATATTGAGTATTTAAATTTAGAAGCGAATGGAAGTGTAACAGTCTGTTCGTGAAATGGATACCTGATAAGTTCTAAAGTTTTCAAATATTTGAATTAAACTCTTAAATTTGTTCTTCCAGGGGTATGAAAACAAGAAAAATAGTTAGAGAAAAAAAAAAAAGAAAGTTACAAGTAATTAGTGAAACTCTTATGTATTTATAATAGCTGAGTTTGTATTATGGTAATTCTTCATAAAAACAAATATTTTGCCCAAAAAAGAAAAACAACCCAACTAACAAGTAAGGTAAGTGAATTGAACTGTGTCATTATTGAACTGTGGTGGGTAAAAAAAAAAGCTGCGAAAGAATGAAAACAAAACTTAAAAAAATTTCTTCTTTCTTTTTGTCCTCCAAAATCATTAACCTAATCAGGAAATTTTATTATATGCACGACATAGGGATCTAAACAACCAACAACCAAAATAGGAAGGGAACAACACCTAATTTATAAGGTATCAAGACGGAGATAATTGCAAAGTCTGTGAACTTCCCCTTTTCGATCTAGCTCCTTTGGTAGTCTTTGATGCTTAATTATATCTACTCGTGAACTAGATTCAAGTTTAGATTTTCTTTTTTAAATACAATAATGTGTACATTCGGTAATTGCCAACAAACGTTTTTCATTTCATTGTTTTTATGGTAAAATGTATACAGGGATCGTGAACTTGTACGAACTAGCTATTGTTTCAGTCTTGTAAATATCACATTTAGCGAATGGCGTCATATCATTTTCCTCGTTTGCCTTTTGTTTATGTAAATCTCCTTCACTCAAATTAAATTGGAAAACAAGATGATACTCCAAATTAAGAAAACTTCTACTCTGAAATTGTGGTGTAACAAACTTTGGAATGTTGAGATAATTATTTAGCAAACACGACGAGGATTCCAAAAGCTGTCCATTGATAATCGAAGGAGCAAGTGTGTTTAGTTTGACATTACCTGTAACCTTATATTTGTGAATCTTTTTCCCATTTTCTAGTAAACGGTACACTTCGTGTGCCTCTAAATAAGTAGTAAGTCCGATTACTTTTGTTGTGTTGTCTGCATTGGGATTTATGTTAATAACATAATTCAAATCTTCACCCGGATGATAATAAGCTTTCGATAACCCAATAGTGCATAGTTCTTGATTGTTCACACGTAAACGAAATTGTGTCTTCAAATGGTCAGGTAGCTGTGAAATGTAGCCGTCAGAATTGATTTCATCAGACATGCCGTTTACACTGCTCTTTCTTCTTTCCATGGTTGACACCTTAGGCATGTTGTACAAATCTGAATCGATTAATGTTGAAATATCTTGCAAAAAAGACCCCTTTTCAGATATGTCCTTTTCTTGATGTGTTGTTTTTTGTTTGTCTGTTATTATTTCCACTTGCCAGTTCTTATCTAACCTTATAGGGCTATCAAAATACCTTTTTTGCAAATACGTATGTACTCCGCCATACCTTTTTGGATTCATTTTCAACGGAAAGTATACTGATTTGGTTTTATTGGAAAACTTTTCTTCAATTAGACTTACTATCAATGAGTACCGGATACTTATTAATCCTTGATCGCATGCCGGACCTGTCAGACAAGTGTTATAACTAGGAGGCAAATCATCTTTAATCGGGACCTTCAAGCAAAAGCTGCGAGAAGAATTCTTCGGGATGGATAAATCTGTAAATAACAATGATTGAGGAGTGGTATAGAAGGGCACAATTGCTTCGGTTAGATCATGTAGCGGAAGCAATTGAACTTCCTTTGACAACGAGTTTGAGTTAAAATTACCAATTAAATCATGCAATAGATATCTGTTATCTATAAGAATTTTATCGTTATTGACCACTAAATCTTGCACCCCTCCTAGTTTCCCTCCAATTGTCAACTTTTCAGAGCAATTCTTCTCTATAAATGGCACTGTATCTAATTTCAAATGCTCATCTATCCTATCATCCTTGCTCTCGTTAATTTCTAAGTATTGGTTCAAATATTCTGTGTTATTCCACCATTGTGGGTTCTTATTTACCTCCAAAGATGTTGTGTCTATTTCAAATTTGTAATTCAAGACAACATATCCAAACAATTGTATATACCCAAGGAATAAATCGACCGGGGCATCTGTGTCAACATTCAACTTGCTTAAAAATTCATCCAATGATGGATTCAACCCAAACAAGCCACTCAACCAACTGCCACTACTTGCTTGTTTTGTGGGATTGATATTGACATCTTTGTCTGCAGTGTTGATAAAAGTCAACACACATGTTTGATTCGATTCTTGACTATTTAAATATTGCAACGATATGGAGAGTTTCTCATTGAGAACTTTGATATATGGGCTATTTAATGATGATGATACTAATCCTGGCATAAAAGTGTTGGTAATGGCTGTGTGTGGTGTCGTTGTATTGAAAGTACAAAAATGAAGAAAATAAAATATGAAAATAAAACGAGCCGAGAACAGACTTTGAACACGCAACAATGCTACCGCGACTACAAATGGTTCAATCTGGAGAGAAACTTCCACCTCAGCTAGTAACACTACTGTTTTTCTATAAACTGTTTTCACATTTGCTAAACCTTTCCAATCAGTTTCGATAATGACATCAAGTTTAAGTATTGACTTGTTTTGTTTTTTTTTCGGAAGTTTATATTCACAGGTAGTATTGGTGTTATGACAAAAGTTGGCACTAAACATCAATTTCCTAACACCAAGAAATTTGTTGTATCTGACGCACGACATTTCCGTTAAAGTGTCCACTTCTTTTTTTCTCTCCTTCTTTAACCATGTTTGCTTTTATTTGTTAATGAATTTTCCTTTCTTTTTTTTTTTTTGCCTTGCTTATGTTCACAAACAAAACTCACAAAAAATAGTTTTAACGAACATTATTGTTAATTTCAGATTCTTCGAGTCTTAGATTTAAAAACGTTCTCTAGAAATCACATCGTATCATCTAGAGTATATTTATGAGAGTAGCTTAATAATATTTCTTTAGAAAAAAAACTCCGAGTATACATTTAAACTGATTCAATCAAGATTCAAGTCGTCTTTGAAAACATACACCGTGGAATAATAACAACAACATTTTAAACAAGTTATAGAAAGAAAATTTTTACAAAGATAAAGCATATAAGAAAATGTCTGCAGATGGAGAATTTACAAGAACCCAGATATTTGGGACTGTTTTTGAAATCACCAATAGATACACTGAGCTAAATCCCGTGGGAATGGGAGCATTTGGTTTGGTGTGCTCAGCCGTTGATAGATTAACTGGTCAAAATGTTGCAGTGAAAAAAGTCATGAAACCTTTTCTGACCTCAGTATTGGCAAAAAGAACCTACAGAGAATTAAAGTTATTGAAACATTTGAAACATGAGAATTTGATTACCTTGGATGATATTTTCATATCTCCTTTGGAGGATATTTACTTTGTCAATGAATTGCAAGGTACTGATTTGCATAGGTTATTGAACTCAAGACCTTTGGAGAAACAATTTATTCAATATTTCACATACCAAATAATGAGAGGTTTAAAATACATTCATTCTGCCGGTGTTATTCATCGTGATTTGAAACCATCCAACATCTTGATCAATGAAAACTGTGACTTGAAAATCTGTGACTTTGGTCTTGCAAGACTTCAAGATCCACAAATGACGGGTTACGTGTCAACCAGATATTATCGAGCACCAGAAATCATGTTAACTTGGCAAAAATACGACACTGAAGTCGACTTGTGGTCTGTGGGTTGTATCTTAGCGGAAATGATTGAAGGGAAACCACTATTCCCCGGGAAAGATCACGTGCATCAATTCTCCATTATAACAGAATTATTGGGCTCACCTCCTGCTGATGTGATCGATACTATTTGTTCCGAAAACACTTTAAGATTTGTCCAATCATTACCACATAGAGACCCTATCCCATTTAGTGAAAGATTTGCTTCCTGTACTCACGTTGAACCGGAGGCTATTGATTTATTGGCTAAATTGTTGGTTTTTGACCCTAAGAAAAGAATCAGTGCTGTTGAAGGTTTGACCCATCCTTATATGGAGGCATACCATGATCCAACCGATGAGCCTGTTTGTGAGAGTAAATTCGATTGGAGTTTTAATGACGCAGACTTGCCAGTGGATACTTGGAGAGTTATGATGTACAGTGAAATTTTAGACTTTCATCAAACTGTTGGTGTGGCAAATGAAACTGAGGGTTCCGAACAACCAGACCTGCAAGTGGAGCAAAACAACTTGGATTCCGCCAACGGAGCTTAATCTTCAAAAATACAAGCTAGCAATTATAGAAATAAATTTAAAAGTGAAATATGTATTACTATTACTATTAACTTTACATTATTAAGTTTGATTAAATATATGGTATAGATCTTATTATTAAATACACATTTTACATATTCACTGTTTCCCCTACTTTTGTTAAAATACGTCTAAGTTCATCTGGTAAAATGGGTTTGGTTATAAAATCAAACATTCCCTCTTCTAGACACCTCTTTTTGTCGTCTCCAGCAACATTAGCTGTCAATGCTACGATCACGGGTAACCAACTTTCCTTTTTTTGTGTGTGAAACAATGTTTTCAAATCCCTTGTAGCTGTAATACCGTCCTTACGAGGCATTTGAATATCCATCAATATGACATCATATTTTTCGTCTTTTTCTAGTAGTTCTTTACATTTATCCAAAACTACTACTCCATCTTTGGCATGATCTGCCTTGTACCCCAATTTATCCAAATGCTTCAAACATACTTTATAGTTCAAAAGATTGTCTTCTGCTAATAATATTCTTAGAGGGTATTGTTTTGATAAATTAGATTTGTTGTTTCCAAACACTTTGGTGGGCAAACTTGGTTGTTCTTTGAGAATACTAATGAGTTTGTTTCTTTTGAAAGGTTTTGGGTCGATGGGAATGATTTTGGTTTTGCAACTAACATCAGGTTCCATTCCGCGATCAACAAAAATGATGTCGTTGGCTTGCACGGAAGTTGAAAACTCAGACTTCTGATTAGTGACTTTAACTGTTGATCCAAAATAATTAAGCATATTTGAAATTGACTTGGCAGTAAGACAATGCTGGCTGTAAATCAAACATTTTTTATTTAAACTAAATGGCGGGGATGAGTATTCTTTTGCGTCCATAATGACGCTAACATAAAACGTTGTGCCAATCCCTTCCTCACTTTCAAATCTAATTGTGCCACCCATTAGTTCAGTCAATTTCTTTGATATAGCTAAACCTAATCCAGAGCCACCATATTCTCGTCTTGCGGAACCATCTACTTGAGAAAATGCTCCAAACACTTTATTTTGAGATTTTTTGGAAATTCCAATTCCTGAATCCTCAACTGACACATTGATCTCAAATCTGTCGTCCGTAATTTTTCGGCTATCACAAGAAATCAAAACATGACCTTTGGTTGTAAACTTAATAGCATTACCCACCAAATTGATCACAATTTGTCTGAACCTCGTTAGATCACCAACCACAAATTCAATCTCTGGACAATTGTTACAAAACACCAACTCAATCTGGTCATTCAAAATTGTTTCCCCACTTACTTGAATAGCAGTCTCGATACAATCATTCAAAGAAAAGGGGGCATTTTCTAATGTAAAGGATCCATGCTCAATTTTGGAAAACGCAAGTATCCCATCAATAATATTCAACGTTATCATTGCGGAGCTCTGAATTGCCTCGACATATTCTCTTTGAGTAGAATCCAATTTGGTATCTAACAAAAAAATAGCAAATGACAATAACGAATTGAATGGGGTTCGTATTTCATGTGACATGTTTGCCAAAAAACTGGCTTTTTCATCAGTGGCGTCTTCTGCTGCCATTTTTGCTAGTTCCATTTGCAAAAGCAAACGCTCCTTACCCAAAGCCACAGCTGCTTGTGTGCAAAAAAGTTGTAACAAATCACATTTCCTTTCATTGAACAAATCTTCATGTCCAAAATCACCATCACTACCTTCTAGATAAAGTGCACCAAATAATCCAAGCAGACTCTTTAATGGCAAACACACAACTGAATACTTTTTATCTGTTGTTTGAAAGTATTCATTCTCAAACTTGTTAGCAAATCCTATGTGATCATGAGCTTTGTTCACCGTTTCTCCTGTATGCAATACATGACGAATCAACTGAGCAGGACAAATGTCGTCGGAAATTGGCATGTTGTTTAATGTGTGAATATTGTGCTGCGAGCCAATTGTTCTAAGAAAAGGTGTCTCCTGGTTTTTCTTCGTGACAATTACCCCATATGTGGCACCTGAATACTTGATGGCAGATGCCATCAACTTTGTGAGAATGGAATTTTCGTCTAAAGCTTCGGATATTGCTAGACATTCACGAATAGCTGAATTCAAATCTAGGCCTGTATATTGGCCATCAAAGTGCAATCTGAGCAAATGGCTATCAAACTCTTTTTTGCCAAATTGTTTTCCGTGGACCAACTGCTTGTCATTGCATGGAGATACCTTATCGGGCATGTTCTGTTGTTGCCAGGTAGTAACAGTATCCAATGTTGGATTATTAGTTAACCCTGCCCATTTATTTCTGTGATCTTCGTCCTCAATGTATTCATCAAATTCAAATTCAGCTAATCTTAAATGATTATTTAATTCCAAGCTTCTCAAAATTTTAAGACCTTGTTTAACCATTCTTGAGATTCTGTGCCTTTTTTGGTTTATGCTAATTAACCATCTTGCACATTCCAAATTGATCCAGCACATATCATATACATTATGAAATTTATGGGCCGTCTGTAACGCCTCCTCAAATGAATCTAGTATTTCTAACTTGTCAACATGGTTTTCTCTAATCTGTTTGTAGGTACTCAACAACAAGTACCGTGGTAGAAGGGTCGGCTTATTCGTCAGTGCCCACAATTCATATCTTTCAAATTGACGAGCCAAAATACGTTCCACTTGTTCCTCACTTTCTGGGGTTTTGGTCTGGTGATAAGCAAACACTTTACCACATATTAAGTAATATTGATGATGCAAAAAAGATACAGGCAATTTTTCCAGTAAGTCTTCCAAAACTTTCAAAACCAAATCGGCAGCCTCGTCAAATCTGTGTTCACGTGACATTACAAGTAGTACAATTAAATAGTAGCAAAATTTACCAACGGAAGTTTGGTTGAATGACTGATATTTTCTCATAAATTCATTCAATTCTGAATGTCCAGCAAGTAACATTTCACTATCGTATAAAAAATTGTCCATTTCAGGCATTTGGGGATCCCCTGTTAAATAGGATTTACACTTGAATGTTGAGAACATTTTGAAACTTTCTCCATTCATACATGAAAAGAAAATCTTGGAAACATTAACTATCAAATGAAAAGATGAATAATAAGACAGTCTTGTGCAATGGGAACTAGCGTTACCTGGATGTATAAGATCCAGCATTTTTTCAATTGATTCAAAAAATACAGCATGACAACTGAAATAATATTCATAAATAGACTGAACATATGATAAAGATATTTCTGGTGCTCTATTAATCAATGACAACATGACAATACTGAGTTCTTTTGCTTTAAGCATTCCTGAAGTTGTGGTTTCGTTGACAAATGATTGTGCAAAGTCTATAAGAATTACTGCACAATAAGGAGAAGACCCTTGAGTATGAATTTGACTCATCGCATAAGCTGTGAGAAACCTTCTCACTTTGTCTTTACCTTGAAGCTTGAATAGTACAATTAGCTCTGAAATTAACTGATACATTAGCAATGTTCTTGAATTCTTGCATCTTTTAATCTTCAAAATACCTCTAATGTCAGCAACAGAGAGCGGAATTTTTCCCAAACACGTCTCAAGCAGGTTTTCACTTGTATATTCGTCATCGTCATCTAATGGAACACCTAATTCCTTAAGACATTCAATTGCAATTCGATGTGCTTCGTCATAATCACCTAATTCAATTTTGCAACGGACTATTTGAATGGAAAATATCAACCTGTCAAAACCAAATTTCCTCTGTGCATTTTCAACCACACTTAGGCATTGTTCAAATTCACGAGAATTAAAATGATTCTCGGCTATTGTTAACACGGATTTTAACTGAGTTTTCGAATCAAGATTATATACCAATTCGCCAACAACATTGAAAAACCATTGAGACAACTTCATATTATATGTCGATATGGCATATCGTCCTGCCTGGACCAAAACTTCAACATACTTTTCATTTTCTTCGGGACCTGCCACCTCGTATGAGTTTCTAAAGTGAGTAGCCATTTGAAGATAGCCACCAATATTTAATAAACGTTCTTTTGTAATTGTATTGTAAAATCTCAACCCACATAACCGAGAAAGTTCTTTGAATTCGCCACTGGCGTTTAATTCTTTGATTATATGAGTACAAATAGAATCATGATAGAACTTGTAGCTGCATAAAGTGGCTAGTTTCCAAATATTATCATCTGTTAAATCAAATGGAGTCTGGTCAGAGGCTATTAAATCCATAGGTATTTTATAATATGTGCTAGTAGGAACAATTATTCTGGAATGAATACATATTTGTAACAACTGAAACGCTTCAGCCATGGGCAAGTCGGTGGCTACAATTAAATCTGAAAAAAAGAATCCCGATCCATTGGAGATTAACGCTGCAACTTTAAGCAAGGCTCTTGTGTCTGAGTTAGTTCCCATATTCAAATAATTTGTAAGAATCTCTTTTCTTGTAGTTCCATAGTTACTATTCAGTAGGTGATCATATAGATATGAATTTTTGACCGAAAATCGTTGAAAGGGAACTTTGCCAGATAGCTTTGTCATTCTTGTTAGGAATATCAAAAGCAAAACATTCCCTTCTGATGATTGATACAACTCTTGGATTATACTGGGGATGACTTTGCAAGTGTTCTGAGGATATTCATTTGTGCAGTTTAAATTGGCAATTACATCAGACTTTTTACTGTTACATTCATGATCGTGCAGTCTCGTGTAAGGTTCACACAAAAATTCAATAGCGTCTTCAAGTGGGATATGAGGTATACTAAACTCACGCAAATTTAAGTGGCTTTGTTTGGCATATCGGCAAAAAGAAATCTTTTTATGCTCGATATTAACATTCTCTAAATGGTCTGCATTCAAAGCATAGCACACAACTATTTTGATGTTATAGCTCTCTCGCACCTCTCCAGATGAATCAAAATCTAATACATCACATAATAACCTCCAGGACTCTTCTGAACACCACTGTACATCATCTAAAAAAATAGACAAGCCTTGTTTCGCTACAAGTTTGAAAAATTCTTTTAGTATTTGTCTCAATTTAATCTCTAGTCTCAGTGTTTGGTCTTCTTTGAAACTTCTCTTTAGCATCCCCATTCCAATTTTATGTTTGTAAATGGAAGTGTATTTTTTCCCCAATAGTACTTTTAGCTCAGGAATCAAATAAAATAATATGCTTAGATCTATAGGAATGTGTGTCAAAATCACATCTCTCCATGTATTTTGAATTTCTTCTGAAGAATTTAGAATCTGGGTAATAATCTTTTGAACACCTTCAACAAGAAACCGGTACACATGTGTATCTGCTCCAAAAAAACTAAACTTCCATGAGTAATAAAAGTCTTGTTTCAAAACTGCTGCTGCTCGAAGATCTTGTAATATTATCGTTTTACCTCTTCCGCTTTCACCGGATATAAAAAGTAAATCAATCCCATTTTTGCTGTTATTGTAAACTTCAGTAACATTTTGCAAGAAATCTCTTCTTCCAATAAAACTTTCTTTCAACCCAAGTACAGGAGTAATTCCCATTTTCTCGGGATGAAGTAAATTTTCTTTAGTCAAATAGTACTGGCGATCACTTAAATTTAGGTTACTATTGGGGATTGTTTCCCCTGAATCCAATAATTTGCTAATGTACATATTTTTAACTTCAATTAAATCGTGGAGCAATGAGTGGCAGTCGGTGTATCTGTTATGTGGGTGCTTCTCTAACAATTTCATAATAACGCCACTCAATTTCTCTGAAATCCAACCTGGTGCTAGAGCACTGGGAGCTATTGGGTTTTCAAAAGTATGCATTCTGATCAATTTCTGGGGGTTGCTATTTTTGAATGGCAAAATACCCAAAACTAACTCATACATTATTACCCCTAACGAGTAAAAGTCCGACCGATAATCCACAACCGAATTTGTAATAGCCAACACCTCTGGTGCCATGTAAGGTATTAAATCTTGGACTTGTGCCAAGTGTTTATTTCTGTAACCCTGGCTGCAATTTTCAGTAAAACTGAATGCAAACCCCCATCCTGTTATTTTTATATCTCTGACATTTTTCTCTGACTTCAATAAATTGCTGCTAGTTAGGCCATTGTGAACAAATCCTAGTTCATGAATAACACTTATTGTCTCGACAACTCTCATTATATCAGTCAAAATCTCTATAAGCTTCATAGGGGATTTGGAAACTCCATACTCAAACTTTGCTAGTTTTGAGTGAAATGGGTCTCCGTTGGTTGAAGTTGCACCAAGATGGTGATTCTGCATTAGATTACTAAAAGATTCCAAAGACCCAGCTTCAGTGGTGGTTGCATTGACACCTATATTAAAGCCACTGCTGGATTTTCGTCGTGACTCGTTGGACGAATACGACCCCTGTCTAGTTTGTAGCTCGTGCAAAGTGAACATGCTGAGTTCTTTGAATGTCTTGTAATCGTTGTCTTGGTACACCATGGCAAATCTTTTTTGATCAGTGGACTGTGATGGGTGTTCAAGTGGATAATCATGGCTGTTCACACAAAAGTTTATTATCTCTTGCGGGTACAAGATACCTGGTATATTTATGGGCAACGTTGGTCTAAAACGTGCACTTTCTTTATCAAATGTCGGAATTGTTTTGTCTTGTACGTATTCATTTGTGAGAGACTCATTGGACCATATTTGGTGCTCTTTTGAACTGTGCTTCCCAGATAATATGTACCACTCATTAAGAAAACGCGAAAGTGACAAGTTTTGAAAAATATTAGGTGATAGCCTCACTATCACTTTAGAATTCAAATTTGTTGGATTTTGACTAGCAGAAGCTTTAGTGCAACAGTTGTATTCTTCGTTTTGAGGAATCTTGATAGCGTTGTATACCAGGTCTGTCAGTTGATGAACAGAGCCAAGTTTCTTGTTGAGAATGTACCCTGGTATCGAATCGGGTGTCAAATTGGAGGCATCAAAGTCTATCTGTGATGATGATGATGGCGGTAAGCTGTTGGAAGTGCGATTTCCCAAAACATTTTGACTAAGGTATTGTAAATGATTTTGCACAAAGTTAATGTTGGTCAAATATGATGCGTTATTCAATGAAAAGCTATCACATGTTTCCAGTGATAATGTTGTCTTGGTGTCATCAGTAGATTCTTGTGATACAACAGATGAGTTATCTTCGAATAAACTGGCGATTGTTTTGTGGATGTTGAAATTTTCACGGCTATTGTCAAAACCTTGGGGACTCAATGTCTGATCATATAAATAATCACTTAATGAAATTTCAGGAGTGTGTATAGGATCCGGTGTATCCTGACGTCGTTCATATTGGTCTGGTATTATCGAATGATTTAAACTTAAGGCTGAAGGGGGCACAGATTGTGATTCAAGAGGGGATAGATCCGAAATATGAAGGTTTGGTCCTTTTTTGGTTTCTGTTTCGTCCAGCCTGAAGAATTTGAAATTTCGTATAGCTTTGACATCTGGTCGTTCAAATTCATAATGTTCTGTCGTCATTACTGTTTCCTTTTCCTGGTCCGGTTTGTGGTCCCTTGCAGGTTCGCTTGAATTAAAAAAGTTCATAGACATGATTTACTGAAAAACTATTCTGTAAAAGGTCTGTACGTTAGGTGAGAGATACTGTAGCACCAAAATAAGTAAGAAAAGGCTATTAGTCGAATCCTATTAAAAGAAAAAAGAAGAAAGCTTTGGAGTTTTTCTTTTAAAAAAAAAGTTTTAAATTAATTTTTACGGTTGCTTTTTCACTAATGATAATTCATGAAGGTTTATCGATGGCTATTTCTAACACAAAAACCGTTTTTTTATTTTCCACGCATTTTATTGTATGTATTGTTAATTTTGTTCTTTTTTGGTGTTTGCATTTTGTGGGTAATTTCCGATACCCTTAATAAAAAAAATTGTCTAGAAGTTATAATTCAGTCCAAACAACATCTTCAATATAGTCGAATAATTCTCAATATTTTACTTCTCCATGTTCTTAACGATTAGGCAACAGTTTCATATCTTGTCATTCAAGATTTATGTGACTAAATATTTGGTGCTAATTATCAATTTTGGGAACGTCAAAAAAAAAAACAATCTATGAGCAATCTATTTAGTGTGGCCCGCCTTAGAAAGCGAGTTTTTTTTTTGCCGCCTTGGTTGCTTTTTGGCTTGATTACTAAGAGGCTGGATTCTCTGTTTTGGTTGGAAGACTTCTTAAACACAGTTTCAAAAGAAGACGAATATGTTAGTTACACATTGATGATTGAACTTGGGGTTGTTTGAAGTCGGCACTTTTTTGATACTGCCATTTCTGAACATATTAATAGTGATTTCTCGCAATTGTGTTTACAAATACTAAGTCTTTACATATTTTTCTTCTAATTCTGTACTTTTGCCACTATTTAGTACTTAAATTTATTGCATATCCCAGTAACTAGTCTTCTTTCTATTTGAATTATGCTATTGTCGTGGTCTTGCTTATGTTCGAGGGGGATCAAGTTGCAAAAAATATAGAGTTTTTTAGTATATTGCTGAGTTAATGACAAAAATGCACGACACTGAATATTGGTTATCAATTGTCCAATATTTTTCCTGACAACTTTCACTCGGCGATACTCTACTACTTTTAAAAAAACCTACGAGTTATCAGGAACTGTAATTTGCTATCATAATCAATATAGATCTAATACATTCAAATTGACAATGGGACAGCAACCATCGACTCCTAAAATAACTGCACAAGACAGGGCTATCTTTCAGTTGAAGCAGCAACGAGACAAACTAAAACAGTATCAGAAACGTTTAAACACAATCATTGAAAAGCAAACAGAATTGGCAAAGAAAGCCGTACTTAATAAACAACCCGAGAAGGCTAAATTTTATTTGCGCTCTAAGAAGCAACAAGAATCGGTAATCAGTACCACCTTCGATCAACTAAACAACTTGGAAAAGTTGATTGGGACAATTGAATTTAAGTTGATTGAAAAAGATGTTGTGTATGGATTACAACAGGGTAACAAGGTATTGCAGAAATTAAATAATGAGATGCAAGTCGAAAAAATTGATGCATTAATTGATCAATTAGAGGACGAGAAATTAAAGGTAGACGAAGTTAGTGAGTTATTAGGAGGTGTCGATCAATTGAATAGATCAGAAGAAGACGAAGTGGACAAAGAGTTTCAAACTTTGCAAGAAGAAATACATGGCAAAATCAAACAGGTCACAGAAGAAGAAGAAGAAAGCAATTTACCTAAAGTACCGAACACCAAACCTATGCCAGAGGCTCCAAGTAATGAAATCGAAGAACATACACCACAAAAGGAAACAAAACATGAACCGATTGCCATATAACCAACAACATAATTCTATGTGAGTCATAATACACTTAATAATAAATTTTTGCATTTACATACACATAAAATATACATAACAATTTTGATAGACAAAAAGTTTGCATAGTTTTTAGTTCAACGTTTTTATTGACTTGTCTTGCAAAATCAGGAAGGCCCTTTCATACTTGCAACCATTCTAAAAACTCTGGGGTGAAATAACTAATAATTAATCTTGCCCCTGCTCGTAAAAATCCTTGATGGGCTTCAAATGCAATTCCCTTTAAATCAACAACTCCTTTATCGGCTGCTGCATGCAACATGGCATATTCTCCACTAACATGGTATGCACATATTGGATAATCACGGCATAATTTGGCTGCATCACTAACAATATCCAAGTAGAAGGTACTTGGTTTCACAATAACTGCATCAGCACCTTCACTCATGTCTCTCATCAAAGCACGACGTGCCAAACCAGCACCTCCTGGTGGTAATTGGTATGCTTTTCTATCTCCATGACTTGGTGCACTTCCAGCAGCGTCACGAAATGGTCCATACAAGTTGCCAGAGAATTTGGCCGCATACGACATGACCAAACACTTGTTGGCTAAACCAGCATTCATTAACCCGGTCTTGATATCTTTGATACGTCCATCCATCATATCTGAAGGAGCAACAGAGTTTGCACCTGCTTTTGCATAGTTGACCGCCACTGCGGCAATTCTTTGTACTGATTCCTCTCTTATCAATGATCCATCTTCATTCAATATCCCACAGTGTCCATGATCTGTGTATTCACAAAGACAAACATCACACATGATAAATAAATCAGGGAAATTTTCACGTAATTTTTTGATCGCGGTAATAACTGGTCCTTCAGGATCATCTGCAGCTGTACCCAATGCATCCTTGACACCTGGCTTCAATGGAACTCCAAACAATATCACAGCTCTCAACCCTTTTTCAACCAAGTTTTTCACATAGGGAATCAATTTATTTACACCAAAACGCTTGATGTTTGGCAATGCGGGGATCGCAGTTTCTTCATCTGGTGAATCAGTAATAAACAATGGGAAAATGAACATATTTTTGGTCAATTGTCTTTCCTGTTGCCATTCCCTAGACAATGGATGATTATATCCACCTTGTAAGACGGATGATATAGAATTACCTGTAGAAGGTAAAAATTCAGCTTGATGGACCATTAGATGATTAGTGGGTTTTTTGATTTTGATATCAACTATGCAAAAGAGAAAAAAATATTGGCAAGAAAATTTTTCAAAGAAAAGGAAAATCCCCAGTTTATCTTATCAAGTAAGCAAATAAAAAAACTTAGTGCGTAAAATGTCGTTTATATGATCTGTCAAGTATTTGCAACGTATACCAGAGGATTAGGAAAACTTTTCTTTGTGTAAAAGTAGATCTGGTGTGGAATGTTATTTGATAAAGTGTTTCGAAATAAAATTTTAGTCCATTTGTTGTTGTAGTATGAGTAATGAAGAATCATTCGCACCAGGGCCTTTGGTGTTCAACACCGTGAAGGTCCACCAGCTTTTCTGTCTCCCCTCACAAATTCGCGGATAGAATGTTTTTGCGCCATATTTAAAGACCAAACCCCACAGAATCAAGCTTCTCAATATCATAAAATACCTTACTTGTATATTATTGAAGAAGTAAAAACTTTACACCTATATATTTCTACTCGTTTTTCTTTTCGTCTTCTACTTTCTTTTCTCCCAATTTATCGTACACTATAGATTGACCCAATAAAATAGAATTCAATATCAAAGAAGTAGAATAGCCCGCTAATAAAATGGTTTCATCCACAGTATTCTTGTTTCTTTGTTTCTTAGTCGAGTAGTCAGTAAACGAGGTGTAAACTCTAATTAATGATCCAACGACATTAGCTCTCAAGACAGTGTCACTCAAATGTTTAGCTGTTTTCAACTCGTAGTTGGTTTTAATTTGGGGGAACTTAGCAACTATACTAATTGGAATGTTTAAAATCTCCAATGCTGAAATCAAACTTGAAGGAGCTAATTTATTGAAAAAGATGGCTGATGCAATCATGATGACCAATGGTTTGGTGACTGCTCCCCTTATAGCTGCAAATTTATCGTCGCAATTTAATCCCTGCCATTTGCCAACACCTGCAGTTTCTTGTCCACGGTAAAACTTAACCAATAAGATGATAATGGCATTTTGAATACCTAATAATAAGCTTTCGCCATACTGAATAAACGGAATTCTATTTTGTGAGTTGAAAGTCACATGAATTAAAGAGTTTAAAGTATCCAATGATAAACTTGTTAATGATAAACCATTGGCAACAGCAATTCTATCGTGTTCAGAATTGATTAATAATTTCCTGATTTGTGGTACACGAATAAATGAAGACACACCAACAGTTAAAGCACTCAATAAAGCGGCAATTACTTTACCTATTCCAATTGCTTTAACTTGGGACCATGCCATTTGTAAAATGACTTTTTTGGATACATCAGGGTCAAGTAACAACTTGATCAACATGATAATTGGCGAACCCATTGTGAGCTAGATATTATGAATTACTTAGATTGTATAAACTGACCGTGCAGAATAGTTAATATGTGGTTTGATTTCTATAAATTTTTTTCTTCATAGAAAAAAGGAAAGATCTTTATATCAAGTTTTACTATTTGAAACCATGGTTTCAATTGTTCTCCACTATTTGATAATTGTGGGTACACGCAACTATTCAAAAAAAAAAGAATCACATTAATCAATAAATAGACCAACAAAAAAAAACACTAATCCTTCCAACTTGCTAGGCATGTGACAAAAAAATATAATCAGAGCAATTAATAAACTAAAATATCATTCAACTATACAATATACTAAATTACAAAACGATCGATAACCAAATCAAGAATAAACAAATTAATGATTTAATTTTTTGGTTTTGTTCAATTTCTCCAACTTGCTTTTCAACTCTTCTTCTGCATTTTCAATGTATTTCAAGTTTTCCAAATGTAAATTCAATAATCTCACAATCTCTTCAAATGGATTATTCTCATCTGGTTTTATATCATCCTTCTTACTGGTAGAATCTCTTGCATCGGCTTTGTTAGCTAACTCATTGATCAAATTCTTGTTGAAAACATCACTGACTGAATTGATTTCATTGATCAAAGTTCCTAAGTTGGCACCTAGGTTATCCAATCTTTCATCTAACAACTCAGCATTGTGATAAGCATTTTCACGTAATTTATCAGTGATACTCAAAGATGAGGATGACCCGCCAGAGGCTGCTGGATTTGAAGAGGAAACACTAGCACTAGCATCTTTGGAGTTGGTATCTTTATTGCTTCCGTCAACAGCATGAATCAAGGATGATGGGGCATTGACAACTTCGTTATTGTTCAATTCCATGTTGTTCAACAAAATGTCTGCCTGTTGCTCGTAATTATCTAATATCTTCTCTAATTCATCTTGTTGGTTTTCAACAAAAAGCAACTGCTGGTTTATTTTGCTTTGCAACGTCTCTGCCTCCAATGATTCTTGGTTTAGTTTGGTAATATCATCTCCACTTTCTACCAATTTCTGGTCCCATTCCTTGACCTTAGTAGTGTATGAATCAAAAACTTTTGTAGTTGTCGTCAACTGCTTAGACCATTTGACAATCAAGTCATCAAGTGTTTTGTTATCAATTGAAACAGGAATTGGTTCAATTTTTGTCGGTTTCAAATTTGGTTGAGCTGTGGTAGTAGTAGTGGTTGCCGTTGAAGCTGTAGTAGCAGATGTGGCATTTCCGGAACCACTTTTATCTTCTTTCTTATCATCGGATTTTTGGCCAAAAGAAAATCCACCACTAGCTGGTTTGTCTTTATCGTCATCCTTTTTAGCACCAAATGTAAATCCGCCGCCACTGGCAGCCTTATCTTCGTCTTTCTTAGCACCAAATGAAAATCCACCACTAGCTGGTTTATTGTCATCCTTTTTAGCACCAAATGACAATCCACTGGTGGTAGGTTTGTCTTTATCGTCGTCCTTCTTAACACTAAGCAAAAATCCACCACTAGCTGGTTTATCCTCATCCTTTTTAGCCCCAAACAAGAATCCACTAGTAGCCGGTTTACTTGTGTCATTGTTAGCTGCAAAAAGAGGTGCTTTTGGTCCTTCATTATTTTCTGGTTTCGATCCAAGCGTAAATGCAGAAGATTTGTTATCATCCTTCTTACCACCAAAGAGTGGATTATTGTTAGAACCAAAAGAGCTCCCGCTGCCCAACTTATTATCGGCTGTAGTGCTACTAGAACCAAACATATTAATAGCAGGTTTCAGTTCACTACTTGTGGCGGTATCATTTGCTGGTTTGGCATCCTGACTTGTTGTTGTAGAGCCGAATAATCCTCCCGTTGGTGCTGGAGATTGATCTTTCTTGGCCCCAAATAAGCCTCCACCGCTAGTTGCACTAGTTGTTTGGTTTTGAGTACCAAAAGATACCCCTGTTGTGCCTGTACTTGTTGTACTATCTGCTGGTTTGGAACCGAAAGGGCCAGTTGATTTGGGTTCTTCTGTCTTTTCATTGGAGGTGGTCGATGTAGGAGCACCAAAAGTAACGCCGGTCGACTGATTGTTAGAAGCGGGATTAGCTCCAAATAATCCAGTACTGGTCGTTCCAGTAGAACCGGAAGTAGCATCATCTTTCTTTTGTCCAAATATTGAACCTGATTGAGCTGTTGAGTTAGCTGTGTTGGCTCCAAATAATCCCCCTGTTTTAGGAGCAGCACCAAATGCTGATCCAAATGCGTTGGGTTGATTGGTACTAGCATTTCCAAACGGAGAACTGGATTTGGGGGCCCCAAATGCTGGAGTTGACGATGATTGCTGTTGAGCTCCTGAACTGAAGAGTGGTTTAGAAGTACTGTTAGAAGCTCCAAACGCATTGGATTCGGCTGACTTTGATGCTCCAAATACAGATGTGCCACCTTGTTGGCTGCTGGTATTACTGTTGGTGTTGTTATTTGCGGTAAACCCACTAAAGGCATTGGTGCCACTATTATTCTGTTGACCTCCAAACATTGTTAATTATTGGTATAAATATAATCAATTGGTAACTCAATATATACTCAAATACAGTTAATATTGATTAATTTGACAATTGATAAATATGGTTTCTGTAGTTAGCAATGTTGTTTGAATTAGTAAGATTACTTTAAGGGGGTGATATAAGTGTCGATGATTCTAGTGCATATAATTTTTTTTTTCTATTCTGCTCTCCCCGTCTCCTCTTCCTTGCCTACCTCAGTTCATTTATTATTTTTTTTTTCCTATAGCTAGCTCCCACACAGTCTTTCGCATTACATTTGGTGTTGTTACACCAATATTACTTACTGTACGTCCATGCATCTTAGCAGCAAACTAACATCCACATTACAAACTTAATTTCTGAGTCTAACAGAACAAATACTACAAATCAAACCACACATCTAGAAATAGCATTTATATTTATTAAAAGTACATAATTCTATATTATGAATTCTTCAGTTCGGGTTAAGCTTATTTCTTTTGACCTTGAGCAGCAACAGCAGCAGCACCGGCAGCAGCAGCTTCTGGGTCCAAGTAGTAAGATGGTTTAGTTGGTTTCAAGTTTTCGTCTAACTCGTAAACCAATGGAATACCAGTTGGAATGTTCAATCCGGCAATATCTTCATCAGAGATGTTGTCCAAGTGTTTAACTAAAGCTCTCAAGGAGTTACCGTGAGCAGCAATTAAGACAACTTTACCAGCCAACAAGTCACCAGCAATTTCGTCTTGCCAGTATGGCAACAATCTGTCGATGACCAAAGCTAATGATTCAGTCAATGGAACAACAGCTGGATCAACGTCAGCGTATCTTCTGTCGCCGACTTGGGAGTACTCATCTTTTGGATCAATCTTTGGTGGTGGAACATCAAAAGATCTTCTCCAGATTTGGAATTTTTCTTGACCGTAAGCTTCCAAAGTTTGAGCTTTGTCTTTACCTTGTAAAGCACCATAGTGTCTTTCATTCAATCTCCAAGATCTCTTGACTGGAACGTACAATTGATCAGCAGCATCCAAGGCAATGTTGGCAGTTTGGATGGCTCTGGATAATTTGGAGGTGTGCAAAACATCAACATTGATACCAGCTTCTTTCAATAATTCACCAGCTCTTTTAGCTTCTTTTTGACCAGTTTCGGATAATCTGACGTCAACCCAACCGGTGAACAAGTTCTTTTCATTCCATTCGGATTGACCGTGTCTAACTAAAACTAACTTTGGCATTATGTGATATTATGTACTGAAATTGAAGAATCAAAGGATAATTGGAGCAAGGAAAGAAAGAAAAAAAAAAGAAAGAAAGAAGAAACTGTGGTTCAGATTTTTTTTTCCAAGGTACAACTGGTGAACATTTATATTATTTTTCGCTCTGTCAATTGACTTCCATTGATCCACAATTCTAAGCACCGGGAGACAGACAAACAGAGGGAGAGAAAAAAAAAATATCACCAGTCGTCGTTTTTGTCAAATGCATTCGGATTACATTGTGCCTTTTTTTTTTTCTTCTATATTGTCTAGCCTTGCACCACGAGATACATTTTATCAGTATATTCTTGAGAGTAAAAGGTGATCTAACAAACAATAAAAAGTGTAAGTAATTCTTTCATTATCTCTATGAATTATTCACACTTGATAGAGAAACGTAGCAATATTAAATTATTGGTTTTCAATGGACGAATTGATCTTTTTTAGTAAAGTAAGCTGTTTAAAGAAAAAATTATGGCAGAATTACCATTACCAACTACGGTCGTGTTTAAATCAAATTAGGGGGAATAGTGACGTCTGTTGATATTCACATCCGCAACTTTATTCTCTTTTTTTGCTGTCATTGATGGGCATTTATTTGTAGTTATTTTGGTGGTGTTTCAATTCATCATTCTTGTTTATTGTTTATTCACTCTAAATACTCGATCCTAAAAATCAATTAGCTAAACCATTGACGTAATCGATTCAACGTTCTTGACCATGTTATATTATCGCAAAACGGCAAATTTAAATACCTTGAGATTCTAAATTAGATCAATTGTAATGTAACCAGCTTATCTGATACCTTTCACTTCTTTGTTTTATGCTAGATTTTGATTTTCAACAATCGTTAAATTCTTATGATCAGCAGGATTAGCAGCCAGTTCATATAATGTAATGACAGGGTCTTTGTTTAATTCAGTGAATTCCCCTCTCAATTCAATTGAATGTAAATGACACTCTTCTTCTCCTTCATCATAAATATCTTCAATAAATATTGTCAATTGATTTACCCCAGTGAATTTATGTCGAGACACATAATGTTCGACAAAATCGTCATCGTTATTTGATTCCAAAAACTCTGGAAGATCATCGCTATCATTATTAGCAACACCAACTTGAGGATGAGTTAACACCTGTATTGGTTTCTTCGAATCCACATTATCAAAATCAATTGATGTGTCATTTTTGAATAATTTTATTGTTTTGGGACAATACAAATCCCCATTGGTACGTAGAATTATCGAATACAATTTGACACTGCCATTAAGAAATGGAATGTTGATAATCATTTGTTCATCACTGTCTGATTTGATAATTGGTTTGATTTGATATTTTTTAGTCGAATCTTTGAAAACTTTTGCTAGATCGTCAGCAGAGTTGGCCATGTTGAGAGCTGTCACTTTAGATGTATCAATTTTATTATTTAATGATTGTCCAGCTGTTGTAGGAATAGGAGCAACATGATTGTGATTATGGTTATGACCATGATTGTGGTTGTGATGTTCGTCTTCACAGGACATATTGGAAATGGTGTATAATGTAGTCTAAGTTTTATATCTATAGTTCGGAAAATGAAGTGATTCTTGTGTGGGAATTTGTATATTTGAGAGATTTGTACGGAACTGAACATCAGGGAAGGGTGCGGGAAGAAAAATAATGTTCGCTAATAGTAAGTACGTTTTAGGCTTTTTGCAATAATGAGAATATTTGTTGCATCTATACGTATATGTACCCTTCGTATTATAAAGTCAAGCTACTATATAAGCACAAGATCATGACAGCTACACCCCAAAAAGTCAACCCCAAAGACAAATTCTTGAAAGCAACTTCTAATGTGCTTGGATCATCCAGCTCTGATCCAATTAATTTATAACCAAATAAACCAGGCAAAATAAAGGAAATCGAAGTCGAACCTGAAGCACCGACGATTGCCAAAATTAATGCAAATGATTTAATAGAAATGGCTAACAAATAACCAATAATTAATAACGATGTTGTGACAATCACAAAATGTTTATGAGGGAAAGGAACGACATGAGATAAGTGAGTTTTACCCTGTTCTTCATCTTCGGCAATTTGAGATTCTTGGGATTCATTTCCTAGCAAGGCAGTACTTTCATTAGCTTCGTCTTTGTCGAAATAATTGGTTGTTACCCAATGATAAATGTTATTGATGGAAATTCTTGCTGGATGAATCATCAATGGGAAAGAAAACGTAACCATAAACACAATACAAAATCTACCAATTGTGGTGGTTAACCCATTTGGATACAGTAAAATCACATTACCATCGACATCTTGACCAAATGTCAAATACCCTGATAATCCAACAGCAATAAATAACAAACTGGATATACCAATGGCAAAATTGACCAATTTGGTGAGACTTGTCAATGATTTATCTCTAGCTTCATTGATAATGGAAAACATGTTTTGGTGACCGGTAAATGCAAATACAATAATTGAAAAGGTGCTAAATACCCCAGTAACACTAGTTGGGAATAAAGTGATTTGTCCTTGTCGTTCAATATCACCAGCAAAATAATGTCCAATCACTAAAATTGTCATATAAAAAATGGCCACAAGTCCTAAAATTGATGAATATTTCAATGAATCCAAATTTTTCAAAAATGATAATGGAATAGTCAACACTGTGGACACTAATAACCAAAACAGTGGATAATGTTTCTCATCAATATATGGGACATAAGTCACTATAGTGGGCATTAAATCACGAATCAACACTAAATAAGATACTGCACAACCAAAGCATTGAACAGCAATAGCGAAATCAAACACCACAGATAAATGAGGATACGTGATTGAACATAAATTGAAAAAAGTTGCATGCTTAACCGGGACATATCTACTTACATAACATTGCAAGAATAAACCAAATCCACTAGTGAAAGCAGCTAGTAATATGATAAATGTACCAAAAATGATCCCATCTGTAGAATACGCCAATGGCATAGATAATAAACCGGCACCTATAATGGTTTTAACCAAACTAATCGATGAAGAAACTGTTGATGCACCGGCATCATTATCTATTGAAGGCATTAGTTATATATTATTAAAAGTGGTTGTAGAAAAAGAATATAAATGCCAGTAAATCTGATTGAAAGACAATAAAAATAAAAATGATTTGTTAAAGATTTCATTACAAAAAAAAGAATGTATGATAACCGGAATTCTGACCATGGTGATTTTTTGTGTGAGCACGACACGGAAATCAAAGCACAAAGAAAGGAAATTGTAAACAAACGAACAAAACAATGCCCACCAGTGAATTGTATTGTAGCTGAGATATAGCAAACAAGCAAATGGTCTTTGAATTGGTCTCCTTGTATAGTATAATTGGTTGATGGTCTTCTTTTGATAACTCCGATGTCACAAGTGAAGATGTAGTTGTGATAGGCAAATAGTTTTGACTTATGTACCCCATAATGAATTGTACCTATCACCTTATGTCATGTGACTGTCTGTAATATGGAAATAGCGATATGTTTTAGCAAAAAAAAGTTTTTGTTTCAAATTAGTTGCAAATCTCAACAAAATAGTATCAACTAGTTTTCGTTCAGATTGTAGAAAATTGACATTATGAGGAGTAAATACTACGAGATAGATGTGTGTATGTGTAATTTCAAAGACCTAATGGGTTACTTTCTAGTTTTCATTTCTATACAGCTGTGTTGAAGATGGTAGAAGTGCCAACACAACTGCTTTGCCTACAAAGTAGCCAGTAATAATTCCCGCAAAAACTGTTTACAACTGGCTAATGCCTTATAAGAGAGTTAACATTGATATTGAAAATTGAATTGTTCTTCTTTTCCCTATTCGGTTATACAATAACAATATAACTTCTTAGCTTTATTTTTAAATTCCGATCCCAACAATTGAAATTTCACCTTCTCCAGAAAATTCAAAAGTTTTCAATTCTGTTATTATTTTGAAACCCGCCTTTTTTTTTTCTTGCATATTTGTTGTCACAAGACCGAAATCCTCAGCCTTGGGATTTACTCATTAGCTTTGTGTTTTCAAGACTAACACCGAACAGTATTCAGACTGTTCGTTAAAAGTGAAATATACCAAACAATGCAAAAGATGAAACCATGTTTATAAAGAACAGCCAATATAGAGAATACAAATCAACGCAATTGAATGTGACTGCAGAGTAATGTGCTGAGGGAAAAAAAAGGGAAGCCGATTAATTATTAAATTGCGATTACCGCTAATCTATTGAAACAGACTCGTAATCTAGATCTAATTTGTGCTTGTTGTGTCTCTCTGTGAAACTTTTAAAAGAATGGCAAACTGTGTGAAGTTCGTAGATATATCCACCAGCAACTAAAGTTATAGAAATGTACGTAAGGACGTACTGATTAAATGCATGTTGCAGACCAACGTATTGAATAATCACCACCAAGTGTCGATCATCATGATATGTTTACGCAAGGTACACCAAAAAGGGTTCTAACTGCTTCTATGAAGATTCACTCTTTTTTTTTGTCTGATTAAGGGTTTTGGCCTCAAAAAAGGAAATGAGAGAAGAAAGCTTGAGTGTGTTGTTTAAATTTTGCATCCCATTCAAATATCATCCAATATCGTTGTTATATTTCCTCATAAAGCAATGTGATTAAAATAAAAAGTAGATTGATTGCATGTACCATTAGAGATTCACACAGCATAACTTTAGATCCCAGTTATAAATAGTAATGCCTGGGTATAATAATTTGTCAACAAAAGGTTAGACGATTAAAGTTGTAACGAAAAAGAAAATTCTCAGCCCCCTTTTCTTTCTTCCTTCCTCTCCGAATACCCTTTGTTCCTATTAACCTCCAATAGAAGGTGAATCTGGATACATAAGAGCTTATAACTTTGTAATTACACTGCCAAATATACATGGTGAATCCACATTTTGTTTTCATCTGTATAGTTTTTTGTCACCCTTTGAATTGGGCACTTTTAAGAGTTTCACATTTACTATGAAATATATATATATGTACAGCTGCCAAAATCAAAGAAAAGAAAAAAAAACCAATGTAATCATTTTAAGTAAACTAGAAGAAAAGGAAATTTATACACCCCAAATGGCAATGAATTTAGAAAGATCAACTACACCACAAATCGTACAATATAGCGTCCTTTTGTTAAAAAAGACTCTCCACAGAAAAGGAGGGCAAAGTAAGCAACTGATAATAAGAAAATAAAGATACTCAAAGAGAAGCAAATCTACATACACTTTCATACACACACACTTCTTCTCTTTTTATACCACAAAGAAAACTGTATTTATATATTACTAATTAGTAGTAGTAGTAGGAACCGTAAGTCCCTCTTTCTTCTTTCATCAAACAAACGAGTGAAACTAAAAATTTAAGAAAAAATTCTCAGTTTTCTGTCTCACATTTTTTTTTTTTCGTGAGTGACAAAATTTTCTCTTCTAACAAAAATAACAACATATATAATAATTCAATAACTAATTAAATTAATTACACTAACTTAACTTAAAACTTCTTGGTGGTGGTAGACAAAGTAAGCCCAAAAAAAAAAAATTTAGAAGCACAAGGCGACAAAGCGAACAACAACAAGTGATTTTTTTTTTTAACTATATTATATTTTTTTCTTACATGGGAGAAAATTGGAGGAACTTATAATAATGTCGAGTAATAGTTCTTGGTCTAACAACGATTCTTACCAACTGAGGAACAATCCTAATAATGGTAATAACCATAACCCACATTTAATGTCACAACAACACTCACAATCTGTAAATATTCCTTCTCATTTGTTGCCTCAAGCATTTATAGAACAACAACAACAACCACCACAACCACAACCACAACAATATCCGCAAGACGGCCAAGCTCATAACAAAAACCCACCAATCAATAATCGTTTTCATCAATCACAACCACCACAACTGCGCCATCAATACATCCCATCCAAACAAGAACAAATGCAACAACCTTACCCAACTGCCGAACAAAATAATCAACACTTTCCTCCACCACAGGAAAGATCATATAGTTTTTCATCGACTATGGATCCTGGCTCACCTAGCAAAATGACGCCACCTAATTTTTCACAAAGGAACCAATCATTTTCTGGCTACCAACAACCACCACCACAACAACAACAGTATCCGCAGTCACCCCATAAGGCATATAACCAACAAACCCACACTCACCAAGGTGGACTTCAACAGCCATACATTGCGCAAAGACAAAACATGCCACCTGGATATATTAACCAGAATCCATATTCTCAGCAAAATAGATCAGTATCATCTTTGACTCAAGATAGGACAGGAGCACCAGTACAACACCTTCCTTATCCTGTCAACAATGATGATCCTGGATATCAACTACAACCACTGGCAATTCAATCACACCACCCACCACAACAACAACAACAACAACAACAGCCTCCACTCCAGACACGTAGACAACTTCGTAAGGCCCCTTCGAGCAACTTGCCCCCAATTCAAACTGATCAAGTTTACTATAGCCCTGATGCTAGAAGAATTGTTTCCACACCTACACACCAGCAGAATTTTCCCACTCCCATACCACCAGAAGCTAGAACAAAATCACTTACTTCGGCATCATTAAAAAACCAGAAACAACCACTGCAACCTCTGCAACCATATTTCCAACAAATCTCTGAACTGCCAGGTAAAGACAGCAACGCTCGTAATTCCTCCAGCAGTTCCCTTCATCATACATTTTCCTTAACCTCAAAATCGCGATCATTTACATCTATCAGTAAATTGTCGTCTTTATCAACTAAGAAATTCGGTTCCTCTTCATCCGTCAATACCAACAAATTAGATCGTTATCAATCCAGTGGAACTATTAGAAACAATCACAATCATAACCACACCAACCAAACTAGCCACAACATTCATTATGCTAAACCATCAGTATATCCCGCAATTTTATCTGAAGTGGCCAAATTGTTTAAAGAGGCGATTATTTTGACGATCAACACCAAGGATGGTTTGGAATACCATGATACTTTTACCGGGAAAATGGCAGTTGATATATTATGTCGCATTATTCGAACAAATGATCGTAACTTGGCCTTGTTATTGGGAAGATCATTAGACGCTCAGAAGTTTTTCCATGATGTTACTTACAATCATAGATTAAGGGATTCGGTACATGAAATTTATGCCTTTAACAATGTTTATAACGATGTTGATTTTTTCAACGAAGAAAATGGAGGAGCTGGTCTGGTTAGCAATGGGGAAAATAGTGCATTAAATTCCAAACATGGGTCGTTTCTTGATAGCAGCACACAGTTACAGAATGCTTTGAATGACCATATATCCGATTATCATACCTCACAAAGCAGTGGATCATTAACTAAAATTGCTAGTAGTGCCACTGGTAATGGTTCAGTAGGTGTTGCTGGTAAGGAGTTGAGTGCAAGTCAACAAACAGGTGTTAATGGAGTTTTCACTATTTTGACAGAATGTTATTCGCCCACATGTAGCAGAAATAGTCTTTGTTACAGTATTGCCTGTCCAAGAAGATTAGAGCAACAAGCTAGATTAAATTTGAAACCTCAAGGTGGTTTGCAACGTGCTGTTTCAAAATTATCGTTGCATGATCAGGAAGAAACCGAAACTTTATGGCACAAGACTGTACCTCAATCAGTTTTAGATAAATTAGACAAGCATGAAAAGACTCGACAAGAATTGATTTATGAATTTGTTTATACTGAACGTGACTACGTCAAGGATTTGGAATTTATGACTGATTTCTACATTATGCCGTTACGAAATCCTGCCAATAATATTATTCCTGATTACCAAAGAGAAACATTTATTCAAACTGTGTTTGGGGGAGTGCCTGATTTGTTGAGATTGGCCAAGAGACTCAGTGAAGCATTAACTCGAAGACAACAACAACAAAAGCCCGTTATTGAGACCATTGGTGATGTATTTTTAGATTATGTTGGTGATTTTGAACCTTTTGTGACATATTCTGGAAATAAAGTGTTTGCTACTTTTGAACATGAAAGACAACAACAAGTTAATATGAAATATGCTAGATTCTTAGATGCGATTGAAAAGAAACCAGAATCGAGAAGACAAGATTTATCATCTTTTTTAATTAAAGGGGTTCAAAGACCAGCAAGATACCAGTTATTGTTATCGGGTATTTTGAAACATACCAAGCCAGAGTCACCCGACTACAAGTATTTGACGAAAGCAAAAGAAGAGATTGAGAAATTATTGGTGAAAATCAATATCCAAACTGGGGAATGTACTGATCGACACAAAGTCATGGTTTTGCATAGGTTATTGGGCAAACAAACTTTGGAAAATAGGTTTAATTTCAAATTATCCTACAATAATCGTATTATCTATCAAGTGACTTTGAATAGAAAGAGGGATAACGAAAAAATTGATTTATACTTGTTTGAACATGCGTTGTTATTAGTGAAACACAAGATTCAAAACAAGCGTGAACAACATAAAGTATTTGAAAAACCAATGTATTTACCATTGTTATTTGTCAATAGTGGTATGGAGATCCCCACTAATAGAACAATCATGCCTCATAGATACCATGGATCCTTGGTATCTGATACTAGTATAAGACCTCAAAGAGCAGAATCTAATTATATTGGTAATACTTTGAATTCTTCATCAACACCTAAATTCCAATTGAATTTTTTTGGGTTAGGTAGTAATCAAGTTCACGCCTCATTATTTGCTGATGACTTGACTATTCAGAACCAAGTGTTGCTGCAAATATCGGCCCAACAGAAGAAATTAATTGATGCTAATGACATTTTTTCATTGTGTAAATTTGAAACGAGAAGATTCACTGGGAATAATAAAATCAATTGTGCTGTTCCTTGTTATGGTGGGAAGAAATTGTTGTATGGTACTGATTCAGGGGTATGGGTTAGTACTGTTCGTTCAATTAGTGCCACATCTAATGAAAAAATCTGTAGTGATCCCACTATGGTCATTTCCAAAACTTATGTCACTCAAATTGAAGTGATTGTTGAATACTCCAAGTTGTTAGTATTGAGTGACAAATCATTATATGAATTTGATTTATCTTGTACCGATTCTTTGGATCATGTGAAGAATACCAAACTGGGGAAATTGCTTTTGAGTCATGTGTCATTTTTCAAAGTTGGTGTTTGTGATGGGAAATTGCTAGTGATTGGTGCTAGAACAGGTAGTCTGCATTCAATTTGTATATTTGAGCCTGTTAATCCATTTGATAAATCGAATAAGAATAAGAACAAGAGATTAGAAATTCAAGAAATTAATTTCAGTTCTGATCCAATTTCCATCTCATTTTTGAAGACTAAACTTTGTATTGGGTGTGCTAAAGGTTTTGAAATTTTATCTTCTCAAACAGGAACCAAAGAATCGATTTTGGATGAAGCAGACCCTTCATTAGATTTTGCAACACAAAGAGAAAGTGTGACACCATTAGCAATTCATCGATTAGGACGTGATTTCTTATTGTGTTATTCTGAATTTGTATTTTTGATCAATCGAAATGGATGGAGAACAAATCATGATTGGGGGATATTTTGGGAAGGTAATCCACAAAATGTTGCGATTTTCTTCCCTTACTTGCTATCATTTGAACCTGGATTTGTTGAAATTAGAGATTTGCATACAACTAATTTATTAAGAGCTTTAACGGGAGAGAATATTAGATTTTTGCATTCGAACGAACATGAAGCTATGTTTGCTTGTGAAGAAAATGGATATGATATTATTATTTCCATTGATTTCTTGAATTTGAAACCAAAGTCTCCAACATAAAGAGATGGAATTGTATATGAATGAGGTGAGTTGGAAAAAAAAAATATAACAATGACAATACTAAGTTGGTGGTAGAGATGGGAGTTATGTGAGTTTGCTATAATACAATTAATATAAAATATACTTAAAGTAAAAACTAAACTATACTAAACAAAACAATAATAAAAGAAAAAAAAACAATTAAAAGTATTGACGTCTAATGTATTTTTTAAGATAAAGAAATCTGTATAAGTTTTTAATGTACACAACTTATCATGGAATTGTTAAAGTCACAAACTACTTGAAGTCAATAAGAGAGCAAGATAAATCGTAAGAGGACGAGTCATACAGAGTAGGATGACTCGTAGATATTGACTCATGACATTAAAAAGAAGATATTTATGTTTTGCCGAAACCAAAAAAAAAAAAAATACGCGCGACAACAATTGCAACAGAACCCGCAATTTCGATTGTAGGAATTGTTAAAGACGGAAATAGTAAGAAGGATATGGAACATTCGGAACCCTTCAAAAAGAATGAAAAAGAGCTTTCATTGGGAGTTTTAATATTCTTATAAATTAATAAATTGAAAAATGATATGAATTAGAAATAATGGAAGAGGGAAGGCATATACTTCCAATAAAATGTATTTAACGTGTCTTGGATATTGCTGGAAGAGGAGAAAAAAAAAGAAATAAATAAACACCAACCACCACCACCACCAACAACAGCGAAAAAAAAAAATTTCAACAATTTCAACACAATTACAACAAACACCAACAACACCAAACATCAAAAAAAAAAAACTGGTCTGCAATTTCTTTTACCATTCTTTTTTAACATTTTTCTTTTTGCAAATCCCACTTGTTCATTTCCTTCCTTCTTTATATTTTAATATCTTAACCACTGAACATGTCTTTACCAATTCCTACTTGGGAAACTCCATTTGGTATCCAATTATGGCCAATTTTTGATTTCGTTGCTTCAAAACTTTCTCAAGGAAAATTTGTCCCATCGGAATTTTTATTTATTAATGGTATTACTCCATTATCAACATTTCCAGAAGCAGCTGTGATTATTGTTATTTATTATATTGTTATTTTTGGTGGTAGATTTGTTATCAGTACTTTGAATTTACCAGTTATAAAATTGAATGGATTATTTCAAATTCATAATTTATTTTTAACTAGTTTATCATTGACATTATTGGTTTTAATTTTAGAACAAATCATTCCTATTTTCCATTCTGGTGGTTCATATCATTCCATTTGTTCTCCTAATGCTTATACTTCCAAATTAGTTGTATTATATTATCTTAATTACATTACTAAATTTATTGAACTTATAGATACCGTTTTCTTGGTCCTTAGACAAAAGAAATTGACTTTTTTGCATACTTATCATCATGGAGCCACTGCATGGTTATGCTACACTCAATTAACCGGGTACACTTCAGTTCAATGGGTGCCAATCACTTTGAATTTGGCAGTTCATGTGGTTATGTACTGGTATTATTTCTTGGCTGCTAGAGGTATTAGAGTTTGGTGGAAAGAATGGGTTACCAGATTTCAAATTATTCAATTTATTATTGATTTAGGTGTGGTTTATTATTCCACATTTACTCATTTCGTTTATAAATATTCCGGTAAAATGAGAGATTGTTCTGGTACTGAAACTGCTGCCGTTGTTGGATGTCTGATCTTGACCAGTTATTTGATCTTGTTTATCAGTTTCTATATCACTGTTTACAAGAAATCCGGTAATGCATCTAAAAAAGTCAAGAAAGCCTAGAAAGGAAAAGTACACCCAACCATGTCAAGATGAGAGTGTATTGGTTACCACAGATGTTAACCTTCTCCCTTTTTTCTAAACATTATAATTTCTAGATCAATCCCCGATTGGATACATATACATACATATATATATATAGATCCATCAATTTTAAGTAATATTAATAAACAATTAATACAGAGATAAAATTACTAAGATACGATATCTGAAGGGCAATAGTCAACTGTGAGTAGAAAGTAACAAATGCATTCTATAGTTAAATTGTAACGAGTCATTATATTAAACTGATGTACTTCAAAAGATAGGACATAAGATATAAAGCCAGAGAATGAAACTACTCTATTTGTAATCTATAAGATTAACCATGGAGCAATCTGTCAATGTACGCCCCCCACCTCGTCTCCCAATTTTTCTGTTCTATTTGGTCTGGTATGGTAGCAGGAACTACATGACTCTTTTTTTTTCGTGGTAGAAATTAACAGAAAATCAAATAATTGCATATCAAATAACTTCAACATGAGCAGTATGGATTCTATCAAATTTTATATTTCAGATACTGGACAAGTTGTTGAGATTTGTTGGCTAACGTTATAGTTGCCTTCTGTATCCAGTAGATTGTCGATGATAATGACTTGGCCAAATTTCATTTAACACAACAAAGTCAAGTCCTGTAAAGCCAACAATAGTTGTAATGTCCGCAGGTCGTGTGCGTGCTAATACCCCACTGGGTTACCCATCCTGCTCGTTATATATAGACCTTTAGTTCCCTTCTGTCTTTTATATTATACGTAGTTCCTCTCCAGAGGCCATAGAATGCACTCCTTTATTAATACAAGTCCGTAATAACTATCAAAGAACAAGAGCAAAAAAAAAATAAATGCTCAATTGAGAAATTGATTTTGCCACACGGAACGGCAATAGTCGCACAATCCAACTTTGGAAACTTGACTAACTCCGAGCCGTGTTAACACAATCGATCAAACTAAAAACCAAAATGAAAAACGACATTTTACTTGTTTTAATTTTTACATCTAAACAATAAGAATTGCATCCAGCCTTTCCGGATACTTTCTTCATTCTTTTGTCTTTTATCCGCCCACATGATGCAAGACATATTACTTTGCATCGCCCTTTCTCCCTTCCCAAAAAAAAAAAAATTAAGCGTGAATAAGAGTTGTCGGATATATAACACTTGAAATTCCAAGCAAAGAAAACAACAGCCGCCAAAAAAAAATGGGCCATTTTCCTTTACAACTGAAACTGGATAACCTGGATAAACACTCAAAATGTTTTAAATTACAAATACTTTACAAAACTCTTTGTGGATGATTTGTCACTATATCGTATATCGCTAATCGCGGATTTACTAATAGTTTCACAGTCTAAGTAACTCCGTGATCATTTTTTTTAATTAGCTAGCATCAACTCTTTTGCTGACTAATACTTAGAAAACGGGTAAGGTCAAACTTGTAGATAAAGCGGGCTCAAATATTTTAGATACACCATTAAATGATGACTGGGTGCTTATACATCGGATTCCTTGTAGTGTGGTCACATTAATAATCTGAGACAACAACAGTAACCCACAATTTGGAATATGCTTACCCCAAAGTAAATCAAGTCTGGGCAATTGTATACATTAACAATGGCTTCTTATATTTGATCAGGCAACATATGTGCAAATGCTCTTTGTCTCGTTGTTGCTGTTGGTATTTCTGTTGCTATCCGTTAGTTCCATTATTTCGTCGGTTATTCCTTCAAATACATTGTAAAAAAGTACTTACTGACTTTTGTGTTTTCGACATTACTAAAATAGCGCCATAAAAAAAATAAATCTATCTATTAATTTGATCAATAGTCAAAGACACAATAGCAAGAAATAATGAAAGAAAAAAAAAAAGGACTTCTGCCGTGTGATGCGGAATTCATGGGACACTCATTTACATGGCATATACCGTACAAATAAACTTGTCCTGTGAACTTTTGACTGGGTAAACTTAACCAGCAGTTCATAGTATACCAGTGGCTTTCAACAATAATACATTGACGATCTTAACATCCTAGTCATTACGGATAATAGTATCTGGTCATTAGTTTCTCCGTATCAGTTGTTGTTTCCGGATATAGCAAAGATTGGTACACAAAACGAGAAATCCGCACACGTATCCTCTTTCTTTATCATCATCTCCTATTTTTTTCTTAGTCGTTTCGAACACATCACACAAAAAATGTCCTTGAAATCATTGGATGAGAGAAGATATACCTTGAGCTTAATCAATAAGAACCTGGAGTGGATGATTAAAAAAAAGAGCGGTACGTTATAGCCATGGGGGCAAAGAGAGGAAATGATATTATGTGAAGGCTATATTCAAGCAAACTTTTAACTTTAAGGTGTTGTTTCACCAAATGGTGATGTTGAGTGGCTTAGATAAATTTCATTCCATTGATCACCATACCAAGAAAATACAAAAAAGTTTTACATTTCAGTGAGTATCGAACGTTTATAAGTAGTGTTAGTATTGTTAGCCAAAGTTAGAATTTACACTTTTTTTTGAGAAAACAAAATATGTGCAAATATCAATTTGTATAGCCGTGTAATCCAAAACAAGAAATTTGTTAGGTTCGGCGATTTAAAAATCTGATCGGATATTTTTTTAACCATTTAATACGACAGGAGCAATTATAAGTGAAGTGAGAAATTTACGGAACGAGAGATTTTTTTTTTCATCGATGATGGTGGTAAGTGCATGTGTGCGTGCGGCCACACAGCCAAGCAACTACTACGCCTTGACTAAAAATAACACATTACCTCGTTCCTCACAGTAACTCCACCAGTATTTGGGATACTGCTTCGCCCCCTCCATCCCTCCCTCCATTCACTCCTCCTTCATCTATCAACTCACGCAACTACATCTTCATTTTCTCCTATTTTACTTTTCTTATCTCCTAACATCAACAATCGATACTTAAAATCAACCCACGCCAGAGAGCATAGTTGTCTTGAAAGTTTATTTTCAAGTATGATGACATAAATATCAAAACAAGGAGATATGAACTGATAAATGTATTCTTATTGTGCTCTTCCTCCACACAATTCCCCCAAACACTATCAGACACTATTGAGCGATTTAAATTCCATTTGTTCATATATACAGTGGTTCGGCAATATCAAAAGTTACAGCCGAGATGAATCTTCCTAAAGGGTAGTGTCCAAACGACACTACTAAAACGGAAAAGAAGGCTAAACAAAAAATTGCTTTTTTTTTCAACATACTTTTTTTTTTTGCGCGGATGTTGTTGCCTTGTTGTTGCTGTCTTTATTTTTTGCCGTTGCCGTTTTTGTTAGTGAAAGTGGCCGCGATATGTAACAATTGTTGCAACACAATAATAGATAAAACTAATCATTACTAATATTATTAAGTTTTTTTTTTCTTGGAGGTGGAGACATTTGTTGTAGCATGCGACATTCATTACTGGTCGGGTTTACCCCTATTCACATTTGCATTGTTTATTATTATTATAACTAGGTTTTTTTTTAAAAAAACCACTCCGTAGTGTTATGTAATATGTGGCAAGGTCAGGTTTGAGTATTTAAGCAGCTGTCAATCCTTTAGTCAATATATCTTGGGCATAGTTTTTGAAATTCACCTTCTTGTTGAATTATCGGTTTTTTTGCTTTTACTCACAATTTGTACATATACCGTCAGAGTGTTCAATTTTTAATCTCTTGTGCTTTCACTTTCATTACCTCCACTATATACCACTGTATTATTAACTATAATATCAATTATAACATGTTATCAATGGCCGTAACCCCAAGTAATACTTTAACTTCACAATATCCAACAAAACAAGAAAATTACAACCAAAATTACTGTTCTATTAAATCGCCATCTCCAACATCTACGCCAACCTCAACATCATTAACCATGACTTCTCCACCACAATTACATAATCCACATGCATCAATAACTTTACCATCAATACATTCCTTGGATATCCCAGCTTTTCCACATTATGAGCAAGAGTATAGTCGAGCTAGTGTATTCCAAAACTATTCGTCGAATTCACCCACACCTTCCAATAGTTCATATTCACCCACTTTATTGATACCGAGTAACGATAGACCGGCTTCCTCGTCTGTGTACTCAAATTCTTCAAGCACTTTATTATTAAGTCCTGGTATGTCTACTACACCCAATGTAAATTGTATTGCTCCTGTGTCAAGACCAAGAAGTACGTCAAATTTGACAGAAAATTCAGAGCAACTGTTTACTTCACAACAACTGCATCCAGCTATACTGTCTAATGCCACTATTACATCACCTCAACTTTCAGTGAAATCAGAAAACGAGCAACTTCATGAACCACAAAACTCAAATACTATTATATCACCAAGACAGAATAAGAAAAATTGGAAACCAAGAAAGAAGAAACAATGTCCTGAATGTAATTTATATTTTTCAAATTTAGCTACTCATAAATCGACTCATTTGAAACCAAACAATCGTCCTCATATTTGTAAATATTGTGAACGAGGATTTGCTCGACCAAATGATTTATTCAGACATGTCAAATGTCATTGGAAAGAAATAGGGTCAGATCAAGGACAATTTAAATGTCCTTTCAAGAACATCGATTCATCTAAAAGAGAGAATCAAGAAAAAGTAACTGGTAATACTGGTGTACCAGATCATTGTTGTCATAATACTGGGATATTTTCTCGATGTGATACATTCAAAAATCACTTGAAAGCTATTCATTTCCAATATCCAAATGGTACGAAAAAGGAACAAAGAAATCTAGTTAATGGTAAATGTAGAATGTGTCAACAAGAATTCAGAAATGTCGATGATTGGATGCATAATCATATAGAAACTAATCTGTGTCCTTATGCTATTAATTTGATCAAAAAAGAACATTAAATGAAGAGAGTTAAATTAAGCTTATGTATAGTCTGTATATGCTATGAGAAATGAATAAATGAATTACATGTATAATATTATCTACTAATTCTTACTTTAAGTGAATGTTGAATGGGTTTGAAGGTACTTTACATATAAAGAATTACCACAGTGAGTGGAATGAACAGCATTGAATTATTAGGAAGCTAGATTATAAATCTATGTAGATAGTATTGGTTACGTTCAGATGGAGATGTGTTCTTTTCAATCAAGCACCGTATATTATTTAAAAATGGAAAAATTTATATCCGTCGGTGTATCACTGCATATTGTGCGAAACAGCCATGTCGTCTTTTTCTTGAGACAATTTTCTTTTTCTTCTTACCCACGGCTTTTTGAATTTCCGAACTTCGTGCCGATCTCGTCCCATTCCTTCCTTCCTTCTCCTGCTTCACGTACCGGATCAGCCGTTGTTTGCTTTTTCTTCTTTACTCAAAGTCAAAATGATTGTCGTTCCACTCAATTGTTGCATTGTGTTTTTTAACCAACCAATGCTATTGTGATTGTAGTTCATTCAAAGTAAAGGAAGAAGTTGTTAATTCTTATTCTAAGTACTCTGAAAAGAAACCATCCAACCCAATTTGGTTGAGTTTGAGTGCTACTTAGAGTATTCTTTTGTATCTCCCTTCCCAACACAACAGCATAGACAATAAATATTTGGATAGTTCTTTGATTTGCCTATATTTTTTTCCACAATGGATAATTCTGGGTCTGGGTCTGGGTCTAGTTTTATTCTATTTAGAATCATTCATTGTTACTTCTGTTATAAACAGCCCATACTTGCTTTCTTTCTTTTTTGGTTATGGTAGAAATTAGTATTTATACCCATTGTCGTTATTACTACTGCCGGTGATTTGACAATAACAGTATCACTAAGCCGATCAAGTAGTAGTCACTTCTCCTGAACTATACCTCTTCTGTAAACCAAAACTATTGTAAATTGACAATGCAGACATTTATTCTCCAGCAAATGATTAGACTTATGCCTGAAGAAGAGAAAGGAAAACAAAGGTGATGAGTTGGTTGATATTAATATCAATTAGTCAATTTGAGAAAGAACAAAAGAGACTAATCTTCTCTTCAATTGGTACAATACTAAAGCCTTGTATATCTTGGTGATCTTTACTGATTCATAATTGCAAAATTTGGTGCAAAGAAAAATTGACATGAAATCCAAAAGTGATTGTAAGTCACCTCTATTCTGTAGATAGTTTTGATTTCTATATTTTAAATAAATATATATATATGTAAATATGAATGTATGTATTCTCTATGAATGGACTCTAATGGAACACACAACTAAAACCAACATTTTTGTAATCTTATTTACTTTCCTCTTTGGTCAAATCACTAAAAATAGTATCGACTGTTAGTAATCTTAAAAGATCAAGAATCAGATACTAAGCTAGTACTGATCATAAAAAAAAGGGCCAATCTAACATACTTGATGAATTTTTCCAAATCAAAATCATCTTCTTTTGATTGGACAATAGGAGCAACTGGTTTTGCTACTTCTTTTTTGGTTTCATCTTTTGGTAAAAACTTAGGAATGGCAATACCTGCAGCTACAGAACCTAAAGTGATAATAGATAACTAGTTGGAAATAGGGTGGAAGTTGGATTTGTTAGTATTCGAACACAAAAAACGCAGTGGGGGGGCCGCAATAATAATGTCATTGAGTTCTATTTATCCGTGTATACATACTATATGAGCTGGGACTTGTTTACCAAAAATCGTATAAGCGCCTGCCATCTTTTGAATGATTAATAATGTAAAAACTATTTGGTGTAATAGTTGTTTGTTCAGAAATATTCAACTCCCTCCACTTTTTTTCTGTCTCACTCTCTGTTAAGCAACCCTAGCTCTGCTCCAATTGGGAGAGAGCCTACAATAGAAATACTAATTCCTAACTTCGCTTTTACCAAATACACACGACTCAACCACATATAATATGTACATTCTTTCTAATTCTAATATTACAAATTATGTCAACCTATTCTTTCAAGGAGCTTGCTAATCGCCAATAATTCTCAAGATCAAACTTCTTTAATGCCGTGAGGGCTTCTTCATCATCTCTAGAATACATAATACTCCATTTCTGAAAATGCACATCTGGCAATGAGCCCTCCCATACAAGGGAACATTTATTATTGGATAAATCGTCAATTGAATCATTAGTTGCTGATTGTGATACATTTTCTGTCCATTTGATTCTTTTCATCATTAATTTCTTATAATGTCCAATTGATTTTTCTCCGCCTTCGACGATAACTAAATTAAATTTAGGATTTTTCAAACAAACTCCTACCAAATTCTCTTCTTGAGCACTGATATTGAGTTTAAACAAATGTTTAGGATTAACTAACTTGTCAATTTTGTAAACTGTAGTATGAATACCATTGGCCAAATCTTTTTCTTGTTTGTTCCATAATTTTTCATGCTTCTGTTCCTTGGTCAATTTTCGAGCTTCATTTTGTGCCAAATGTTTATCAACACGTTGTTGAATTTCTCTTTTCACTCTATTTTCAACTGCAGTTGGATCTTTAATCGATTCATTGGTCAATACATTCATTAAATTAGATAATTTAACTTTAGGTGGTGGCGGTGGATCTAACCCTAATTTAATTCTGTCCTGTTTCTCTTGTTGTTTAAGTTGTCTTTCATTTTTTCTAATTCTTTTCTGCTCTTTTTTCGTTAAATATACCGGTTGTATTGGAGAGTTTGAATCCTTGGTCTCCCAAATGGGATTGATCAATACAGGATGTTGTATATATGACGTTATAGGTTGGGTTTCATCATCAAGGACTTTACGAGATTCGTCGTTAATGTTCATATAATTGTTATCACGCAAATATGGACGATCCCACCATTCAATCAATGGTTGCACTTCAAGTTGATACAATTGTTCCCCAATGGTCTCATCTGGTATTAATCCTTGTTGTTTAATTGCTTCCAATTCTCGAGTTTGTTCGTGTTCAACTTTCAATTTCTCTCGTAATTTCTCCCCCTGGGCCACATACTTTCCCTGTGAGATAAACTTTAACGGGGGTGGAATATGTCTAGATTTTTTATTATTAATAACCATATCACTTTGATCGAGATATGGATTTAATGCAAGTGGATCAAACCATTTTTGGTTGGATTGTCGTAGTGGATTATGGTCTTTCGGTAATTTAGGAATGTTTGTTAATCCTATATTTTTTAATAACGGATGTATTTCTACATCAAGTCCAGTCTTATCGTTGTTTTCATTATTGTGAACAGCTTCTTTATCTTGGTGAAGCTTTGCTTTTTTAACACCAGGCTTAGAGTTATCACCAAAAGCTCTCTTCATAGTGAAATGTTAAGTAGTTGGTCCGTAATAACGAGCTTGATGTAGATTATGTGTGTTTTGGATGAAAAGTGAGTAGAGTGAATGAATACTAAATTTTAACTATTGAAACTACAAATGTGTAATGAGATGGATGTTGTGGATTGTGAAATATGCACGCACTAGAACAAACGCTCATATAAAAGGGTGTGAAGTGTCGTATAGTAGCAACAAATCTTCCCAATGATTGGTATTTGAGCTACTTTGCAC
>OKKB01000011.1_pt1 | contig 158320 bp, 91 predicted proteins | sample 1613931 | NCBI WGS metagenome assembly OKKB01 (sample SAMN04436893, study PRJEB24849) | human gut metagenome | biome: human gut; feature: NICU; material: stool | host: Homo sapiens | place: USA: Saint Louis, MO | collected 2012-02-08
AAAATGAGTTTTTATTTGAAGGCTGCGTTTTCTTGGTGATGATGATACTGATACTTTTCAGAAATTATTAAATTTTGTGTAAATTGAATTTTAGTGCAAAAAAAAAAACTATAATTTATTTTGTGTAATTCAAGTCTTACAATTTTTATTTTTTTTTGCTTCTTTTGAGAATGTTCCTGTAAACTGTAAAAAATGGAGAATAGAGTGAAGTTGAGAACAAAAAAAATTTGAATATTTTATATCTGGTAGCTATGTCAAGGTTAATAATCTATGAATTGGAGGATTAAAAGGGTGATCTCTATAAGGGTTGGATAGTTTGGAGTGGCATATAGGGAGGTCTGGGTAAGACATGAGTGTAGTTATCTTGAATGGGGAGGCAATTACCAACCAAACATGGTACACTAATCATTTACATGACTAAATCGAAATGTAATAATGCATCTAAAATCATAAAGTATTTAAAACTAGAATGGCAACGTTTTTATTATTTCGTTTAGCCAATCCAAGTAATTGCCCATGTGTACAACAATTTAACATACAAACGAGATATTTCTTTTTATTAATAAAAAGTTTTTAGTTTTATGCTTTACAAGTTTTGTAATTATTAGATTTTTTGGTTGACAAACCATCTTTCCGCCTTTTAGTAAAAGCAAACAAGTCCTTTTTTTAATGCCGTATGAAAAATCTCCAGAATGTTCAAACTTCGGCTGCAAATCACTACAGTTTTGGTTGTGTTTTGGGGATTATGTACATGTGACGAGTGAGAGAATGTCCAGCATAATTGATCAACGGCAAACACAAGTGTAGAATGCTGGTAAGATCTGCTGCTGACTGTCGTGAAATCGAGTTGATGTCTTTTGTTTTGAAAAGTTTAAACCTCGTCTTTTCGTAAAAAAAGGCTTGTAAAACAATGTCGGTTAGATTGACCGATAAACCGGCTGGCTCAAATGGCTGATTGTTTTGGGTTGAGAAATACAATAAGGTGTTATTGTTGCAAATGAAGTTTAATTCGGTTAATAAAACAAGAAGCTGAGTTAGGATATTTTGGTTTATTCAAACTGCTGGAATGGTAGTAAAACTTAAGCTTTCTTGGTGTGCCATAACCGAATACAAACAACTGGAGTGAATGAAATTGTTCAAACATAAAGAGTTGATCTGGTAAAACATTGGTTAGTAATTTTACATTTTGGCCGGTTTTGGGAAATACAAATACACAGAAAGTAAGCTAGGCTTGTTCATGGCAAAACTCTAATTAAAGTTTTATTTTCAAAACTATATTATTTAGAATTGAATCTTAAATAAAAGCACCAACACTGTTGGGATATTGTGATTACTATTGTTGGTATTACCAAAGTATATAGCTAATTATAAAATCTTGGTTGAATAAAAAGAAATTGACTATTTTATTCATCTGCAAGTTTTCATCGATTTCTGTTACATATTTTTCTTCTCTTTTTCTCTACTTTAGATTGTTTCTTCATGTCAAAACCCATGGTTGTTGCTTCTTTTTTATTTTCTTGGAACGTCAAAGGGTTCCAAAGTCTTGGTATTGAAATAGAATTACTAAGAAAAAAATGGTAATGTTTAAGGGGGTTGTTGACAGAACTGCTTTGTTTTATTGCAAAATCTATATTGGTTGAAGAACTGTTGATAGTAAACGAAGTTATCAATTATTTTTTTTTTTTCAGCAATTGAGTTCAAATATCTAATCTGTAAAAATGCAAGACGGCACAAAATTATGCATATCATTTTGTGTCAAGGTCCCCACGTGTGCCTGTTCTAGTTTCTATTTCTATTTCCATTTCTTTTTTTTAGAAAGAGATAGAGAGAGATTTCCAATTAGCAGCAGTAATAACAGCCACTATCATCATACACGTGCTCTAGTTTTTATTTTTGTTCTTTTTTCCGCAATGGACTTACATTTACGTACAAGAAATTTATTTATTAACCACACCACTACTACTGCTCCCACGACCTCTCCCTCCTTTCATGAGTTTGTTTCTGTTTTCTATATTCCGCCTCTGGTCTTTAGTGAGATGAGATACTCTTTATATTTATGTTAATTATTTATATGGTACAAGTCAGTAGAATAAGAAGTTTTTTCAAAACTGTCGTTCCGATTGAAGATGTTTGACCGAGTATACAATACTGCTTGAATATGTAAAACTCGAAAAATATAATGTTACAAAAAACCCTTACTAGACCTAAACTGACCTTATAATACTTGCCGTTACGAATATAATTTATTAAGACAATTAAATGAACTGAATAGATTAAGTAAGTCTTCACACGAGTGTTAATTTCATAAGAATAATCCAAGAAAAAAAAAATGTCTTCAATCTGACCAAGAAAAAAAAAAAATGGAAATTAAGGAAAAATCTACAATTCCAATCTTTGTGGTTGGTTACTTGGTTTTTTCTTGATAATAGTATCTCCCTTTTCTCCAATCTTGTATTAGCTTAACAAATCAATCCACATTTTGCATTTTCAATCAGAACTGTCAATATAATTTTCTTGGTAAATTGAAAAAGCCGGCATCAATAAAGTGTACAATATGGTATCACAAATGACACCTCTCTTTAAAATGTTTTGCCTTTCTTTTTTTAGTGTTAACATAGTAAAACTAGTAGTGTGAATTTCAGTGATATCAAGAGCACGAGGGAGGAGGAGGAGGGCCCACGTTTCTTATCTTTTTTTAATTAATTTACGTTGAATGCAACTCATACTAAATTGACATTATGTGCGCATAATAAAATTTTTACATCTTGCATTTTAGTTGTAGTATTGTTTGTTGCAACCACAAAATAAAGAGAGAAAGAAAGAAAAAAAAGTTCTCTTAAGTCGTAAATGGTGTATGTTTCGCTAGCTGATGTGGTCTTACCATTAAGTATTATTATTGATTGTAAAGACTAGTATGAATGTTAAGACTCTTGTGCCATGTTTCCAAATTGGGAATTACTAAAAGTTGGTGCTGTTTTTTTGTAAAACTTTGTCTCGGGAGATATTCCGTGGGTAAGATTATAAGCACACGTGTAAGTAGTAAGGAGGTCCGTTGTAAAACCAGTGCTTTAACTCGATGATTCAGATCACAATTGTTATAAACAAAAAAGTCGACTTTAAAGGACAATGTTATGAATTGATTGTTAATGAGGTGTATGGGAGATTGTATTCAAAGTGGTAAACGAGGCATAAACTCTTGCCGTGAAAAGTTCATGTAACTGTTGTCACAGACTTTCATTGATTCACACATACTTTGATTGTTGCAAATAGATGTCTTTACACGTAAAGAAAACGCGTGCGCTGGCTGTGTAATAGATATTTTTTCCGAGTTTGTTCAGTAAAGAAATCTATCTAACACATTTGGTCACTTCCCATTTTTTACTATTTATAAGGCGATAACTGGACAGTCATCATAGTATTATAGTAGTAGATATATTAACACCTCTATAGCATTCTATAGATAAGCCTTCTATCAGCGAAACAGATTTGACCACATGTTTTGTTTTTTTCACTGGTATTGAAATATGCAGGAATATCAAAAACAAGTTGGTGTTCAAAATATCTAACAAAAAATAGAATCCAGCAAGATTTGATCTTGGACACTGACTAACCTATTCCACCAAATCCTCTCAATGCTTCAAATCTACTTTACTTCTTCCAAATTCAGGAAATTCATACCTGATTGGATAGTTGTTATACTTTTGGTTATAATTTTCTTCCAAGTTACAGAAGTAGCTCAACCATTTGCACGACAATTCTATATCAACGATCCAACAATTTCTCATCCATTTGCAACCCAAGAACAAGTAACCGATAACCAATTATACCTATATTCAGTGTTAATCCCTAGTCTTATAATAAGTTTGATTTCATTGTATCTTGGAGAATCCAATTTTGAAAAATTGCATAATTTACAAGTATCTTGTTTAGGACTTTGGTTAAGTGTCTGTGTCACTTCCGTGTTGACAGATGTGTTAAAATGTTGGATAAGTAATCCTCGACCTGATTTTTTAGAAAGATGTGGACCACAAAAGGGAACTCCTGAGAATAAATTGGTGGGAATTGAAGTTTGTACTTCACCATTGGGTCCAATGTACTTATCTGATGGATTAAAATCAACTCCTTCAGGACATTCTTCAATGGCATTTTCAGGATTATTATACTTGTCATTATGGTTGGTTGGACAATTTAAATTGATTCAAAAACGTAAACTGATAGGTTATGTTTTGATTGCAGGATTACCTATTTTGGTAGCAGCTTATATTGCCTTGAGTAGAACTCAAGATTATCGTCATCATTTTTTCGATATTGGTTTTGGCAGTGCAATTGGTATTGTGTTTGCTGTGATATTTTATTACAAGTATTTCAATTCGTTAAGTGATGAAAGTTGTAATGTACCGATAGATTATAAAGATTAGATTTGGTTTGGTTTATATGTTATTTAGAGATTCTTTGTTTTTGGTAATTAACATTTAAGAGGTTTCGTTAGATAGTTATGGATAAGATTGTATATCGAAATAGTAAGCAAGATGGTAGTAAGCAAGATAATAGAATTGAGGAAAAGTAAACAAATCTATCGCTAATGAAATCAATAAGAAAACAGGATGAGCCATAGATATTGGGTCATGACAAATGTTTGCCATCCTATAAACTGTTTGTGGTATTGCAGCCAATCAATGTAGATATGTATGAGACATCAAAGTTTACTTCTTGTTAATTAGTATTAATAGTAGTTTTGAATCAAAAGAGAGTTTCTTTAAAAAAAGGTCTATAGATTTTGTATACTGTCTCCAACGCAGATTAAGGTGCGTGCTGAAATTTGCTAAGCGCCACGTTTTGTATGGAACAAGATTTTGGGGTATTTGACTTTCCCCCCGCCCTACTCAAAAAAAAAAAAATAAAAGAGGTGAAAATATTTACAACATTAATTACATAATTCAAATATCTTTTTTTTTTATTTATTTTATTTAATTTATATATCTGTTTCCCTGTGCCACGAGCCAAACCAATTGAACATTCCTTTGAGCAAGTGGCACAGGTCTTGCTTCACAAATTAGGACAATAATTTCATATTTTAATTATCATGTGTTGAAATTCTCCCTCAAAATACCATACAAATACTCATCGATTAAGAATCTATTTGATAGATTCTATCAAGACGCCTCTCACTGTTGGCTTCATTGTGAGGGTGGTTGGTAGCACCAATGAATCTTGGATTTTGTTGTCTGTACATGTCAAAAAGGCCAAGCAGTTTGAAAACAGTACTTAAAAAATCCACCAATTCCCTTTCACCAGTTTTAAATTGGTGCCCCTTTTCACTTTTTACCTTGACAAGGGTATTGAAGTATTCCTAGGTTTTATTAATTAGATATTACGACGGATAATATGTGTTGCTCTAACTTTCTATAGATTCGAAGCTAATTATCAGTATATAATAATTGTAAGTAATAAAAGTATGAATTGTTATCCTAAGAGAAGTAGTATATAATAGAGAATAATAAAATAGTAATGATAAAGGATTCGTCGAACTCTCTGAGTTGAATTCGAAAGGACTGCACATAAAATATTGCAGATCCTGTTTTACAACGGTATCTTTTTTGTAGTCAACAACCGAATTAAAATCGCCCGTATATTGAGAGTTTGAGAGCGATTTTGCTTAGGTAAAAGGTGTCTTATAGGTTAGCTTAGAAAAGAAAATATACAAGATTAATTACTGGGGATTTTAGACTATATATGGTAGAAAAAATTACTCAGAGCAAAGTATTCTCCATATAGAGAGTAACAAATTAGTTTATTCTCTTTAGCAACGTGTAACATTGAAAGAGCCATCCTTTTTTTTTTTACCATGCTACACGCCCTACTTTTGAACACCGTCACTAAAATAAATGACTACTACACAAATCTTTTTCATAGCCATCTTAGATATGATTCAATCTACCGAGCATAGAAGTGATAGTAGTAGTCATAATAATTATATTTAAGTTAGTTAATCTCCATAAAACTAATATTATTTAGAAGAGAGTCGGATTTATTTCACCATCGTTATAAATTGAATTCAAAGATGAGAATTTGATTTCTAAATCATCCAAGGTGAACTTTGATGTTCTATACGAATGTCTTACACACAAGGAGACTGTGTTTCAGTCTTTTTTACTAACAACATCAGCATATAGCATCTACATTTATAATATATATATACAATTTAGTTATCGTTTATTAATTATTTATTCATCTCGTAGGATCTAGAAACCAAATATACTTTAAATAGCTTCTTCTTCAAAGTGATAAGTGTTCAAATTTGTCTTTATGCCGAAGAGTTTACTATATAATTTATTGACAGATTTGTTACCACTTTATATTTAGTACTTTTTTATGGTGAAATTTCTTCCAAAAATGTGGAAAAATATTTAATAATCTTTAACACCACGCAAAAAAAAGGCTGTAATACGTTGGTTATAAAAGAAACAGATTAAAATGCCAAAATTTGGCCCGGTGTCAACTCTCTCGGGCAAAGTAGTATTATGGCGTTGAATTAACAGAAGTAAAATAAATTGTGATTCAGATCTACACCAAATTATTTTGATGGGTTTTGTCTTTCTGTCAAGATCCCCACATGGTAGGAATGTCGACGACGAAATAAGTCAGAGATTTGCAGTACCTGATACAAACAATCGGCGAAAGAAGAACTAACTAATAACCCTTGGTGTCGTATAATTCCTCTGTTACTCGTTTAGGCCAGAGCTGACCCAAAAAATAACGAGATTTCATGTGAAAAATATATTGTTTGTGTAATATCTCCACGTGATCTTAGATCATCTGAGAAGGCATCAATACACCAATAGTTAAAACGAGTCCCACGAGTCCTAAAAACAGTACCATAGGTGAAGTTCAGATATCCATCATTGTTAGTTAACAGCGGTTATGCAATATTGAGTTACCCAAAAAAAAAATAAAAAAACAAAAACAATAACAAAACCTATCATTAACTGTGGCCCGCATCGAGTCAAATTTTTTTGAAAAATTTTTTGACCAGTACTGTATTTTGACTTGGTAAACACAAGTAGTAGTGGTAATTGTTATACAGATTTTTTTTTTTTCATTTATAAAAAGAAAACTCTTTCCCAAAATCGGTTTTTTAGAATTTATTTTTTATATAAAGATTTCTTCTTCTTCAATTTTTCATTCATTCATTTCGAATTTATAATCAATTAAAATTTCCATTCAATCATGACTACTTCCAAGGAAACTTTCCTTTTCACTTCAGAATCCGTTGGTGAAGGTCACCCAGATAAGATTTGTGACCAAGTCTCCGATGCCATTTTAGATGCTTGTTTAGCTGTTGATCCATTGTCAAAAGTTGCTTGTGAAACTGCTGCCAAAACCGGTATGATTATGGTTTTTGGTGAAATTACCACTAAAGCTCAATTGGATTATCAAAAAATCATTAGAGACACCATTAAACACATTGGTTACGACGATTCTGAAAAAGGTTTTGATTACAAGACTTGTAACGTCTTGGTTGCAATTGAACAACAATCTCCAGATATTGCTCAAGGTTTACATTACGAAAAAGCTTTGGAAGAGTTGGGTGCTGGTGATCAAGGTATTATGTTTGGTTATGCCACCGATGAAACCGATGAAAAATTGCCATTGACCATTTTATTGGCCCACAAATTGAATGCTGCCTTGGCTTCTGCCAGAAGATCAGGTTCCTTGCCATGGTTGAGACCAGATACCAAAACCCAAGTCACCATCGAGTATGAAAAAGACGGCGGTGCAGTTATCCCAAAAAGAGTCGACACAATTGTTATTTCCACTCAACATGCTGAAGAAATCACCACCGAAAATTTGAGAAAAGAAATTATTGAACATGTCATCAAAAAAGTCATCCCAGAACATTTATTAGACGACAAAACTATCTACCACATTCAGCCATCAGGCAGATTCGTCATTGGTGGTCCCCAAGGTGATGCTGGTTTGACTGGTAGAAAGATCATTGTTGACACCTATGGTGGTTGGGGCGCACATGGTGGTGGTGCCTTCTCAGGCAAGGATTTCTCCAAAGTTGATAGGTCTGCTGCTTATGCCGCTCGGTGGGTTGCCAAGTCGTTGGTGACCGCCGGATTGGCCAAAAGGGCCTTGGTGCAGTTCTCCTATGCTATTGGGGTTGCTGAACCCACCAGCATTTATATAGACACCTATGGGACATCTAAATTGAGCACCGAAGCCCTTGTAGAAATTATCAAGAATAATTTTGACTTACGCCCTGGCGTAATTGTAAAAGAATTAGATTTGGCTCGCCCTATTTATTTTAAAACCGCTTCTTATGGGCATTTTACTAACCAAGAAAATTCTTGGGAACAACCAAAAAAATTAAAATTTTAGATTTTTTATAGTTTTTTTTTTTTCTCTTATTCTTTTTTTTTATTATTATTTCAACATTTTCTTTTTTCTCTCTTTCTTTTTTTTATAGGGATCCTCAACGGATAGGTTTTTTAATAAATATTTTATTTTTTAAATAAATTTTTTTTTTTTTGAACATATATGTAAAGCCTAACCTAAAAGCTTCACAACCTATTTAGTGGTACGAAAATTTTTTTCTTTCAGGTCGACACGGTCTTATGTCTTATGTTCGCATCACTTTGAGCAGTAACATAATAAAAAAAAATTGATAAGGATAAAAATTTATATAGACAAAAATGATATTTCTATTTTGGCCCTAAAAAAAATGCAGGGTTAACATAGTTAATTCTAAGAATGCCCAAAAAATTCTGGCTAGACAAAATAAGATAGCGATAAAATAGAACTTACAAAAATGAATATTCAACAAAACAATAATAAACAATATAATAATATAACCTATACAAGAGAAATATCTAAAGTATTCCATTGCTAAGATAAATTTTGTTAGTCGTAATAAAGTGTAAATTGAATACGAAAAATAATTGTAGATACGGTGGTTGCCAAATAATTGGTGACTGCTTACTTATGTAGAAGAGCGTTGGTTCAATTCAGCTACGCCATCGATAATTTTTGTAGATACCCACAATACCTCTAAATTCCTCTGGAGAACTTGTAAAAATTAACTTTGATCAAGCCCTGGAGTAATCGTAAAAAAAAAACCGTCATTGATCTAGACGTGCAACTTGCCACAGTTGATTGGTCGCACTGTCAAGACCCGATCTCAAGTAAATCCTCAACTCTCATTGATGGGGGACAAAAAAATAATAAAAGAAAGGTGATATCCAGTGATTTATATAATCTGGGGACCTGAAAAATATAAACAAAATATTTTGCGGGGAAGAACAATACGCTAAAAAGTGGATTTGATATTTCAGTCTAAAACGTGGCAGAGTTTCGTGATCTTGGGAACCGGTGTGTAGACAAAGTAGTTCGGCATGGCCATCAGGAAAGTTGACGTGAAACATTGTTTGGTGTACAGAACAGACTCCAAAGATTTTTTGAAAAATTGGTTCCAATATGCTTTTTATATAAAATGAAATATAGTCAATGGTTATGTAAGTTTTATATCCAAATTTAATCACCATACAGTGTGTTTTAGATAATAAGAATAAATTGCAAAATTATTTCTTTGTTTTTTGGCAATCTCATTTAACTAAAAGACTATTTCATCAAGAGGAGAGAAAAAAAAAACTCATCAAATCTGAAATTTCTTTTATTTACAGTGATTGTCGTTTATTCAAGAGTAATTTTTATGTTGTTTTCTTTAGCAACTAACCAAATACATTTAAGTTAACTTTACACACTATAAAATATTGCAGATCCCAATTTGTAACACTATAGGTACTTTTAATTTTTAGTAAGCTGTACACAATAAGTAACTACCTTTTCTAGAATTGGGATGCTCGCATGGCACCTGGCAGAGTTTCACGCGTTGGACAACACCCACGCAAAACGCGAAAAAAAAAAAAAACATCCAAATGTTTTCAGACCTATTAATATTTTTTTTTTTTGTTGAAAACTTACCACCATTTACAACCATTTTCTTTCTAAGCTAAACCGTACGCTATGGATTTGTTAGATGGGATAGAAGACTATTCAGCTAGTCAATTCAAGCCAACTCAAGCTAATGCTATGGCTACTACACAACAAGACAATGAAAACTCAGATTCTGATAATACTTCTCAAACTCAACCAAACCAATCAATATTAGGATTTGATTTTAATATCACAACAATATCTAAAGCACTCAATTCGACTAATGATAACCAAGACAAGGGTGATGATGATGGTATGCCAAATCTAAGTATTTTAGATAAAGTTAAGAATAGATTGTTAGGAGGCGGTGACGCGTCGGATGAAGATGAGAACACCAATCCAGATGATGAAGTTCTGGATAAGACCCAGAAGATAGTTCATCCATCTACTGGCTCTGCATTTCAATTACTACCACAACTAGAAGTAGATGAAACTGAATTTTCCAATAATCTGTCAACACAGGTCATACCAAAGATGAAACCAACCCAAAAGATTGAGACGTTTTATGATACAGATAAAACCCAAGTCATTCCTAAACTCAATGATGTGGAAAGTTGGTTCACCTCAAAAGATCAAACTCAAGAGGATGCAGATAATGTGATATCGTCAAAACCTTTATCCAAAGAAGAACGAGAAGCTAAAATTGCTAAATTGGCCGAACAAAAACGTCGTGAAAGACTTGAAAAGGAAAGACAAGAATTGGAACAAGATTTAACTAAAGGTACCATAACTGATGAAGAAGAAGAATTGAATCAAGAAGCTAATGATACAGTTGTTTCGTCACATAATAAAAGTGATGGCTTATCTACCAAGGAGTTGGAAAAGGCTCAAGAGTTTTTGAATATTCAAAAAAGACATGTAGATATTCGACCTGAATTTCAAAAAAAAGTTGTCTTTACAAAAGATAAATTGTTATCAGAGTTTTCAGAAGAAGAGGATTGCGGTACTGACGAGAGAACAACCACCAAAGATAAACCACCTTCATCGCCAACAGTTGAGGAAATCTTGAAATCGAGTCCATTTACATCTCCAGTGAAAGATGACCATAATGACGACAATGTTTTAGATTTATTTAAAAAACCAAGTGAAAATACTAAGAATCCATTGGAATTATATGCACAAAGATTGAAAAAACAACTTTTCAGTTCACCACAAGGTCAAACTGATACTGCAAAAAACAATACTAAACATTCTAAGAAATTAATCAATTTAGATTCTGATTCTGATATTGATCTTGCATCTTCATCTCCAACAAAGAAACCTCCAATTGCCACGAGTACTAGTATTATTGGTTCTGGATTAAAATTTTCCAATCGTGCTAAAGAATTGGATAATATTCCTGAACTCAGTAAAGAACAACGATTATTAATAAAACAAAAATTTTCGAAACGGAAATTCCAGAATTCCAAAATCAAGACTAATCAACTGAAAAATCATAATGTTAGTCATAAACAAGATAATGGGTTTATGCAAAAATTGCGTGAAAAACATATTAATCAATTGAAATTGAATAAATTAAACAATCCTGATCATTTAATTATGGAAGAATTGGAAAAAGATGAAGAAACAATGACTTCATTATTGGAAAGAGAAATGGAAAGGGTTAGAAATATTCGTAAACGAGAAAAACTACAAGAACGAGCCAAATTAGCATTATTAGAAGGGAAATTAGGGATTAAATCAAACAATGATTCCGAGAAATATGGTGATGAAATTCCTGAAAGTGATGTAGCTGATTCTGAAGTCCCTGATAGTGATTATAATATGGATAATGATGATGATGATGATGATGACGAAGATGACCTGGAGAATGAATCACCGAAAAGGGCTGAAATTAATCCTAGGAGTGATGATAGTTACATGTTTGGTGGTGGCGACAACGCCGATGGCAATGGTGAAGATGAAGGAGTAACTACTACTTTATCCACACAACCTCAACCAGTTTTCGATAATACATCTTTTGTTGATAAAACCGAAGGACTTTTCCAAAATTTACAACCAAGAACATCAAAAGAAGATTCATTTATATCCACACAAGGTGAAGAAAGTCAATTGCAAATTAGACTTCCACTGTTCCGTGACCTTACACAAGTGCCAACACAAACTCAAGTTGATCAATTCACTCAAGTTGACGAACAAGCCACTCAAGCCGATGATGTGGCAACTCAAAAGATTCTAGCTGCTACCCAAAAAATAATGGTTCCTACTCAAAAAATCAAAAATGATACTCAGATTATTAACAAACCAATGCTGCAACGTCCAGCCAATAGTAGCACGAAGAGAGATGATGATGACGTTGATGATGACGATGATGATGATATAATTACACCTGCAAATGTTCGTCGTGGTCGTAAAATGATCCGGAATAATAATATGATTAAAATCGAAGAAGACGATGAAGAAACTCCATCAAAGAATAACAATGATCATAACCCAAAAGAAGAAGAAGAAGAAGAAAATGATTCTGATGATCCAGAAGAAATACAACGTCGTATTAAAGAATATGAATTGAAAATTCGTAAACGAGAATTAAAATTACGGAAACGTAGAAAAGAAATGGAACGTAAAGGAATGAAAAATATTGTTGAAGGAGAAGCAGAAGAATCTGAAGATGAATGGAAAGGATTAGGTGGTATTGATGAAGAATTTTCCGACGTTGTTAATTCTGATGATGAAAAAATGATTGATAATAATTTTAATATTGATTTAAAAAATGATGAAATACGTTCAAAATTCATGGAAGAATATCAAATTAAAGATCAAAAAGAATTAGAAAAATTATTAGATGATATAAAGAATCATCGATTAATTAAACGAACTGGTATAAATTCAAATGGATTAGATATTGAAATTAGTGATGAAGAAGATCAATTATTAGAAGCTTATAGAAAACAAAAATTTATGGAACAACAACAACGATTATTACAAAATAAAAAATTATTTGAATTATATAAAAATGAAAAATCAAAAGCTTTTTTCAATTCAATTCAAGATACCGTTGAAGTGATAAAAATTGACGACAGTGATGATAGTGATATTGAAGTCCAGACTAATCCATTCAATAAGGGAGAAAAGAAAAATTCTGGGTCAGAAACTGATAAGGATAACCAAGGTGAAGAAGACGAAGAAGAAGAAGACTCACTAGATAAAGAAGCACCAATTAAGAAAACCATCAAAGTTGATGAAGCATTTATTAGAAAGAAATTATCATTTTTATATTCAACTACTGATGAAGATAAATATGAACGATTACAAAGAATTTCTCGTATTCAACATGGTATTTCTGATGGTGAAGAAGATATTGATGATATAAATGTTTTGAAAACAAAATCTTTCAATAATTTAACTAATAATAGATTGACTCCTCCAGTTTTAGAATCATCATCACAACCATCCAAAAAGAGGGGCCATGAAAATGACACTGATGTTGATGAAGAAGTAGATGAAGAATTTATGCCAGTTTTCAAAAAACCATCAATTGTGAAATCATTTAAATCATTTCAAGAACAACAAGGTATTAGTATTAAAGATGGTAAACATCATTTCTCTGGTGTCACAATTAGTAAACAATATAAAGTTGTTGCTGGATCTAAAGCTTCAATTACTTATATGTCGAAAAATAATAATCACAATAAAAATCAAATCAAAAATATCAAAGAAGAGAAAATTCAAAAAAGTTTGCATCTGTCAAGACGTGAAAATAGTTCATTTTTCGATGATTCAGGCTTTGAATAGATTCACATTTTTATGCATTTATAAATAACTATGTCATAAATATAGATTTACTTTATTTTTATTTACTCTCGAGTTTGAAGAAGGTGCTTAACCGAGACTTTACTTAATCTAATATACTAGACGCTAATGCATCTCTTAATGCAGAATAATCATAAGATTTGGCTACTGGATTCTTAAAAATCGAACCATCACCATGTCTTATCGTTTTTGTTTGATTTGAGCCAATTATTAATTTCGAAACAGATCCATCAGTCCTTGACGGTGGTATTCGTTTCAATTGAGCTTCATTAGGTATCAGTATAGGATTACTTTTAATCATTTTAGATTTTTTCAATTCTTTGATTTTGGGGGGTGTTATGCTAGTCTTCTTGGGAGTATCTGATATCGAATGATATAGTTTGAAAAATCCATCATTAAATGAAAATGAATGGGTTGATTCATTAGATTGTTGCGTGGTTGTTTTGGGGTTTTGCATATACGAATGTAATATTGATGAGGCAGATGGTGAAGATGATGCAAATGCACTATTTGTTATTGATGTTGAGGTGGCGCCAGGTCTATAGGAAAGTTTGTTGTTATTGGGATCAATTTTATTGTTCAATATTGCTGATGCTTGTACATCAAGAGTTGCCGTTGATATCATAGATGATGTCAATTGTTTTTCAATTGGATTATGAAACTTATATCGTTGTGTCTCTTTGACTTGAGGTGCAGGCATTAAATGAGGAAACGCTTGTTGTAAATCTTTATTCAAATCTAGTCGTGATTTTCTCAAAAAATCACTAAAATCATTATAATCAAATATATCATCATTATCGGTTCCCAGCAGTTGATGCTCTTGCTTTTCAGGAGAATAATATGAAAAGTCAGATACAATCGATACCACATCATAATTTCCATCATTAATATTATTTCGTCGTGCTTGTGGCGTTGGTGATTGTGTATATATTTCATCAAAGAAAACATCATCTTTATGATTGTAATCACTTCCTGTGTCATCTTGATAATCATGGTCATAATAGTGTTTCCCAGGTAGGTTGCTAACACTTATAAAGTGCTTTAGTCTGTTCAACCGTAGAATATCATCTTCACAATCAAATTCTTTGAGGAAATCGTTATCAGGGACTGAATTATCTTTAGTAGAAGTTGTGGGCAACGAGTTTGATCTTCCTCTCGTTGTCGCTTTGACTTCATTTAGTGGTGTTTCCGTATCTTCTGGAGAAATTTTAACAGGAGTCATGTTTCCATGTAATTCAGTTGTTCCATTCATAATATGGGAATCCAAAGTTTCATATGAATACGTTACACTATTTTGCATTCTTGAGTGATCCACTTCATGGGAATCTGATGTGATAGTGTGTTCACCAGAAGATGTGGATGAAGTGGCTACCGATGTTTCCATTGTTGATTCTTCGTATGCAATAGGGTTAATATTATATATGCTCGATAATCGATATCGTGACTTTTTCTTGGAGATAGTGGGACTGGTGGCTGATGTACACCTCATTGGCTTTAATTTCAAATTAGATATAGAAATCATCTTTTTGAGGTCAGGAGGGTTTGAATGATTGAAAAAAGGTTCTTGCACCTGTGGCTGCTCCTCAGGCTGTGGCTCTTCTGAGATATAACAGGAATGTTGTTGTGGTATGATCTCTTCTTCCTGTGTTTCCTCCTTTAGTGGTGTATTACTTGATGCTTGATCTTCAGTGTTGTATTTGTCATTTTCCTGAAGTTTACCCAATATATGCATATATTCTTGAGTAATATGCTCAAATGATTGTTGATTAGTAACTTCGTCATTATGCAATAAATTCGATTCCAAATAAAAAGCCTTTTCATGTAAATTTTTGAACTCAGTAATACTTTCATTATTTTTATTCATTAATAATCGAATATCATCTATGGTGTCGTCAAATTCGATAGTGCTTGCATTTAATGTTGTTATGGAGTTGATCAAATCATTTGAATCATTGACAACAGAAGTCAATCTGTTTGTTCGTAGTTCTATCTCATTGACAAACGAGAATATTTGATCTAGACGGGATGTCATTGTTCTAGCTTTCTTTTATCAATAAAGCATGCAAATGTGATGGGATATGTGTTTGAGTTGTTATGATTGTACGTTGAAATGGGGATAGTAGTTGTAAAAAGAAAAACTGAATTCTTTACAACCAACGGAAAAAAAAAAACCAAAACAAAATTCAAGATGGAGAACTTCAGGAAGAAAGAAAAAGGAGAGGTGCAAACTTATAATTTCAACTGTTGAATATATTTTGTAATAGATCACTCGAGAATTATAAGCATAAATATGGTTATAATGTAACCTTACTGGTCCAGATGGTTATGATCTCAAGAGTCGAAGAATACCAAGTAAATAAATATATAAACTCGTGAAATGTAAACAAAAAGTACACCACTAAATTTTCAGATTCAATACACAAAGGAGAAGAAGAAAATTTTTTTTGAAGAGATCAAATAGTTGAATTGAACAGTAAGTACAGCATCTTTACTAATAATAATAATTTGATTGATTGAAACGTCTAAAAAAGATAACTAATAATAATAATAATAGGAGGAGTCCCCATTATTACCACAAAGGTCATAATCTTCTGCCTTTCCCTCACCTCTACCCTTGGCATCAATTTATTGAAAAAACATGGGATGCATTGTCCCGCCCTAATTAGGAAAGACGATATCCCAATTCATCTAGTAAACGACATTGCGACATTGTGTGTCCCAATAAAGAACAAATTAGACTTTTTTTTTAGTGCACTGAAATTTGGTAAACATTGGTGAGAATCAGAGTGTTACATTACAACAGGAGAAAGAAAAATGTCTCTCTCTCGTTGTACTTCCTTTTGGCCTGGCACGTGATTAGAGTAAAAAGATAAATCGAATAATGGTTGATATTCATTGATTGTAAACTACTAAAACTAATACTATTAGGTCCACTTATTGTCTTCCATACATACAAAAACCACAAATCTTATCATTTCATTAATGCTTAGATTTCTTAGGCTCAGGTGAATGGTCTTCATCATCGTGTGATCTCTTCTTCTTCTTATCCTTTTTGTCTTTCTTCTCTTTCTTGTCCTTCTTTTCCTTCTTCTCTTTCTTTTCCTTTTTCAAGAGTTTATTTTCATAAACTTCTTCTTCTGGAGCTTCAAAATCTTTAGCTCTTTCTTGTCGTTTAGTTTCACTCACTTCTTCTTGTTTCGAACGTTTTTCTTGTAATTTTTTCAATTCTTTTTCCTTTTTACCTAAGAAATATTCACCACTTTCAATTTGTAAATCAATCTTTCTAGGTTGTTGAGCAGGTGGGAATGGTGTGTATACTTTCTTTTCAACCAGTTTTTTACTAGTCTTTTTCTTTCTAGCAACATTTCTCTTTTTGAAACTTGGTAAAAATCTTGACCAATCTTCATTAGCTAATGCTGGATTTTTACTCAATTCTTGTTTAATCATTAATTCTTTAATATAATAAATCGGATGAATATTTTTCATACAATCTTCAACAACTCTTCTTACCTCTTTTAATCCTTTAAATGGACCCATGGCACTAACAGTATTACCTTGAACCAATATATAACATTTAGTTAACAATTCTAATGCCTTTAAAGTGTTACCATTAGGACCAACTAATCTTTGTCTTCTCTTGATAAATCTATCTTTATTAGCAACGAAATTACCAATTTTAATAACATCACAAGCAATATCATCTTGTAATATCTTCACTGCTTGAGGGAATGGAACTGATCTAGCTAATAATTTAATTAAATCTCTAGCTTTAATAATCATAGCTGGATCAAACGTTTTCGTAGTGGTTTTAACAGTCATTGATCCTTCAACTAAATCTAATTCACATTTAATAAAATGTTTATCTAATGCCTTAGTCACATCACTCCATATACTTCTTAAATATTGTTCACGATATTTAGGGAATAAAGTCATAAATGATGATTCTTCAGCAAAATGTAGACCTGAAGCATTATGTTCGGGTTTGAACTCTTCAAGAGCCCATTTATCTATATCTGGGGTATCCCATGGTTTATCACGATTATGAGTAGATGGCATTGTTATTGAATGTGTTCTTCTAAAGGGGGGGGTGTTTTAATAAAATGAGATGAGTTGTAGTGTGAGAGATTGAATAGAATTTTGTGGAAAAAAAAATTTTTTGCTTTTGAGAGGGATGAGGAGGAGAACAATTTTTTTTTTGCTACAATCAAAAGTCATCTCCAACGTAATCATAGTCATTTGCAGTTCAACGCCTACATTCAAATTACACAGATAATACCTACTACCATGGCTCTAAAGAAGAATATAAATACTAAATCAACTAATAAATCATCTTCATCAACATCAAAGATAAAAAAGAAAGCAGCCAACACTACATCATCAAAATTGAAATCAAAATCAAAGTCAACGAAAATAAAAATAGATAAATTGAATAATGATATTTCACAATTCACAGAAGTACAGAATTTGTTAGCTACTAATGATAATAAACAAGCACCAAAGAAAACAAGAGCTTTAGATTCAATAAAAGAGGATTTACAAAAGGATGAAGAATTGAAAAAGAAAAATAAACTAGCTGAAAACGATCTCAATAAACAATTGGAATTATTAACGGAGATGGGGCTATAATTTAATTGTTGTTAATAAAGCTGGTCTTTTTGGTGGTGGTGGTGAGTGGTTATTTATAGTGATAGTGATGTTTCGTATAGCTTTAATAGAGAAATATTGTATAATAGAGATAGCTATCCTGGGATTAAACTACCATACTTGTCAACTCGCAATTTCATACTTCTAGGAAAATTGTCATAATACTTATCTGTAGCTTCTTCCTTTTGTTGATGATGTTGGATCTGTTGCACCAATGTCAGGTTCCTTGTGTGATTTATTTTTCTCTCAATTTCAACGATAATTTGTTGCAAAAAAAGTATGGCACCACACATTTTTCTTTAGTATGTTGTCAATATTCTACAACCAATAGCAGGCTCTTAAAAGAAGGAAACGCGTTCCATTCACTATTCAAACTTACCTGAAGCAACACTACAAGTGTTTGAAGATCTTCGATTAACGGATTAAAATCATTATCGACAACCTCCACTTTTATTACACGATAGATGGATGGTAAATTGACGCGGTTGTAACAGAACGAAATTTAACTACTCATAAGAGACGTGGAAGAGTAATAATGTCCAAACATTTGGAAATCTTCACAATAAAGTTAAAGACGTAATAACATTATGACGAGATCGACCAATGTTATTTTTGCATTGTGATTAATGTTGAAATACAAGAAAGGTATTATGTGAACAAACTTTTTCAATCGATTGATATAACTCAAATCTTAATATTTGTATTGTGATCTATAACTTACTACAAGCAGATTAAAAATAATAAGAGTAAGTTATACATATGAAATAGTACTGTCACAAACCAGTAGGACTGTCTATGTTTTCTAAAAACCACTAGTGAATTGAATCCCAATCCTGAAATGAAAGAAAACGTAACTAATTAAATCAACTGTTACCATTATTAAATTTACGTTTAGTTTTTTTAGGTCATTTTCATTCCTAAATGGGAATAATTATTGAAATTGTCTTCTCGTCGCCCCCCTTTCAATAATTTTTCCTTTTTTGTTTACAAATGTTTTTTTTTTTAAAAATTTTGATTGTTCGTGTTTTTGTCACATTTTGTTTTTTATGGTATTTGTCATATTATGAATTTTTGAACACACGCGTATTCTCCCTTCACATAATGAATGAGATTTTTTTTTTTACTAAGGGTGCACTACTACTAGTTATTTGTTTTGTTGTTGACGATCATTAAAGAAAAAATTTACAGTATACACAAAACACTTTACTTCTGCTGTTTTTTTTTTATTTTAGTTTTTGGTTTCATAAATTATTAAAAGAAAGCAAATAATTATTGAAATAAATTTTATATTTTTGGTTTTTTTTTCTTTGGTTTCTTTGAATTTTGCAAACCAATCCAAATTTTTTTTGAAAATTTTTCCTTCTTCTTCATTTGTTGACTTTTGAAAGTTTTATTCATCCATATTCTTCAAGTTAAAATAGTGTTCAATATCTGTCCAACCAAGAAGAAAACCAATAAACAACATCAATTCCAACTTTGTTTACATCAAACAGAAACAAAAAACAGATAATTTATAGACACCTTCATTCATTCGTTATTTTTTTCCAAGTACTACACGTCTTTATTTTTAATACATTTATCATAAACAAAACTTATATCAATAATGCCACATTCAAGACAACCTTCGATATCGTCATCGATTATGTCCCAATCAAATCATAATCATCCACAGAAGATCGGACCTTGGAAATTAGGTAAAACTTTAGGAAGAGGTGCCACCGGTAGAGTCTTATTAGCTACTCATCAAACTACTGGTCAAAAAGCTGCCGTTAAAGTAGTTTCCAAATCCGAATTACAAGACGAAGAAACCGAGAAAAATGGAGATGGATTACCATATGGTATAGAAAGAGAAATTATTATAATGAAATTATTAACTCATCCTAATGTTTTGAGATTATATGATGTATGGGAAACATCTAAGGCTCTTTATCTTGTTCTAGAATACGTTGAAGGTGGAGAATTATTTGATTTATTGGTGGAACGTGGTCCATTACCTGAAGTCGAGGCTATCAAGTATTTCCGTCAAATCATATTGGGTACGGCTTATTGTCATGCTCTTGGTATATGTCACAGAGATTTAAAACCAGAGAATTTGTTACTAGATTCTCAATTGAATGTAAAATTAGCCGATTTTGGAATGGCAGCTTTAGAAAGTAACGGCAAATTATTAGAGACTTCTTGTGGTTCACCTCATTATGCTGCTCCAGAAATCGTTAGTGGATTGAAATATCATGGAGCTGCTTCTGATGTTTGGTCTTGTGGGGTTATATTATTTGCCTTGTTGACAGGTAGATTACCCTTTGATGATGAAAATATTAGAAATTTACTTCTTAAAGTCCAGGCTGGTAACTTTGAAATGCCCGTTGATGAAGTTAGCAGAGAAGCTAGAGATTTAATTGCTAGAATGTTAGAGGTTGATCCTATGAGAAGAATATCTACTGAAAAAATCTTAAGACACCCATTGTTAACCAAATACCCAATGTCAAACGAAGATTTAATCAGTGAAAAATCATTACCACATCCACAAACTGGTTACAAATCTTTAGGGTCAGTTAGAAACATTGATAAACAGATTTTATCAAACTTGACAATTTTATGGAATGATAGACCCGAAGAGGAAATTGTTGATTGTCTTTTGAAAGATGGATCCAATCCAGAAAAAACATTCTATGCATTATTGATGAGATACAAGCATAATCAAGAAGACAACACTAATAACAATTCACCAAAGAAATCAACGAGTTTCAATAATAAAGTGGTACGCAGTGGGTCCAAATACAGTCTTAATGGAACCCCTAGAAGAAAAAGAGCCAGTCACATAAGTGTGTCAAGACCAACATCTTTCCAATACAAGTCTAATCCTGGCGCTGGTGCAACAGCAAATAGAAACTCCGTTGCCAGACATTCTGTGGCTTCCTCGGCCAACAATTCTCCTCGTAAATCACCATACAAGTCACCATACAGATCACCTTATAGATCACCATATAAATCGCCTTCTAAGAGATATTCATATAATCAATCCCCAACTAAATCTCCTTACGGAAGAAGATCAAATTCACAAAGACAATTTGAAAATGAACCATTAAAGGCAAAGCCAAGAAATATTTACAATGAGATTGTTGATGCACAAAGCAACTTTTCTCTACCTCCATCGCTTCCACCTTCCTTACCTTCAAAAGATTCTCGTTATATGATCGATGAACCCAATCAACCCCAGTTGCAACAACCTGCTTTAAGTCAAGTCCCTGAAAATCCTATTGTTGATGAATCCCCTGATTTAATGCAGTCAGCAAAAATTTCTAGTGGAAAGAGAAATTCAATAATAGGAAAGAACAACAACAACAGCAACAGCAACAAGAGAATGTCTAAGAGAAAATCAATTCGTGCATCTATGACCACGGGATTGAAAAGAAATTCCATAACCATGAAATTGTTATCTACTTATGCTAAATTATCAGGTGATGACGACTGGGAATACATGGATAAACAAACAAAAAGAACATCGGCTACTTTTGCAGCATTGTGTGACAAAATATTTAATCAAGAAGACTATGACGAAGAAGACGAACAATTAGTTGATCCTGAAGAAAAGGAAGCCAAGGAATATAAAAGGTTAATGGAATTGGAAAGAAAGAAACATGAAGCTGAGTTGAAAGCTAGAAGAGAATTAGAAAAGAAGAAAAGAAGACAAAAGAGACGTTCCATTTTGAGTTCTAAGAAATTAAGTATTATTGTCAAGAATGATGCTGATCCAAATAATAGTGAACAAGAGTTGGTCGATGAAGGTATAAAACAACCAAAACGTCAATCCAAAAACTTGACCGCTTTAAGAGCATTATCTGAAGGAAATCATGCATCTGAAGAATTGACATTGGAAGACGTTGAGAATTTGAAGAGACGATCAGCATCACAGCCGGTTCCAAAAAGAAGACAAACTCCGGTTTTGACAAGAAGACCTGTATCAAGATTAGATCCATTATGGCAAGCACACGAGAATGAACAGTTAGATAGAGCAAAAGATGCCTTGGAACAAGAATGGAGGGATTCACAAAAGAGAAGTTCTACTGTTAGTCGTAAAAAAGTCAACAGAGAGTCGATGATATCAGTTATGGATGATATTGTTGAAGAGGACCAAGGCCGTGTCAACAGGAGATCAACACGAAACACTTACTATGAAAGGGAAAGAGACTACGAATTACCAGAACCAACTGTGGAAGATTCCAACTTGACTGATGACTACATGACAGAAATCAGAAAATCAAGACTTTTGAACAGTCAGTTAAATGTTAGGGATCCACTTAATGAAAAAAGAAAATCTGAACCCAAGACTCTTATTAGCAATGTTCAAATACCGAGTGTTACTAGAAAATCAAGAAATTTCACTACTTCCAACAAAAGGTTGTCGGTATTGTCTATGTATTCAACAAAGGAATCATACCGTGATTTGAATTCTATAATTAACTCACCAGATGAAAACCCCGAACAGCATCAAAACATGAACAAGCCAGCGTTACGAACCAGTATTGCTGATCGTTTGGATAAAGCTGGATTGGCTGAACCAGAATATGAAACTGAGACTGATGGTGAAGATAAAGTGTCTGTTATTGATTTGGATGATCATTTAGCTGATAGAAGGACTTCCTATTATGATGGATCTGGAAAGAGAGCATCTAGAGCTTCAACAACTAAACGTTACAATGTTCATTCCAGTTCAGGGCAAAGACCAAAATCCAAAGTTCCTGATTTGCCAAAGAATGATTATGATGACACATTTGTCAGTAATAGTGATGAAGTTCATAAGCGTCAGTATAAATCGATGGTTTCCGATGAGTCTAGTGCATCTGATGATGTATTTGATAAGATTAAATTACCAGATGGTAAATCAACTAAATCTTCCATTGATGAATTGGCTAACGGCACGTCTACAAGTGGTCATAGAAAACCAAAGATAAGACATTCTCAACCGGGCCCAGAAATGTTGATTCCTCATTTGAATGGAGGTATTGAGTCGTCTCAACCAATGTCTAAAGTTCGTGGTAACAATTCAAGTGGTCATGATGATAGTGTTCCACCACCACCGCCAGCTCACAAGGTGAATAAAAAACCATTGGATGATAAGACGAATTTCCCTCCACCAGAAGTGGATCCAAAAAGAAAAGGTTCATTTTTTAGAAAACTTTCTTGGGGATCCAAAAAAACCATTGAAAATAATACAAACGCCGCCACTAATACCACGACTCAACAACAATTACCAAGTCCTGCTGAATCAAAAGAGGAGAAACCAAAAAGTTCATTTTTCAGATGGTTTTCATCATCTAATACTCCATCTGCTGCTGAAATTAGAAAATTCAACACCATTTTACCTAAACATGAAATGTCTACTGCTTTATTTGCTTTATTGAATTCTTGGTCTAATTTTGGTTTGAAAGATTTACGGAATGATCAAGTTGGATATTATATTACTGGTGCTATTTCTAAACATAATTCTTTTAATTTAAAGAGTTGTAAATTTAGAATTAAGATTAATCAAAGAGATTTTAATCAAAAATCAGAAATTGTTTGTGTTAGAGTGAAAGGATCTAAAGTTACAACTGATACTTTATTTTCTGAAATTGAAAAGGTCTTACTCAAAGAAGGTGTTTTAGATAAATAAAGAGGATAATCAAATTTGAGAACAACGATGCATTATTTATGATTTTTTTTTTTTTCATTATATTAATTTGGCTTGTTTTATTTCTTATGTATATTATATAACTATGATAATTTTAAACTACAATTCATTTTTGCAAATCTTCTTCATTAATAGTTTCCAATCTCTTTGTAGTTTTGTCAGGTATATAAGTAGGTCCAACAGTATCAGTAAAGCTTCCAACCCCCCATTGAGTAAACATGCTAATAAAAGCAGTTGCCAACGCAATTTCCGGATCAATATTTTTATTATCAACTAAAACTTCAAAATCCAATTTGAATTGTCTCATTAATTTAACTTTAGCGACTCGAAATCTTTTCTCTTCCAATCCACCATTAGGATTAATTACTTTTTCCAAACATTTAGTTGATGATGATGTCCATGAATATTTACAACCATCATTAAGATAAAATGATCTATACCTTCCATTTATCCCCCAATCAGCAAAAATCAGTCGATGGTTAAAATCAGACTTATTATGGAAATTTATTGATCGATCAATTAATCCAATTTTTAAAGTTGCCAACTCTTGAAGTTGAGGGTAATTTAACATTCTCCAAATGGGATTAAATGTACTTAATCTTTCAAATGAATAAACTTGATCACCATTACCATTGAAAACTTTAACAGTACGATTTTTATCTTTGCGATCTTGACGAACGAAAAATACTATTGATGAAGAAGGATTTAATGGTGTTATTGAAGCATTTGAGAAATTCAAGTCTAAAACTTCAGCAAGATTAAACAGTTCTAAAACTACTGATCCCAATGTTAATGATGTAGTTAATCCTCGAACCGTAGTAGTTTGTAATATATTATTCATTGAAATTGCAAGCGATTCAAAAACAGGAGAACTGTAGGAATTGAGATATATCTGGTAGTTTGTAGTCCTGAAGTATGTTAATTTTTTTTTAAAAAATTAGCTAAAGATTGATGTAAAGCAAAGAACAATTTAGGCCAAACAAGCCAATATAATAGTAGTAAAACAAAGAGTTTGAATAGGAAAGAAACCCCCCCAAAAAAAAGAAGTGGTAGTAGAATATCATTGTTTACAATATTTTATTGAATTTGTATGGGTGTGAAAAATATAGAGGAAATAATTTGAATAATCATTTGATTGCGAAAAAAGAATAAACTGCACCGAGTATTTTAGTATGCTGTGAGAAGAAGTCTTACTCATCATCATCATTATACAAACAACTACAAACAAAACCTGAGGTTTAAAAACTTTAATAATAATTTACAATGATATTTAGTTTGTACAAAACACAATACTTTCGATTGAATATATACGACGTAAAACCTCTAGCTTTGCATCTTCGGAAATTTTTTTGAGAAACAGTAACACTCCTCTTTAGTAGATACCCCAAACGTCTTCACAACCATGGCAAAATTTAGAACATGCTACTGAAGCGGATAATGGATAATCAGAAAGACCAATTTTTTCATCAACAAATTCATCAGCAAAATTATCTTTACCTCTAGCCATTGCCCCAACAAAAACACATATACTTTCATTTTCATCTAAAGTAGTCACATAATCTTGAACACGTTTAAGTTCAGCATCAAATGATAAGGTAACTTTACGACATTTAGTTGGTAAATGATCTGTGATGGGGTTTTTAATAACTTTCAACAATACTTCCTTGGAATTTTCTGAACGAATACTTAATTTATGTAATAATTGTACCATTAATCCAGAAAATCTTTTAAAAGTTCTTGGAATTCTAACACTTGGATTAACCTCTATTAAAACACCTCTGGCAGTTTGAATATAAACTTGTAGTCTACCAGCTTTATTGATTGGTGAATCTAATAATGTCAATAAGCATTGATGTGTGATATCTGGTCTTGCCTCAGCTATATCTCTCCCCATTTTTCTTAATAATCCTTGATGATCATCACAATTTAACAAGGCAAATCTATCACCACCTGGTCCCCCAGAATTCATCTTATATGTTTCTAAACATGCTTGAGATAAAACGACAATTAATCTTTGAGTAGTCTTGTCACGAGATGTGAGTGCTGTAGGTTGAACTGGAACTAATGATGCTGGTGGGACTGATGATTTGTTGGCTGAGGTGGATTTACTTTTAGAATCCAGCTGAGTGGTTTCATTTTTTTTAGGTTCAGTTGTACCGTTTTTCAATTCAGACATTGTTATTAATAAAGGGTTTTCAATGTAAAAAAAAAGGGAGGTAAGGGAATATTCAATTAAAAACAATCAGTTTCGAAGGGATGACTGCAAGTCGGTATTTGCTAAAAAATTTTTATAAAATTTTTGATTTTCAGATTTTTTTTTTATTGCGTGCCCTGGCAGCTAAATTTTTCAATGAGTATTATTTCAAAAATAACTTCTTCAGTACTGTGCGATACACCAAGAAGTTAGATGAATCATAACAGTTTCAATTGAGCACAGGTAGTATTTGAAGATATTTAGGAGAGGATATGATATTTCAAACAAATCTCAATTGTAGTTATTGCATTAAGCAAGTAAACAAAGTGTTTTACTTCTTTTCTAGAACCTATTGAGGTGTAGTATTTTTGTTTGCAACACAGATTTTAGATAACAGATTTATTTAATAGAACAAGAACAGAAAAAAATATTGACAAACCTTTATTAAATCCTCACAAGAGTTGAACAGATTGACACAACAGACGTGATTTCACTGATTCTCTAGAGTTATGATATAAGCAAACACATCTATTACCATGTCCAGCTCAGACGACGATTTTGATGATGATGAAGATGATGTTTTACTACAAGATTTTTTACTTGGAAAAACACAGATACCAGAAGTCTCCATCATTCTGCAAACCCGCAATCCACTTCCAGCTAAAATTCCTCAAACTCAACAACCAAATACTCAAGTGAAGAAAACCATTCTAGATGATGAAGTACAAGCCAAATTATTTCAAGCGGACGGAGAGATAGCAACTTTACGTGCTCAATTGCAACAGTTGCAAAGACAGAAACAGGAAGAAGTTTCAGCCCTAAAGGAGTCCTTGAATACATTTAAGGAATCTAGTGAAAACCAGTTATCAATATTAAAAAATGCGGTACAGACCCTTGAAGATGAGAAGAAATTCTTAAACAATGAGTTGATATCTAAAACTGCTAGTAAGAAGCGAAAAACAGAGCCACTGAACAAAATAGCAACATCCACTTTAGCAAATGAAGAAAAGTATTTGCCACTACGGCCGTTGAAAGAAGTAAAAACTGGTACAAATGATTCAGTTGTTGCAACCCAAAATGAGACCCAAGGTAAACCGATTCAAAAAGTTATCAAACTACTGAGTGACTCATCATTACTTATAGATCAACTTTGGAATCATTCTATAGTTGGAAGCAAAAGAACATCATTTGAATATTTAAATAAAATATGCATTGATTTTGATTTAAAATTGAATTCAGGGTTGAAAATTGTGAAACGTACCTCAATTTCATCAAGTATTGTTGAATTTTTAATGATGAATAAAAATAACCGATTAGATAAACTCATTGAAATTTTCACCATATCGACAATTCAACTAGTTGAGAAACTATTACAAGAGAAATACATTCTTGCAATACCATTTATTTTGTCTTTGGTTGATTGTTCATTGTCTTTCCGACCAGCAGCACTTACAAAATCGTTGATTGTACAAATACTAAAGCGAGTATCGAAAATAACTGAGAGTCTATTGTTTTTGTTGAATTCCAATCTTGATGAAGATGATTTAGCCAATTATCATGATGTTCCGTACCAAGTGATGGTATTAGAGAAGTTTATCTTTGTGGAATGTTTGGATTTGATGGAAAGGTTAGTGACTTTGACTACAACATTCGATATTGAGTTTATCAAGACAGTATGGCAAAACCGCATTTTACCCCAAAATATAATAACTTCATGCCTACCTGATAATTCTGAAAGATTTAAGAATACTGCGCAAATAAATGTGGTATTTAATATCGTAGAGTTGCTTGTTGCCTCAGTCACTGAAGAGACGTTTGCATACAATGATACAAATTTGGATGAAAAATTAATTTTATCACTACTAAAAGTTTTCCTAATAGATATTCCAATTCGAGAAGACTTTATGTTTTATGGGTTGAATAGAATCTTGGGCAATAATTGTGATTTTCTTAAAATCGATAGTGTTATCCCTAAAGATCACGACCATTTGAACAATTATTTGATTGTAATCCCACAACCAATTCCATTTGATATTGAAACACCACACCAATTTCGAATAGATATGAATCATGAATATCATTTATTGATTCTTCGAATTAAAATTGCTGAGCTTTTTTTGTCGTTAATTATCACTAAACAAACTTTTGATTTCCTATATAATAAAGAGCATTTCAAGTCATTGATACGAGTCATTGGATTTGAACAGAACCATATTGCACAATCACCTCGATCCAAGCATGTGTATTTAAGATTACAATTGATTAGCATGTTAGTGAAAATCATAGATTATCTTACACAAGATTTACGTGATGCCAGTGAACTCATTTATAGTGAGTTGATGTATGAGATTTTTGTCGTATTCCTGAGAATTGCATTTGGTGCTGATTCGTTGTCAATAGATGCCCATAAATTATTGGTTAAAATCAGAAACCGGCCAGGCGGTAAAAGTTTGACTGTATTCAACAAGTGGTGTGAGACAAGAGCAAGACAGTTGAATCATGTGTCACTACTGAATTTCAATGTTGAAACTGTTGCTAATGTAGAAAGTGATTTTGCCAATGGTTTAGAGTTTCCATATGAATCAGAAACAGTTGAACTAGCAAGAAATATATTAAATCGATTTGTGGATCATGATGAAGCCGAGAATTTGTATGTCAATATGAATGCAGAAGACCCACATGATTTTGAAAATGACGATGAAATGGACATCCCCTAGTCAGGAAACAGTAAGAGAATGAGCTACAAGTAATAAATAAATGGATAAGACTAATTTCCAACATTAATATACAGATTTTATTTGTTTCTTTTTTTTTGGTGTATACGTAAAAAAATAAAGACTAAACCTCTTATTTAAACAGATATTAAATAGTTATTACATTTTAAACAAGAATCTAACCAATTCTTCCTTTGCTATGCTTAACATGACTTTAATGAATAATGACTAATGCATGACCAATAACTTCAGTAATTAGTTTAAGCGGAAGGGGTTTGAGCTTTAGCAACACCAGTTTGGAAACCGTTCTTGAATCTTCTGGTAACGTGTTTCAAGTAAGCCATTCTACCGGTACCAGTAGTTCTTCTTCTCTTGGCTTTTAAGGCCCAGTTGTGAGATCTCATTTTAGCAGCTGGGTAACCACAAGAAGAACAGGTCTTCTTTTGAACGTGGAATGAACGACGGCCACATCTGTTACATAAGGTGTGAGATTTGTTGTGACGTTTACCTAAAGATGGAGTACCCTCTATAAAAATCAAAATTTGATTTGTTAGTATTACTGTTGTTTTTATTCGATTCTGAGGTTTCGTTACTTTGAATATCTATGTTGAAATCCCATTCTATTTTAATATCTTCAACAAGTTCCAAAATAGTGCTATCTATTTTAATTCATGACCATATTCTTCTTACTCTAAGAGATGTTACATCTTTCGCCTGCGTGAACATTTTAACATCTATCAAATCTTGCAACTATGGTGATTCTTTCCCCAACGCAATAATCTATTGCTACTTTTTTTAATTATCAAATCCAAAAATGTCCATGGGCTCAAACATCTTAGATATTCTAGTAAACACTTTCAATATTGTATCTTCACATACTACCCATTGTTGATTATCTATACTTTTGATGGTTTAAGAAAGAAAGTCTATGAATTTTCAAAATTTTTTTTTTCTTTACCTCTAACAAAAATTTGCGGTGTGTTGTGCACAGAGAAGGGGAAAACCTCTCACTGTTCGCACATACCAATACAGCGAACAGAAGTTTGTTAGTGGTAGCGAAAGAAGGAAAAAAAAAATGTTAGTAGTGTAAAATGGTGAAGAAAATTGGTAGTGTTTTAAAAGCAAAAAAAGCGCGCACGTGCAAAATAAAGGCTACTAGGGCTGAAGCCCTATTTTGAGAATATTGTTTTTGTACAACCTGAAAAAAAAAGAAATCGTAAAACATAAACGTGACCCACAGATTAAGTTAAGCACGCCACCAGGATATTCATATTTCTTGATTGACAAAGAATTCGATATATCTATGAATATAGACTGTTGTTGCTATTAATGATTTGTTATTTCTAACATTTCTATTACCAATCACTTAGGTTGTTCAATAGAGTCAATTAATCATATCCTATACGTTGCTTATTGTGATGTGAGATGGGAAGCACTAAAAACTTCAGACGCGACTGCAAAATGTAAAATATAAACAACACGAAATTTTATTTCAGGACGCAGGCCGAGTTGCACTACCAGTATTGTCCAGACCGTTTTCTAAACTGTAAACAATCCTTTCATCAAAAAATATATACATACTATTCTAATTATCTTTGATTCTTTCTTTGTTTTCTTTAACACTTTAAAAGATATCATGTCTAATATGAATTATCAATTCCCACCTTCGTCGCCTTTGCTCGAAGATTATTCTTATAATTCTTCAAAAGACCCTTTCACGTCAGTTGCGTCAGCTAAATCCAAGGTTGCTGAAGAAGCGGCAGAAGCTCGAGTTTCTCGTGATAACTATCCAACACCAAATCCATCTTCCTCGTTATTCCGTTCATCTTCTCCTGCAAGAGAAGCTTACGGTGACAATGATGTTTTTAGACCAGAACCTAAACAAACAGCAAATATTAATAAAGATTTCAATGTTTTGAATCCAGATAAATCGGTTATGCGTATCCCATTGGTCAACACACACACTCATTTCTCCATTGGCAGATCGTCACGCAGTTGTGAATTTGCTCTTACTGCTTCAGACCCCCGTATTTCCAGAGTTCATTTGAAGTTAAGTTCCAGTTCTCAGCAAATTATTTTAACGTGTCTTGGGTCAAATGGTGTAGGTGTCATTATTCCTAAACCTTGCTTTGTTTATGAAACCAATTCCCCAGATAATTTCATAATAATGGAAAATACTACTGGCAAACCTTTGGATGCACATTTGCATAACTATAAATTGAACAAAACAATCAAGTTAGATGGTAATCATACTGAATTTTTTGTTCGTAAAGGTGAAACTATTACTATGCCTAAATTTGAAAATATCTTGTTGCAAATCTCAAAAGATATAATCTTGTTGAATCCAAATGATATTGATGAAGATTTGACTGACGAAGAGACTCCAACTTTGCTTATTGAGAATGATAACACTAACACTAATAACACTACTCCAATGAACAAAACTGTTAGTTTGACGCTTCCAAAAACCCCATTAAAGCCAAAACCAAAATCAATTATCAAAGTTGCTGAAAACAATAATGAAGAACCAGACGAAACACCAAGCAAGGAGCAACGCTCTGTTGAAAATAGAACTTTTCTCTTGTTTGAAGATAAGAATATTCCACTGCGTTCCACGTCTACTTCACCCAAGCCACCAGCAGTACTAGCTGACAAAACAAATATTAAAAGAAAGGCAACTTCTGAAGAACCACAAGTCAAAAAGAAGAAAAAACAAATCAAGAGACAACAAACTCCTGAACTTGACAACTCAGTATTGGCATTACCAAATTTGGCAGAAATTCAAAATATATTGATTAATCATTTGGCATTCTCAAGATTGAGTTCTACGCCGGCATCATTCTTGAATACTATTAGTGTGTCGACATCTAAATTATCTTTAGCTCAAATCAGAGCCATTTTACATGATTTGAAATGTATTGGAGTGATTCATCGTCAAGGGAAAGATGCCGCTGGTCAACCATTACAGGAAGAATATTACTATATGCCTGAAAATGATGAAGACAGAGAAAGAACTACTTTGGTTTCTAATATCAAAGGTCATGGTGGATTAAGATCCTGTAGAAAAACTCATAAGCAATACTATTGGAAAAAACCAGCACCAATCAAGAAGTAAATAAAAACCTTCTTATAAATATATATGATTTGTATACTAGATAATGATCAAACTATTATATTTATTTCAGTTTCTCCTCTGTAGTCGGATAGAAGCTTGACGATGTAGTTAAGTCTTTGCCGTCAATCAAAGGATGTGACAAAGGATAGCCATATACTTGTTTCTCCTGTTCTGACAATTCATGTGGGCTACTAATGGCGTAAGAATTGTTTCCCTGTCTGGTACTATTCCAATACCGAATAGTAAGTGTAGCACTCCCAACAAAAATTTGAAATAACCAAACACCAAGAAGTCCTAGACTTATGTATAACTCTAACAATATAGATTTTCGGTATAAATCTATAATTTTATTTGCTCTTGCTAAAACTGATCGCGGTTGCAAAAATGTCATGTGAGATAAGCCATCTTCAATATCTCTGCTAATAGAAGGTATGTTGATATTTAAGTTATCATTCATCCAGGTTAAACCCTTTTCAACCTTTTCTAGTTTTCTTCCAATTGTACAGTAGACAACCGTGTTTATTGGTCCTGCTAGTGGTGTACTCCCAAATATATCAGATAGTGTTTCATTAAGCTTATCCAAGAACTCTACAATTGTCGAGTTTAACGACACCGATATTTCTTTTATACCACTGAATAACTCTTGATTTAGCTTGTCTTGTGTATCATCAATGTAAGTGTTCATATCACGAAGATAAATTGTAGATGCTGACATGGAGGTACTGTTGCTTGTAATATCAAACGACTTGATATGATTATTCATAAATGATTGAACTGAATTTAGTAGAATATATTGTGCCACTACTGAAACAACTCCCATTATTCCAAAAAAGAACACATTCCTGGAAATCTTACTAAACATGAAGCTCAACATCCAAATTGTTCTTTCATTAAGTTCTATTCCCATGCGTTTCACTATTGTATATATCAAAAAGTTGTTGTAAATATTATATTGGTTGCGAAATTGTACTTCTTTGTCTATACCCGTTTCACTGATAAATTTGTCCATTCGTCTCCAATGTCTCCATTGGATATAACTCACATACAAGATGGAGCCCACCATAGCAAGCACTAAACCAATAAAAAGCCATTTGCTAATTTTTTCAACTAACTTTGCTAAGTCGGTTTGTACATCTTTTAATTTACTCATATCTTTCAAACACTCTTCACGGAAATTGATGGGACTTGGTGCACCTGTGGTAAAGTTATAACTCAGTTTCATGGTGTTTAATTTCTTAATGGCCAATTCAAAAGGGGTAGACACTATGGTTTGAGTACCATTACCTAATTGTGATAACCCATACAAACTAGAATTTTTGAAATTATCAAGTTTGGTTAAAACTTCACTAGGGATCATGATTTTACTCTTTAAATCTCCTAAAGTAATATTGATTTTATTTTGATACTGAGTCGGGTCTGGCTTGGATCCAGTAAACATATTCTTTATGGCATTAAATCCAGTCACCAAATCATTAATAATCAGGGAAAGACCCTTTAGAGCGCTCTCAATGTCATTTGTTGCCGATACCACAGTAGCATTAACAGCTCGAATAACACCTTCGCTTGCATCAAGAGCTACCTCTGTTGACCCCTTTAAAGCTGCATTTAGTAAACAAATATACGTCCCAAAAAACAATTCGATGAAAAACAACGCTAATTGTTTAATAACTTTGAGTGTTAAAATTATTGATACTATACCCGCGGCCTCTAATGTTTGCAAACTATCGACAATCATATAATGAACAGTGTTCAACACAGGCTGAATTTCGCCATTGTCACAAATTGAATTGTCCAATAATACCAGGTTAAGATTATCTAAGATGGAAGTTTCCAATAGTATCAATTTGATAAGGATTAGTATTAGCAAGATAGCATATTTGTTCAAGTACACTTGAGTTAAGATTTCAGGAAGATTCAAATAATTTCTAAACATATGAGTAGCTGATGAACAATAAAACCAAACACCATTGCGTCTTTTAATAAATATTCTGAGTTACACCAGGTTATCATAAGGTCATTTTATATTTCTAGCAAAGAATCACTTGAAACACTGTTGAAACATCAATGAAACAATCATTACTTTTCAGCCACTTAAACACATTCTACTACGAATTTACATGACCACAACAAAGTTATTTGTACTGTTGAGTAGCTTTTAGAACCATCTTAAACAATAATAACCACAGTTACAACTATATACTCGATTCTAATCAACTGAGGTTCCTGTTGTATCAGAAAGACATGAAAACAAGGTCGTGCAGCATACACAATTGTGGTGGTGGTCTGAACCAACGCGACTGAAGAAACAAGAAATACGCCACCAGACAACAACAACAATTCTATTATTTTTTCCTGTTGTTCTTCATTACCAGAAAAAAAAAAACGGAATATCACAACATCGATAGTTTCTTGAATAACTTTCAAGTATTCATCAATTATAAACATAAAAATGTCCGACACTGAAAACACAGGAGGCTCACCACCAGCTGCTGAAGCAGGTCCAAAAGAAGAAAAAGGAACACATATAAATGTGAAGGTTTCCGATGGTACACAAGAAGTGTTTTTTAAAGTTAAACGTAATACCAAATTTAGAAGATTAATGGAAGCCTTTGCCAAAAGACAAGGTACATCTCCCGATACTATGCGTTTCTTAGTTGATGGTGGAAGAGTTCATGCTGATCAAACACCAGAAGATTTAGATATGGATGATGGTGATACTATTGAAGCTCACCGTGCACAAATTGGTGGTTGTTTATAATAGTTGTGTGTATGTCATCAAATAAATCCATAGTCTGAGTACTTAATGGAGGTAATTGTATTCTTAATTCAAGATTGTAGAGGCAAGGTATTGCTGGTTTATGTTGAATAGTAGTCTTTGTTTAATGTTGAACGGTATCTTACACCATGAATAAACTGATTACTCTTGAGCACGAAAGTCGTGTTATTTGATTGATTCACAAACATATAGTATTACAAAAACATTGATACTATACATCTGTTGTATTTTCGTATTTAACGGGACTACAAAATAATAATGTATCTAACAATATCTTGTGTTTGGCCGCAAATGAGATTTGGTAACATTATTTACATAGAATATTCAAATGGTTACAAAATTAATCACTAAACCGATGCTATTATGCTATACTCTCCAAAAAGGTTGTCTATATAGGACCATGTTAAGTTTTAGCTCTATCATATGAGCTACATGAATCCATTGTGAGTATAACTTGAGCAGAATCGTAATAAGAATAACTAAATTCAAATAACCTACACAAATGCTTTCGGTGATAAGAAACTACATCCTACCAAAGTACTAAACCCGTCAGTTGTTTTCCTTTCAACGGAACATCTTGAGAAATAACTCTTGGGTGTTGTTTTGCCCCACTGCTGGTTCCAATAGATACAGGTCAGTCATTTGCTTAAACTGGTTTCACCCGAGGAATCAGCACCTTAATTAACTATAAGGCATCTGTTGTAAAGTATGGGGTCCAGAATCCTTCATATTCCGGTAACGAACATACAGAATACAAAGAACAAGAAACGGTGTTTGAGAAGTTGCTAAGAAAAAGAGAGGGCAAATCGGTTGAAAAAAATATCGTTCGATTTGCAGTATATAGTGAAGGTTGTTTAGCTCGGACATACAATTCCGAATTTCTAAGTGACAATTATCAGGTCATTATTGCTTGTAACAAATGAATGTGATAAAACTAACAAAAAATAAGTGGAATTAGCAAGTTAATGAAAGAAAAAAAACTCGTTTGATCAGTTCATACCATACAGGTAAGTTTTAGCGCGAAGTATAATAGAAATTTGTTCCATGAATGACCCGAAAAACAAATTCCATCAATCATTCTCGGCCGGGTCAGTGTTGACGCGTGGGGAAGGGAAAGGAAAGGAAGAAAAAATAACTCATCATTGGTGTAAGAAGCAGAAGAATCATTAGTCAACGGATAAAATCGTGTGCACTCAAATTGCGGGAAATTGTGCAGCAATGGAAAAAAGGATCTCATACTAGATTTACACTCACTTTAACAAACTAACAAACAATTGAGTGTTGGTTACATTTTTTTTTTGTTTTTTGGTCTTTGTGTTTAGTTTCTTTTGTTGGTTATCTTTGTAAAAAATGCTTATCAGGAATTAAACAATATGAAACTTTACAAACTGAGGAGAGTTCAAAAAAACTGATATAAATGGGGAAGGTTTTTGCTCCAAATGTTTTGTGAATTGATTTTTGTTTTTGCTTTTTGTTTTTACTTTTTCCTCCAGCTATTATAACAATTTTAATATCACTTTCTACTACTATTCAAAACAATGTGTAAAACTGAAATTTGCGGAATTTGTCGTATGTGATTGCTCCTAACATTTATTGAATTGATTCACTTTTAACTGTTCAATGATACTAACATCAAGAATTTTTAATTTAGAACATAAATCTTGGACCGGTTGTGGTAAACATGTCCACGAAATAATGGATATCAGTTCTAAAGATAATTGGTGTACCTGTGAGCCATTGGATAAAGATGAAGAAGTTTTCATTGAAGGTCATGGGGTTTATCCACCAAAAGCAGGTCAAGGTTTGAGAAGAGGCAGTGGTTGCGGTTACCAGAGTTCTTCACCAAGATAAATAAGAACGTCTGCGATGAATCGTGACGTTAGGTTGTTGTTGTTTTTTTTATTGCAAAATTAAAAAGTTAAGTTATTGGTTTGGTGCTGGTATTCCAAATAGTTAGTATTGTTTTACATAGAAAATATATTTAAACATATTCAGGTTTTTTGGGAGGTGTTGATTTGTGGACACTACATGTAGGAGCGTTGTTGATATTGGGGTTATATTCGGAAGAGAACTAGAATTGCAAAACGTAACTGTTGTTATTGAGCACTTGCCAGTTGATACTCTTACCTACAGTTGACCTTTTAATGCTAGGTTAGTTTATGACCTTTTTCCAATCTACAAGTGGAAGATAATAATTTAAAGACGAATTCTTGGAGTTGAGCAAAAGCTTTTTGGTAGCTGTTGAAATTTGCTATTGCCCTTGTGCCGCAAATACAAGCCTACAAACTCAAGGTGTTAAGCCCAATAACGTGTTGTCTTAAACGTTGAGCTAGTCTTCTATTTAGAATGCCTGACAATTAGTTAAATTTTGATTGTGAGCTCAACAGATGTTCTATCCTACTCACATGGCCGTATATTGTTGCGAATTTGCGAGTGTCACGGCTTTATGCAAAAGTTTTTACCCCACCGTACACGCCCCTTAAAAAAAAGGTGTGACTGTTAGACAACTTGCTCTGCAAGATTTATCATCTTTGTAGCAACATTCAGCTGATATTTATCTATATTGTTTGATCATAACTCGTGAAAATGAACGTTCATTTTGTTCAATAATACAAATCTTGCTTCTAAAATGATTCTATTGCGTGTGCGGCTACATACATACATACATACATACTAATCTTGGTGTTTGTTCTGGACACGTAAATATTCTTTTCCATTCCAAAGGGAAACGTCATTCACGTGATAGCAATCCCCTGAGCAATTATTGTAGAATGCTAATACTTGTTTAGTACCAACATAAGCAAAACAAAATATAATTACTTTATTCTTTGAATTATTGAGTTTTACAAGAAAGAAAATACTTGTACCCCTCTATATTGTTTCTGTTGGTGGGTGGGTTTAGTATTAAAATAGACATCAGGCGTCATTTGCGAGAAACGAAAAAAAAAAAAAATACTAGTGACGATCTTGGGAAAACTCAATCCCAAATTATAACTGATCTGTTTTTTTATTTTTTTCATTTTTTGCATTGGGTTACATATTCTTGTATTATTCTGCATTAATGAGTGTTTATGAAACACCCAAGATTAACATATTAAAGGGTGTTGTAATTGCAAGTTAGAATGTGATTCGCCCAAAAGAACAAGAAAAAGGGATAATAATAATAACTGTATAGTTGAATACACGACATTTTGTAAAGGAATTGGCGACATTCTTTAATGTTAGACAAGCAAAAATAATAATTAAGACTAAGAAAAATAAAATGGAGAATTGAAAACATTAACTCACTCGCCTCTCTCGCAGGCAATTACATAAACCTTTCCTTTCTTTCTTTCTTTCTTTTCCTTTTTTTTTTTCTTTTCTCTTTCCCCTGCTAAAACTATAATTTACGACTATTGCTTATAGATCTTAGACAGAGAATACATTGAATTTACTGATTGCATAATACCTATATTGAATTTAATTTGAGTTACTGGAACTTTTTGACAATTATTCCTAATATTAAGATTTCTTGAATCCCCGAATAAAGAATTAAAGAGAGGAGAAAGGAAAAAAAAAAGAAAGAGGAAAATTTATCACCCAATACAGAACAAATTACTGGCATTATGTCTGCAATGAATTATCCAGATTTCTTGAATTCCAGCAATCAGAACGGAGGCTCGCCAGCAATGTCGAAGGGTAATGACCCTCGATCACAAGATACGCGCGAGAGCAAACAGCAAGATTTGTACCCGTCAGGCAATAATTATATCCTGAATGTTGCAACCAACAAGGACTATCCACCTCAGCAACAACAACAACAACAACAACAATTCAACAACCTTTTATTAAAAAAATTATCAGCATTAGATGATGCTCTGCCGTTGGATGTGTCCAGTTTTTATACTAACGCCTCCCTAAACAAAGACTCGTTCAATTTGCCAGCTGAGTTACAAGGCGGTGTGTCGAATATCTCGTCTCGTAGACCAAGTTACGCCGCTGAATCCTTTACTAGAAATAATTTTTATCATCAACCAAGCTTGAATCCACAATCTCCTCAACTAGGAGCTCAATCATCGAACTTTTTCAACAATAGAAAAGACTTGTCTTCGATAGCTATGTTCAATAATTATGCTAATAATCACTACCAACACAATGGGGACGGGAACTTTGATATAAATGACTCGTTTTCCAACTTGAATTTAAATGCTAAATTTAACGATTTCCAATCCAGGAGGCCCAGTCAGTTAGTGGATTTTTCATTCAGCCCCTTTGGTGATACTAGACAACAACAACAACAACAGCAACAGCAATCACAATCGCAATCGCAATCGCAATCGCAATCACATGTACCAAATCAAAACCTACAACAACTGCAACCACATTTGACAAATGCGGGCAATAGTGCACCTTTTATTGCCTATCAGAACAAACAAACTATGAATAGTGCGCAAAATCAATCCATGGGTCAGGGAAATCCTATCAAATTGGAAAACGGATTAATGTTACGAGATCAATACATTGTGGCTTCTCCTGAATTGAAAAGTTTGTATATGAAAACCATCAAGTATTTCCAAGATCAGAGCATCACTGCTGACATTTTATCTAAATTGAATAACTTGTTAACTAATCCAGTTATAATAAAGTTGATTACATTTATTAAGAATTTGAATAACCTCACATTTAACCATAAAATCCTTTGTCTTGTTATCAACAAAAACGGAAAGTTTGATTTATTGTCTTACCCTCATAATTCTAATATATTTTTACAAAAGAATGATTTGGTTATTGTCGATGGTGATCGTGGAAAGGATTTGGTTATGATTGTTGAACCGTTAGTGAATTTGAATTTTGCAATCTTATTCAACTTTTTAAAGAAATTGGAGCATTTGAAGAGTTTGACAATTATTGAGGGACACGTTACCAAAACTAACGGTGGAACTCATCCAACCACTATGGATGCATCAACAATAATTAACTCACACCTGAACGAGGACAATGAATTCATTATAACTTTACCTACAAAACAAGTACTTCGTTTTGCGACACCTAAAGAAGTTCATAAAATTAGCGGGAAGTTTCTTGAGGAAAAGAAGGCATTTATCACTTGCTACAACAAAATCAAAGAGCTTAATCTTGATTCTGATTTATCACTTATAAATGTCGAGTACCAATGTGATTTTAAAAAGTTGATATTTTACTATTTTGCCGGATTCAAACGTATTGACTTCCGAGGTTTGATCAAAGAATTGTTTAAAATTTATAAAACAAGAATTTGGTTATGTGCTGTCTTGCCCTATAACAAACCAGAATTGTACATCACAATGGATAAGGAGGATTCTGAACCGAAGGTTGTACAAGTGAATAATAATTTAGTTCCTAGAGAGTATGAGTTGACGAATGATCAAATTTTGAATTTTTCTATCAACGAATTTGACAATTTAGCCACCCCAAGCTATTTCCATCTGAAAAATGTTCAAAATTTGATAAAGCATATGACTAATGAAATTAAGGGTCATTTCTACGGTTTCAATACAGGGAAAATTGAAGGTAATTATCAACCCGTGAAAACAGTTGATTTATCAGATCGTAGCAGAATTTTACCAAACTTTAACCCATTTGGAGATTTTCAATAAACATCAGATAGTTAAAAATAAAAAAATTATAAAAAAAGAGAAAAGAAGTGTTATAGAAAATATAAAAGTCGAGGATTGAAAACTGGAACCTTGTGGCAACTTACTTATAGAATATGTTTTTTTTTATTGTTGTTTAGTTCACGGACTATAGAGTAGTTTGGATAATTATAGAGTTTGCTTTGTTTATATGTATTTCTCACCATAATTAAACACCAAAATCGGATAGAATTTAATACCTCCAAATTATTGTTGTTTTAGTTTTTATATATACTATAATTAATGGATGGTAAGCTTATTATGTTAAGAATGTTTATGTGAGATTTTATACACTTTATATATTAATGATAATTTACGAGATTATTGCGATTAATGGTATTTGAAGATCTACTACATTATTGTTGTGTTGGAGGGGTTGACTTGTTTGTTTGAACCATTTTGTTCTGTTTTTGATGCTGTACATTTTTTTCCGAGGAATCTTTTGTTCTTTTCTCTTTGTATAAAACCAAAATACTATTGTGATGAGCTCAAACATATTTAAACGTTTTAAATCAGCAGAAGAATCATTAGACGAAGATGAGTCGGTCACCCCTGTGTATATTCCCAAGGCAAAACGTGCCAAATTGGAAGCATTGAAAGCAAAGAAATCACAAATTGCTTCTCGACTATCGACCCACAAACAACAAAGTGCTCCCACAACCACCACCAACACTAGTACTACTGCCTCCACCACCACAACAGCAACAACAAATAATACCAACAACTCAAAGCCATCAATCCAAACAAAGAAACCAACTGGGAAAAAATTTCAATTTGATTGGGATGTAGAAGAGGAAGATACTGCATCTGGGTTTGTTCCCTTGATAGAAATGGATGAAGAAATTGATGACCCATTATTTAGCGGTCAGGAGCTGACCCACTGGACCAATAAAAAACTAGAGGAAATGACAGATAGAGATTGGAGAATATTTAAAGAGGATTATAATATCACTACCAAAGGTAAAAACATACCTAATCCTTTGAGGTATTGGAATGAAGGATCGATTAATGACAAATTGGTTTCAATTATTTCTCAATTAGGTTATGAAGAACCAACTTCAGTTCAACGAGCAAGTATCCCCTTAGCATTAAAGAAACGAGACGTCGTTGGAGTGGCTGAAACTGGGAGTGGGAAAACCTTAGCATTTTTAATTCCCGTATTGAATTATATCCTATCTATTGATGAAAATTATCTCAAATACGAAAAAATATCAAATGAACCGGTGGGGTTGATTTTAGCACCAACAAGAGAATTGGCGTTACAGATAACGAAGGAAGCAGAGAAATTTTGTAAGAAACTCGGATATCAAGTTCTACCGATTATTGGAGGACATCACTATCAAGATACTATAAATAAAATTGACCAAACTGGAGTCCATTTGATAGTGGCTACCCCAGGTAGATTAGTGGATTCTATTGAAAGGAAGATTGTTGATCTTAGCAAGTGTTATTGCTTGGTCATGGATGAAGCAGATAGAATGATTGATATGGGATTTGAAAAAGATTTGAACAAAGTTTTAGACAAATTACCAACTGAAAAGCAATTATCACTGACAATAGATGGAAGAATATTTCATTTGGAAAAAAGATCAACAATGATGTTTACAGCAACTATTTCACCAACAGTTGAAAAACTCACTAAAAAATATTTGATTGACCCAGGCTATCTTTATATTGGTGGTGCAGGAGAAGCCTTGGACAATATTAGTCAACTGTTTGAGTTCTTGTCCAGTGCAACCACCGAGGCAACCAAATTCAATAAACTAATAAAAATCATTCGAAGCCACTGGAGAGTCACCGAAAACCCCTTGATTATTATTTTTGCAAATTTCAAGCACGTATGTGACTCGTTATCACAGGAATTATCTAGTAATGACATTAACAATGTTGTCATTCATGGTTCTAAATCACAAGATATGAGAGAACAGGCAATCACAAACTTTCGAAATCACGAAAGCGAAGTCTTAATAGCGACTGATGTTGCCGCAAGAGGAATAGATATTCCGAATGTCACATTAGTGATTAATTATCAAATGGTGAAGAAATTTGATGAATATATACACAGAATAGGTAGAACTGGTAGGGCTGGGAATTTGGGTGAAAGCTTTACATTTATTTCCGACCAAGATACGGAAATTTTCACACCCCTAAAGAAGTTCTTGAAAAAAGGTGGCAAGAGATTGCCTGATTGGTTGTATAAGCATCAGTCACAAACTGTCCAAGAATGAGGTATTATGATAAGGCCAACTTATATTGAGGTGCTGTTCTGAATTGTGCTTGCAATTGGTCAGCAATACGGCTGATCAATCCAGTGTTTTTGAGAAATCCTTTACCTATCAATGCTATATCAAAGTCACCATTAGCAATAAACTCATCGAGTTTAAATATGTCTCGATCTAATCCTCCACTGCATGCGATCAAACATCGGTTTCTAATGTGGCTTTTCAATTTACGAGCCAAGGGCACTTGAGAAGGTAGTTGTTTGTCGTCATTTAATAGATATCTAGATTTGCAATGCGCAACATTTCCACCTGATGTAACGTCGATCACCTTTACTCCTAAATCAATAACAAGATCGGCCAACTTCAATGCATCTTCCGTAGACCACGCTTCCGGATCACTACAATTATCTGACATTGGAAACTTTAAGAAAATCGGTGTTTCTATCTTTCGTTTTATATTCTCAATTATTTGTAAAAGAAATCTAACTCTGTTTTCAAATGAGCCCCCGTATTGGTCAGCTCTCTTGTTTGTCAATTTACTTAAAAATTGGTGTATTAAACATCCATTAGCACAATGTATTTCAATGGCATCGAATTTTGAGATTTCCACAGCCCGCCAAGCTGCATTGGCAAAGTCTTCCACAATTGAATTTATTTCATTAACAGTCAATTCTCGTGGTGTATTGTGTGAATCACTAAATGGCTCAGTAGATGGCCCCACACAATGTTCTTGCCAACCATGTTGTATTTGTTGGAATGGTACCCCTTCACCAATCTTTCGCCCAGCGTGATTCAATTGTATACAGCAAATTCCGTCTTGATCATGAATAAAATCAACAATTTTCCGTAAACTGTGAGCTTGATCATCATTCCAAAGACCTAAATCATGAATGGATAATCCGGAATTTTCGGACACAAAGGTACTCTCTAAAATGATTAATGCTGGTCCACGTACAGCAAATGATCCATAATGAACAAAATGAAACAGAGTGGCTTGATTGTCAGTTGGTGACGATGAATACATGCACATTGGTGAAACACCAATTCTATTAGGTAATGTGATCGAGTCACTGATCTTTATGGGTTGAAATAATGCCGGTATAGTATTGTTGTTTTCCATTACAGATGACAAGTCAAATTGATGAGACTTCTAGTTCTATTTTTTATTGAAAATAAACCTAAATAATGTGTGTTACAAATGATTCTTATTTCACTTTAAATTCCCTATAAAAGTAGAAGTTGGGAGTGTGGAGGGGAGGGGGCTTACTCAGTTTTGCTATTCTGTCACGTGATTCTGGTTAGCAACTTGAATCAATCTTTTCCAACAACAGCCCTGTTCAATCATCATCTTCATCACTAGAGTAGTCGACTAGTAGGTTGGTCAAATAAGGCTCTTCTCTTTTATATACCATTTTCTTTTTCAATCTAGAAATATCTTTCAAGAGGGAGTTTCGGAGTATTGTATTGTGATCATTTTCATCTGAAGTAGAGCTTGATTCAGGTGTCCCATTAGCTTGATGAGTTGATACATTTTTCTTTACCCCCGCTGAAAGAGAATTGACCCTCGTTTCCTCAATATCATCGTCTGCTTCATCATCTTCAACAGCACCTTCATCTTCCAGTTCATCATCAATGTTTATGGTTTCAATTCTATTCACAGCTCCATTTTCCAATCTTGGTTTTTTGTTTGATTCCTGTTCTAGTAATTGTTTAACTGTATCATAGGCCAATTCTTGTTGTCTTTTCTTCTCTTGCTTCTGAGCTGCAGGGTTTTTATCTTCATTAGCCCATCTCACATACAACACTTCGTTGCTACCTTCCACTAAGGATTGACTTTGCATTGCTTCTTTAGCAAATTGTGCTTGGTTTTCAGTTTTCATAGTAACAAATGCACAACCTTTACCCTGCAACACTCTGACTTTCTCAACAGTACCAAATTCTTGAAAATTTTTAACCAATAATTGCTCAGTATTCGGTTTGATATGTATGCCACCTACGTATAGTGTACAATTTACTTTATTCAATGATCCCACACCATCCATGTCATCTCGATAGTTGGCAGTTTTATCTCGACCAAAACAATCTTGTGTTGGTTTAAAATTGTCAGATTCTTTTGGTAAACGATGGAAATATTGACATTTTGAACCTAAATAACAACATCCTCGACTGAAAAATAAACATATATGAGTATTCTTGTTTGCTTTTGTAAAACCTTGGTCGGTGGATATTCGAACACGGTATTTCAGTTTAGTGGTGGATTTATTGTTTGCATCCGACAACGATTTGGAATACCATATGTTATATTGATGATTATTCACTTGTTGGGTCTTATCAAGATCGTCAATATCTTCAGGGTTTACTTGTACTCTTGCTGGTTTTGTCATTGGTTCAGATAAGGTAAGTGAACTTATTGAAACTTTTCTAGACATCGTTGATTTTTTGTGTTGTTCTCTTTTTTTTTGGTGATGGTGAACGTTTGGAGATGGGGCTTGTACCTTTCTATTTTCTTTCTTTTTGGTCCACTAGCAAAATGACACCACTGGGTTTTAACTCTATTTGATGATTTGTTTGAATAGTTTTTCTTTGGATTCGTGTTCATTCAGGATACTCTGTACGTCAATAGCGAAAGGAGGGGCGTTTTGAAGCCATCAAAAGCTCACTTTGACAGGAAAGAGAATACTTGGGAAAAAGAAAGAGGAAAAGCAAATGGGAAAAGAAAAATACACAGATACTAATCGCCCAGTTTTGTAATGTAATTGAAAAAGTAGGTAGAGTCTCTTCAATAGCAACTCAGAGATAGGTTAGTAGACCTGAATACCAAATGAAATGCTTCTTAAACAGCAATAATACACAAAAAGAACGATGCTATAGTGTCAAACGAACAGAAAAAAAAATACGTCACATTCCTTGCATTACTAATCTATACAGCAACAATAAGACTATAAGCATATTATTACTCTTACTATTGAGTCCTATGTGTAGCTTTTGACACCTCGAGCCCGCTCAAGCTAAGCTCAAAATAAACGACAAACCAATCAAACCGCCAACAACTGCAGATTTCTTCCAGCTACCTGGTTGGTAAACTGCTGGTGCAGCATTACCACTTGCGGTTGAACTAGATGATGAGGAGCTTCTACTTGAAGTAGCAGTAGAAGAAGAAGAATCACTTCCTGAACGGGTTGAGGAGGAAGCTGCAGTAGTTGAGGAAGAACCATTAGATGCAGCTGAAGCTGAACCGGAACCAGAAGCTGAGCTAGAGCCAGAGGCTGAGTTGGAACCAGAAGCTGAACCAGAAGCTGAATCGGTACTGGCGGTTTCTGTTCCTGTTGTGGAAGCGGCACTTTCACTGGCAGCGGCAGCAGCAGCTGTTAAGGAATCTTTTTTGGATTCAATCTCACTAGTAAATTCGCCCCAATTTGACACCACACCTTTGGTGACTGTTGAGAATTTTCCGTCAGCTAAACTTGTCACCACATGGAATTCCTGTGCACCTTTGGAAGTAAGAGTATTGAACTCCACGACCACACCGGAGGTGGCCTTATGCCAATTGCCAGCAGCATCTGAAGTCAAAGTGACAAAAACGTTTTCACCAACTGAAGCAACTGTATTGGCGACACCAACACCGGCACTAATGATGTTGTTAATATCTGAAAAAAGGTCTCTTGGTTGAACTGGCATTATTGTAAAAAGAATTGTAGTTATTATGTGTAATTATCTGAGGTTAAGAAAAAGTACTGAATAAACAAAGTGATCAAGATTTCCAGTGAGAAAAAGTAGCGGTATTTATATACTTCCACAAAAGAAATAAAGAAATGAAGCTTCCATGGAATTATAATGAAAACCGCAAAACCCGTGGTAAATTTAAAAAAGGCTTTGTTCCCAATTCTTCTTTTTTTTGCTTTGCTTTGCTTTGCTTTGTTTATTGTCATTTTTGGAAATCATTCAGCGTGATTTTTTTTTTCTTTCATATCCGGTGCTTTTTGTTTTTATGGGCGGCGTATGAGCTGAGCCTATATCAACTACATACTAAAAGTTGTCATTCATAAATTTATTTACACAGCCAGTTGCTCTTTTTATTATATCTGTTTGTAGACGTCCCTTAAAATAGATTTCAGGGTACTAAAACAGAAATTCTTACAAGAAAGAAGGCACAGTTTATGTCATGACTCCTTGGTGGCCGTAGGTGGCACAATTGTATTGTGGCCCTCGTCCACAATCGAAAGCACAAAATCGGTCCAACATGATTTTTTTTTGTTCCATTATTTGAAGAATACGAAATACCAAAGTTTATTTTTTTTCGAGAATATTCTCATCGTCATAAATGAACCTATGGTAGTTATCTGTAGCATCACGCGAATTGTTTTTTTTTTCCACCAATGCTGAGTAGAGAGGCACAGCTCAAAAATTTTAGCTTCAGCCAGCAAAGAAACCTTATACTTTTAAGCCTTGTTTTCTTTGTTTACTTTGAATTGTATTTCTTAACTTCCACGTGATCAAATATGAGTTGCGGTCTTTGTATTGGTTACTTAAAAGAGTCGTCTTGTCATTAACTCAATTGGAGAACATTGAATAGTCAGAATAGATGGTTTGGTGTAAATAATCAATGCATCTGATTATTTGTAGTGTGTTGGATTATCAAAATGGTGATCCTCCTTTAGAAGCTTCAATTTCATAATTTATTCGTATTTCATAGTTGTTGTAGGTTTTCGTTTCTATAGTAATTTTACTACAAGTTTTTTTTTCAGGGGAAAGTTTTGTCAAAAATCACCTAAAAACATTTTCTCATTGTCTTTAAAAATACACATCTCTTGATCTTCATACAAACGCATAGAATATTAACCCCTTCTTACACACGACAGCAAAGAAAAGGTTGCAAATGATTAATTTATAAAGAAAGTCCATAATATGAAAATCAGCCAATTTTTAATTGAGAAAGCGGGTTTCCTACAGTAAAAAAAAGCATTTCTTTTAAGCGCATCACTTTCCTAAACAGGCAGTTCCATCCCGTTATCAGAATAATTTGCCCCACATACAATTCTCTTCATAATTTTTCACTTAATGGGACAATATATAAATAACCACTTCTTTCTGTCTATCTCTTGATTCATTATAAACTACTACTACTACTTTTATTGTTATTAATCCTTAGTTATATTTACACTTTATTGCAAAAATGTGTGGTGCCAATAATACTTCAAGTCAAACTTCAACTTCAACTTCTACATCAACCAAACCAAATCAATGTTGTGGAAGCTCATGTAAATGTGGGTCTTCTTGCTCGTGTGCTTCATGTAATACTACCAAATTATAACTATCACAGCAAAGCTAATATCTAAACCCCAATTTGATCCATACGCTGGCTGTATGCTGATAATATAATTATCCAAAGACACCAAACTTGAATATGTTCAAGAATAAAGAGCTATAAGATGTCTTAGAAGGCATACAATGTACTTATTTCCCTCAAAAACCAACATAACACACATATGAATACATAATTTAATAAACGAACAATTATTATTATTAAAATTGTTAAATTTACGTGGGTCTACCTTGATGGGAATCACCTTTACCCAAAACATAATAGTCACAATATGAACACAAAATGCCAACATTTGTATACAATTACGATGATCACAACATTTATTAAAATTCATCATCTTCTACATACTCTTCATACATAATCTTTTCAATTTCATTAGCAAATTGCAATACATCCCCACTTAATCCTTCCATTTCTTTAGCATGTTGGACTAATATTTCAATTGCTCTTAATTTGTTGAAATAAAAATCTCTTTCTGACTCGACATGTTGAGAATAAATAGCAAAATCTTCTGGGATTGAGGATGTGGCACCACTATCTATAGGTGCAGCAGCAGCAGCAGCAGCACCAACAGCAGCAGCACCAACAGCAGCAGCACCAACAGCAGCAGCATCAACTGCCTCTGGTTCACTTGCAGAGACTGCCCCAACATGCCCATTATTTACGATTGTACCATTACCGGAACGGTTATTATTTTTAGAGGCAGCAATATTGGTTGAACGCACTGCTGTTGGTGTTAGATTTATTGGACCATTGGACGAAGTTTTTCTTGATCCAATAGGTGTGTTTGATTTTCTTTCTCTAGGTTTTGAAATAAGAGGAGCGGCGCTAGGACCAGCATTGATGGGAGATGAACCAGGAGAACTAGTGGTGGGTTTTGTTGTTTGTTTGGGAGGCTGTCTGGCAACAGTTGTTTTCATGGGGACATTATTACTGGACGCATATCGCTTGATCCATTGTAACAACTCTAGATTATCCTGAAGCTTGCAACGTATCAATTTTTCAACATCAATCGTCTTGGTGATACTATTTTTGACAAATACATGTTGTAGAATTTTATAATTATGACGAAACTCATATTCAGTTTTGGCATTGAATTTGACTTTGCTCAAGGGGACATCACCCACGATAGTATCCATCAATTGACAAAATGCTGCACCAGATCCGCATTGTTCAATCTTCGTGTAATTTAAACCCAAAGTACTGTTTAACCAGTTGAGCAATTCTGCCCTTGATTCACCAACTACCATATTGGAATACAAAGAATATATCACTCCTTCAAAACAAAGTTGGTTGAATTAGTGATCCTTAGATGGGGGATGTTTGTGTTGGTATCGTTTGTTTGTAAAAAAACGAAAAAACAAAAATACAAAAAAAAAAAATTTAGTTACAAGAATACTAAACAAACTCAAAAAATAACAAAAAATCGTTTCTGACAACAAATTGTGCATTGTATTGGAATCTTGCACGAACATCTACACCCTCTCCCACAGAAAGAGGTAACTTTAAATTTTACTACCTTTTTCATTATCACCGGTGACAACATAAATGAAATACGAATATTTCTGTAGAGCAGTTGGTTGAATTAAATTTGGTTATTTGATCAAACTTAGATTACTTCCTTTGTAATTAGCTCTAATCGATTTAAAAACTAATAATAACAGAAGCAAATTACAATATACGGCCGCCTTATTCAGATAGAATACACAAATAGTTGCAAGAAACAGCAACAATTGTGTATCAAAGTAAAATGATACGCGTTTCAACCATCAGTAATCTAATCCAATTCAGCCTAATTCAATTTAATTTCAGGGGCTTGAGAAATAGTGGTTGTATAGGCTAATATGTGCAGTACACAGTCTTTTTTTTTGTATTTTTTTTGGCGGCCATGCCATTACGAATGTCCATCACTGGGCGCAGCCTCAATTCCAACTCAAATTCTCGTGGAACGATCATGTTGTAGGGGGAGACCCTACAAAAAATAATATCTGTCATCCATCTTATGCATGTCCATGTTCCAAACTAATTTTTTATTACGTATTCAGTTTGTTTTATTTGTTATTTTTAAATTCCTACTCTGATCCCCTCCTTTCAGGTCATTTAAGATCTGAGTAAGTCCAAATTGTTGCTTAATATTATCACCGCCTTAGCCTTTTTTTTTGTCTACTTGTAGTAACAAACTTAAAGGGGAGAGAGAGAGAAATTTGGGGCCCCCACTGAACTTTGACCAACAAAAAAAAAAATTAAAGCACAAATTTCACAAATGTCATTTTCGTTCCTTGTCATTTCATTTCAAAGCAATCAAACTAATTCTTCGTTTAAAGGTTTTCAATACCTATTGTAATTTTGCCTTAAGGTGGAAAATTATAGCAATTTTCCAATAAGTACTACTACTCAATTGCTATATTATTATTGTTACTATTATAAGATCATTCTCTCAGTATTGTTCAAACAAGCATTTTGTTATATATAACGGTTTTCTTTTTTTCATCTCGTTTTATTTATTTACACATTTTTTTTCTTTCTTAAACTTCCTCCTCACATTCAGCTCTTCTTCCACTTTTCTTACTCCACACATACACACCTATTCATGTCAGACTCATCAGCTACCGGGTTCTCCAAGCACCAAGAATCAGCAATTGTATCAGATTCAGAAGGAGATGCAATTGATTCCGAATTGCACATGAGTGCCAACCCACCTTTATTGAGAAGATCATCTTCATTATTCTCCTTATCCTCGAAAGATGACTTGCCAAAACCCGATTCCAAAGAATATTTGAAATTCATTGACGATAATAGACATTTCAGTATGATTAGAAACTTGCACATGGCCGACTTTATCACTTTATTAAATGGGTTTAGTGGGTTTTATTCTATTATTTCATGTTTAAGATACACTTTAACTGGACAAACTCATTACGTACAAAGAGCACATTTTTTCATATTATTGGGATTATTTTTTGATTTTTTTGATGGTAGAGTTGCAAGATTAAGAAATAAATCATCATTAATGGGACAAGAGTTAGATTCATTAGCTGATTTGGTATCATTTGGGGTATCTCCAGCAACAATTGCCTTTGCTATTGGATTCAGAACAACTGTCGATGTGTTATTTTTGGCCTTTTGGGTTTTATGTGGATTAACAAGATTGGCTAGATTTAATATCTCCGTCAATAACATTCCTAAAGATAAACACGGTAAATCACAATATTTTGAGGGATTGCCAATTCCAACAAATTTGTTTTGGGTCGGATTCATGGCTTTATTGGTGTACAAAGATTGGATTCATGACAACTTACCATTTGGAATAGTTTTCCAAGATACTCTGTTTGAATTCCATTTGGTCACAATAGGATTTGTTTTACAAGGGTGTGCTGAAATCTCAAAATCTTTAAAAATTCCTAAACCATAGAGATGATTCTAAAATAGAATCCTTTTCTCTTTTTTTGGTATTATCAGACGCTGTAGGAGTCGATTACATATACATATATATTTCTATATATTTATTTACATATTTACAATAAAACACCGATTCTTAGTAATTATATTACACAGTATCTTTTGATTCCTCCCATTGAGGTCTTGACACTGAAAAAGCCTTAGTATCACGAAAATCTATTCCATTATATTTCCCAGTCAACAATTGCTTGTAAAAATCAGGTGGAAAATTTTTAGGATCCAACAAACCAATCTCGTTTATTTTAAATGGATTAAGTCTATGAGAATGTTGGGCCTTATTCATTAGATGCATTGTTTCCCAAAATGCTCGATTCAACGGTATTAAATTACCCAAGAATATCGGCCAATACAAAACCCCACGTTTCCTATTATTTACAAGATCTTGAGTGATTCCAATTCGTTTACACTCATAAAAGAAAAATCCCAATTGAAACAATAATTCTGGTTCTGTATCGATTTGTTTTATAATTTCCATAACTTTATAGTCCACAGGACGTTCAGCTAACTTTGTGAACCTTTCATCTATTTCATTTGCTCTCTTCACAGCACTAAATATACTGGGTAGCTTGAATGATCTAACTGGTGACAAAACATTTAATTGTGATAAAATCCTTAAACAAGGTAGTGCTGCTCGAGATGTGACTCTAAACATTTTTCATGGAGTTATATGGTTCTGTAGTAGTCGTATAAAATACTTTAAAATTATGGTACTAGTTGAGAAAAAAAAAAGCATCACTAAGAATATTGAAAGTTGCACATACGCTAAGTAAAACAGCAAAAAAAAAAAAAATTTAAAGAACGAAAAATTTTCAATGAAATCCCAAATTGAGGAACCATTACTTTTATCAAAGCAATACATTTGTACACAAACAATATGTTCAGAACTCAATCCAGATATTTGGTGAGATCTATTTTGGCTAATCATCGTGTATTGCCAAGCACACGTATGACAGTTTCTCCAATACTTAACCAATCGATCAAGTTCTATTCATCCAAAGACAATGCCACCGACAAGAGTCAGGAAAAAGAACAACCTAAATCTATTTTAAACGACGACATGTTAGCTAGAGCAGGGTTTGAAGATGTTGATCCTAAAGAGGAAACCAGCAATAGTGAAGAACAAGCTACTAAACAAACAGGACGTAAAAGAAAGAGAGCTCAAACTTCTAAAGACTTGCAACGTGAAAGATATGCCAATATGTTTTATTTATCTGCTTTAATATTTGGTGTAGCAGGGGTTGGATACATGAGTAGAGACTGGGATTCGGAAAAGGAACAAGAAGAGATGGATGGTAAGAACGTGGAGAATGGTTATACCCCAAAATTAATGTATGAAAGATTGAGTAAAAGATTGGGATCATTGTTCACATTTTTCTCAGAACCAGCATTTGAAAACTTATTGCCACCACCGCCACCAGAGCAATACCGTCGTCCATTAACTTTAGTTGTTACTTTGGACGACTTTTTGATTCATTCCAACTGGGATACCCAACATGGATGGAGAACTGGTAAAAGACCAGGTTTGGATTATTTCTTGGGTTATTTGTCTCAATATTATGAAATTGTCGTTTTTTCTTCAAACCTGCAAATCTACTCCGATAAAACTGTCAATAAATTAGATCCGTACCATGCATACATTTCCTATGCATTGTTTAGAGAAGCTTGCCGTTACAAAGATGGTAAATTGATCAAAGACTTGTCATTATTGAACCGTGATTTGGGTAAAACTGTTATGATTGATGTTGACGAAGATTCTGCTGCTTTGCAACCTGAAAATTCAATTATTGTTAAGAAATGGGAAGGCCAACCTGATGAATATTTAATTTCATTGATTCCATTCTTGGAATACTTGGCTACACAACCAGTCAAAGATGTTAGACCAATCTTGAATTCATACAAGGATAAATCCAATATTGTCGCCGAATTCGCAGAACGTGAGAACAAATTGAGAGAACAATGGAGAAAAGATCACGGTGGAAATAATGGGAAACCAAATGCCGGTAATTTCATTGCTAAATTGTTAGGTATTCCAGTTCCAGAACCAAAAATGCCATTGGATATTATTAGGGAACACGGTCAATTGCAATACGAACATTTCCAGAAATACTTGCAAGAAAATGCCCATAAATTCTTAGAAGAAGAACAGAAATTGAAAGATGAATTTGGTAAAGTTACTTTGAATAAATTGATTACTGAAGGTGCTCCTAATGCTGAAGAAATTGCCAAAGTGCAACAACAAAGAGCATTAGAGGAAGCTCAAAAGCAACAAGAGGGTCACAAATAAGCTGACAATACATACATATAAAAGTGTGTCGTAGTTTATTGGTCATCCCAGAGGTTTCTCTTGTATATATAAAAGATGTATAGTTTTTTTTTCTTCCCCTCTATAAAGAGGAAGCAATGAATTGAAGAACGAACGAAACTAAAAAAATCATTCTTTGTTGTTTAATTTGCAACCCGTTTATTATCATCACAGATGGCTGACACAAACGGGAACAGAAATAGTTTCAAGTCGTGCAGAATGTTACTAGATTTTGAGTAAGTGAGTGAGTGAGCAAAATTGTCACTTCAGTTTTAGATCAGGAATGCGCAGCAGTTTCCGAAATCGGTCAATACAAAACATATGAAATTCAAACACAATTGATATCAGTGACTAAACAATACAGGATGAGGCTTTCACTATCACTAATGAGGTTGAAATATTTCACAGTCTTCATTTATTGAAAATGTTAGTTGTTATGTCAGATTTTCTCTTTTAACTGACCAATGTTGTTTATTTGAGGAAAATGTGACAACAAAAGCAGTTCATTGGCCCGAAGTTTGAGAACAACAGCGACTCGCTTCTAATTCTCACAAACAATTAGTCTCCGATTTCATTCCATTTATAATTCTCCTCTAATTTGAGCAAATTTGGGGAGAACTAACCCTGTATATTATTAGCAAAAAAGAATCTAAATCTAAACTATTGTAACACTTCTAACCAATCACTGAGAAGAATTTATAACAATAAGAAATTAAAAAATTAAAAAAAGCTTGAAATAGTAATAATGAATAAATTACACAAAGCTCTCATAGTTGGAGGAGAAAAATTTTTTCTTTTTTATCTTTTTCATCAGCAAATGAAGTTGTGTTAATAAGCCGATAGAGAAAATTCATTTCTTTATATAAAGAAACAATTTCCTTTTGAAAAATCATTTCCAACTAGCCACGTCGTTCCCACATTTTTTTTGGATATATACTATTAATTTTTATAACAAACTAGACCAAAGTGATCCCACATTCGAAAGTAATCTTTGATATTACCTTACCTTACTTCATTTGTCTTCCCCCCAATAGACTTTTTTTTTCTCCTAACAAATTTCCACCAAACAAAGATAGCAACAAATTATTCAAGAGAAATCAGCGAGTAATCGGCCAGACAAAAAAAAACAACAGAGTCCAAAAAAATACATAATAATTAGAATTTCAATTTGAACAACATGCCCGCAAAAGGTCCTAATATTATACCAAAACAGGCACCGTCTCCCATTGCAATAGCAGGATCACCACCTTCATCATCTGCATCAACACCAAGAAGTGCAGCCAGTCCACCAGTCAGTGTGAATACAAAATACTCTCCCAACACAAACAGCAATACGATAATGCCACGTCAAGTGATGTCGATCCAAACTTCAAAAGAATGGGTTCTTCCACCAAGACCAAAACCTGGAAGAAAACCAAGTGTTGATACTCCAGCGTCGAAAAGAAAAGCTCAAAATAGAGCTGCACAGAGAGCCTTTAGAGAGAGAAGAGCAACCAGAGTACAAGAATTGGAACAAAAACTAATGGAAGTGGAAAAGGAAAGGGACATAAAGGAAATGGCATTAGTCAACACTATAAATAAATTAAAGGTGGAGAACCAGTTTTTGGTTAAAAACTTGGAACAGTTAAAAGGTGAGATGAACCAAATGAAACAATCCTTTTCTCGTTCACAACAACAGCTAATATCGAAGTCATCGCCTGCAGCTTCTACAGCTTCTGCACAACAGATCAAACCCACCTTTTCATTTGCAAGTAACCTGGCACCAAGCAGTCATCCTTCTCCATCCCATCACAATAGTATATCGCCAACCGGGTCCTCATACTCTGTTCAACAAATTTCTCCAGCACCATCTACTGATCTGCCACCAAATTCTTACAACTTAAGCAATGATTCATACAGACAATTTCATTCAACTTTGACTCCTATTTCCAACAACAACACCCCAGATAAACCTTTAAGCGCCGCTGATGTAGCTAACTTTGATTGTGGTGTGTGTCCAAAAGAAGAGTGCCTTTGTGAATCTGTGGGGTTAAAGGAGCCCACAAAAGACAAAACAGAAAACGCTAAGAAGAAACTTCAGGATCAAGTTAATTCTTTTAAACCAATGCCAGCAGTTTCTTTATCCAGAAAACGCAAAATCAAATCAACTGATGAAGAACAAGAAATAGATTTCACGAAACAATTTAGTGTGAAAGCAAAACCAATGCCTGACTTGAAAAAATTGAAAAAGACAACTTTTTCTCAACCCCAAACTGAAACTGCATCTACTTTTAATGAGGATTCTCCAGTTGACAATTGTGGATTTTGTTCTGATGACACTCCATGTGTATGTCGTGAAGCTGCTAAAGAAGCAGCAAAATTGAATGAGTACTTGAACAACCCTCACCAATCATCAATAATGGAAGAAGAGATACTGGAAGAAGCCAAGACACTACCACCTTTACAAACCAACAACTCAAACCACAATTTCAGTAAGTCTGCTCTACCGGTAATGCATCCTGGGCCAACTGTGGAAATTCGTGAATTCACAAATATAAATGCTGTACCAAATGTATTGCCAGCTTCCAAGAATGAAAATGAAAAAGAGGAACTGACCAAGGATACTTCTTCTGATGGTGGCTGTACCGGTAATCCAGGAACATGTCGTCAATGTCAAATGGACCCAATGTCTACATTATTTTGTACTACTGTTGCCAGTCGAAGTACAAAATCAGATTCCGTTTCTTCAACAAGACAATCAATATCAAGAACAAACTCTAAAACATCAATATCGATTGATTCTTTGAATAACCCTCAAAGTCCAATACCTCCTCCATTATTAGCAAACAATAAAACTGGTGGCTCCAATGCACCAACACCAACACCAGCACCTTCAACACCATCCCACTCTTCGTCGGTTCTGAGCAATAGTGGTATTTTCATTCCATGTGCAGATGCTTATAAGACTTTGTCTCGTCATAAAAAGTTCAACTCTGTTGATTTCACGACTTTAGTTGGTAAATTAACAACAAGAGGAATGCAAGTCGAGGTACAATCAGTAGCCAACGTGTTACGAGAATTAGATAGAAGAGCATATAATTAGTTTGACTTACAGTATGAAGTATTTCCGACACTTCAGTTTTTTTTTTCTTTTCTTTTCGTTTTGAATTGATTAATAATATACATTTTATTATGGACAAATTATTTTTAAGATTATCAACAATGTATTCAAAAAGGTAAAACAACAATTATATTTAAACAAACTATTACTATAAAAATCTCAAACAAATAAACAAGTGAATTTTTTTTTAATTTTTTTTAACCTTTTCAGATTTTTTTTTGGGTTTTTTTCTTTCTTTTATAAAACTAATTTGACAGCAATACTATAAAAAAAAATGCAAGACAATCTTGACAACACTCATACGAGCTTTTAGTTCCATGAACCTGGCATCGAGTAAGTGCTTGTTTCGGCAACTGAGAAGAAAGAAGAATCCGCGTCATCTGCATCACCAGCAATAGTATTACCTGCACCAGCACCAGTAGTTGATCTACCAGATAAATTCTTATTATCCACCGAGTATCTATTAGTATTGCCCACATTAGTGGTACCAATAGACTTTGGAATCTCTGAGTTTCCAACAGCTTGGCCATGCTGGCTCTGTGCTCCACTTCCACTCAAAGAATAGTTTGAATCTTTACTAGCAAAATTAGTACCTCTGATGTTAGTTTCTCCCAGAGCTAATCCACCTAATGGAGACCCTTTGTTAGCTTGAGTGGTGTGCAAACCTGATTCAGATTGCAAACTTGGAGCTTCATATTCTCTCTCTCTACCAGTTTGATGATAAGAAGAAGTGTTTGAATTATCACCAAAACCAGCTCCACCAACAACACCTGCAGTGTTTAATGATCCAGTTGGAGCACCTGAAGTATTTAAATAAGTAGCTGGAACAGCACCAGTTGCACCAGACTTGGAGTAATCAGCTGAAGGACTCTCTCCGTAAGTAGCAGAGGTAGAAGCAGGAGCAGTATCTTTAGCTAAACCGGTATTACCAGCATTTGTCAGTTCTGGATAAGCGGCAGCACCAATACCTTTAGAGTGTATTCCAGTTACTGCAGGTGCAGTTTTTTCTTGAACACCCAGTGTACCAATAGCAGAACCATAAGTATCTGGTGAATAACTATTAGATCCAACATTTTGATTACCGTAATGATGTTGAGGAGTATTAGCAACATTCTTTTCGTCTTGGTGTCCAGTTCCTGCATCAGATATAGCACGTGAGCTGCTTTGACCATGTGTGCTAGCGGTAGGTTCATTTCTAGACTTTCCATGTGCAGTAGCAGCGGCGGCAGCTGCAGCGGCGGCAGTACCAGCGACTCCTCCAGTAACAGCTGCACCAGTTGAATGGGTGTCACGATCCTTTATATGGTCTTTACTGCTGTGTCCGTGACTAATGGCATCTTTATGTTTTGGTGATTCTAAAGATTTAGCTCCTTGACCAACTGATTCAGTTCCACTTTTATTCTTTTCAACAGCTAAATCTGGGTACTGAGCAATTTCTTGACCATTCTCATTTCTAACAATGCCACTAGTCGCATCTACTTGTAATTCCTTGACTTTGGCAACAACTGAAGCATGTGTTTTTTGTAATCTTGCAACAGCTGTTCTTGCTATTTTTGTAGCAAGGACATTATCTTTGGTACCCTTCACATTAACAAATATCTCATCATCACTTGTCGATGTTTCAGTGTCCTGCTTTTTCACTGGTGGTTGACTTGAAATACCGCCATCACCTTCATAACCATGTTTGTGTGTATTAGGTGGGTCGATTTCTTTCAGCACAGTAGCATGAGAAGGAATATGATTGACATCAGTAGATTTATGACTATTGTGACCAGCAACACTAGCAATGCCAGCAGTGCCAGCCACACCAGCACCTAAAGCAGTAGCTTCACTACCAGTTAAACCTGAATTGCTATGTTTTTGAGTCGAGGTAACATTCTTTCTAGCAGCTTCAGCTAATCTCTTCTTGGCAGCTTCAGTTTGTTGATACGTATCAACTTTTCCTGATATCGAGGATGGGCTAGAGCTGTGAGTAGAATCAGCAGCAGGTTGGGATGAAGGAGCACGGGAGCCCACAGAAGTATTTTGACTCAAGCCACTAGATGGAATATCTTTACTAGCTGATTGATTGGTTAACCCCTCTGGTTCTTCAGCTTTGTAGATTTCCTTAGTGTTTGCATTAATCACCAATTTTCCAGTGGTCAAATCAACACCCTTTGCGTCTAATTTCTTGGAAGCCTTCTTGGCAGTATTCAATGCTTCTTCTCTATCCTCAATACCAATAACTTCTACCACTAAATCGTCTTTGTTACTAGTACGACTTTCTGCTGCAGAAACCTCTTCAACAGATTCAATGTTCTTGTCCTGTTGTTGATACTTTGGTGACTCTTTATGGTGACCAAATGTGCCTGCTGCACCTGCTGCCAAACCAGCCAAACCAGCACCTCCAACCACAGCTGCCTCTCTGTTACTAGACCCTGTTGGATGACCATATGGTGAAGCTTTTTGTTTCTCTTGTTTGGCCTCAGTACTACCTTTGGCATACCCATGTTCATAAATGTCTTGTTTCAACTTGGAGTCAAGTACTTCAGATTTTGAAGGGTTAGCAGTGAAATAATTCCCTTGAACCGCACTGTCAGAATACCCTTGATTATGGCTAGGTTCATACAGCTTGTGGTTTTGTGCGGGATCAAGTGATGAAATTTCTCTGGTGGCACCAACATCTTGTTTTGCATCCTGTTTACCTAAATAAGGATGCCCAGTTGTAGCACTAGTATAGCCTTCATTATATAATTGTTCCTTCAAGGTTGGATGCAAACCCAGATTAGTTGATCCAGTTGTATTCAACCCCTTGGCTTGACCGGCATCATAAGCAGTTGTCTGCAACTTTGGGTCTAACGTAGAATCAGCATGTTCTGTTTGAGATGAACCAGCTAACCCTTTGGATCTTCCAGCTTCATACAATTCTGATTTTAAATTATGATCCAAATGTTTATCCGATGTTGCTAATGCAGCAGCACCTCCACCAATGGCTCCACCTGCCAAAGCAGCAGCACCAATTCCAGCACCCGACTTTCTACTATCATGCCCACTAACATCATCTTGAAGATCAGGTTCAGGCAATTCACCTTCATTAATTGGTTTAGTTGCATTGTAAGAAGTACCAGAAACAGTTCTATGATGATTATGAGAATCAGAAGCAGAAGACGGAACAGATGAATGACTTGATTTACCTTTCGTGTAACCTTGAGAGTACAAATCTTTCTTTAAATCAGAGTCCAATTGTGACTTGTGAGTTGCATCGTATTCAGCAGAGTGAGAATGAGCAGAGCTTCCAGCTACCAAACCAGCACCAGTACCAGCAGCAGTGGAAGATGGACCAGATGAATGACTCGATCTACCCTTCGTGTAACCTTGAGAATATAAATCCTTCTTCAATTCAGGATCCAATTGTGACTTGTGAGTTGGTTCCTGTTCAGCGGCGTGAGAATGTGCAGAACTTCCGGCCGCCAAGCCAGCACCAGCACCAGCACCTAAGGCAGCACCTGTACCAACAGCAGTGGAGGTGTGATGATCATGTTTCTTGTTGCTATCTTGGATAGTGCCAGCATCTACTGTTTTGTCTGACTTGATATTCTCACTCACTTCGCGATGCCTCGCAGTTGGATGGTTAGCTGGCAATTTCTGAACTCCACCTGGTTCAGCAACACCAACTGGATCTACCAGCTTCGTCTCATTGAAGTCACCTTTATGAGTTGGTAATTTCAGAATTTTAGGGTCTGCTTCTTCAGCTACAGCAAGTAAGGATTCCTGAGGACCAGTGTGCCCGTGTTTCTTATTATAAGTACTAACGTCGTCTTCCAATTTTCTAAAATTCTGAATGGCGGAAGTGTCCACCTCTTCTGGGTTAGCCTCAGCAACTTTAGGTTTCACTTCCTTACCTTCTTGGTTCTTAAGTTTGTGCGCAGGCAACTGAGTAATTGATGGATCAACTTCTGCAGCTTCTTGAATTAAAGAATCTGTTTGATTGGTGAAACCATGTTTTTTGTTATAATCATCAGTTTCTTTCTCCCAAATTTTTCTGTCATTAGAAGCAACTAATTCCTTGTCATCAAATGTCGCATCGTGACTAAGAGTGGTTTCTTTCTTCAACTGGTCTTTATCAACTTTGTGTGGTGGCAATTTTGAAATAGCAGGGTCAACCTTTTCTGCGTCTTCAATCAATGAATCATCCACCTCGTTTTCTTTGGAAGAACCTTTGCCACCAAAAGCGTAACCAACAGCACCACCAATAGCTGCACCGGCAGCTGCCAAATAGCCCTTTTCAGAAGAATCCGAACCTTGGGACTGTTTTTCGGCACTTGAAGAATATGGTTTTCCACTGTCATAATTTGATTCAGTAGAAGTAGCAGATCTGTTTGTTGCATTCAAACTACTATCATGAGACGGTGTCTTAGAATTGCCACTGACAAAGCCATGTTGTTTGTTATAGTTATCTGCATCCTTTTCCCAGATCTTTCTGTCATTGGAGGCAACTAATTCCTTCTCGTCAAATGTAGCATCACGACTAAGAGTGGTTTCTCTTTTTAATTCCTTATCATCAACTTTGTGTTGTGGCAATTTTGAAATTGTCGGATCTACCTTCTCGGCATCTTCAATTAATGAATCATCAACATCATTCTCTTTCGATCCTTTTCCACCAAAAGCATAGCCAACGGCACCACCAATAGCTGCACCTGCAGCAGCCAAATAGCCCTTTTCATGATTTGAATCTTCATACTCTTCATCATCATTCAAAGCGTTCAATTTTGGAGCATCAACTGTAGAGGATGATTTATGTGAATTGGAGCTGAACCCATGTTTTTTATCATAGTCTGCGGCATCTTTCTCCCAGATCTTTCTGTCATTTGCAGCAACCAACTCTTTTTCATCAAAAGTTGCATCACGTCCAAGTGATGTATCTTTTCTCAACTGATCTTTGTCAACTTTATGTGCTGGCAATTTGGAGATACTTGGATCCTTGTCCTCGGCTTCTTGAATTAATGACTCTTTATTACCAACAAAACCATGTTGTTTATTATAGTCTTCAACATCTTTCTCCCAAATTTTTCTATCGTTGGAGGCAACTAATTCCTTCTCGTCAAATGTGGCATCACGACTAAGAGTGGTTTCTTTCTTCAATTCCTTATCATCAACTTTATGTTGTGGCAACTTAGAAATTGTCGGATCTACCTTCTCGGCATCTTCAATTAATGAATCATCAACATCATTCTCTTTCGATCCTTTTCCACCAAAAGCATAACCAACGGCACCACCAATAGCTGCACCTGCAGCAGCCAAATAACCCTTACTAGGAGATGAAGTTTCAGAGTCAGTACTAGCCAGGGTATCACCTGATTGCTTCAATGTCGAGGAATCCCTTTCTGTTTCAGCTTTATTCTTACCAGCTTGATATGCTTGTTCTCTTGGAACAGTACTTGCAGAAATATCTTTATCTTCATAACCTTGGGTTTTACCGGCTTGATATGCCTCTGCTCTTGGAACGGCACTACTAGATGAATCTTTTTCATTATAACCTTTAGCTTTGCCTGCTTGATATGCTTCGCCAGTTGGGACAGCGCCAGCTATAGCATTTTTATCAGTTTTAGCTTTATCCTTACCAGCTTCGTAAGCCTCGGTTCTAGGAACATGACTTGCTGTAGCATTCTTTTCGGCGTTAGCTTTGGCTTTACCAGCTTGGTATGCTTCTTTTGATAAATCATTTTTGCTTCCGTCATGGTAACCAGTTTTTCCACTTTCACTAGCCAAGTTAGCATTACCAGTTGTAGCATTTGCTCCTTTTGAAGTACTCGAACCGTATCCAACAGCACCGAAACCACCAGCAGCAGCAGCAGCAATTGCTTCTGCTTGTTCTTTGGAGTTCTCTGGTCTACTTGAACCGCTTGAAGAAGTTGAGCTTGGATCTAACGATCTATTCACGTTATCACCTTTACCATCTGAATTGCCTGCAATCAAAGCATCACGATGTTTAGTTGAATTCTTATCAATACCAGCATAAATGTCTTTGCCTTGATTATAACCTGCCTGATACAACTCGTCTTTCAATCCTTTCAATTGGCCTTCATTGTAGGAAGAGGCTGGTACTTCTCTTGTTGGTGCATTCTCAGATAATGTTGATGTTTGGTTTTCCTTGAAAGCACCACTGTAAGCTGTATCACTTGGTTCAGTATCTTTGTTACCTTTGGAAAGACCCAAATAAGCGGCAGCTGCACCTAAAGCACTAGTAGCACCGGCAGCAATACCTGCACTACCAGCACTATTAACACCCTCGGGCAAAGAATTGTCGACTTTGGTTGCAGTTGTAGCATTTCTGGTATCAGTATAGCTAACTTGATTGTGTCCGTCATCAATATCCTTCAACTCTGGAGCTGCAATTGGTTCGTCATGAACAGCATAAGTGGAGGCATTGCTAGGATCTTGCTTCAATTGTCTAATTCTAGCATCAGTTTCGCTAATTTTTTTCTCAAGGTCACTTAAAGATTGTTTTTCATTATTCGAAGAAGCAGGAATTTGGCTAGATGTGGCGGCAGAACCAGCAGCAAGATTCTCGGATCCCAATCCGGAACTGGTGTTTTTATAGCTTGAGTGATCAATTTCGTTTCTTGGAATATCTTTTCCTTGTGCATCAGAAATGTCATAGACACCTTTTGATGATGACTTGTCGTTTGATGATTGTTTAGCATTGCCACTACTAGCGGCAACACCGGCTAATCCTGCACCAGCAGCAGCACCACTTGCGACACCAGCAGCTGTATTACCAGAAGAGCCTGATTTAGCATTTGACTTGGTAGCTTGCGGACCAGTCGTGTTTTCCTCAAACACAGCAGAAACACCACCTGGATTATAAGCTGATTTGTTTTTTTGATGGATTTCTTTTTCTTCGACTGGGTTAGAATTTGAACTGAAATTCGTAGACGATTGATTTGAAGTTCCAAATGCACCATTATCACCGTCCAATTTGCCTTTCTTTTTACCTTCCTCATATGCCAAGTTTTTAACGGTCTCGAGATCTCCACCTTTTTCAACAGTACCTTCAGGATAGCTAGGTTTAGTTTTCAAGTTCGACAAGTCATGATACTCGGCCTTGGTTCGTTCATTGTAGGCATCAGCATCTTTATCCGTCTTAGTAGCACCAAGTACACCCCCCTGGGTATCCTTTGGATCAAAGTATTTACCAGACCCTTTAACTGTTTCAGCACCATCAGTGTATCTTGGTGCGTCAACGCTGGCATTGGTTGATTGAGCACCTGATGCAGCATTGCCACTACCGGCAGCAGCAGCACCACCACCGACAACTACAGTAGAGTCGGTTGGTCTCTTTTCGTTAGCAAAGTCTCCAGGAATTGTGTGTTCAAGGGGTTCTCTGGAGCGTCTTGGAGGAGAGGTGACTACCCGACCGATAGATGACTCAGCAATGACTTCCCTGTCATGGGATAAACCAGAAGCAACACTAGAAGTCGTGCTTTTATTTTCACGTGGAGTGGAAGGTGTTTTTGGAGAACCAGAACCAGTAGAAGCACCAACAGCACCTGCACCTGCACCTGCAGCAGCACCGACACCGGCACTAGCATACGTAGATGGCGATGTTCCTTGTTTTTGTGAAGTTGAGCCAGAAACACCATGTTTTGCATGATAGTGAAACAATTTTTGACCCTCTTTGTAGGCCTGTCTAAGTATATCATGATGCTGATCCTTTGAATGCTTACCACCCTGTTCGACACTCGATCCAGATCCTGATGCAGACCCTGAGCTTGAACCTATATTGCCTTTGCTGCTTGAGTGTTTCAAATGGAAAAACTTACGACCTTCACTATAAGCTTCATCAATTACTTTTTGGTGTGATTTTGAAGCTGATGCACTTGGAGCGCTAGTTTTGCTACTGGAATTTGGTGAGGATTCGGTATCCTTCTTGTCAGACTTGAAGGCATTTTTAACCTTAGTGAAAAATTTGCCGTCGGAACTCATAATTAACTAGTCAATTGATTCAGACAGTACAAGATAATGAATTGATTGTAATGTTTTTTTTATTTTTTATTTTGGGGGGGATTTATATCAAATGTTGTGATAATTAGAATTGAAAATTGTTTTCGAGAATTTGATAATAAAACAATAATTAAAACTTGATAGATTAATAAATTGATTGAACAAAAAGTAGAAAAGGAAAAAAAAAGAATTCAAGAATGAAATGAAGGATGATGGGGATGGATTGACTGTATGTTATATATATATATTAGAGAAAGCAAGATATCAAAAGGAGAGGGTATATATCTCGGATAGTTTTGTGATGTCTAACTTCTGGAATTTTCATGATTGCTATGACGGTGCCAAATTAATACACCAATTTCAGGTGGTGACACAAAGATCCTGAAAAAAAAAATGTGGGTTAAGCCAAACTAAAAAAGAAAAAGCAAGACAAAAGAGAGAATAAAATAAAAGATTCACATAGAAAATTATGAGACAGGGGGGGGGGACGGAGGGAACATTTTAACAAGGCAAGAAGCAATACAATTGAGATTATAGTCATGAATTTTCTTTCGGAATAGGTCTATTATCCACATTGTCTCTGAACATGTCTTCTCTTCTAATTACACAATGCACTGTGCATTAAATTAAATTTCAAAATTAACATCTTAAGGAGTAGAGTATGAAATAGCAATATAGCAACTGTGGAGATGATAGGTGAGTAGTGTTTAATCTAGTCACTTTATGATGAAACTACCTACTACAATATTATTTTCAATGAAATGATCTACGAATTATCTCCTTAACAACGTGTATGACATCAATTGAATATGTTGGGTACGACCGCAAACAAGATACGGCAAAAAAAAATCAAAAATTATATATTGCCGATACGCTCCCTCATAGCAATGCAACCGCTCATAGACTACTGTCCGAAGATTCTCCTTGTTGTAATTAATATCTTCAAATTCTATACGCTTGAGTTGTGCATTACAGTAAGGTCTACGTTGTGTATAATCTTCAAAAGTATCAAGGATAAGGTAACAGCAGAGTTATGCTTTGCGGAATACAGATTTACTGACAGGTCTTCGTACCTGGTAAGCGAACGGAACAGTCTAATTCTATCCCGCGAATTCCAACAACAAATGTAATGGTTATGCAGCAAAACTAAATGATCCGCTGCATGACGTCGTTGAGTGATTTCTGAACTAAGGGAATTCAAACTGTTGTTCTTCTCTCTCCCCTCTTGAATTCAGAGTACCTTTCTTTTGGAAGGAGTGAGAAACGTAAAAACTATTTTCGAAAGTATCGTAAATGTGTTAATTGCGATTCTATTGTATTTAATCTCTATTTTCACTTATACTCAGGCTTTTTGTTACGTTTGTTGTAAATCAATCGCGTCACTAACCATTCTAAACTTTCTTGCAATCCTTGATTTTCCAAGACCGACACTGGCAATAACTTTGAGTCGGTAGCTTCCAATTCGCTGACTAATTTGATAAACACCCCGGTTTTGAGAGAAACCAAATCTACAGCCTGCGGTAGATCTTGCTTGTTTGCCATCATTAGTATTGGCACATTTACTGTTCCGTCAACATTGCTGTTGTCGTTGTCGTTGTCGTCGTCGTCGTCAATCTGCATCCAAATATCGTCATGTGCAATATCAATCAATGTTTCATAGCATTCCTGAAACCTTTCAGTATCAGTAGAATCAATTATAAATATGATGCCATGGCATTGCTTAAAGTACCTGGACCACATATTCCGCAATGATTTCTGTCCCCCTAAATCCCAAAATTTCAAATTTATGTTTTTAAATTGTGACGCTAAGGGTGAATCCGAATCCTTGGACTCGAATTTTATTGTTGTAGTGTTTTGACCAACTGTGGGTAAAATCCGTTTAGATTTGATCACATCTGATGTTGATCGGGGTTGGTCGTCACTGGTGGTTGAGTTCTTGGATGATTGATTCTTGTTTGCTGATTCCGTGGAGGATGAATATAATAACTTCAAATGTTCCAAGAATGTCGTTTTGCCTGCATTGTCCAATCCTAAAATAAGAATATTGTATTGCTCTCTTTTGGTGTATTGAGTGTACAACGACGATGCTAGATGAAACATTTAAAATGCAAATTATAAGGTACGAATATCGGTTAGGAGCAAATTGAATGGAATGGAACACAGTATCTGAGCGAATTCAATTAAGTGTGAACCTAGATCTGAGATTACGTCTATAAGTTTAGTAACGGATATATTTTGTGTTGTTGTTTATTATCGAGGCAGTTCTAATTTTTATTTTTTCCAGTTCAAATTTGAAAGATTTAAGTTTTATTTAGGGTTTTAATTCTCACCATCAACATCTTCCTTTTTCTTTAACAATATATAAATCAAGGAGGAAGGAAAAAATAAAATTTTTAACTCATCATATTTTTTTTTTTTTTCATTCTTCTACCTCCTTAACATGTTTACATGATATATACTTTTGAATAGTATGTTTAGCATATATCTTATATTTGCAAACTTTTTCAAACCCCACAATTATGATGAATAACTTAGATAGGGACAACTGAGTATTTATACATTGAAGACAGTTGTTTCATAAAGATAGTAGAAAACATATCTGAATTTTTATTAAATTTTCCATTCGTTTGAAAAAGTTTGTTGCAATATAATAACCCCAAAAAAAACCACTGTTACTAACATAAAATAGAATTCTATAATCGAATCAATATATTTTTTAAAGTGTATTTAAGTCAACTATACATTTTTTTTGGAATAGTTTGATTTGCCGATGTAAATGTAAGAAACAACAAATACAAACCATGCAATAATTACAAACACGGCACTAGCAACGTATAACCAGGAATTTGAAATATCCCATGATCTTTTGAATTCATCGTTTGCCAAGTGTCTCACCGTGACTACTCTTTTGTCAACTAAATAGGATAACCCAGGTCTCTTGTAGTCCAATTCAAAGGTAAACATACCATGATGGTCAGGAACAGTAAAGTTAACAAAGTAGGCATAGGTATCTAATTCTGTACTATTACTGATGGCACTCACTGGGCCAAGCGGTTTCAAGTTTAATCTTTGGTAAGGATCCAACATCTTGAAAGACAATTGTAATTGATCTTTTTCGTCTTTAACCTCAAATGGGATCCACTTTCCATCGACAAATTCAGATACTCCAATAGTGTAAATTGCTTGATCTTTAATTCTGTACAAATGTGGATTTGGTTTACTTGGTTCGTCGGCTTTTATGTGCTCCACAAATTGCAACTTCAATTTACCCTGTTGTTGGAAACACCATTTATACAATTGAGGTTCTGCCAACAAGGAATTGGACCCAACCCAAACTAATCTGGCATTATTCAAAGCTTCGAACCCAACTGCCAAATAACCTTGCTCACCAAAGGTCCATGTTTTGTCAGCATCAATCGGTTCACCAACTTTGTTGGTGTATCCTGTTGCTGAACTTCTAACAATGGGGAAGATTAATTCATTGTTCGAAATCAAAGCAGCATTACCATCGTATTTGGTTACAGACAATTCTTGAACTAATCTATTTCCCTCGACAACATTGTCACGATTCAATTGGACGACACCATTTTTGCTGTTGAAATGATCAATGTACTTGTAATTCTTTGGCGATGGGAAGACACCAAGCTCATTTAAGAATCTTCTTAATCCATCAGGTAAAACACTTTGTGATCCACCAACAACAAAAATGTTACTATTTTCATTAATGAATCGTAATAAACTGTGCAGACTCAATGCCTCTTTAGATGTAATAGTTTTCTTGGATGATGGAAACAATACAAGATGCTCGTAACGAGGGTAGTCATCAAAAAACAAATTGATATCTTCGCTGTTGTAATCACTGATTTTCACGTCAAACTTATCTGACAAATACTCTATGAATTGGGCAACTTCTGGAGTCAAAGAACTTGTGTCATTTAATGGAAGCAATTCTGGATCATATAACACCAATGCATGTTCAACATCAAATCGTGATGCATTGACAGTTGTCCACAATAAACACACTAAGAAAAAGTATAATTGTTTCAACATGATAATTTGTGACAAAAGTTCAATGGATTAACAAATGTTGAATATAAAAGTTGACAGTTTAGTTTTCACTTGTTTGGCGTTACACTTTTTTTTTCTTCGTTTGTTTCCTACCAAAACTCAAATTCACTCAGTATTCTTTTGCTGTGGAAAAAAATCTCTGTTCCTACTACGTGTCTCCAAAATTAGTTAACAAACAGGTTTCGAGCACGCTTATAATTATGTGCAGTCGCGAAGCTAACAATATTAATATGCTTATAGTATTGGAACATTATCAACCTGTGTTATAAAAGTCTAACGAATGCCTTCTGAATTATTAAAAAATATTAAAAGCTTACATTTGAAAAGTTTCTTGTGATATGTATGAAAAATTGATGTTAGTGACAATTAAAGACTGTCCATTCTTAAATCGAGACAAAAAGATTGATTGGCAAAAAAAAATGAATTTTTACACCCGTGAGCTCATCTGATAATTCAACCAGATTAGTATTCATTGCAATAGAAGAGGGAGAAAAAAATGGCAATCAAAATCAAAGTTGAGTTTTTAGGAGGTTTAGATATAATATCCAATTCAGTAAGAGAACACAAATGTGTTATACCATTCGCAGAAGGTGAAGCTACAGCTGCTGATTTGATAACCTACATCACCAAGAATATAATATCAGATCCTAAGGATATTCCCGTATTTATAGAAGATGGGACCGTGAGACCAGGTATTTTGGTTTTGATTAATGACACCGACTGGGAATTAGAAGGTATGGAAGAATATGTTATTGAAAGCGGAGATGTATTTACTTTTACCAGTACATTGCATGGGGGTTAAAGTATAGTATTATATATTATATCACATCACTATATAGGTATTAAACGGCATCCTAATAAACCTTGTCCGTCCCAATTATCCGACGGAATTAGTTTCAAAGTGATTCTTTCTTCGCCTCGTTTCAAATCGACTTTGATTTCTTCATTTTGTTTCGAACGAACTCTTGACACTAAACTGCCTAACTTGTTATTATTAGCAGCATGAATGTCGTCATCAAAAACAATTATTTGGTCTCCCTCTTTCAACCCTGAATTGAAAGCAGGTCCGCCAGAGACTACTTCTCTCACTTGGGCAAATGGAATGTGGTACCTTGATGTAGAGGATGTAGTCAGTTCTTCTTCTCCTGCCTCTATGTTGCTTTCTCTTCGAGTAGCAAACTCTTGGGCCATTCTGTCATCTAATAAATGTATAACTTTTCTATCATCATTTCTCAATCGAATAATTCGGATTCGTAGTAATCGAATAGTGACCACATCAAGATCACTTCTTGGAAATCCATCAGGCGTAACTAATGGAGTATCCATATCGGCATTGTACTTGTGTCTCAATAAGTCAAATAATATATTTAATTGGTTTTCTATCTCATCCTTGACATGTGAAAGTTGTATGAAATTAAGAGATTCGAAATCAATATCGTCATATTCCTTAAATTGTTCACTATCCAAATTCAATGATCTCATTAAGCCTTGAAAAGACCCACTAACATCCAGCTCATCTACTGTCATGGTGTCAATAATACGTGTGTATATTATTTAGCGTGATTGAACAATGTAATTGAAAGAAAACCAGCCCAATGAATAAGGTTGTTGGCTTTATTATTTGAATGGCAAAATATTGAATTCGGGTTTTTTTTTTGCGGGTTGGTTTGTTAGTTCCAGAAAAATTTTGGCCCTGTAACATTCTAAGGAATTTGGCAATAACCTTTACAAACACTAACATTATGAAAACTTGGTTTGAAACTATTTCCAAAGAATAATAATGCATGTATGTATGTCACTATAAAAATAAAGTCTAACTAATCTAAACAAATTAATTGTTAGTTTGTCTTTTTTATCGGTTCTCTTCTGTACTTAATGCAAATGAGTAAGTACTAACCGCATCCACTTCATCATCCTCATTACCTTCACTGATTTCCTTCCATGATGCTATTGTTAACATAACAAATCCTACAATCACAAGCAAGTCTCCCACTAATTGTTGGAACCCCAACTTGTTTCCGAAAACCCACCATTCCACCAACCCAATCAAAAAGATAGTCAATAAAGAACTAACAGATGACAAAACTGGACTTGTCAATGCCATCAAAGATAAAAATGACGCACTAAATAATAAATTGCTCACTATGGATCCAGAAATGTATAGCCAAATGGTGGTAGTGTTGTCGCCATAGTCGAATAAATTAAAATGATGAATGTGGAATACCTCTGCAAAGATTAAAATTGTAACGAGAATGGTCAAAGTATATATCCCAAAGAGTCCCATGACAAAATTTGCAAATGTCAGTTGACGTCTTGGTGTAATGATTTTCGATAAATGTTCTGGTATGCAAAGGTATTTCTTATATAAAACCTCATAATAACCATAAAGTACCGCTCCTGTTAATATAAGTAAATTTCCCCAGAATCGTAAGGGATAAGGGTTTTCTTCTTTTGGTTGATCTTTGCTATCATCTCCGGAATATGCAACAATAAACACCCCAGAAAGAGCTATGATGACAGAACTTGCCTTTAACCATGAAAATTTCTCATTTAATAATGGTATAGCAAACGCATACGCTGTGAATGCGGAACAATTGTAAATAGCCGTAACATCTGAAGGATATGTCATAGACATTGCACCGTACCACGTAAACCCAGCAAGGGTCAATACCACTGTAATGATAAATGCTTTGATAATGACATATCTAATGGAAGGAGTAGCAATAAATGTTTTAATACATTCACGAATGGAACTAGAATTGGAAATGTGCGGATTCTCGTCAATGAGTTGATTCAAGTAAGTCGTTGATCTATCTCCTTTGACATTTGACTGGTAGATCAAAATCGACGTGTGATAAACGTTATGAAATTGTTTGACTATGCATTTTTTAAAGTAGGTAAAGTAGTTGATCTGGTGCAAGGGAACCTGCAATTGGTTTTGTTGTTGAGTTGAGTCACCTTCATTTTCCAACAATCCTGAGTTAGAGTTTAAACGTTGATATTGAATACCTGATCCAACACTATTGCTTATAGTTGCTTCTTTATCTGTTTTCTTCATCTTCAGTGTCGTTCTCCAAAGTGACACAAAAATAATTTGAATGGGCCATAAGAGCCACCAGGAGCCATGGGTGACAGCTAGTAACACTACCGGTTCCAGAAATTTCAACTTGTATGCTTGTGATGTGAATTCAGTTTGAAAAACAAACAGTGTTAATGATACAATAAATAATATTACTATAAATAAAATTTTTGTTTTTGAAACCGCATGTAAGCTAGCTTCTGAATGTGCATCCTGGCTTTCTAGCAAGTTTGTAATAGCCATGTTGTATCAAATGCTAGATGTTTAATTGCAAATCTGGAAAATGAGTAAAATTGGCCTTTGTCAAGAATACACCAAAGAAGTAAAAGAGAAAGAAGTTCAACATTATATGACGAAATATTTTTTTTTTGTTGTTTTACTTGCTTTATTATTTTGTTTGTTAATGTATGTAATAGAAACTTTACATGCTCGGGCCATGCACGCGTAGAATATTCCCTTTCGAAAAAAAAAATTATTTAGACCCCTTGAAATTTTTGCTCCTGAACATTAATATACACCAAGAAGAGACAGACAACCAACGGCTTCCTCTAATCACTATCACTTTCATAATCATTATCTTCTTCTTCGCCAGCATCTTTCTCTTCTTCGTCACTGACGTCAATGTAATATTGTCTTGGAGCAAGTTGACCACGCTCAACAAGCGTTGTTCTTGGTATTAGTCGTGGTAACATCAAATCAATTACTCGTTCATTCACCAATAATGTATCCACCCATTCGTCAATAAATGTGATTTTATAATGAATGGGCAATTTCTGTGAGTCAAACACTGGCGTTTTCAATTTTATTCGTAACTTCCGGAAATCTTGAAAGTATTGATCAAATATGGAATATACTTCCTGACTTGGATATGTTAAGCGGATGTAAATCAATGTCAATGCCGTGAGGTACTTGAACTCATTAAAATCAAGCTGGGTCAAATATGTTTTGATTATCTCTTTACTTGGTTCAAGTTCTAACAATCTGAATAAACACGATATAAAAGTGCTTGGTCGGTTTGAAGAATCTGTACCTCCAATGTAATGTACATGTTCGATAATAATCGGTAGTATTGTTGCCTCATTACTCAAATATAAATGTTGTTTGTAAAATAAGGAGTCTTGTATTCGATGTCGAATAATCGGTTCGATTAAATTGGACTTGTTTATGGTATACCGTTTATCTTGGTATGATGCCTGTTTCTTGTAATAAGGTGTTGTATTTTCAGTCATGGCTTTGATGACACTAGAAACAGTTGTTATGTCTACAAATTGACTTCTATTTATTTTTCAGTGGCCCAAAAAAAAAAAAAAACTTCCTAAGGACTAACAAAATAAGAAGATCTGACAATCAAAATTTGTGATGACACAGTTCAAAAAAAGCTTCTAGAAAGGTAGTATAATATATAGAGGTAATGATGTATTGTGCAACTGACATGGACTGCTTTATTGTTTACTTATACCACTAGATAGAAAGCATTTACAGCTCTGGGTGTATTTTAAAATTGTAATCGTATGATCACAATCAATTAATATCTATCCGAGACCAATTTGTCTCACAAATAAACAAAAAGATTTATACAAAGAAGTAATTCTATTTACCAGCTAAGATAACAGCCAATGGCTCGTCCCCCCACCTCCAATACAAAAAAAAAAGAACGAAACACAAAAGCTATAATAACAAAGCTTGACCAAATGTCGTTTTAACAGTACTGTCAATAGTTGAAATTTCGAGATTTGTACTTCCACATAATTAATGTTAATGAAATTCAACTCTACGATATTTTTTCCCTCTTGACAATAATAATATGTAAGTTTTATTTGAGTGTTTCTATTTTTTTTTTCTCCTGCCTCCCTCCTATATAAATACTATCTATATATAACTTGTTCTTTTATTTTTTTTTACAAAAGTACAAACATATTCACCTTCCATTTCTGTTTTTTTTTTTGGTATAGTTATTCAATAATGTCATTTAAGTTCCCATCGTTTGATTTTAAATCAATTCAAGAATCGTTACCATCAGTTGATCAAGTCAAAGAGTCTTTCACCAAGACCAGTGATCAATTGAGCAAATCAATTCAACCATACACCACTAAGACCACACAATTGATCTCAGAACAATTGAAACACTTGGAGCAGTTGGCTAACAATACAACAGATGACATTGATGTCAGTGAGTTGCCACAAGATTATTTGCAATTGGAATCTAATTGTGATTTGTTGTTGAAATTGTACACTGATTTAATTCAAACCACCAATGAAACCTATGGTAAAGTCAGTTATGATTACCCACCTGGTAACTATGCCATCAACAAGATAAAGGACGCCAATGTCAGTGGTTTGATTGGACAAAAATTTAACCAATTGAAGAATGTTTCGTCACCTCAAGAATTGGAAAAGGTGTTACTTGGACAAGATGTCGATGCTGAATCTAAAGATGAATCAGGAGTAGTGAGTATTCAACCTACTTCACCACAATTGCCAAAAACCTTGTTTGGTCATTTAGCTGAAATATGTGCCAAACACAGCGACGAATTGAAATCTTCAGAACACCCATTATCATTTGCTCTTTTACAAGTTTCATCAACTTATCAAGAAATTGCTGTTGCCAGATTAGATCAAGATAAGAAGATTATGTCTGGATTGAATGCGGAATTAATTAGAACATTGAATGAAAGTTTTATTAAAGTAAATGAGTTACGTAAAAAAGTTTACGCAACCAGAGGCGAATTTGATTTATTAAGAAGCAAATACGAAAAACTGGATCCAGAAAATGAAGAGTTAATCGCTAAAGAAGATGGGTTTGTTAGTGCTACCGAGGTAGCTGTGGTGGAAATGAAAAAGTTATTGAAACCTTCTAAAAATATTGATTTGTTGAAAGTTTTAGTTGCCGCTCAAAAAGATTATTTTGAAGTTGGTGCTAAGAAATTAAAGGAAGTATTAGATAATTTGGATAAGATTCCAACTACTGGTGAAGAAGAAGAGGATGATTAATTTTATCTATTTAATGTGTTCTTGTTTTGTTTCGATTCCTTTGCTAGTTTTTTTTCTCTATTTCTAGTTTCAGTTAATATATTTAAATTATATTTACTTTGAGATTACTATGTAGATTGTTTGTGTCGCTGAGTATCCTTTGGAACACGGCTACTTAATCAATAAACGTAGTGTATGCTTGGCGAAGATCCTGGAAGAAAAATTTTGGTGAACTACCACCACCACCACCAACTTGAAAAAAAAAAAAAGAAAGAGAGTTTTTTTAAAAAAAAACCATCATTTATGCATTGATCTAACAAATACCCAATAGTACTTATAAAAGATAACCATTCCCTAATGTCGACAACAAAACCTACAGCAACAGACGAACAAAAATCACAAGTCTTGCAACAAGAATATAACAGATATCAAGAATTAATAGCGGAACTAGACTCCCAATTGAACACCATATCATCACAATTACAAGAACATCTTATAGTGGATCAATCATTAACATCAATTGCTCCTGAGAAAAGAGAAGGTCGTAAATGTTTTAAAATGATAGGTGGAGTATTAGTTGAAAAAAGTATTGATGAAGTTATCAAAATTTTGAATGATGAGATTACTCAGTTGAAAACCGAACGTGAAAAACTAAACAAAGAGTTGACTGAAAATAGAAAGAAATTGGAAAGTTGGATAACTACAAATAAAATCAAAATTGTGAAAGGTTAGTTTCATAGATTGTTTAAAAAAACAAATAATTTATACTAAATAACACAATAGATATCGAAAACAAAAAGAACAAGGTAACTAAAATAATTACTATTCTATACTGCAATAGTCTTAGCATAGAGTTCACGAGCTTCGGTATTTTTTCCTGTGTCTCTATTGATAGCTTCCCATTTAGGTTCATCTTTAAATAATCTAACTGCCTTGACGTGTTTTGCAGCATTAGTCAATGTAAAACGATGATAAATTCCTGCTGGTAAAATCAACAAATCGTAAGGTGATAATTTAGCTCTAATCCAACGATCTTGTTTATCTCTAACATCAAAATAACCTTCACCTTCAGCAATATATCTAATTTCCTCATCTTCATGATAATGTTCTTTGTAAAACTGTTGCATTTTGGCATTATAAGCATCAATATCATTATTGAAGGCTGGTAAGTTTAAAGTAACAACATCTCTATTCTTGTATTCTCTTTCAGTAGCCAATGCGTCTAATTCTTCCTGGGTAGTAATGTACTTGTAAATAACACCAATTTCAGCTAGTTGATCAAAACTAACTGGTTCTCCTGAATTGTGATCTTCAGTAAAATTTTCAAGTGTATCTTTGTTATCATGAAAATAAAATTCGACCATTTTCTTTTAAATTATGAATAGTTATAGGTATTGGTATATTGAATAGTTGATCTTTAAAAGTATGGTGGTATACTGTGGAGGAGGGTTCATTTTCTCTTTTCCCTCAATTTTTTTTATTATGGGACATAATATAGAAGAAGCCATGTGCTTCCAGGATTGAGAAAATCACCAAAGAAATTGTGACAAATTAATTGTTAGGTAAATGTAAAAGCCATACAAACTGTGGATGCAAGTGCCTCCCATTTCTTTTCTTCTTGCCCACATTGTTTCCATTTGTTTTGGAAAGAGATATACTTAAAAACCAGAATAACTGAACAATGACTAGGTATTCAAAGTGTAGACTATCAATCAATGACCCCAAGATTAGCACTAATTGGAGAGTATTAACTGAGAAGGTTTATTGTAATGTCACGTGATACAAATATCAACTGTAGATTCTCTGCGACAAAGCAATGAGAGAAATGAAAAAAAAAATGCTTGAGAAACCTCAAAATCTGTACTCCAAAGAATACGACAGCCATTTATCTATCATAATACTAATAAAATCAAACTATGTATAGATCTCATAATAATAGCAATTATCACTCTCGTAATGATGGCTCCAATGGACGAATAAACAAACCAAGGGACCCTAAACTGCAAGATAAATACGTGGCGTATCAACAAAACATTGAACAACAATTGGCAAGTCAAGAAAAGAAACAAGCGTATAGAAGAATCACCGATCATGGGAATAATATGGGACGATGGTATATTGAGAAATCATTAGGATTAACTAATAGATCACAACAGGCAATCGGAACTATACGACCGGAATCATCATATTTAATTGATTTATTACCTTCATTGGCGTATAGTTCATCATTCAATTTAAATCGAAGAAATAATAAAAACAATTTAGCTGTATTAGATTTGCAAACGAAATTTGTTCATTTGTCTTCAAATAAAGTTAAACACACGATAAACACTGTCAAATGGACTCCTGAAGGGAGACGATTATTGGTTGCTTCACATTCTGGAGAATTCACATTATGGAATGGGATGACGTTTAATTTCGAGACTATTATGCAAGCTCATGAATCGCCAATTTTAACAATGAAATATTCCAATCATGATGAATGGTTATTGAGTGGTGATCAAAATGGGACAGTGAAATATTGGCAACCTAATTTTAATAACGTTAATAATATTTCTGCTCATGCTAATGGAGTAAGAGATATCGCTTTTTCACCCAATGATCTGAAATTTCTTACTTGTGGTGATGACTCGGCAATTAAAATATGGAACTTTAATAATGGTAAAGAGGAAAGAACTTTGAGTGGACATCATTGGGAAGTGAAAAGTGCTGATTGGCATCCTAACTTGGGTTTGATTGTCAGTGGCTCAAAGGATAATTTGGTTAAATTATGGGACCCTCGACTGGCTAACTGTGTTTCTACATTACATGGGTTCAAGCATACAGTTAACAAGACAAGATTCCAGCCAAATGGGACAGCAAGGTTGTTGGCTTCTGTGTCAAGAGATAGATCGTGTCGAATTTTTGATTTGCGTACCATGAAAGATATGTTGGTTATCAGAGATTCCGAAACGGATTTATCATGTGTTGCCTGGCATCCTATCCATGCCTCAATGGTCACTACTGCTGCTTACAATGGATCTATAAGTAATTTCTTGTTGGATTCATACATTCCTGATTCAAATGAATCTGTACCCAAGAGAAGTAATAACAATAGTAATCTTTCCACCAATACTAACAACACAATTGATGCCGTACAGAAAATCCCTTATGCTCATGAAAAGGCTATACACGCTGTAGAATACCATCCATTAGGTCATTTATTATGTACAGCTGGTTCCGATAAGACAGCCAGATTTTGGTCTCGTGCAAGACCCAACGATCCAATGGCTTGGAAAGATGCTGTTTATACTGATAGTAAAGCTGGTGCTTGGTATTATTCAGTTAATAATAATGTCAATGCGGTAATGGAAGATCCAAATGCTGTGAAAAATGAAGACGATGAGACTGCTAATAATGACGATCCGTTATCCAATTCTGGTCGTCGTCGTGGTGTTGGAGCTTCAGCTCTGGGTGGTGATACTGGTTCTGTTCCAGGGTTGAGATCTAGAAATGAAACCCCCAACAACGGTTCATACGCAATACCTGGATTACGTGGGTTTTAAGTCGATATGTAGAAAACACGTTGCTAGATATGTATACACAATGTAATGGCCTCATATTCTCTTTCAAGCAGTGGTTCATATAATTGCAATCAGATTGTATCCAGACCACTCACATTCTAAACACTACAATCATTAAAACATAAGTAAATAAAATATCTTATTTATTCTGAAAAAAAAACAAACACTTTTTAACCCTATATATATATATGTATATCACTCTCTATCAAATATAAAAACTACCAAACATGAAAAACCCAAATGTAAAGAAAAACCTAAAAAAAAAATAAACATATTGAAAACTGAATAATTATTGACCCAATAACTCTCTATAAACCTCACTTAATTTGTAATTGCTTTTGAAATCAGACAAAATTTTATAATACCAAGTATCAGCATGATGAATGTGTGAAAATTCAAATTGTTGACCACCATTTACACATTTCATATACATATCGACTTTATCTCCATAACTAGCCAATTCTTCTTCTGTTATTGGTTTATAAATTTTTTTATAATTCATGGCACGTTGTTTAAAATCATTAATGGCAGTGGTGTAATCCTTATTTTTATAATCATTATTTTCTGATTTACCACTGATGTTATATTCTAATAATTTTTGATTATTGCATTGAACATCAAATATTACTATTCTTCCATTTGGAACTTGTTCATTGATTAAATTAATCATTCTTTGTCTTCTTTCTAATGTGGTATTAGTTGCATCTAAAAACCCAACATCAATAACATTCGATTGTAAATCATTTATTAAATTGTTGACAGTTATAGTGGCATATAATTCACGATCTTTTTTACCTTGTTCGTTATTTGGATCGAAAAATTGGGCATCGTTAAACTCACTGGCAGATCTTCTTCTTCTCACATCACCAGCATTATAAATTTGAGCGTTGTATTCACTGTTTTCATTAATAAATTCTTGAAATTGTTTGCAAATGGTTGATTTCCCACTAGCAGGTAATCCAACTAACAAAAGTATTAGTTTTTCCTTTGGTTGAGCAGAAGTTGTACAGGATTGGTGTTGACGTAGTTTCAAATCTATCGTTTGAGTGAAATCTAATTCTTGTATGGTTGGGTGATGTAACAAGTTGTGATAGTTGTTTTTGAATCCTGGGTTGGAATCATGTCTTGATAAGATTGGTGTTATGGTGGTGGTTGAAGCTGTTCTGCTATATAATGGCACTGAGTCAAATAAAGAATTTATGGATGATGATGAGCTTATGAATCTCAAGTCAGCACCCGAAGGACTGTGTGGACTCGAGCTAGACTCGATGTCTGTGGATAATGGTGGTAATTGTTTGAGTTTATTTCGTTGCATTTGATGACTAGTATTATCGAAAAATTCAAAGGTTACTTTTTGTCGTTCTGTGTGTGTCATAATCTTATAGATGTTTGTTTCTGTTCTTCGAAGTAGTATTAAATGTCCATTAGTTAATTAGATTGAAAAGGAATAAAAGAAAAAGTAAAGAAGCAGTTATGAATATTTAGTTATGACGAAATTATCAATTATATTTATAAGACAAGTCACAAATAAACGAAAAAAAAATTTACCATGATGAGATTTAATTACTTAGTAATATTGCAACATTAGAAAATTATGATGAATGCGCGAATGAATGTTCCGTTCCACCAGGTGATTCATTTTTTTTTTTTTCACACTAAATTCTCTTAATTTACTTTTCTCTTTTTTTACTCCTCTTTCCTATTTTGATTTCTATTAGTGTTTTCTTTTTTTTGATATTTCACACAAAACCATCGAGAGCTTTGTTTTTACAGGTTACATGGCTCTATTACTGACTAATTGATGATGATCTATTAGTTAACTTATCAGACCAAACGAAAGGGAGATTGGGCGATACGGAAACGTGAGAGAATATACTGGAATGTATTGTTGATTTATTCTTTTCTTTTTACTATTGTTTGTGTCTTTTTTTTTTGCAGGTTAACAGAATGTTCTCTCTTCTTGGATAAGAAAAAAGTTATTCCGAAGAAAATGGGACCAACGGAGATTACTCATATACAGACTCCTTCCCTCTTTTCACTTATTGTTGGAAATTTTTACAATAAAGCTTTGAATAATTAAAGCATCTAGCTTACAGTCTTCATTTGGCCTTACTTGTTGTTGAACAAAACCTTTCAACTCATCGCCTGGTTAATTAAATTAAGCCTCAATTTTGAGACCCGCTTTCTCAGATGATGCGCCCATGTTCATTCTTGTTAGCTCCTGTTTCTTTTTCATGTTGTAGTAGGTGCGTGCGTCTTGCAAATATTTTATCCGAAGATTATGTAAGAAGAAATACAATATTACCCAAATAGGAAACGCCAATACGCAGGCAATATGCAATAAAAAAAAGAAATAACGTTGATAAAAATAATAAAAATACGCCACCATGTGCATTATTAGAAATTGTTGGCGGTGGCGGAGGCGGTCGTCGACAAGAACAACAACAATAACGCCCTGTCTGTTGGCCAGCCAATGGTGGTGGCAACAAGAAAACGTGTCCACAATACTAAAAAAAGAAACGATGTCATTGATTGATTGTTTGTATAGTTTTATACAAGTTTAGGAGAAACGGAATTAATTTTGTTTCACTTCTGCATCATGAAGTCATTCCATTCTTCTTTTTGTTCTTATCTTTGTCTAATAAAAATCTTGTTTTTTCATCTCTCAAATAAAATGGTCGTGTATAATGGTCAAAAGTTTAAGAAGCTATTTTTTTTTCGGATCTATGGCAAATTCAAAATTACTTCCCCTCCCAAATGAGAGAGTTTGAAATTTTAAACCACGGACCACGGGATCTTTCCCAATATTTGACTCATATGTGTTTACTCCATAATGACTCAATCTTATTTTTTGGTTTAATTTTAGTTTTTTTTGGAAAAGTTGGGGTAATTGACCTTACGAATAGCCATGGAGAATAAGCGTATTATAGAATTATTTACTCCACACGTGATTCCTAATGGTAGAAACCAGTTTTAAGCTCTAAAGTTTCTATGGATAGAGGTGTAATCAAAAACTCTAGTATATTCTTTGTCATGTCTATAATAAAGAAAAAGAGGGGAGACTATTTACAAAATATAGTATGATTTGCTTTTATCAAAACTTGAATTTGGGATGATACACTTGTGATTTTTTGTCTTTTTCTTGCCATGACTTTTTTCTAATTGATCCTATTTTTTCATAAAGTTGATGAACTTTCTTTAAACGTTGAGAAATCTTTGTATCAGGGAATCTCAATAAATTGCTGACGTATTTCTTAGGAGCGTTGCTCGTTCTCTTGATATTATATATTAATTGCCAATCTTTGAAATAGTCACGGGGTAATTGATGGTATTGTCTAATTTTACCATCAATCATACATGAATCCATTTGAATAACATAGGAGAATACTTCCTTTGTTTCAAGACATTTTTCGTTGAACTTTGTTAACTCCCTGGCGTGTTTCTTCACCTCACCCAAATTCTCATCTTCAGCAAAATCACGTTTGAATCTTTCTGGAAATGATTGTAACACATCAATCTCTTCATCAGTAGCTGGTATAACAAACACTCTTAATAGATGTGCTAATGCGTCATATTTCACACTCAATCTAAATGGAGTTGGCTTATTGTTGAATTCTTTGTTCAAATCTTTCAAAATATGTTCTTGTAATAACTTTTGCCAGATTTCCAACGAAAACTTAAATTGTGTTTCCCCAATCAAGGATGGTAACTTGTCAGGCAATCTATGTTCATTCAAATTTCTGACACTAACGTCAGGGAATTCACTAATGGTGTCTCTAGTGTAAAACAATTTATCTAATTCCTCAAGCGGCAAATATTGGAAACCAAATATGGTATTGATACTATGATAGGCAATGAAAATACCATCCATTTGCCCTATTCTTGCCTGGAATAAGTACTTCAACATGGCTCCAGTTCTTATCATATCTCTGAACTCGTGTTCGTAGGATTCATAAGTGCCATTCAATCTCCAAATCTGATAATCATTCTTCTCTAAAGATCCACTTTTGGAATTATATCTAATGTTACTGGATGCTCGAGTTTTCAAATCAAAAGTACCATTTCCTGGTAATCTTTCATCATAGCAATCCAACTGTGATCTCAATAAAAAGTCCCCGTAAGATGCATAGTTATAAGTATTACCAAGTGGTTCATTAAACTCAACACCACTATCCTTATGGTACTTGACAAATTCATTTTGTGGGTTTGTTAATAATGTTTCCATGCACATCCCCATGGCACTAAGTAAAGTATCTAAATCACACGAATTATCAGCTTGAATAGAATAGACTGGTTTCTTCTCCTTTGTTGTTGAATCCATAAACTCACCTTGAGGTTTTAGAATCAAATTAGTTGGCAAGTCATTACTCATCCCTGTGAATGGAATCTGACCAAACCGTTTAACATTATATCTATCATATTTATTCAAAAAATGATAAAATTTCGATAATAAAGATGTCATGGAAGAAGTTGACGAATAGAATTGTTTTTCAAATTTTTGGGAGTTTTCCAACAATTGTTGATGTTTCGATACTGGTGTATAATTCTCAATAGCTTTAAAATTGAAATCTTTATAATGGATCACTTTTTTCAAAAATGGGGAAAAATTATATATTCGAGTTCTAGGGTCTTGTAAAAAATGGACTCCTGGTGAAAATAATACTCGATCTAAATTATGAGCTAGTCTTGCAATATCTTCATTTTTAGGGGCAACAAATTGTTCTAAATTGTGCTTCTTGATGTTGTTACTCGTTAAATATTTATCTGTTGACTTGTCTTTGAAGAATGGTTCAGTTGATGTCTTGGTATTCTTTTCAGTATGCTTTTTTTGAAACTTTTCCTTAACATGTTTTTTGACCCGCCTTTTGGATACCTTTGGTTGTGCAAACATTCTTTTCAAGGCTTTCAATTTATCTGGATTTTGAAACAATTTATAGGCATCGCTTGCATTCGTCGTAGTCGGATTTCGTTTAGCTTCGTGTCGTCCAGTTGCCGTAAGCCGATTAATTAAATTTTTTACCCTATCATCTCTCTTTAATGAGCCATCATCTCCAGGCTTGTTTGTATTAAGTGCTATCTTAGTGATGTCGTTTGAATCGCCATTAGTTGTTACTTTATTCTCGATGTCAGGTTTTGGTTTTAAACTTTCTGCTAAATATGAAGATTGACAAAATGATCTTCCCTGTATAACCAATATATTTCGTCTTATCATTTCGGCTAATTTGGAATATTTAACTTGAGGATATGCACGTAGCTCTTGCTATCACTGCTTTAAAAGGTATTGGGGGATCACTGTTTGGCTTCAGTTTTGATTATAAGATGGAGATGAGTGGTACCAAAATTTTTTGTGCGACATTTTCTAAGAATTGGAAAAATGAGCTGTTGATTCTTAATCCAAAACACCTTTGTCGTATGGACATTGGATGTTCATGTTCATGTTAATTTTGTTAATAAACAACATGCTATGAAAGTCTACTTTTACAGTATTGTTACCAGTATACAATTCACTAGTAAAAATGGTTTGGGTAGAAAGTACTGTTATAGTGAGATATTGTCAAAATAGTGAGTTTGGTCATTAATGTGACAATCTAATTCCACTGTTGCCCCAAAATAAGCTAAATCTAACTTACTTTTATATAATGAGTCTACTCTTCATATATATATTATCTGTATTAATTTATTGAAAAAGGTAGTCTTTAGTAATTGGACGTTTTCTATGGAACGATTGTAAAGCTATGGGATTGCACTTTCAAACTTTTTGCTCAAATTTTTGCAACCAATTTGCACAATAAATAATTCTACTCTAATAGCTCAATAACAAAAGAATATCATAGGATACAGCATTTTGGAACTATCGTTGAGCGTAATGTAATATGTTAGTAAATGAAACTATGAACAATTAACAATGATCAAAAATACAGCTTTACGGTATTTCACTGACTTGAAATATCCAGATATTAATAACATCATTGCAGCCCATTCAGAAACTAGCCTATTGAAAGTGTCAGTATTTAGCTTGCGTGTTATAACCTAAGTCAAGTTATCTTCTATTGTGTTTGTTACAATTACGCACGTGCAGAAAAAACAAATTGGGGCTGTAGCCCTAACTCATTTTTACTTTAATCCTGCATACATTTTAGTAGTGAAGCAAAAAAAAATCATTGAAATTATTAATGTTAGTGTGTAGACAGTCTCATACACAGGCTCAGTTTCGCACTTTGTCGCTAGTGCACACACACTCTCTGTTCCCTGTAAGCTCTGTCGCTCTCACGAATTCTCTCACCATCACAGTTGGTGAAAAAAAAAAATTAAAACAAAATTTTTAGAATTACTTGCAAAAGTTACTAGTACAAACCAATCACTAAACAATGGGTATGTGAGGAAACAACATGAAGTCTAATAAGTCTTGTACAGCAGGGAGTATCATGGAAACGTTAATCAACAACATGGATTGAGAATAGAGAATAATTGCAATAATCATTGAAACAACGAAAATTGAATTTCCAATATCTGTAAAAATTTTCACCAAGATTCTGACATCATCATCATCATCTTAAACCAATATTCAACAAGAACATTCAACAAACAAAGATATCGTTAATTTTGGGGTTTGGAATTTTTTAATATGATTGTGCATTCAGATTTCTGTATATTTTTGATTATACAGAGTATTTTGATATGATCTCATTTACAAGAGTTAGAGGGCTTTTAATGCACATGGTGTATATTTAAAATTATTGAAGAATAATTGTTTACTAACATTTCTATTTCTACAGGTAGAGTTATTCGTAACCAAAGAAAAGGTGCTGGTTCTATTTTCACTTCTCACACCAGATTAAGAAAAGGTGCTGCCAAGTTAAGAACCTTGGATTATGCTGAACGTCATGGTTACATCCGTGGTGTTGTTAAACAAATCATCCATGACCCAGGTAGAGGTGCTCCATTAGCCAAAGTTGCTTTCAGAGACCCATACAAGTACAAATTGAGAGAAGAAACTTTCATTGCTAACGAAGGTGTCTACACTGGTCAATTTATTTACGCCGGTAAAAAAGCTTCCTTGAACGTTGGTAACATCTTGCCATTGGGTGCTTGTCCAGAAGGTACCATTGTCTCCAATGTTGAAGAAAAAGTTGGTGACAGAGGTGCTTTAGGTAGAACCTCCGGTAACTACGTTATTATCATTGGTCACAACCCAGATGAAAACAAAACCAGAGTTAAGTTGCCATCTGGTGCCAAGAAGATCATCTCTTCTGATGCCAGAGGTGTTATTGGTGTTGTTGCTGGTGGTGGTAGAATCGATAAACCATTATTGAAAGCTGGTAGAGCCTTCCACAAATACAAGGTCAAGAGAAACTCATGGCCAAAGACCAGAGGTGTTGCTATGAACCCAGTAGACCATCCACACGGGGGTGGTAACCATCAACACATTGGTAAAGCTTCTACTATTTCTAGAGGTGCTGTTTCCGGTCAAAAGGCTGGTTTGATTGCTGCTAGAAGAACTGGTTTGTTACGTGGTACACAAAAAACTGCTGAATAAATTATTTAATTACTTTACAACATTGTACAATTACATAGGAAAAATAAAGAAATGCATGATTAAATAGTTTTTGGGTTTAAGTTTTTGTTTCAAATAAATAAATAAATAATAATAATATATCAGATAAACATGTATGTATATTGAGGTGTGAAAGAGTTAGAGAGTGCTGCATAACATACATAGCTACTAACGTGTTAGGTCTGGTCTACATGAAAAATAATCACCAGAAGAGTATAAAATTAACAATTTGAAACAGTGCCAATAAGGGAAATTGCCAGATTCTCACCGTCATTATTCTTTCCGTCTTTATTAGCTATTGATGTTTTCTCATTAGCAACTACGCTATCATTGCAACTAGTGTCACCACACCCCTCAGTGTTTTCGAGCGATTTCAGTTGAGCAATAGCTTTTTCTACTTCCAAAACTTTTGATTTATAGGCCGGTTTCATATTGATGTGTTTCCCATTAAGTTTTCGTGACTTCAAGTTGAAAATGATATCTTCCAATTTTATCTTTGAGGCGTCAAGTTTAGCTAAAACGCTTACATGTGAGCCAGTAAAGTTCATAGGATTGAGTTTTGGTTTTCTACTTTTGAATATGTAGATTTGACTAGGGTTGTACTCTTTAAAGAAATCTCTGAGAGATTCATCAGTAACTTTACCATAAACTCTTTGAATCATTATAGTATCCATCGAAAGTTCTTTTTTACCAGAGTGTGTCTTCTTTGGTTGTTTAATTGAGACAGTTTCGTCATCATGTAACAAAGACTCTTTTGCAACAAGCACAGGCATCTCACTAGAAAGGGTACCGGTTTGGTTCCGTTTCCCATTCTTTATACTTGATTTCCTTTTAAATGAAAACCGACGATTGTTTGGATCATAAGCCATATGCTTTTTAACAGCTATTTTTCTATTTTTTAATACATGACCATCGAACTCCTTGATAACAGATTCAATCTGTTCTGGAGTTTTAAACTCGGCGTAAGCAATTCCCAATGGTCTGTGTCTACCGCTTCTGCTGAAATGGATTGTGTAACTTGGTATCAACACATTAACCCTTTGTAACAAGATTAGTATTATGTCCATACTTGGCTTAATCCTCCGCGGTTAGCACTTACGGTTCAAACTTTCCAAATAATTCCTCTAAATCTTTTTCACTTGTCAGGAAGCTGAGATTTTTTATATAAATACGATAATGATTTGATAATTGAGAGCCCATTATATATATTTTGTGAAAGCTGGTCAAAGGGTAGAGTATTTTAAACGTGTGTGTGTTTTAAAAAAGTTTTGCAACACAGATCGTAATGAGAACAGGCAAGCCAAACTGAATGCGGAAAAAACAGACAGAATAAACCTCTACAATAAGCCAGCCAAACAACAACATTTATGTAATAGTCGAACAGGCCAAATCCCTTTCTTTCTTTTTAAAATAAATTGTAATTCATTATAATTATTTGTTCTAATTCGTAAATAAAGATACAACAATTATGAACATATGATACAGTTAAATTAATTCAATATCCGAAAATCGACATAGTTCTTGGTTATTCAAACTTAAGCGGATTTTTCAGCTCTGGCCTTAGCTAAAGCTTTGGCAGTACCATGTAAAGCGTATCTGTGGTTTCTCTTGAATTTAGCATCAACACCTTTTAAAGATGGGTACTTGTAGGTCTTTGGTTTTTTAATACCGTTTCTGTGGGCCTTTCTGGTTTGGTTGTGAGCTGTGTGGTTCTTAGATTTAGCCATTGTTCTATTAGTTTTAATGTTAGTAATGCACGAATAAATTAATCATTGGTTGGAAAACATCGAAGACATATCCGTTTCTTGGGTTGATTAAACTTATGCTGTGCTTGCACCCTTTAGTCCACTCATTCTTTGACCTTTTTATCTTAGTCTTATTAATCCCTGGTCGTGATTTATATCTCCTTTGTTTCCTGAATCTTCACATACACTTAATCGATACTGATGATACTAGCAAAACAATACCTGTGAAGAAAAACTCTTGATAAATTTTTTGTTTAACTCAATGGCTCGCATGCTCACCTACACTCAGAAAAAAAAAGTGCTCGGTGTGTCTTCACCAAAAATAAGCTTAGGGCTATAGCCCTAATTTTGAAAAGTTGCAAAAACAAGACAAAAGAGCATTTTTCAACTATGCTTAGCATCGATGCTGTACAAATACAACTAAACAAACGAATTATCCCAATATAAGAACGCATTGTATTAAGAATAATATACATAAAGAAGAAAAGAGTAAAAAGTAGACGCAATTATATTGGCATCATACTTAATTAAACTAATTAAGCAGTAGAAACGGCAGCGGCAGCAGCTTTAGCCTTTTTGGCGATTTTATCATTGGCTTTAGAACCCATGATACCACCACCCCAGTGCTTTCTGTTTTCTTCGTATTTTTCAATGTAGTTGGCGTTGATAGTGGAGACCAATTTAGATAACTCAGCTTCATCAGCAGAGTTAACTTCGGTCAAAGCAGCAACGGCAGAAGTCTTTTTGTGAACCAAAGTTCCCAATCTAGCCTTACCTTTCACAATGGCATATGGAACACCCATTTTCTTACATAAAGCTGGTAAAAAGACGACCAATTCAATTGGGTCAACATCGTTAGCAATCAAAACTAATTTGGCCTTTTTGTTTTCAATCAAGGAAACAACGTGGTTCAAACCGTATTTGACAACAACTGGCTTTGGTGAAACGTCCTTGGCAGTTTTACCTTCGGCGATAGCAGCAGCTTCTTTAGTCAATCTTTCTTTCTTTTCAGCAGAAGTTTCTGGTCTGTATTTGTTCAATAATTTGAAAGCTTGAGCAGCAGTGTTCTTATCTAAAGTTTGAGAAAATTGAGCAATAGATGGTGGAACTTTCAATCTCAAGGACAAGATTTTCTTTTGTCTTTGTAATCTGACATATTCTGGCCATTTAACAAATCTGGACAAGTTTCTTTTTGGTTGAATAGATTGACCAATACCAAAATTCTTTGGGGTAGATTCGAACAATGGGTTCTTGGTGCTTGTAGAAGCTTTAGATTTAGTAGCTAATGGAGCTGGAGCAACTTTTTTTGAAGAAGGCTGTGTCATTGAGTAAAGTTAGTTTCCAAAAGAAAAATTGGGGTTCTCAAAATTAATATCAACAAACGATCCAATTCTTTGTTCTCACTTTTACTCTACAGTATCGTTAAAAGATACTCAGCCTGTGCATCATCAAAAGAAGTGACGACACTGAAAGTATTTGCATCAAGAAAGCAAAAATTGAATTTCACTTAAAGCCTTGAATGCACTAACAAACACCATCACTCCCGGATGCACATAACCTTTAGTTCTTTAATAATGATAGAAAAAAGAGGCCAGTGACAAACAAGGAGGATGTTGTTCCAACTCTATAAAAGCAAATGATTTATGCACATACCATTGTTATAAATTAATCTTTTGTATTGATTTAAGTTTGGATTTCAAAGAGAAAGAAAAAGAGTTAAGAAGAATTGAAAATTTTTCACCATAAAAAAGTTTTGCCATATTTTTTTTTCTTGTTAGAGACACAAGGCTAAATTGTGCATTGGCACACGCACTTATTGCAACTCCCTCAAAGTTGAACCAAACTCAATCATAAAATATAAATATGTTTGCTTCTGAAAATCTAATAAAAATAGATAAAAACTATATAAAAAAAAACAAATAGTACATGCTTTGAAACATATACATAAGAAGAAAATTACCATTCCTGAAAATCTTCAAAGAGTTCGACTCTTTTACTGGTGTCATGTTTCAATGAGTCAACAATTGTCATTCGGGCATGATCTACCATTTGGGGTGCACCACAGGTAATAAACCCAATCGAATTGCGTGCTTCTTTAACTTCCTGATGAACAATCTCACGAATACTTGGTCGACCATACCTGAAATCCACAAACTGCAACCGATGTTTCAAATAGTCGCTTGAATAAGAAACCTTCTCTGCATCACTATCAAATTGCTTTGACATTTCCTGAGATTTTAAAAAAGGGAAATTTGTATTTGTGTTGCAAATATAAATAACCGTCTCAACAATTGTTCCTTCTAACTTACAGAGCTCCTCCAAAAACCAATTAATTGACTTCACATCACGAATAATCCAATAGAATTTAATACGTTTGGTTGAGTTGTCGTTTTTTCTAATCAAATCAAGGGCAGTATAGTAAGGTCCTGGAATACCTGTACCAGTGCTCAACATGACAAGGTTTTCAAAATGTCTTCCAGAATGAGGTCGGGAGTAAGGGCCTTCAATAAGAACATGGAAATAATCCATTTGATTAGTTTTCCTAACCAACTGTTGACAAATTCCATGAGTTATACCTCCTTTGATTTTTATACAAAAGGTTAAAGTATTAGCATCGTCAACAGAATCAATGATAGTGAATGGGTGTGATTGCCAGAAAGTTGCTGGTTTAAGAAAGTAAATATAGGCATAAGATCCAGGGAATGGTTTCCACCATCTTGGTCGGGGTACAATTACCTTCAAAACTTCGTCAGAGATCAATTCAACCTTTGCCTTTTTAACACCAAACAGGGATACTCTAATTAACCTAGCCAACTTGTCAAACAGCCATATTGTTGTGGCAGCATAGTAAGCATAAGGGGTGTCGGCTCCTCTAGTGTGAATCCACGCACCTGCTATAAATAACGCAGCCAAAATGTGATGAACAATCAAGAATATTTCATAACTCGAGTTTCTAAAGTATTGCCAAGAATGCCCAATCAAGAGTCCCAACGAAATAGCAGCAACCATAGCCCATGCCACGTAACTTTGCAAGAAAATAGAAGGGTAGCTATCAAACTTTATCAAAACAGAAGTTTTTGCACTGACGTGGATTAATATCATGATAAATACTACCCGGGCCTGCCAGCGGTGAAACAAAAGAAATCTGGCATGTGACCAACCAGTTAACCATTGCAAAAAATTATTTCTTCCTGCGAATAAGATTAGTAAAGGTACACAGAATCCAGCAAGTAGAGCAGCTCGATTTCCGACTAGCGAAGTCAAATTCAGCCTCGTTGGATAATGATTTATACCACAGAATACAAAGCATAAAACTGTCCAAGCCAACACTATTATTGACTCAAACCTCAATGGCACATACGCTTGGACAACTTTTAAATATTTCACCGATGAAGCATGTGTATTTCCAACTGTTGGTGAAAGTATAAAATGCACTCTAACAAAGTTGGAAATTGAACCATGTAAAGATTTTACAAACCGAGGGAACAAAAAATGAGACCAGTAATTCAAACTGGCTACTAGCATGACAAGTCCCCAATATGCCAATAAAACCGTTCCAAACCAAATACTATAATTATCATTCAAAGCTTGACGATACAACTGATTAAACAGCAACTGCACATTATCATATGAGAGCCTGGTTGGGTGAGTGGTGTTAGAATCTTGACTCAGTGATATTTCTAGTATGTGATTCGTGGCATTCTTATATGATGCAAAAAATTTATGTTCGGAAATTGAACACGTTTTTAAATATGGACGGTAATAGTCTTTGGAAGATTCTTTAAAGTTTTCGACTAAACAAATGGCCATCGATCCCATAGCTGGTTGGTTTGTCACGTCACAGAATGGATCAGGCGAGCCCAGTGATGTGGAACCAGCAAATTGAGTGAGCAAAGACTTGCAAGCAGCATAAGCAACTTCTTTTTTATGAGTAACTTTTATTGCTAAAGTTGTGGAAAGAATTGTTAAAAGATAAAATAAACTTTGTATCTTCATTTTGGATGTATTGATGCAGATTATAGAAAGAGGGAGAGACAACACCAGAAAAGGATATTAGTTGGTATATATACACATTTATCAGTATCGGGATGGAAATTACTTTGCCTCTTTTTTAACCAATCTGATTAAAAGAAGTACTAGAATTAAACCAATTTGTATTGTTGCTAGATTAATATACCAAGAATTTCTCCTGAAGGTGCAAAAACAAGAAAACACAACGGAACAGTAGAATTCTTGGAAATCATGTGGCTCCTATCCACAATGTGTTTTATCAACTAACACATAGAATGAAATATAAAGCTACGTCAAGCAATAAAACCTCCATGGGATAAACCATAGAGTAGACTTATCTGGATAGAATTCTGAACTGAACGATGTTCATTACAAATTCTTGGATCTGATAACTAGAACAATAACTACATCTGCAAGTATTGCCAATAGCAATGATATTCCTATTGTAGTTTTCGCTGCACAATTGATACAGGTTAACAATGGATTACACATAATGGTTTTTTGCATTATTCTCATCAAAGTTCTAGATCTTTTCAAAATGGGGAAAGGTAATTGATGACAGAATAAAGATGGTGAAGAGTTTCAGGAGTAGTTATGCAATAAATGTAAAAACTCAATTAGAATAAGGAAGGCTGTTGTGGGAAATGTTAGTTTCAGTTTGTGATATAGTTTTCAGTATCTGCAGCAGATGCAATTATATAATTCCATTATCTATAACTTAGGTTATTTTCACCTTTTAATATTTCTTTCTTATTGTTTGCTTATAAATTACAGTATACCACTACTTGATGCAAAGTAATAACTGACTTAAAGTCGTAATTGACACACCGTAATTCAATAGTTGATAAACAAGGTCTATCTTTGTAGTATACTATCCTGCTTTACACTTTTAAGGACAACAAATAGCTCTTAAACAACTCATAATTACACAGCCTCATTTGTACAATGAAATTCATTTCAATGTAGCATTTTTTTTTGGCCAAGATGCAAATGGTGGTGTAAATGTTTCACACACATTATCTTTCAAGATCGTTTTTTTTTCTTGGTCTTCTTGTCTAATCGTAGTGGAATTTAATTTACCCGAAGGTTCTGCAATTACAGAAAGTTGATTAATAAGCATTACTAAATTTCAACAGTAGATTTATCAGCATCAGCCTCCCACTAATCCCCAGAACATGACTAAGAGTTTTTTATTCTTTTAGTTGTCGTGGTGGTGGTCGGGAAAATGAAAAAATGTAACAAATACGATAAGAAATAATTGTTCCTTTCCCAAAATCAGAATTCCTTTGGTGAAGGTCTAAAAATTGAAATATTATTTGAAATATCTTAATCTAACAGTTGGCCCCTGGAATTTGTTGCCCTTGTCAATTAATAGCAAATTTGCAATATTTATGAAAAATCGAGTTTCACTATTTTAGACTTGACCCCAGTCCAGTCCAATGCCTAAATTAAGAAAGCCGCATCTTACTTCATATTAGGTTTTGATCTCTCTCTTTTTTTTTTCATCCCTATTGTTTATTTTCTCACATGGCAAATGTCGTTTGGCATATGTCAGCAACAGAGAAACAACTGAGTTACAAATTAAATATTAATTTTTTTCCCCATGAAAAACTCTTACTCTGCTTTCACTATCCTATGTACAACTTAGTGGAGAGAGTTCAATTCATTCAGACTTGTTAAAGCCTCAACATAACCAAAATGCCTGAATTCAAATCCCATATTCGCGCTACATTTGAACCCACAGACACCAAATTGTTGACAAATACCCCAACATCACGATTACTCACTGAATCCCCAAAACTATCGACTGCCTTATCCCAAATTTTCCCATACTTATTGCTTATTGACAATTTATTGGAGATTCTTACATGGACAAATGAAGATCATTATCAGAACTTTTTGTTGTTGACATGCTATTCCTGTATAATCGTGTACTGGAATTGGGTAAGCCATGTCATTTTGCCTATATTGATGACACTTGCATTCTCCAGTATAGTGTGGTTCATTTCTTCAATAATTTATGATTCCAAATACGATGAAAAACCTACAATTGAAGAAGTGTTGTACACATTACATAATATAACTATCAGATGTGAGATGTTATTACGTCCCATAAAGCATGTTCCAATTCAAAGAAAGCATTTTATAAAATTGGTGATTGCTTCTATTTTTCTAACTCCCCTCAATTTTGCAGTTCTGAAAACATTAATACCGCCTCAAAAATATATTTTGTTTTTAGGACTCTTCTTGTTCACATTTCATTCACCATATTCTTTCGCTATTCGGAGATTACTTTGGAGATCGTTGTATGTTAGAATTGCCATTCTTTATATAACTGGATTGGACATCAAAATAAGAAAAGATTATGATCCAAATGATTATCAAACAGTTTCACGAGTTGCAAGTGCAAGCAACAGTGATGCAGAAGGGTTGGGAGGTATTCCGGTATTATCAGATTTTAAAATCATAAAGAAAAGAGTAGTTTCTCCTACACAACTCAAACAGACAGTAGTTTTTGAAATTTTGGAAAACGAAAGGAGATGGTTGGGTGTGGGTTGGTCATCATTGTTGTATCCTAGTGAACGTCCGAACTTCTGTTACGAGGGTTCTTACAATTTGGCTCCGAATATTACCGTTCACAAAGAGAATTTCCCATTCCCAGTATTTGAGAATGACTTGTATGCATATCTGTGGGAATGGATAGATGATGACTGGAGTTTGGAACTCGAATACCAAAAATCAAAGGTTCACGATGGATGGGTATATTTCGATAGTAATTGGGGAAATGGAAGAGTCAGAGACGGATTCAGTAGATACACTCGTTCTAGAAAGTGGACTAGAAGAGCCACATTGATTATTGACAAGAGAGAAACTGTGTACGATGAATAGGATCAAATGTATAACCAGTTGTAGTTGGCACGTGATTGGCATGTAAGTAGTTTGCGACACTGTGAACAAAGAAACAGATTCCATTCTATTAGGATTGGAATGTTGGTGGTTCACAGTAACAAGAGAATCTTTGAGGTGTATGTAGCTGATGACTCGAAAATTTACTCTTGTTTCAAATGTAGATATCAAAGTTTGGAGAGTATTTCTTTTTGTGGCTAAAAGGAGATCATCTCCAAAAGTACTTTTTTTTTTCTTCAAATTAATTTTTTTTTTCTGTTTTTCATATACACTGTAATAGAATTGGTCAAGATGAGCTCAAGTTCAAACCTACAATACGAAGAAATACCCAAGAAATATATAGATCCTTTAGCTCCTAAAGACAAAGGGGAAGGTTCAAGAGTTAATGGGAAAGATTGGAAAATAAAGAAAGATGCTTTTCGTGTAAAGACTTTGGGAGTGGTTTCGAAAACAAAAAAGGATTCATTCAAGCAACGTGAGCTAAAACGATTGGAAGAAGAACAATACAAAGCAAGATTGAAAGAGTTGAAGGATGAGAAAGAATCTGCAAAAAATCAACGAATTGCTGATTTGAAAAGACGAAGAGAAATTAAAGCAGAGAAAGAAAGATATGAAAGAATGGCTACTAAAATGCATGCTAAAAAAGTGGAAAGAATGAGAAAGAGAGAGAAGAGAAACAAATTATTGAAAGAACGTTAAGCTTGCCTTTTTTTATATGGCTTTGATCTGGTTATGATGCTATTTGAGTTGATTTACAATACTAAAAGTGGATACTATGGTATAGTTAACAAAAGTGGGCTGGAGGTACGAAATGCAGCTCGGAAGTAATGGGAACTCGCCATTTTTGAGGTATTTGTTAAGAACCTCCCTTTGTAGCTTTTGACTTTTACTTGAGTATCCGATACTTTGAATTTATAGAAAATAATGTACAATCAAAATATCTAATGATCTTTCTAGTGTACTAAGTACCAAGTCAATAAAAATATGAAATAGATAGAAGCGATAATCTGAAACACGCACATAAAAATGCATCCGGGTAATTTTTATGCATTATTATCTATTTAATTTATTTCTTCCTTTCGTTGGCTGGCTGGCTTCCCCCTCCCCCTTGTCTGATAAAAAGAAATGTGTGTAATCAAGGTCAAAAAAAAAATCAAATTACAATACGAATAAAATAAAATAATAGATTAACCAAGAGAGAACACATTTTTAGTATTAAGGCTCAACGAGGGAGGGAGAGAGAGAGAGAAAAAACTAACAAACTAACAAACTAACAATCAAAAAGTTAAATTAAGGAAACTGAGGAGGTAAGAAAAAAAAAAGTCCAACTTAGTTAACGAAAGAAAAAAAAAGAAAAAAAAAAGGAAGAAGAGAAAACATCCACAAATTATAATAATTCCTGACTTCCAACTATATACACAATTGATTGCAATCACTAACAACAATCATTCTTAACAAAAACTAAATATGGGAGATTACTTAAACGACAATTCAGCTGATTATATACCAAACTCGAATGTGAATAACGCCGACTCAGAAACACCCAATTTTGATTACACCAGTAATTACAATTATGATAGTAATAGTAACTTAGCCCTGCAACCTCAGCTAAACCAGCAACAACAGCAACAACCACAACAGCTACATCAAAACCAACTGTTCAACATGAATTTTGACTCAAATAACAATAATACTCAAAATGACTATTCATTGAATATCAATTATAGCGGTTACTCCGGCAGTGGTAATCTGAACGCAAACCTCAACACATCCAACAATTCAGCAGATATTTCAGCGTATAATTCTAATACTCAGCTTGTGGATGGACAGGATTATTTAAGCCCAATGGGATTTACAAGTTACAATGCCCAATCTGATACAAATGTGTTTGGTGGGAGTTCTATTCCTGGTTCTTTTACAAATGAGCCTTTCTTGGATGACGTAGCCTTCTCCCAAGCGATTTTGGGTCCCCAATTGCACTTGCAGAATAGCAACACATCCCCACGTCCGCTTTCTCCTAATCAGTCAGGTCAACAATTTGTCAACCCAATATCCAATTCGGTTAATTTAGATGAACTCATATCACCACAAAATAACGATGAGTCCTCTTTTCTAAATCCACAGTTTTTTTCTCCGTCAACCAGAGGTGAACACCTAAGTGGATTGGGCTCTATCGCTGAGGATGACAAGAATAATTTAGCTTTCAGCCCAGATTTCTCTAAACGACAAAGCATTAGTGGTGCCTCCTTTTCAAATAATAACAACACGGTATCAGATCTTCCCGCATTATCGTATTTATCTCCACAACTCAATCCCACGTTTGCGTCTCCTGGGGTTGATACCATCCCCTACTTGAATTCTCCACCTCAATATCCACCAATCAAAACCGAGAATTGGAATGCTTTAAGCCCACCGCCTCATTCTTCGGTGTTGAGCTCATCGGTACCAATATCTTCCGGAAATGGAATAAATCGTGATGTCCCTACTAAGCAATTGAGTAAAGAAGAGAAAATGAAACGAAGACGTGAATTCCACAACGCCGTGGAAAGAAGAAGACGTGATCTTATCAAGGAAAGAATAAAAGAATTGGGAGTTATAGTGCCTCCTTCTTTGTTAAACCCAACGTTGAGTGCAGTCCAGAACTTCCAAAGAAAGGGTTCTATTGAATCTGGTGAATTGAGTGAATTGATTGGTTCAGTCAAAGTGAAAGAGACTAAACCCAATAAATCTACTATATTGAATAGGTCGGTTGATTACATTAACCATTTAAATTATGTTTTAAAACAACAAGAAATTGCAAGAGTAAATTTATTGGCACAGATTGAAGTTTTGGAAAATTCCGATGGATCCAATACCTCGAGCCTGTCACAACCACAATCCCAAACTTCTTCGCAACAATCACAATTTCAATCAGAAGATGCTTATTATTTGGATCAAAATACAAGTTCCACCACTACTAACAGAGAAATTGCCAACTACAATCCAGAAGATTTTTTTGCAGATATAGGTACTAGTACTGAGAATATCTGATTACGATTTTAATTTCTGGAGGTAGTAGTATAAGTATTATTATTATGACGTTTACTTTTTTTTTTGTATTAGGGTTGTTAATAGACACTTTTTTTTCCATTTTTCTTCATCTTGATATGGCCCAGTAATTGATAATACGTCAGAGTTGGATTGCAAACGTATTCATATCTATCATAAATGGATTTGCATGTATGGGTCTTTATAGTATGAGATCAATATTACAGTTTTCCTTGCGATGGACATTTGTATGATTTAACTATATGAGACTATTTTCTACATAATCTTTAAATGAATCAACAGCACCATTCAGAGTATTGGAATCCAAAAAAGTTTTTAAAGACAGGGTCACATTCTCTCTGTATTTTTTCTCCCGTTTCTTTTTCACATCCAACATATCTAACGTTAAAGAATTAGTAATATCGTCTGTCTGTATATTCTTGTCAACCCCGGTTCCGTGAATCCTTTGTTTTTTCTTCTCTTTGCCTCGTAATTTTTGATAAAATGTTTTCTTATTCAAAGAACTTGAAGATGTCTTTTTGAATAATTTTTTGGAAAATTCTTGTAATTTATCTTGTTTAGATACTTTTGATGATTGAGAACTGCTAGTATTTTCTTCGGTGTCCTCCAGAGCCGAACCAATTTTAGGGGGTGGAGGCGGTCTTGACGGGATAAAATCGTGACTGCTTGTGTAACTAGTATTGACAGTTTGTGGTTTTCCAATTGTTTCGATCATGGTATCAGTCGAAGTACTGGTCTTGTTGGAGCTTGATGATGATTTTCTTGATACCATTCTATTCAAAAAAATAAAATAAAATAAAATAAAAAGAATGGAATTTGGAACCTGATTGCCGTCTGTATTTCTATTATTGTTTTGGGTTATTTAGAGTTAGCAACAAAACACCAGCGATGATCTCGGTATTGAAACTCTTTCGTTTAACTTCTGTTTAGCAATTGTTTCAACTAATGGCTCAATAACTCTATCCTGTTTATTCGAGTATTGTATATATATATATGCTTAGTGAGAACCTTGCGATTTGATAGAAGTCAAAGTATGTATTTTGGATTTGTTTCTGAAGCTAATCAAGTACCAGAGTTAATATAGTTTGAAAGTTTTAATTCTGATAAATATTCTTTCCAACACCCTTTTTCTTGTTCTGTTACGTAAATTGAAGAGTATTTATTATACGGAATATACATAAAAACAGGGGTTGGGGGGATGATAAATTTTTAACACAATTTTTCAAGTTTTAATGTATTTTTGATCGTCTAACGTGTCTTTAATATTTGTTATGCCTTACAAGTCAAAGACAATCCTATTGTTCGTGCCATGAAAAACTTTATTTTTGCAACAATGGTGACGACTTTTATCCAGGGACGAGTGGTTTTTCATGCGACATCAATTAATTCTTACACACCTGGTAATTGGTGTGTGTGTGTGTGTGTGATAATTCGTCATTACCACCACCAGTATTTGTTAACACGTTTCAAAAGGCTTACAATTCATTAATTTATTAAATGATTTTTTGTGTTTTGCTCTTTGATTTAACATGGGTTTACTTGGAACAGGTTGTCCCAATGCCGCCGCATTTGACTTACTATACAATTGTTAAAAGATCTGTGTTATTCTTGTTTGTCAACCACCACAGGCGTCTTCAAGAGGCTCATGTTATTTTTCTTACGAAATTGTAATAGTATCAAAAACGTTTATGGTTGGTATCAAAGAAAGTGGTAGAGATGTTACATATTAATGGTAGTTACAACACATTCTCTTTTTACCTACAAAGTGGTTTCATGGTAGTTTTAAAATTCTTGGATTTTGTGAATACCTTACTGTAAAATGAAATGATTGTATTGCAACAATAAATTGTCAGTGGCTATTTTTTTTTTGTTTGATTGATAAATAGAACCCCTCTATCAAAACCAGCCACTTAAGCTTTCCGTGTGGCTGAAGTGTTAAAGGAGCCTCTCCTCTTTGATAAGAATTGGATTGTTCTAGCCCCATACACAAACAGCGTTTAATAATACTCCTTATCTTGGAATAAAACACATTACAATGTGTAGCTTTACGTTTTCTGTTTATTTTTTTTATCATTTTTTAAGTCGAAACTGATATTCCTTTGTCTTTAAAATAAATTTGAAAAAGATACCTTCATTGAAGTTGAAGAGGGAAAATATTATAAAAAAATACATGTACTTTCAAATAAGCTTGTTATATAATTGATACTATATTCTTACAAACTGTTAAAAGGAATATTTTAAAAAGAAAAGCAATAAGAACACTGTTATGTGAAACTGGTTTGCATCAATGTGGAAACATACAGCAATTTCTGTGTCCATTTGTTCCCCCTTTATCTGCAATAAATCCTAGCCTCGAAAACTTAAAATTACTTGCTTTTGTTTCTTTTTTTGATCTTTTCTGCAAGTGAGTGAACATTATCATTAGATTCTAATTCCGATCTACTACGTTTTGAATTCTTGGTGGCATTTTTACTACTATTCTTCTTGTTTTTCTTATCCTTATTTCTGGCAGAACGTTCCTTCAAAATCTTCTTCATTGTTTCGGTTTTTTTGAACTCACTGTTGGTAGGGTCAATAGCATAATCATGGCTTTCAAAAACTTCCTTGAAACGAGGATCATCAAGGTTCGCCACAAACCCATCCTGTACCATTTCTTGATCAATCTTTTTACCTTTTTTGTTCTTTTTATTTTTCTTGTCCTTTTCTGACTTGATGACTTCTTTCATGCTGAAATGTTCATTGTTGTTTCCCTCTTGGTTGTCCATCAAAATCAACTCTAATTCAGCCTTGGATTTTTCGTCCATATCTGGCATAGATTTACCTTTCTTGGAATTCTTTCTGTTTTTAGAACTCTTATCAGCTGAGCCTTCTTGTGAATTTGCAACTTCTTCAGTTTGTTTAGACTCCTTAAATTTGGCTAATCTCTTTTGACGACGCTCTTTTTCCTTTCTTCGGTATGCTTCAATTGTTGTCTCCTCCTTATCTTCTTCTTCGGCATTATTGCCCAGTTTGTCATTCAAACCGGGATCAAAAGTAATTTCCATATCCACATCATCATCATTTTCTTCTTTGCCAAATTTAGTGAGGGTATTTCCTAATAAACTTTGGTATTTATCTTTTATTGAACTATCCTTTTCCACTTCGCTTTCGTCACTATCACTAGCCAAATATGCCTTGAAATCATTCTCCTCTATTTCTTTCTGTGACAATGGTCTAGAAGACAAAGTGAGTCTTTCTTTAGGTGTTTCATCCCAAGTCAATTTAACTTTTGAATGCTGCAATGCATCAGTTACAAACGTTGAGTCTGGTCTGTATGAAGAGGGAATCTTGGAGCAGGTATCCTTAGCTTCGTCATCATCAAACTCCATATCATCTGGAACATATCTCAAATCAAAAATATTTGCTGTTGACTCGTATTCAGTACCATCACAATTTTGATAAATCAGTCTAGCAGTTTCAACCGAGTCACACTTAACCACTGCATAATAATATCTCAACCTTTGCAATTGATAACGACGCAATGCCTTGCTATCGTAATCTTCTTTCCCGTCATCTTCTTCGTATAACTTCCGAGTAATTTTTGCCAAATTGTCAATATCATTCACATCAACGTCTGAATCTATGTCTTCAGAATCAGAGTCCACTTCCCTTTTTTTCTTACTTTTGAATAATTCCCTTGGTGGACCTTCGATCTCTTCCTTCTGCATTCGCTCTTTACCAAATTCGGAAGGATATATTGTGACTGATTTTATAGCACCACCTTTCGGAACAAATGACACAAAAGTGGCCATTAAATCAACAGCTCTGATGTTGTCCCAGTCCATATTTACAACGGCAAAGGCACATGTTGGCTCTGTGTCTTCAGGTTTGGTTTCCTCAATCTCAATATCTGATTCTTCTTCATCTTCGACTACTCCTTCATTCTCCTCATCAGAGTCAGAATCTGATGATGATAAAGAGGATTCTTCATCTTCAGAAGAGCTCACTAACCCTTCTCCTCTTGCTCTGTCTAAAAACTGTTCCTCTTGTTGCAACTTTTCTGTGAGTGCTTGTAAATCATTATCTGATTCTTCACCTTCACTGGAGTCATCACTCGATTGTTCTTCTTTACTATCTTCTTCATGTTCGTAAAATTTACTCAAGTCATCGGATTCTTTCTTGATCTTTCTACCATATCTGTCAATTTTAACTTTCTTCCCTAATGCACCAGCATTCAATTTTTTCAACTCATCTTTACTGAATCTATCGTCAACTTTAACTCTCAAGTTCTTTAACTTGGGCATTTTGAATCTGGGATCATTATGAACCGACTTGAAACGTTCATCCTGCGTAATTGGTTTTCGTGGATTACTACTATCCTTATTATTGTTATTATTCTTAGCCATTATTTTGGAATTATAGATGACTTGTTATTGAATTATTTTTGGATAAAACCGAAAAAGGTGAATCAATTTTTTTTTTCAAAGATGCTCATCGGTGGATTTTCAGTTTCAATTTTTTTGGGTGCGGATTGCATAACGCGAATATCATGAGTTACTACAACAGTTCTAGTTATTGATTTTACAAGATTGGAGCTAGGTATCACTTGCATATTCTAGTTTACAATGATTGTATACTGTGAGAAACTCATGAGATATACATTTTTTGTCTAAATTATATATTCAAATAGCTACTGGTATACAAAACTGGTTCAAATAGTGATCTCAGGCTGTAATTTACATCAGTTCGCCAGTCTATAATGTGGTTAGTGCTTAGGTAATACACATACGGCACCAGTTAAATACAGACCTTTCCGATATACCAGGAGGGTAATTGCCAACACACACCAACTAATTAAATAAATCATCCAAATACTCTTTTGATCTTACTTCCAAATCAAATATAGCTTTTCTGAATTCTCCAAAGTATCCAGTAGCATTAGCAACTTCGTCTTCTTCCTCTTGTTCTAAACTCCTGCTAGATGTTCCGTTTTGGACGTCATTATATCTAGCTTCCATTCTGTTTTGTTTTAACAACGCCTTGGCAAATGATAATATCACCAAGGTGAAATACAAGCGTATGAAAGTGACACTTATGGTAGTTCCAAGTGTAATGAATAACTCTCTTGCAGCAGACGCTGATTGAGACGACAAAGTACTACTGCTCAGATCAGCTCCTGTTGATTTAACACTTCCTTCTTCCAGACTAAACCAAAAATATATAAAGTACAAAGTGTAAAGACTGCCAATGAAGGTATCTAAAACATAAACAATTGTTGCCAATGAAATCTTACGTAAATTTCTTGGTTTTGTCTTCAAGTTAATCAATGCCGATACATACACTGGAAGTGTAATGATAGCCAACAGATTATATAGCCATTGCCAGAAGTTAATTGGATGTCCAGTGAATAAAGACAAGATACCGTATACTCCGCTGGCCTTATTTAATATAGTTATGCCGAGTATTACCTCAACACCAATAAACAATGGAATCACTCCTAAGAATTTCTTAACGAATCAACATTGTGTTAGTGATGCTTGACAAGGTATGGATACAAACAAATGAAGTAATACATACAAGTGGCAACAAATGGTTGACATAAGTTGGAAGTGTCATCTAAGTTGGTTTGAAGGGTGGTTGTTTATGGATTGAAGGGTGATTTTTTGACTGGCTTTTTTCAAATGTTCGATCTAAACAAACGAAAAGAGATACAGCCAAAAGAGTGTAACGAGAAAAAAAAATTTCTTAGGCTTAAAAAAAAAATTTTGGCAACCTCATCAGGAATCTAACGGACAGAATATCAATAATGTCTTCAGAAGAAATTTTGCAAGGAGTAGAAGATATACATCTCAATACTTCTTCTGACTCAGATAGTGAATATGAACTTGAAGAAGAAACCACGACGAAAAGTTTGCCACTGAGCTCTCGTACTATTACCGAAAAGGAGGATATAGTCACAAAATATGCAGACAAAATTAAAACAGATCCAATCAAAAAGGGGCCAAAAATTACCAAGGATAGAGCTAACAGGGCTACAGTTGAACAAGTTTTGGATCCACGTACTCTTCGATTCTTAGCAAAAATTATAAATAAAGGTATCATTTCAAGAATTAATGGATGCATAAGTACTGGTAAAGAAGCTAATGTGTATCATGGGACTAGTGATGACCCAGATAACGATAGAGAATACGCTGTCAAAATTTACAAGACATCTATTTTGGTGTTCAAGGACCGTGAGAGATATGTGGATGGTGAGTTCCGATTCAGAAATACAAAAAATCAAAGTAATCCGAGGAAAATGGTTAAAGTGTGGGCTGAGAAAGAGTTTAGGAATTTGAAAAGAATTTATCAGAATGGAATACCGTGTCCTGAACCAATTGAATTAAAGTCTCATGTTTTGGTTATGGAATATTTGACAAAGGGTGATGGACAACCATCACCTAAATTGAAGGATTATCTGTTCAAAGATGTACAAGACATTGTCAACTATTATCACAAGATGTTGTTCTATATGAGAAGATTATACCAGGAATGCCGATTAGTGCATGCAGATCTAAGTGAGTACAACTCGATTGTGCACAAGGACAATTTATATATTATTGATGTTTCGCAATCAGTGGAGCCAGAACATCCAATGGCACTTGATTTTTTGAGAATGGATATCAAAAATGTTAATGATTTTTTCAGCAGAAGCAAAATAAATGTGTACCCTGAGCGTTTGATATTCCGATTTATTACATCAGAGGGGCATCTTTTGGGAATTGCCGATAATAGCGACCAAGAATTGGAAAAATATCTTGAGACATTGCCGTTAAAGACAGAAGATGATCAGGAAGTGGAGGATGAAATTTTTAGATCATTACATTTAGTTAGATCTTTGAATAATTTAGATGAGAGGGACTTTCAGAAATTCTCTGAAGGGAAGGTTGATACAATGAAAGATCTTGTTGCCATGAAAGAAGGCGAGGTTGCATCTCCTGGTTTGCAAACTGCTAATGGCAACGAGGTAGATAGTTCTGAAGATGAAGATAATGAAGGCGTATCCGAGGAAGAGGAAGAATCCTCATCTGAAGATGATGATGATGAAGAAGAAGAAGTGGATGGTATATCCGAAAAGGAATGGGTTGAACGTGAACAAAATGCTCCAAGGGGTAAGAAATACGAAGATAAAGACGAGAAAAAGGCTAGAAAAGAGGCAGCAAAGTTGGCCAAGCAAGAGAAGAGGAAAACAAAAATGAAGAAACATATTAAGAAGAAGATCATAAATAAACGTAAAACAGGTAAATAGAGGTGTATTAATAATGTACTGGTAGTTATCATTGAAGAAAGCAATTGTAGTGTGTACTGTGCACAAAATTTACTTCTGGTTGATTCGTTCCATTTTACGCGTTGTTTGAAATTACGTGGAAGATCGAAAATTTTCAACAACAACCATTTTTTAATTTTCTATTTTATATTTTTTTTACCGAACGTTATTATTCGTCTTCTACAGACTTTCACAACAACAACAACAACAATACTATATCATGCTTAGTTTGTCTAGTAGTAAATGCGTTGCCGTATTGGTTATGCTTTTGCAATTATCCAATGCATTACATTTCTACGTTAAGACCGGGGAAACCAAGTGTTTCTACGAAGAATTGCCTGAGAATACTTTGGTTGTGGGCAAAATCGATGCTTACGAAAAACAAGATCATAGTAACGAATATTTTAAGAATCCAAATTTAAAGGTTCAAATTATAGTTGAAGTATGTACATAAGCTTACTATTCATTATTTTGGAGGATATTAATACTAACTATTCACAATAGGAAACATTCGACAATAACCATAAAGTTGCCAATCAAAAGTCTGCTCCAGACGGTGATTTTGCATTTACATCATTGGACTCTGGGGAACATAGATTTTGTTTGACACCAGTCTACAGCGATAACACTAATAATAAGGTCCATCGTATCTTTTTCGATGTTGCCCAAGGCTCTGCCAACGAATATGTCGACTCTAAATCAACTAGAATGGTGGATGATTTGACTGGTAAAGTGAATCAATTATATGATAAATTGGATAAAATACACTGGGAACAAGAACATATGAGAGAAAGAGAAGCTACCTTTAGAGACCAATCCGAATCTACTAATTCAAGAGTAGTTAAGTGGTCAATTGTGCAATTAATTGTTTTAGTGGGTACTTGTGTCTATCAATTACGCCATTTGAAATCGTTCTTTGTCAAACAAAAGATTGTTTAAGCGTATTGCTAGTGTTTGATTTATATTGATTACTTTTAATGTCGTATAGTTTCTCGACCAATTCAATGTGTAATTAAATAGTGAAAGTAAAACAAAATGTGCAGAGTATGAGTTTATATATACATGTCTGCCATGGCTTCGCTTACCAGTTTCTGATTTGTGTGATGTAGTGGGAATTATTGTCATCGATGTAATGACATCTGCAGATTCCCTCGCGAAACGAAAAATATGTATATATAAAGATGAGGAAAGAAAAATATAAACGTATCTCATTCAGTCTTCTTTTTTGATTGCAAATCATCTTTATAGACATGTCCGAACCTTCAAAGGAAGAGCTCCTTGCCAGAATAGCGCAGTTGGAACTTGAAAATGAGCAACTTAAACAGCAAAATGGCAAGAAATCCCAGCATGAACAGTTTAATAAAATCGATGATAATTTCAGTCTCGATGAGTATAAACGATATGGTAGACAGATGATTGTACCTCAATTTGGTTCCTTAGAATCCCAGATCAAATTGAAAAACTCTAAGGTGTTAGTTGTTGGTGCTGGAGGGTTAGGCTCTCCTGCCTTGCTATACTTATCTTCTGCTGGGATAGGAAAGATTGGAATTATTGATCCCGATACTGTTGACACCAGTAATTTGCACAGACAGGTGATACATAACACGGAAATGGTGGGCGAATTCAAATGTATATCTGCACAGAATTATATCAACAAGCTTAACCCTCACGTTGTTGTTGAAGTCTATCCTACAGCATTGAACAATGATAATGCGTTTGGCATTGTTCTGCAATATGATTTGGTATTAGATTGTACAGATCATCCTGCCGTGAGGTACCTTATAAATGATGTGTGTGTTTTATTAGGGAAAACCATTGTTAGTGGCTCTGGGTTGAAGTCTGATGGGCAATTAACAGTTTTGAATTTTGCAAATAGTGGTCCTTGCTATAGATGCTTCTACCCACAACCACCGTCACCGGATTCAGTTACATCGTGTTCTGATGGTGGTGTAATTGGCCCAGCAATAGGCTTAGTTGGTGTTGCAATGGCAGTAGAGACAATAAAGATTATAACAGGATACTACACCAAGGACAATTTTGTGCCCTTTCTCACATCGTATTCGGCTTATCCTCGGCAACAGTTACGTGTATTTAAAATGAGAAAGAGACAAAAAGATTGTGCTGTATGTGGAGAAAATCCCCAGATATCTCAACGTATGATTGAGGATGGCACTATAAATTATAAAACATTTTGTGGAAGAGCAACTTTTGACCCTATTGATGACAAGTTTAGAGTATCACCAAAAGACTATGATAGTGTGGTTCAAAATAAGAAGAAACACATATTAATTGATGTTAGACCACGCGAACAATTTCAAATTACGCATTTACCAAATGCAATTAACGTTCAATGGGACCCTACATTCAGAAAAGCTGATGCTATAGAACAGTATTTACCAGATGATTCCACCAAAGATGATGAGATTTATGTTGTTTGCAGGTTTGGAAATGATTCGCAATTGGCTGCTAAAAAGCTTATAGGCATGGGTTACCCGAACGTGAGAGATATAATTGGTGGTTTAGATAAATGGAGCGATGATGTGGATTCGAAAATTCCAAAATATTAATTTTATCTATCTTGATTTTTAATGACTAGTAATTATATCCGCAAATTTTTCTTTATTTTTTATTCTATAGATATTTTGGATCCAACCTTTCTAGTAGAAGAATTCCAAGAGCGGTACCAACAGCATATGTTGAACTCCCCACTCTATTTTCGTTCCAAGCAGCTGCAGTTATATTCAGCTCGGTTTTCATCGAAGTCGGTAAGACAACTGCATCCTGATCTTGTATTTGAACATCGGCCAACAATGTTATAGGTTCATCTGGTTCCGCCAAGACTTTCCATATCCTCAATGGTGTAACTTTACTTAAGCTTGAATTGATCCCCAAAAACTTTTTGAAATAGTTCATAATACATATGTCTCCATTGGTAGCACCAGTGATAAGAAATGGATGGCCGAGAATTTCAGACACTTTGCATATTGTGTAATAAGCATCTGAACGGGCTAAACTGATAAATGTACAATGGCTTGTCCTCGGGAACGCGATCTGAGACTGTTCTGCTTGGTTTGTGATTACAAAATTCTGCAATGGATAATTGAAACTAGGCTGAGTGTTGAGTTTCACCGTTGTTGGATACATGTCCTGTAATGGATTGTCATAGACAAATGTTATGCTTCGATGAGCGCCTGTGTGCGCAATACATAAATACTTGCCTGTGGGGTTCTGTATGCACATTAATGACAGGATTGCACTCCAGCATATTCCCATTTTGAAATTAGGTATATCTATATCATTGCCATTGTAGCGGAATGGAAGCATAAATTCGGCAATAGAACCATCGTTAGACCCAACAACCAATTTTTCGCTACCAATAAAATCAAATGATGTGATGTTGATTTTCGTAGAACCTTCGTGTAGTTTGTATACAAGAGATGGTTCAGTAATGATTGAATACGGCGGTAGTGACTCTTCAATTTTAAATAGGTAAACATTTCCATCGGTAAACAACCCTGTCAAAACGCCTAAAATAGTCCCGTTACTTTGTATTGGGGCCCATTTGAGATTTGAACAGGCGCCAAATTCACTTGTAATCAACATGTTCTGTAATTTCAATTCGTTTTTATCAAAGTCATACTTCCAAATTTGAATTGCGGATTTCATATCGCGAATTTTTGATTTATTGAAAATGCTGAAATTAGGGTCATTGGCTTTGATCCCATTGACACTATTAACTAATGATACCGCAAAATAACTGCTGGTACTATTTCCATTTTGTGGCAACCATTGTATGCAAGTGATCTGCCCACCAACTGCTATTGCAAAGGCATTTCGTTTAGTGTGTTCTTGCAAATGAACTGGGGTTTCCGGAACCAAATCCACTTTAGTCGTGGAACTATTAGATTTTAAAGCTATAGGATTTGTGTATTTAAAGTTTTCTCTGACATAATCTTCATCAGTACTATCATATTTGGTATCGTCTAGGTTTAGCTTGTTTAGGGGAATCGAATCAAATTTCCTTGACCTTGAAGAGTATTTCTCCACTAAACTCTCATTAACATATGCAACATAATCATTCCAATCTTCCTTGTAATCATTGAGAAAATTAAAATGGTCGACATTATAACCATACTGACTTGTATACTTCAGTCTAAAAGTTTTGTCTTTCTGTGGCTTCCACATAGTTGAATGTTGTGAGTTACAATGACTTTGCACTTATGATCTTTGTTTATATTTTTCCGCCGAGGTTTGTTTTGATGATGATGATGATACTCTCCAAAAAAAAAAGTAGAAAAAAACAATCAAAATACTTATTAAAACTTGGTTTTTGGCTAGTCATTTGCAAAACCAACCTTTGAAGATCTTGAAATATATATAGTTATATGGATTAGTTGTTGTCATTCAATGGATTCTAACTCATTTATAACTAAGGGTGAAGGAGATCAACCACTGCCGTATAATTCTACAGTTGATGAATCAATACTAAATGAAGTCTCCTCCGAGAATAATGAATTGACACCAAAATTATCTAGGGAGTTGAACGACAGCGATGATTCTCCAAAGAGAAAGAAGAAGAAAAGGTCACTTTTGGATGATGATTTCTTTTCATTAGCAGGATCATTTGAGAAGAGAAAGAAGAAACACAAGCACAAGCACAAACAAAAGGAAAAAGAAAAGGGAATCGATGTGCAAGATCAAGTGATTGAAAGTGATGGGTTGATAGAAGTTCTGATACCACAACTGACAAAAGTGTCTACTGATAAAGAGATTTCCAGTGAATTGGCTTCTTCTCAGTCAGATATACCGAGAAAGAATATAAATACAGTTCAACCAGAGATTTCTCTACTGCGATCAGTATCTATTACTCCACCGTTGGTCGATAGGAACAAAATAAGGAAGGAGGTAATGAGTAGACTAAATAAGGAACATATGCGTAGCAAAATTCCTGATATGGAAGACTCCGAGGAAGAAAGCGATCACGAATTAGAAGAGTTGTTGAAATTGAAATCACAAATGCCAAAGTCGCAAACTGAGTTATCACCAGAGACTTATACATTTGATGATGAAAGTGAAAAGAAAAGAAAATATATTGTAAGAGTAACGTCCAAGTTACCTGCGGTTCATAATCAAACTTTGGAAGTGGACTTTGGAACGAAAGGATTGAAAACATTTGAAAAGATACTAAAGGCTGCAGTTGATTATTTCAAATCAGCGTTGATGTCTGTATTGACGCCGCCTCAGCTATCGAGATATAGACCAGAAGCCGCCAGTTTGGTTTGGGTTGAAGGTAGGAAATTAGTCCATCCATTTTTCACGCCGAAAACTTTACGTGTACCACCACCAGCAGAGTTCAATCCACTTTTTGAAAAAATCGAAAACATGAAACCTACCATTATTAAATTTTTCTTGATCCCAAAAGAATACGATACTACCTTTATGCATATATACCCAGAGCTTCAAGCTAATCGACCTATTGAAGATGCAATTGAGCCAATCGAAATTTCTGAAAACGAGTTTAATAGCAATGAATCTGATGCCAATGAAGAGGAAGAGGAAGAGGAAGTTGTTGCTCAGGAGAAACAGCCTACATCAAAAGCACCTTCATCCGAGGAACCTGTTGGTCCTAACTTATTTGTTATCGGACTTAAAGGTAAAGATAACAAGCGTGTTGAGGTTAAAGTCTCTCCTGAAACACAATTAAGGAAGTTACTTTCATATTATTTGAGGCATAAAGGGTTGAGTGAAGACACTGTTGATTTGTCTAAAGCTAAGCTTATATTTGATGATGAAGAAATGGATTTGAATGATACGGTGGGTGACACAGAGTTGGAGGAAGATTACGAAATACAAGTTGTCATTTGAAATGTATAGTATATGTTAATAGTCTATTTGTAATAATACCATAATTAAATGTAAAAGTTGAATTATTTCTGAGAATACCTTTTTTTTGATTTGATTTTCGCAACAAATTCTAATCAAAATTAATTTCTACTGTCCTTGAATGACAGATTAGATTATAGAAGCAATCACACTAATAAATAACTTATTGACATGATTTAACTTACAATATTAATAAAATAACATACTTTTGTAAGCTGATCTATCGACCAGATCGTTGAATTGGTGTTAAACTAAAAAAAAAGAGAATCATACGACAACTCCACACGATCAATGTTTTTTTACAACACATTACAAAAGACAGTTTGCAATGAAGAAACTCGACAATAACTGAAGATTTATTTAACAAAATATAAGGCAATAAATATCTAAATGTTGTAATATAACTTAGCTATATATATTTGAAACAAAACAGCCATTTGCCTTTAATTAATTTACAAGCTATGTGATTTGACTTAATGAACTAGAATCACTTTTTCTTTCGCAAAGCTCCAGTGGCGCAGAGGTTAGCGCTTCGTGCTTATAGAATTATTCACTATGCCAAACGCACAGTCGTTGAGACGCGACGGTCGTGGGTTCAAACCCCTCCTGGAGCATTTTGCATTTCCTTATTTTTTTGCATGTTTAATGCAATTTCAGTTTTTTTGTTACACTACAAATCATCATCTTTCGATTGTAGGTGGTAGTGTATTAGAAAACTACTATATCATATTTATGTAACTTATGAAATTCATCAACTTTTTTGCAAATTACGTGTCGTGTTTGGTGGTATAAATCAAACCATAATTTAATGAAGGTGAGAAAACAACAAAAAGAAAACAAAAAAAAAATGACAACAGAGAAATGTAAAAAAAAAGACAACCAACCAATCTAGGAGAATACAAACAGTTTAGTTTCTTCTTTTTTTTGCATTGGTTGTTTCATTTTTACCGGTTTTCAAATAAGTTTCATTAATCATTCAATATGAAATTGTCAGCAGTAATATTTCTTGGATCGTTATCACTCACCCAAGCAACTGGTTGGTATCCTGTTAATTCGAAACAGGAGATTCCTAGTGAGATTGTTCCATACACAAAGGGCCAGGAAGTATCGTTTGGATGCATCCAAAGAAACATCGATAATGGTGAACACAAATTTGATGAAAAAGAAAATATCATATACGGACCATTCCCAACATGTAAAGAAACAGGGAAACCATTGGCATTCAAATATGGAATAAATGAAGATATAAATTGTACCATTCAATTTACGGACGAATTGTATCATTTATTTCAATTATATTTGCACGAAGATGCTCCGTTTAGTTGCAGACTACCATTATCATCTGATGTTTTACTGATCGAAAAAGGAGGTGCATCAATTCCATTGACTTTCAACATTAGAGGAGCATTATCGGAGTCTCACATTGATATTGACCATTCGATGAATGTACTCATTACCAAACCAGCTAACAATGATCCAAATCAGTTTACATTTGTAAGTGCTATAGCATATGGTGCCGGAACAAATACTACAAGAGCAGTTATTGGAGACCAAGTGACAATGACTTTTGCTGTCAGATGGTTGGATCAATTATCGCCAGTGAATTCAAACGGAGGACAAAAATTACCATATCAAGATGGGTTTTACAGATTTCCAACATCATTTGTGCCAATTAGTTATTCATTATTCTATTTCTACTTATTATTAACAAGTTTTATATCAGGGATCGCAATGATAGCATTTTCTTATAAATGGATTAGTCTTAAAATCACAAAACACAAATACATGCCAGTGGATGACGAATCAAAACAAGATTAATTAACGGTACGGCATTTTTTGATAATTGCTTTGAGCAAAGCATCGATTTTTTGGGAGGGATGCTCTTTGTCGTTGAAGAATTGAGTATTTAATTGGTTAATAAACATATTAGTCAACATGTCCCTTTCTGCACCATCTTGTAACTTGCGTTTATAGGCAATAAATTTGTTCACAGCTAATTGCAATGCCTCCGCCAAGTTGTCACTGTTGACAGTGACAGCTCTGATTGGCAATGTTATATCAGTAAGTAGTGTTCTTAAATCATTGGCATATTCCCTTTGAATGTAGTTCAACACATGCAAATACAAGTAATCTCTATTCAAATCAGGGAATTTGTCAAACAATGCTAAGAATTTCTCAACAATTTCAAATACCTTGTCATCGGGCTTGATTGCTGTAGAATATTTTGGTATGGACTCAAGCAAAGCCGGGATACATAAATCAAATATAGTTAACACCACATCCCCTTTCAAAGCAGGGTTTGTTTCTGGATTCCCTAACATATTCATATCAGCTTCCGGTAACAGATTCAATTGATCCTTTATTTCCTCAGTGCTAGGTAATTCTATTTTATCACCAGCTAACTCGTCGCCATTATCATCTGATTTCTTGATTTCTTGTTCTAATTTTGCTTCTTCGGTTTCCATTGCTTCACGTTGTTGCTTTTCAGTGATCAATCCCAAAACTTTCCTTCTCGCTAATAACTTCGAGATATAAGTTAGTTCAAATTGGGCATAGTTTAACCATAACTCAAGTGATTCCGAATTCAATCTCAATCCTCTTTGGAATAAAACTCTGGCACCTTTAGCATTACCATTGGTCTCAAACTCATATTTGGCAGCTGATAACCACGCATTAATGTTTCTTGGTTGTAATTGTAATAATCGAGAATATACTTTATATATCACTTTGATGGCACCATTTGATTTTGCAAATTTCAAGTATTGGGACCATAACTCAGTTTCTCCAGGATATCTTCTCGTTGCTCGATCGAAAATAAACATAATACGACGAGTTCCTGCCCAATCACTTATACTGGGTTTAGTTTCAATCATTCCCACTTTGCTTAATCTATTATATCTCTTTTTACGCAATTTTTCAAGGTTTGTTTCAAATTCAGTGTATCTCAAAAAATCTTTTGGTTTACAACCACGTCCAGTGATTCTATGTTCGAAATCGGTACGTCTTCTCATAATCATGGTGATTTCATTTTTATCGAAAAGTCCTTTAATCTTGAGATCCTCTAATTCTGGAACTGATTGTTCCAAATAATATCTAATCTTTTCAGCCATGATGTAGTTTTGAGGCGGGAAGAAAGTTGTTGAAGATGTGTCAAGATAAGTTGTTGAAACAAGTTCAATTTTCACTCAAAAATTTTTTTTTTTCAAGACTGTGAGATGAGATATGCTAAGAAAATGCCACTATATTTTTCTGAGTCTAGTTACTTACTCTCATACGAATACATTACATATCCAAATAGTAGTTACCGGGGTACTTATTAGTTTAATCACATTGAGTTCAAGATCAAGATCAAGTACAACTTACAGTTGGTCTACGCTTTTTCATACATGTATATATGACATGAATTTTTTTGTATTATTTTTCTTTCTTTCTTCTTTCGTACTTAATACTATATAACATAATACCAACAGGAATAATAAAAGAAAAAGAAACAATTAAATAACTAGAATTACATTAAATTACCCCAGAAAGAATTTGATTTTTATGTATATGATCGTAATGAAAACTCAAACAATCCGATTTAGTTTCTTTTAGCAAATCTTCTTGGACCTCTTTGAGCAGAGATTGAAACAGTTTGAACTGGAATCTTGAAACCCAAAGATTTGACCAAATCAGCAGTATCAGCATCAATTTCTAATTGACCATTAGTGTGAGACAAGTCCAAAGCAGAAACTTCTGGAACGTATTGATCTTTTCTTTCTCTTTCTTCTTCTTGTAATTTGAAAGAAATACCTCTAACTGGACCTTTTTGAATTCTCTTCATCAAGTGGGTGGTGTAACCAGCAATCTTGTTTCTTAATCTTTTAGATTGAATGACAGCGATTTCAGAAGTCAATCTTTTGTTAGTTTCGAAATCCAAAGTCAATTTTGGGTAAAATCTTTCAATCAAAACCTTGGAGGCTCTCTTAACAGTCTTAGTTCTAACACGACCCTATAATAATTATTAATTTGTTAGTATTACAAAACGAATATCTAGATGATGTCTGATACTTTTCCCTTATTTCTAGTGCTTTTCTTAACGTCACAAGATTAATGTTAAAACGGACTTTCCTAGTAAAGTTGAAGTAAGAATCAAAACTGCAATAGTTCTGTACTACCAATGTAAACTAGTCTGTTGAAATAGTCATCTTTCAATTAAGTGAATACACTGAATTTTATTAAAATTTTTTCCATGTCAAAACTTCTTGGTGTACTTGTAGATACTCTTAGTCTGACAATCTTATTATCATGATCGACTTCTTGATTCTGGATTCAATAGTTCTTTAAGTCTTAGAATAGGGAAACGTATGCATTGGTGGTTTCAAACATACCATCTTTGTTGATTATTTGCTATATTATACTATTATTCAATATCAAACAGAAAGAATTTTCAAAATTTGATACTACTGATTTTTTCTGTGTATACTCAATCCAGGTGCGACAAAAGAGGGACGTGTACACTAGCACAAAAATACTTGATAGTGTGTGCGTCTAACAAAGCTGAAAAGTATGAGCTGGAAAAAAAAAAGGACACCAGACTGAGAAAAAAAAAACAAAAAACAAAACTGCATATAATTGAGTCAGGTGAAAAGCTTCAAATTTAGGGCTATAAACCTAGCAAACCCACTCACGTGATGTAAGTGCATTTTTTTTTCTTTCGTTTTTATCACAAGTTTTCTTTTACTCAGAAAAACACAACAGTGGGATCGAAAGCAGAAAAAAAAGCGATTGCTTGGGAGGGCAAACAAACCATTATTGGACAACATAATTATCAAAATATCATCACTTTTTGAACGATTTCCTAATATTTTATTACATATAATTCATATTTGGCTGTACATTATAGAGCATTTTCACTTCATTTTGATTGATTGATTACTAGATCTTGATTGATTCAAAATCCAAAATTGATAATCATTCCTTTCACCTACATTTTCTTAATTGCTGTATTATTTTTATTTGTTTTTCCCATTTTTTTTTTTTCGTTCCACACGCATAGAATCAACCATATCTTCCCCCATTCCTTCCCCCACAACAATTCTCCAATACTCCAAATAACTGCAAAAAAAAAAGATAAGATACACAAATAAGTAAACAAGTCTCTACTCCATACTAGGAAAAAAAATATTTGACAAAGACCATGGATTCAAGAACAAAATTATTCCATTGTGATGTTTGCAGTTCAGATTGTACTAATAGGATACGTATTCAATGTGCCATTTGTACAGACTATGATTTATGTGTGCCTTGTTTTGCTGCAGGATTGACTACTGGAGATCATAAACCATGGCATGATTATCAAATTATTGAACAAAACACATATCCAATATTTGATCGTGATTGGGGAGCAGATGAAGAATTATTATTAATTCAAGGATGTGAAACTTCTGGATTGGGTAATTGGGCTGATATTGCTGATCATATTGGTAATCGATCCAAAGAAGAAGTTGCTGAACATTATTTCAAAATATATTTAGAGAGTAAAGATTATCCATTACCGGAAATGAATAAAGATTTCACCGATGTGTCACCATTACAATTTCTTGAGGAAAGAAAAGAACGATTAGAAAAACGGAAAAATATACCATTACCACCACCTCGAGGGAAACCTGTTGCTTCAGTCCCATTGTGTCATGAAATTCAAGGTTATATGCCTGGTAGATTGGAGTTTGATCATGAAGCAGAAAATGAGGCAGAAATTCCTATCAAAGATATGGTTTTCGACCCTGAAGATCTGGCTAATGATATAGATTTGAAATTAACGATATTGGATATTTATAATTCTCGATTAACAACTAGAGCTGAACGTAAACGAGTAATGATTTTGAATCATTTATTGGATTATAGGAAAAATATAGGTTCCGATAAAAGAAAATCTAAGGAAGAAAAAGATTTATTGAAAAAAATAAATGCATTTATTAGAATACTAACACCAGAAGACTTTGAAAGTTTTTCACGTGATTTATTGACAGAATTGAAATGTCGTATGAAAATTCAACAATTACAAACATGGAGACGTAATGGAATTACTACTTTAGAGGATGGAGCAAAATTTGAAAAGGATAAAGTCATCAGAGCTGCCCATTATCAAAGAATGGGCAATGGTACAGGCTCTGGAAGACATTCCCAAACACCAGGATTAACGAGTGGTAATTCTTTCAATGGTAATGGCCATCGCAATAAATTTTCACCACAACCTGAATTCAGATCGAAATCAACTACTGCTAGAGCTCCATTGGATATTAGTCATGCAGCTGATTTTGAGTTATTATCAGCTGAGGAAAAACAATTATGTGCTACATTAAGAATATTACCCAAACCTTATTTGGCTATTAAGAACCAATTGATGAGAGAAGCAGTTAAAAATAACGGTGTATTGAAAAAGAAAGACGCTAGACAAGCATTGAAAATTGATGTCAATAAAGCTTCTAAAATCTATGAATTCTTTGTGCATATGGGATGGTGTTCTCAGGGGTAAATGTAGTATATTCTTTTCATTTTTTTTTGTTTTGCATAGATTTATATAATTGGATTTAAATACCACGTTCAATTATTTCTGCCAATTTGACTTTAATAAGATTTATTTTCTCTATCAATTGGTTCTCTTGTTGTATCAAATCATCAGCATAATTATTAACTATGGTGTTTAAGAATTCAAATTGTTGGAATAATTTATATCGCTTGACAATTAATGATTGATATAATATCATTTCCCGTTGAATAGATTCAAGTAATGCATTACTCCAAACTGAAAATGATAATTCCGTTGGGATTTCCATAGTGTTTTGTGAATTTATATTAATAGGGTTCGTACCAATTGAACACGATAATGGATCAACATTGAACTCAAACACTTGTTTGCTCCAGTATGACCGATCAAGTAGCAGTTGATCTTCAAGAACACTACTTTCATTGGTTGCATGAGAAGATTGGATTGGAATAACATCTATTGGAAATTTTGTACTTTGAGATTGTTCAAATGAGGCAGGTTGATTTTCATCAGATTCAGTAGGCAATACTTCTGGTAGAGGTTGAGATGGAGATAATTGTTTTAAAGGTGATGAGTTGAGTATGGAAATTTCGTTTGTATTGCCATTATTATTATCGTTATTGCTGTTAGTAGTAGTTGTAGTAAGGGTAGACGTTTTTAAATTTTGAGAGATCTCTGAATTGGTTTGAACTGGCACGGGGGTTTCTTGAACCATGTAGCGTGAAGAATTGGTACTTTTCAACCTTTTGTTTCTGTGCCCATGCTTGGTAGATGACTTCCCAGAGCTATAAGCAGAAGAGTCTGTTGCTGTTGATATAGAGTGTGCATTTTCAGCCATGTTTGATTGGTAATTGAAAAGTAGAGACTTGTTTATTAGCTATTTGGTTGCAAAACCATTTTTTTTTTCTCTCTTCCAAGTTACAGCACCACCACTAAAAACATCAAAATGAGAGGCAATAATAGACATTACAAGTTTATCAACGTCTTAATTCAAGAGCACGATTATTGTCATTTAGTCATATTGGATGACAACAGCATGATTTTAGAAGATAATCACCAACTACATTTTATTTGATACACTGGGATGAATAAGACTATTTACAATTAACAGATTCGACAGACAACACTCAATCTACAAGCTTACTAAGTGAAGTTTTAGTATATTGACATTATTTATTAATTGTAAGGTAGACCACTTTTTTTCAAAATCAAAGAAAAGATCTTTATTATTGACGCTGCAAGCTTTCCAATTGATTTATCAATTGTAGCAGCCACAACACAACAAGTAGTTGTAATGATGCCAACCCAATAACACAAATTATCCCATTAGGTATCAGATTGAATTTAGTTATCAACTTCTATTAACAACCAAAATAGAGAAACGGCTCTAGAACTTGAGTTTTGATATATGGTATTGTAATGGTGATGGTTGCTGTTACAATAGAATTAGAATACCCTTTTTGTGTCATTTTAAATATAAATTAAGAATCTTGCTTGCTGTACCTTGTGTCGATATTTAGTAACACAAAAACAACAAAGCTGCAACATTCAATATCTAACGGTCAAGTCGGTCACCTTAGGAATTTGGATCTATTGTTCGTTGGATACTTACATTCTATCGAAGGAAAAAAAAAAAAACTGGCATGATATTTTATTTCTTTTTGAAAAAAGGATAGCAATATATTACATTCTGGCAAATTAATTATTTTGATTATACATCACACATTGGCTGGCGATTTTTTGTTGCGGTGATGATGCATGTTATTATTATAGACAAAGGTTGATTGGTTAATTAGTTGGTTAGTTATTTGGTGATAGTGAAAAAAAAAAACCTTACAAATATAATTTTCGCAGTTTAAGTCATCATGCATACATAATTAGAGAAAAAAACAGGTGATTTTTTTTGATATTGTGTAATTTCATAAAATTGAGGTAACAACAAATAACAACTATAAACGAGAATAAATCAGAAAATTGGTAGTTGAAGGCAAACCTTGATCTTGCTAATGGTTAGTTTTAGTTTGGTTAGTCAGATGTAATGACTTTGTAGATTAAAAGTCTTAAAACGTAAAGTAATATAACCCTATTAGATTAGAATTGTTTAAATTCTTGATAATCTTTACAATAGACAGATACTTAATTAGACTGAAATTGGAAACTTAGTGGTGGGTGGAGAAATAAAGGATTTGCACAAAGCACTTGCATCTGATATTAACAATGTTTTGACTACACAAGAGATATATCATACGTTGGTTTAATTTTTAGATTCACCGCTAGCATCTTTATCAAAAATGGGATGAACTTCTTCTCGCCCCCCTTCCAACAGATGAAAATACTTCAAAAAGTAAGTTAAATCATTGATCCCAAATCCAACCCGTAAATATTATATGTAGAAGTAATGGAGGATTGTTAGTTCACGAGAACCCCCGACTAGGCAAATGAATGCAGTTCTTTAATTGGACAACTCAGTAAAAGGGGGCCATCTGGTACACATATTTATCTTTCCTTTCCAATTGAACTTTCAAAGAAAAAGAGTTTTCAAAGTATCTTGAAATATTTACAGTGTGCTCCATCAGTAATCATTACACTTTATTTGAGCTAAAAACCATTTGACAGTTTAATGTAGGTTTCCTATTGTGTTATTATTCTCTAATTGTTGAAACCTGCTTTTACACAAAAAGCTCAACAAAACAATAATATTGAATGGTTAATTGTTAAACAAAATTATTATTTTCTTTCAGTGCGATTACTACTACTACAACTACAACAACAACACCACCTTCAAATGGTACAAGAAAAAAGTGAACTGATTTTTAATTGTTGTAGTTGTTGTCAATTTGTATAATACCATAAAAAAAAAACCCTCAGAAACTTATTATTTAATTGTTAGCTTATTAATATTCATATTAATATAAGTATAATAAGTAAGTGTGTTTCATTTTCTCACCCTCTCTTTGGCTGTTCTTTTTTTTCTCTCTGTGCCTAAATTAGTTACAGAATTCCACTCTCAAGTCTCACTTCTTCTTGGTGTATGAGCTAATATTAACTTTCAATTCAACCATTCACCCATTCAACCCAAAAAAAAAAAAAAATAAAAAAAGAAAAAAAAAAAGTGAAACATTAATTAATCCTTTTTTAATTCATCAGTTTTTGTTAATAAGATATACTTCCAGTTTATATCGGATAGAATCTTTTTTTAATACCCCTCTCTTATAAAATAATGCCAGAGTATTTGAAATTTCGTTCTAAACCATCAGGTAGACATGAAGGCAAACAACATATCATAATTGTTGGAGCCGGTATTGTTGGCGTATGCACAGCTTACTACATTGTGAAACATCCTAAATTTGATCCTGAGAAATTTCATATAACACTTATAGAAAGTAAAAGAGTTGCAGGAGGTGCAAGTGGTAAAGCAGGAGGATTACTAGCCTTATGGGCTTTCCCAGAACAAATTGTTTCCTTATCATTCAATCTACACCAACAATTATCAAATGAATACAATGGAGAAAAAGAATGGGGGTATAGACGATTGACCACTGTTTCATTGGAAGGAGATATATCACATTTAAGCAATAAAAAGCATAATGAACACGGTGACGATGAAGATGAGGACGAAGATGAAGACGAGGATGAAAACAGCGAGGGCCAATATGAGTTTGACGACATTAGTTTTAAACGGACAACTACTCATGATAGTGATTCTTCCTCCTCAATAACCGACAGACCACCTAAAAAGACTTCCAGAAATACAAGGTCATCTTCAACAGTTCAATTAGGATCATTGAAAAGCACTTTACCTCCAACGTTGAATTGGATCACTTCATCATTAATTGAAAGTTGTTCGAAATTGGGAGGTACCGATACAACTGCACAAGTTCATCCTTACAAATTTACCAATTTTATTTTGAAAAAAGCCGTTGAAGAATCAAAGGGAGCATTGGAAATGATTTTAGGTAAAGTGAACCAAATTACTTATTCTGAAGAATCTGGATCGGCAACCGGTGTAGAATATCAACCCACTTCTGTGAAAGAGGACAAGCATCAAGATGAAATAATTAATGTTGAGGCAGATCAAATTGTGTTGACAGTGGGACCTTGGACATCTAAAATCTTACCTGATTGTCCAATATCGGGGTTACGAGCACATTCAATCACCATTGCCCCATTTAAAGATCAACCTGTTAGTCCGTATGCCATCTTTACTGAATTTAAAACAGGTCCATATTCGTACATATCGCCAGAAATTTACGCCCGTCAGGACGAGGTGTATGTGTGTGGAGAAGGTGATTCAACAGTGGCTGTTCCAGAAACAACAGATGATGTTGAAGTGGTTAAATCCAAATGTGATGAATTGTTCCGACAAGTTGGTAAAGTTTCACCTAATTTAAGAAGAGGTCAAATTTTAAAACGTCAAGCCTGTTACTTGCCCGTGTTGGATGTCCCTTCTTCGAGTGGCCCATTAATTGGAGAGACAAACGTGAGTAATTTATATCTTGCATCAGGCCATTCTTGTTGGGGCATCAATAATGCACCAGGAACAGGTAAAATTATGAGTGAATTGTTGTTAGAGGGAGATGTGAAATGTGCTGATATCTCTAGTTTGGACCCATCACTATATTTTGACGCCAGTGTATTATTTGAAGATGAAGTGGAGGAATATGATTATGAAGATGAAGCTGCAGAGGAGGATGAAGAAGACGAATATTAAATGAAGAAATAGGAATTGGGCAAGAAATAATAATTAAGATATATATATAAATAAAAAAATAGCAAAAACTAGTTATAGAAAGTGTATATAAACATGAGTATGAATTTTTCTTAAAACATTCTAACAAAAAGCATTGCCAAACAACATTATCCTCTTTAATCTAATTTCTTATCGTCAGCAATAATACCTCGCTTCGATTTCTGTTGTTTCTTTTGTATTATTTTTTGTTTCAAGTAATTGAAGAAGGAAATGATCTTCATCATGAAAAGACTTAAAACCATCACAAATATCGTAGTGATTAATTTTTCATTCTTTTCCCATAATTCATAATCAAACAAATGAATTTCATCTTTCTTTTTATTTCTGTAGTATCTATCATTACTATCTCTTATTGGATTCCAATTTGGTTCTACTTTGTGAAATCGATCATTTTTTTCAATTTCTCGATTATGAAATGGATCATTAATAATATCATCGAAAATTTCAAACGAAGCTGGGGTTTCTTCCATTAAAAACCGTGGCACTGGATGAATAATCCCGGGTTCTAAACTAGTTAAAATAATTGTATAATGAGCAGATGGTAATTTCCTCAAAATTTTTCTAATCAATTGATCATGTTCAAATATTTCTTTGACTCGATCATCATGATTGCTAATTGATAATGGTGATAAATCAATTCGAATCACTCGTTTCCGAATATCATAATAATCAACTACTTCATCTTCACTATCATGCCAAACATTGATAGTCTCTGCATCACAATTACTGATAATGTATTGTTCAAGAAAATCTAAATCTATAGGGTTTTCCACTCTAGGCAATCCAACAATTGTTGATGACATATACAAGTAATTCCTTAAAAATGGCCAATTATCTTTCTTTTCCGTAGTCAAATCAGCATATGTTAACCCTGGTTGATTGATAAGTAAATATGCATCTGAAGAACATTCAGTTATTAGCTTCTTAAGCATATTTGTCACCGAAGTAACATTATGAGGCAGAGTGTTTGAAGGATTGATTTCTTCTTTCAAACCTCGAACTAACTTATGAGAAGCAACCAACACTGGAGTTAACTGACATAATATAAATGGAATAATATATACTAGTAGGACGAATAATCTCATTTTATCTCAAGAAACAAACTTTTGAGCTTTTAATCATATCGTGACGTATTACAATTTTTTTTTGGTTTGTCTAAATTTTTTGGGCCATTTTTTTTCAGCTGGTTCCAAAATATTCGTGCCGTTTCTTTCTATATGACACTATCCAAAGTTTTCTTTCCTGGCTTTTTTGGACAACAATTTCCTATACCATTTTATTGTTGTTATTGTTCCCTTACTATTAACCAAGATGGCTTCAGCATCAACTAGTAAAGAGTTGAAATATGCACAAGAGTTTGTTGACTTTGTCAATGCTTCTCCTACTCCATACCATGCTGTAAACTCAGTGAAATCATTATTATCTGAAGCGGGGTTTGAAGAAATTCACGAAAGAACCAATTGGTTTAAATCTCATACTTTACAAAAAGGTGGTAAATATTTTGTCACCAGAAACGGATCCTCAATAATTGCATTCACAATTGGTGAACAATTTAAAAATGGGAATGGGATTGCCATTGTTGGTGCTCATACTGATTCACCATGTCTTCGTATCAAACCAATTTCCAAGAAAACATCTGAAGGGTTCATTCAAATTGGAGTAGAACAATATGGTGGATTAATTGCTCATTCTTGGTTTGATCGTGATTTATCTATTGCGGGGAGAGTTTATGTCAATGAAAATGGACAATTTGTTCCCAAATTATTGAAAATCGATAAACCATTATTAAGAATTCCAACATTGGCAATTCATTTAGATCGTGAAGTCAACACTAAATTTGAATTCAATAAAGAAACTAAATTAGTTCCAATTGCTGGTCAAACATCAATAGATAAAAATGAAAAGGAAAGCTCAGCTTCAGCTTCCAAATCATGTGCTGATGATCCTAATTTACAATTAACCCCAGATCAATTTGAATCAGTTCAAAATGTTATTTCAAGACATAATAAATCTTTGGTGGAATTGATTGCAAAAGAGCTTAATGTTGAACCTACACAAATTGAAGATTTTGAATTGATTTTATTTGATCATCAAAAATCTACAATTGGTGGGTTAAACGATGAATTTATTTTCTCACCTAGATTAGATAATTTAACTTCATGTTTTACTGCTGCTAAAGGGTTAGTTGAATCAATTGAAAACTTACCAAAAGAGGAAGGGATTTCTTTGATTTCATTGTTTGATCACGAAGAAATTGGAAGTGTTTCAGCACAAGGTGCTGACTCCACCTTCTTACCTGATATAATTCAACGTTTAACAAAATTTGATTTCGATAACACCAACAGTTCAGATAATGTGGATTATTTCCATGAAACAATGTCGAAATCTTTCTTGTTATCTTCTGATATGGCGCATGGAGTTCATCCAAACTATGCTGATAAATATGAAGGACAAAATCGTCCACAATTGAATTTGGGTCCTGTGATTAAGATTAATGCTAATCAAAGATATGCTACAAATTCACCAGGTATTGTATTGTTGAAGAAAGTTGCAGATAAAGTTCAAGTTCCATTACAATTATTTGTTGTTAGAAATGATTCACCCTGTGGATCTACCATTGGACCCATCTTAGCTGCCAAATTGGGAATTAGAACATTAGATTTAGGAAATCCTCAATTATCAATGCATTCAATTAGAGAAACTGGTGGTACTTTTGATATTCTTAAATTAACAGACTTATTTAAATCATTTTTCGAAAACTACATAGACTTGGATAGAAAAATTTTAGTTGACCATCTTTGAATTTAATGGGAAAACATTTTGTGAGGAATACCCAATAACATTTCCTGGAGGGTAATATGAACATACAATATATAATGCATTTAAATTAGTAGTAGTATCACAAGATTTGTAAGCACAACCAAGAGAATTAGTGTTGTTCCACACAATTGCCGTGAAATGGTTATACACATTTTCTGAACCGTAAACATACATTTCCCCTTCATCATACCAAGCTTCTATAGCTCCTATGGGCAGATAACCAAAAGCTAAATTCTCTCCATATTTACCACCAGAATGTTGCAATATTCCTGAGCAAGAATATTCAGCTGCAAACTGAGATGCATAGTTGAAAAGTTCTGAAGACCATTTGAGGGGACAACTTTGATGGAGTTTCCTCTTGTTGTTGTGTTCTTTCAACATTAATTCAGCAAATGTCGTGTTCAAATAGAATGATCCCAGATATCCATCAATACCGTCTGATAAGCACAGTTCGGTTATTGTAGAGGGTTCCACTTCCACTACCAAATGTAAATACTCCACTTTAACAACTCTACCGATTATTATCAGTAGTAATAATAGTAGCTGAAGATAAATAAACAATAAGGTTTTCATACTCTTGCTTTGATTGTTAAGGATTCCCAAAAAGCAAGAATATTAACAACAAGAGCATGCCAGAATGGTATTAAATATCTTTATATTATTACTGCCAAAAAAAGGGTAAGAAATGTGCGAGGCTCCTCGTGCTTGGTTACGAGAAGAAAGTGAAACATTTTTAAAGCAACTTGAAAACAATCTTAAACAGATTTTAGATTAAACAAGTCTTGTCAGTTTGAAAGAAAGATAGGGAATTACTTCACCCGTTATTACCATAGAAGCATCTACAGAATAGTGATTTGTTCAGTATTTGATTGAAGAATACTCAAGACCAATAAACAGTGCTCGCTTAAAACTTCTACCCCACGTAATTAACATACAAGACTCTAGAAACAACAGAAGCTTAATATTTATACCAATAACTACATTAGTTAATATAATTCGACTACTAATAATACTACTACCATTACTGTTGCTCTAGTTGTTGCAAAGTCATTACAACGACGTATATCCGAAATTTAGGCTGATTCGGAACTTTGCTCTTGTTCCAGTCACGTGAAAGCACGATTTTTCTGTGGAATTGCAAAAAAAAAAGAAATTTCTTGACCACTGAAATATGTAAAACGCCGAACAACGATTACTAATGGAATACTTCCATTAAAGCTAATCCCAGTGTAAACAATTTACTATCTCTATTTAGTAATAACTAAGCGATGCTCATCACACGACACTGTTAATTGACATTTACCGGTTATTTTCCACCAAGGTTTTCTCCAAATTCGCCTCCGTTTAATGCAAAAGCCTTCCCTAGAAACTGTAAGCCGCAGGATGCGGAACAATTATTTTTTTGCTCTTCTATGCTATCATTATTGTGGCACTCACATTCTCACGGCAAATCCTAATCTCATTTCCAAATGTTTAAATGAAATTATCAGTTTGCCATTTCGGAGGGGGCAATTACTTTTCAGGGATTAGTTTATATATATATAAATATGATTATTTCTTGAAAAACACGTTGTTTTTGTTTTTATAATACTATCGAGTTTTTATTCATTTTTTTTCTTCAAATAATGTCCGTTGAATATCCTAATAGTGTAACGTCACTAGATAAAAAACCCCAAGTTGACTTGGAAAATGTGATTGAAGATGCATCAACATCATCAGAGCATAGAGTCGCACAAACAGAGAATCTTAATAGAAGTTTAGGTGCTCGTACCATCAATTTGATTTGTCTTGGTGGTGTCATTGGAACCGGGATTTTCTTAGGTATGGGGAAAATGTTACTGAATGCTGGACCATTAGGTTTATTATTGAATTATCTTATAATGGGTTCAATGATTTATTTCATGATGTTGAGTCTTGGAGAAATGTCTGTTCAGTATCCTATATCTGGGTCATTTGCCGTTTATACCAAGAGATTTGGTTCTGATTCTCTTGCCTTTGCAACTTTATTTAATTATTGGCTTAATGATTGTGTTAGTGTTGCCGCAGACTTGGTTGCCTTACAATTAGTGATGCAATATTGGACCAATTTCCATTGGTATGTGATATCTATTATATTTTGGGTATTTTTATTATTGTTAAACGTGTTACATGTGAGATTATACGCCGAAGCAGAATATTCACTTGCCTTGTTGAAAGTGGTGACAATTATTATATTTTTCATTGTTAGTATTATTTGTAACGCTGGGAAAAATCCACAACACGAATACATTGGGTTTAAATATTGGAGTTATGGCGATGCTCCATTTGTTGATGGAATCCGTGGATTCAGTAAAGTCTTTGCCTCAGCTGCTTATAGTTTTGGTGGATTGGAGTCAGTATCTCTTACTGCAGGTGAAACTAAAAATCCAACTAGAGTAATTCCCAAAACTGTTCAAATGACATTTTTCCGTGTTTTGATATTTTATATCTTAACTGCTTTTTTCATTGGTATGAACATTCCTTATGATTATCCAAATTTGTTGACTAAAAAAGTTGCCACTTCTCCATTTACCATTGTTTTCCAAATGGTAGGAGCTAAAGGTGCTGGAAGTTTTATGAATGCAGTTATTATGACTTCGATTGTTTCCGCCGGAAATCATGCCTTGTATGCTGGGTCGAGATTGGCCTATAATTTGAGTTTACATGGTTACATACCAAAAATATTCTTACCTATGAATCGTTTCAGAGTTCCATATGTGGCAGTAATTATAACTTGGTTGATTGGAGGCTTATGTTTTGCTTCAGCATTTGTGGGATCTGGTGAATTGTGGTCTTGGTTACAAGCAATTGTCGGGCTTTCCAATTTGATTTCTTGGTGGGTGATTGGTGTTGTTTCAATTCGTTTCAGACGAGGTTTGGAAAAACAAGGAAGAACCCATGAGTTGTTATTCAAAAATTGGTCTTATCCTTATGGTCCCTTATACGTTGTAATTTTAGGTGGATTCATCATTTTAGTTCAAGGATGGACCACATTTTCTCCATTTTCCGTGAATGATTTTTTCCAGTCCTATTTGGAATTGGGAGTTTTCCCATTGTGCTTTGTTTTTTGGTGGTTAGTGGTTCGTAAGGGGAAAGATAAATTTGTCAAGTTTGAAGACATGGATTTTGATACCGATAGGTATTATGAAACTCCTGAAGAAATAGAGAAAAATAGATACGCCAACTCATTGAAAGGATGGGCAAAGTTCAAGTACAATTTTGCAGATAACTTTTTGTAACGGGATTACGTACTTTTATCATAGAATAGAATAAGCAGTTATGCTTCAAAATATATAATGACTATCACGAATTTAGAAAAAAAGAAGCGTTTACATGAATGTAATGCGGTGGCAATACGTAATGACTAACAGCTCATCAACAAGCTGGCGAGTCTATAAGAAGAAACGACGGTGACATGTAATCAAAATTAAGATACACAGACACAAGTATACAAACCTTACATAATAACCAATAGTGAGAAAAACAAAACAAAAAGGAATTTTAAAATTGAAATTGAAACTATTGAAAATAAAAGAAATAACTCGTTACCTAGTCAGTCCTCTAGTAGCAAATCAAAGCTACGCCAACTCGCTAAATTTCTCAACTGTACAAATCGTCTTCCTCTTCAACGTTTCCGAAAGCTGCACCTGAGTTGGCACCTGCTGCTGAACCATTATCAGTGGCACCAGCATTTTCATTGAATCTAAAGCTAGAAAATTGACCTCTTGAGGCTTGCAATTGTTGAGCGTAAGACTCATAACGACGTAATTCAGCGTCTGAAACAGATCTTTTTGCGGTCTTCATAGCCTCTTCAAAGTGAGCTCTGGTAATGTAAGGCACAGGGTCTTCTTCTTCAACTTCATCTACCTTCATATCAACATCTTCAGTTTTCACCTTTTCTTTTTCTTCTTTAATCTTGTTAATCTTTACTTGGGCTTCAATAGAGTCTTTAATAGCAAATTTAGCAGATCTTTGAACAATATAAGACAAATCTGCACCCGAGAAACCGTGAGTGATCTTGGCAATTTCGTTCAAGTCCAAACCAGGTTCTAATGGAGTGTTTCTCAATTGAGCTTGTAAAATAGACAATCTAGCTGGCTCATCTGGCAATGGGACATAAATTAATTGATCCAATCTACCTGGTCTCAATAATGCAGGATCAATTTGATCTGGTCTGTTAGTGGCACCAATGACAAACACATTCTTCTTAGCATTCATACCGTCCATTTCAGTCAACAATTGATTGACCACTCTGTCGGAGGCACCACCAGCATCACCGTGAGAACCATCTCTAGCTTTGGCAATGGAGTCCAATTCATCCAAAAACACCACAGTAGGAGCAGCAGCTCTGGCCTTGTCAAATATATCACGGATATTAGACTCAGATTCACCATACCACATACTCAACAATTCTGGACCTTTGACAGAAATGAAATTAGCAGAAACTTCGGTAGCAACAGCCTTGGCCAAAAGTGTCTTACCAGTACCTGGTGGACCAAAGAACAAAACACCTTTTGTTGGTGCCAATCCGAATTTTTGGTATTGATCTGGATGTAAAACAGGATACTCCACGGTTTCTTTTAATTCATTCTTAATGTTGTCCAAACCACCAATATCATCCCAAGTGACATTAACATTTTCAACAACAGTTTCACGCAAGGCAGATGGGTTGGAGTTTCCGAGAGCAAATCTGAAGTTGTCTTGAGTGACACCCAAAGAGTTCAACACTTCAGTATCAATGGTTTCTTCTTCCAAGTCGATAAGATCCATCTTTTCACGGATTTGTTGCATAGCAGCTTCTGAACATAATGAAGCAATATCAGCACCAACGAAACCATGTGTTTCAGAAGCGATGGCTTCCAAGTCAACATCATCAGCCAATTTCATATTCTTTGTGTGGATTCTCAAAATCTCTAAACGTCCTTCAGCATCTGGAACACCAATGTCAACTTCTCTGTCGAATCTTCCAAATCTTCTCAAAGCAGGATCAATAGAATTTGGTCTGTTAGTAGCAGCAATAACAACTACATTAGATCTGGCCTTCATACCATCCATAAGGGTTAACAATTGAGAAACAACTCTTCTTTCTACTTCACCATTAGTTTTGTCTCTCTTTGGGGCAATAGAGTCAATCTCATCAATGAAAATAATGGAAGGAGAATTCTTTTCAGCCTCTTCAAAAGCTTTTCTTAAATTGGATTCAGACTCACCAGCCATTTTAGACATAATTTCTGGACCATTTATCAAGAAAAAGAAGGCACCTGTTTCATTGGCCACTGCTCTTGCCATAATGGTTTTACCGGTACCAGGTGGACCATACATCAAAATACCCTTTGGTGGCTTAATACCAATCGATTTGAATAATTGTGGATGTCTTAAAGGCAATTCAACCAATTCTCTAATTTGGGCCATTTGTTTCTTACAACCTCCAATATCGTCGTAACCCACTTCATTCAAGCTATTTTCTTCATCTTCACGATTAATAGGTTCTCCTTCACAATGAATAATGGTATCTTGAGCAACAATTGCAATTTCTTCAGGGTCAACTTCAACAACTTTGAATTCTACTTGTCTCATACCACCCCTCACAGTGAATAAATCACCTTTTCTCACTGGTCTATAGGCTTCAACAAAATATGGCTTCAAGTAAAGGTCGAATAAGGAACCATTAATACCTTCAACAGTATCAGCAATTGGCAATACTGAGATTCTGTTGGCATATTTAATATCAGGACATGGATGGACAGTAACGATATCTCCCAATCTGACACGCAAATTGTTACGAACACATCTGTTAACTCTAGCAACGCCATCAGGCATATCATCATCAGCTAAAACGATCAACACTGTGTCCTTTCTCTTCTTACCTTTCACCAAGACTGTATCACCACGGAATAATTGTAACAATTCCATTGTGTTTGACGACATGGTTATGACAGAATTGTCATCGTTGGTGGCGTCATCAACGACCAAGGCATTATCTTTCTTTTTTCTTCTTAAAATTGCAGTTGCTGTTTTATCATCTACAGCAGAAGCACCAGAAGCATCAAAATGTTGTTTTTTATCTTCTTCACCAGTCATAATTTGTGTTATTTGTAGAAATTTATGGTGTAGAAATAAAAATATAAACTAAATGTGGGATAAGAAAGAGAGTTTTGAAAGGAAAAATTAAAATTGGTGTGCTGGATTTTTTTTTCTATTCCTCTGTTGTTTGTTGTGGTGTTGATCGCCCTCAGAATTTCAACACTGATTCGAATTTAATTTGGTTGTCAAATATTTTTTTTTTTTGTAAAGACTAGAACCTTCTCAAAGCAGAAGATAAAGAAAAAAGTATGTCCAAATTGAGTATACGGTAAAAAAGAGAGACGTGTACTAAAGAATGACTAGAATGTCAACAGCTGTGTATATTCAATTGCTAGTAATAACTGGTATCAGTTGCTACAAATCTATCCATACATCCAGCTGTTCATTTTGCCACCGTCCAAGAATTAGTGCACATAAATTGATAGACTGCATATAAACATTACGGAAACAATACTAAAGATTCCTATAAAAAAAAGCACTTGCTTAGTTTGTAAGATAATGTTCAACAAGTGTTATTAGAAGTGGAAGTGTCTCTGTGGTAAGATATAGAAAGCTTACCACTTTGACAAGTTTGAAATAGGATGGGTGAAAATTTGGACATCTTGAATAATTGCATTTCTGGATTTGATCACCAGATCCTTTTCTTTAGCATAATTAGATATGATAGATAGGTTAGGATCGTCTTTAAAGAGAAGGTATAATATCTAACTGATTTGGCGAGGTGTTGGAAAAGTCACTCCACTGTATATATTCTCGGAGTTTAACGTACTACAGTTCAGTGGGGTGAATACCTAAATAGAGGGGTAGAATACGAACTCCTACAATTTTTAAGGAGACTATGACCCGAAAAGAGAAGAAAAATTTATTACACCAGGAACTTTATATACCTCCACAACTCACTTTTTCTTTAGTTTCATTCTGCTTTTTTTTTCTTACACATCTTAAGGTCAAACAATTTAACTTATTAGCTTGTGAAAATCTCACTTCAATTCAAGTTCTCTTTCAATTGACATTATAGTATTTCCCAATTCAATTATGGCTTCTCATGCTTCCTGTATATTCTGTAAAATTATCAAAGGTGAAATTCCTTCTTTCAAGTTAATTGAAACTGCAAAGACTTATTCCTTCTTGGACATTCAACCAATTGCTGAAGCCCACGTTTTAATTATCCCTAAACACCATGGGGCAAAGTTGCACAACATTCCAGACGACTACCTTAGTGACATTTTACCAGTTGTCAAAAAATTGACAAAAGTCTTGAAATTGGACGAAAATAATACTCCAGAAGGTGAAGGTTATAACGTTTTACAGAACAACGGAAGAATTGCTCATCAAGTTGTTGATCACGTTCACTTCCATTTGATTCCTAAAAAGGATGAGGCTACAGGTTTAGGTGTTGGTTGGCCTGCTGAAGCCACTGATTTTGATAAATTAGGAAAATTGCATGAGAAATTAAAGGAAGAATTGGCTAAGGTAGATAATGAAAAATTATAATACCAGAATCAACAGTTTACATCAAAATATAAATATACGCATACATGTATTGTTGTAAAATTAAAATAACCTTGTATACACCTCAAAATATTACCCCTCCAATCAATCCCCCGACATACCCAACAACATAGCTAGTGAAAAACGTCAAAGTTGTTGCTCCAAAGGGGAAGTAACTCAATGTGTAATATAAAACAGCCAATATCTCTATTATACTAGTGAAAATGGTTAAAATACTACTTTTCAAAATACAGGCCGAGTAAATTGTTAAAAACACAGATGAAAAGAATACCCCTGTAAACAATATCCGATCTCTAGAAAGTAAATGTCGAACGTAATTATATGGCCCCTGTAAAACACCAAATGATACAACAAAAAGTACAGATCCTCCAGTCCATAACAAACCAAATTTTCTTGGTCTTAATGCCAAAACCGGCAACATGAAGAAACACAACACAAAGCATAACACAGATGCTCCAAGACAACACCCAAAACCAATTAATCTCTCTAGTCTTGACAAATTGTACCATGATGGCTCTTGTACATTATTGTTTGTGGCACCTATATCCTGAACCGATGAAGGTAATCGGTTGTATAGATCGTTTGCCCCAGTTTTAAAATAATCTGTCCATTCGGATAGGACAGGTCTGTTTGAAGTAGATGATGTAGTAGTTCTATTCGACCGGTCATTCCAGTTTCTGAACAGTTGCCTGAACACATTTTCAGACTCAGTCGACATGTTATAATATAGATAGAACGATTAGGCAATTCAAGTCTGTGGCGATACAAACTCTTTTCTTTAATTGTCTTTTTTTTTGTGAGTGCGTTGTATAGAGATTGTTATGACCTGAAAATGAAGATAAACATATCACAAGGAAAAAGAAATTATATATTGAATATTTGGACAGATACTTCTATGAATACATTAAGTGTGTACAGCCCCTTCCTATTAATAAGACAAAATCCTTACTGAAGCTTGTTTCCTATTTCAGACTTTATAAAATGAAGCCAAAAAAGTTCTCTACCCATTTTCCGTGTTGTTTTAAGACAAGAGTCGAAGTTTTTCTCGTTAACAATCTCTTGTTCGTTATGGAAATTTCCAGATATCAAATTTATAGTATCTGTAATGCTATTAATTTCGGCACTAACCTTGTATAGGGTATCAATCATTGGCAGATCAGCAATAACAATCTCATCCAAGGGAATCTTTTTAGTAGAGCTAATGGCGATACTGTCTTGTGACTGATGATTAAGCTCATTAACCACACCCAACTCTTGGTTTAATTGTGTTAAATCTCTCACTTTAGATGTAAGCTGACTTACAATATCATCCAAAAAACTTGAGTTTTTAAGGGCCAGACTGTAATAATGATTCAACTGCTCGTATAATACTTTAATTTTCATGGTTTTCTCGTTCACATCTTTGATGGTTTTCTCTTCTTCACTTAAGAAATGATTAATTTTAGAATATAGTTCATGCGTCAAGTTAGTGACACCAGTATTTGTTTCAGACAATGGATTTTCACCATCAATTAAATCAACTGGTGGTGATGGCTGTGGCGGTGTCATGGTATGGGGAACGGCAGAAGCAATTGCAGGGGAACGACTAGGCTGTTGATTTATGAATCCTAATGGAGGCAATGGAGATGACGTTCTTTCTTGCGGATAATTAAATTTCTCAGCTTCATGTGGCAATGGCAACGGCGCTTGATACTTCAATGGTGTGGAACTATGAATATCATTCTGTGCTTTTGGGGGTTTTGCAGGTAATGGAGGACCAGTGGTCTGTACGGGTATTACTGCCGGTTGCTCTGTATTCAATTGATGCAAATTCAATGGCTGTTCTGTTGAAATGCTATTAAAATCAAGTGGCACTTTTGCGGGCTTCTGGGGAGTATTAGTAATGCCTGGAGGCTTGGAGGCTATTGGGGAATCCGTAGTAACGCTTCGGTAAATCACATTTGCCAATTCTACCAAACTGAACATGTTTAGAGAATCTGGATTCGATCGCAAGCATTCTCTGTGCCACCTCGTCAAATAGGGGTGGTAAAACATCCCTTGTGTATCAACATTATTATTTGGTTTTAAGTACCAACCTTTACTGTGGTCAGGAACAATATAAACTATAGGTGCACCTTTGTTCTCATAATCAACATAAGGATATGCAAAAGGTACCCAGATTTCAATTGGTGTGCCAATTTGTTCATTGATCTGAATTGTGCCAAACAAGTTTATCAATAGATTAGGCTCTCCTGACCCACTCGAGGTGTAGATTTGCGTTCTAATTTTAAAGTTAAGATTTTTCTTCAAATGTAGTTGTAAAAATTGGAAAACATGAGCATACACTTCTTTCTTATGTTCATACAGTGGTTGAATTACATTGAAAAGCCAATTAGAGACCTGTTGGGAGACCATTTAGAATATTTTTAGTTATGTGGGTGTTTGTATACAAGTTCGAAGAAAGTTCAGCGGATGTAAAAAAAAAATCAAAATCTCAAAACAAAAAAGGTGCACTAACGCAAAAAAAAAAATCGAATTTGAGAGTTATCAACAATATCAGTTGTCGATTAAAACCTAACAGTAAAGATACACGATTATCTAAAATGAGTGGGTATGTATCTTTTTCAGTGTAAGAAACTTACATTATTTATGGCGTAATTTGAGTTACTAACATATACGATTTAGATATTCTGTTGTTGCCGTATTCATAGTAGTTGTTGCCTTATCATGTTTGGCATGGGTGTTTGCACCAAAAGAGAACACAACTGTCTTTAGATCATCAGTAATATTAGCATTGTCAATGTGTTATTTAATGTGGGCAATCACGTATTTAGCTCAGTTACATCCATTGGAAGCCCCAAGAAGATCTGATTTGAGACCAGAACCCAAGGATTAAAAGAACTACACCCTATCCCTATCATATTAAACTACATGCGCAATTATTCCTAGAGAGTAATTTCAATATTTATTGGAACAAAAATGGTTTGATGGAAACAAGTTATAAAAGATTTTAATATACGTATATTTTTTGATGTGTCTTTTGATGTAGTATTGAAAGTAGGAAGCCCGTAATATAGTCTCAAAGTTGGCCAACGCAGTCAACCGGATAACTGGTTCTGGCGACAACCTCTTGTTGCATCGCCATTTTCCTTGTTTACTGAGGAAGTTTTTTTTTTCCAGAGTCTTTTTGTTTGTCTCTTTTGACTTTACGTTTTACATATATCTCCTACTTCTGCCCCAGGTTCAGGTTGGGCATTGAATTATGGGTTCTGTTAAGGAGTAAATCAATAAATGTGGTACATTTGTATCAATTGTTGTGTTTATTGTTCGAAATATTCCAAAAAGCATTAAACCTGATCAATTCCGCTACAATTGGAAGAAACTTTAAATCAACTACACGCAGCGTATAAAGTATATTTAAACTTCTGTGTGTCAAACGATCATTCAATATTGAAGTATTATTTTTCCAAAGTGTAAGAGCAGATTTATCAACTTACACTCATATGCTTCTGTTGAAATGTCGTATTCATCTATTTTTTCACCCCTCTAATGGAATTAAATGTATTTCTAAGTAGAAAGTTCTATCGTATATATTTTCAGGGGTGGACTTTTACTGGTTTGGTAAGAGTATGTGTAGTTTTTGATTTTGCTGTTTTCATTAGACGACAAGTTTAAAAAAATGTCTCATTGAAACCAAAGAGAAACCTCGTTTAGTACAATGAAACAGAAACCTAACCGCAACGTTGACTATACAAAGGTTATGCTTCTCAAAAAATATATCAAAGAAATACAATGTTCCGTCTATCGGTTCAATAAGTTACTATTGTCTTGAGTGGCTATTGTACTGAAAGAGTTAATACTTTGCATTGTGTGAAGAATCCACATATTGATAGAAACAATTGTGGCAAACATTTTGGATCTTGAAAGTTTTCTCTTATTGTTTTCTCGCCTTCTCCGAAAAGAACTTTCTAGAGTTTCTAGCACAATTGCATATTCGGTGAAAAACAACTCAGGGTTGAACAATTGTAATTGGCAACCATGTTAGCAACAAAATAGATAAAAATAGAGGATCCGAGAGCTAAGCAAAATAGCAATGCTACCGAGAATTCGATAGGCTGAGTTGAAACTGTGTATGACATTGGTCATCTTTTCTCTGAGCCACGAGGCTCTAGTATATTATTTGTTATTGCTCTTTGTTTCATTTCATCTGTTAGTGTTGCTTGTTTGCTATATTCTTTGGATCCACACATTTTATATTTCAGTCTTCGGTTTAAATAGCAACAATATTGAAATCGGTATAGCAACTGAAAAAAAAAACGGGGAAAGTATGAAATTGGTAAATATCTGGAAATGACGTAACTATACACAGGTCGTTTGGAGAATTCCACTACTCTCAATTGTGAAATTTCTCCCCTATATTGCTCCCGAGACTCAATGTAAATATATATAAAGGGGGTAATTCCCAATTGCTTTCGATTGATTTTGGTATTTTCAGAACTCAATTGAATATCAAGTACAAATAACTTATATCTATAATTTACAACAATAACAAACAATGGGTTTAACTGACAAATTAAAAGGAATCAAGAAGGATGATGTTGACAACATCAACAGCCAAGCCGGGAAATATGCCGGTGGCAAAGACGGTCAAACTGGTACTGATCTTGCCCAAGACAAGTATAAGCAATATAAAGCTGGAAAAACTGCTGATAGTGCAAAAGATTCATTGACTGGTCAAAACCAAGGAGCCGGTAGTGGTACTTCTGGATATGGCGCCGGCGCTGGTACTGGTTCTGGTGCTGGTGCTGCTGGTGTTGGCGCTACAGGTGCTGACCTGACCAACGCTGCTTATGGTGGTACTAGTCAATCTGGTACTGGATACGGATCATCAAACACTGCTAGTGGTCATCAACAAGGTTCCACTCATTCTGGTAGTCACGTTGATAGATCCTCTGCTGGTGGATATGGTTCTACTGGATATGATCAACAACAAACAAGTGGAAGCTATGGATCTGGCGTTACTGGTTCCCATGGTACTACTGGTGCTCATGATTCTACTGGCTACGGATCTTCTCAAACTGGTACTCATGGCAATGCTGCTTACGGATCTTCTCAAACCGGCACTCATGGTGCTACCGGCACTCACGATTCTACTGGTTATGGTTCTCAAACTGGTACTCATGGTACTACTGGCTATGGATCGTCACAAACTGGTACTCACGGTGCTTCTAGTACACACGACTCTACTGGTTACGGGTCTTCACAAACTGGTTCTCACGGTACCACTGGTTATGGATCATCACAAACAGGTACTCATGGTACTCACGGTACTCATGACTCCACTGGTTACGGATCTACTCAATCTGGCTCCCATGGATCAACTGGTACCCGTGGTACAACCACTGGTGCTCATGGTTCTTCTTCTTCTGGTTATGGATCATCACATACTGGTACAGCTGCTGGTGCTGGTGCTGGTGCAGGATACGGTGCTGCCACCACTGGTAGTGGACATGGCGATTCCAGTTATGGTCAAACTTCTACTGGGCATGGTACCCACTCTTCTGGCAGCCATCAAGGACTTAGTTCCAAATTCAAAACAGGTGTTGACCATCTTGATGCTAAGATTGCACAATTACCAGAACATTTGCAAAAGGAAGCACACAAAGAATTCGAAAGAGGTTACAACGATGCTAAGAAATCATTTAAATCTTAATAAAATCGAGCTTGCTTATTTTATTGAATAAACGACAAACAGTTTATAGTTAGTTAGATACTAATGATATTTTTTTTTATTTGAATATTTTAAACAATAGTAATATTTTCTAAAATTGCTACTACAACTACTTAGCTTGAACAGCCACACTGTAACATGGCAAACTCATCCCCTTTGTTACCCTGAAGTAACCAAGATTGCTCTAAATCTTTCAATTCATCTCCCCATTTAGTTTCGTCATATGGGTTGGAACTCATTTTCTGCAATTTTTCAAGATATGTTGTCTCAGCCCCACGTGAGCTTTCTGCTTGCTGAATCACTTGATCTAAAATCCAATTTCTTGGTAAAAATTTAGGGTTGTATTTTGCTGGATCAGGAGTTGATTTATATTTCTTGGTTTTGTTCCTTAATTCGTGGTATAGTATCAACCATTCACTAATTTGCTTTATCAAATCATCTTTGTGCTGTCTGTATGTGTTGAAATCATAGTTTGGCAAGAACTCTTTTTCTGCAATCAAAGCATAATCACCAGAGTCAAGATCTAAATCCTGCAATTTCAAGAAAAACAAATTAAAATCGGTTTGAATCTTGTACAACACATCCAACATCGGAACAATAACATCGGTACGTTGTATTTCTGGGTTTTGAGCATCTATCAATTCATGTGATAAACCCAATCGATTGAAAAATGTTTCAACGTATTTTTTAGTAAAAGCATGCTGGTATATTTCTCCACCAATTTCTATAATTTTTGTGGCGCGCTTGATAATTGAATCTTCCCACTCTTCTTTAATACCTTGTTGAAACAGTGGGTCATTTAACAACTCATTACCAGCTCCAACCAACTCTGCCAAATCCTCTCCCAATCTAGTCAAATTCCACCAAATTGCAGTAGGAACATTTCTATATCCATATCTACCTTCGTGGTCTTCTGAGTTTGGTGTATAGTTTGGATTATATTTATCCATTATGGAAAATGGCCCAAAATCTATAGTCAAACCTAAGATTGATGTATTGTCAGTATTCAAAACCCCATTTAAAAACCCATAGCACTGACAAATTGCAGTGGTCTCTGCATTTCTTACTACGGTTTCGTAATACATTTTATCGTAATCAGTCAATTCGCCTAGTAACTTATCATTTAATTTGAAAAAGTTAGGGCCAGTCTTAACAATTCTTTCAAAATTCTGAAACTTTACTCCATTAATAGTAAACAACTCATTAATCACATAATCAGACAAATCTCTAATCCCTTCACGATCACCTCTCCATCTGTATAAATCAAAGGTACCCATTCTGACCCAACTCTCAGCAAACCGTGCAACTATGGCACATCTCTCAGCTCCATGTCGTTGAGCCAAAGTACTAGGCAAATACGTCAATGCAAGGGCTCTCGTAGTTGGTACTCCAATTGCATGTAAATGTTCTGATATAATGTATTCTCTGATAGATGACCGCAACACGGCCTTACCATCCGCAAATCTAGAGAAAGGTGTTTTCCCCGCACCTTTTAATTGGATTTCGTATTTGTCGCGATTCTCGCCATCTGGTACAGCTTTAGGAACTTCAAACAAATTGACCACTCTTCCGTCACCTAGCTGTCCGGCAAATTGTCCAAACTGCCAACCTGCATAAGCTTGGGCGTAAGGCATAGGGAAGTTTTCTTTGACAAAAGTAACTTTATCTTTGTAGAATTCTCCACTTACAATCAGTTGAAAAACTGGATCTTCCATTTCATCTAAACTCAATCCTAGGTCTTTCATTGTTAATGGGTTAGCAATCATAAACTCATAGTCATCTCTCGGAGTGGGTAACACCCATGAAAATCCACCATGAGTTATATTTCTTGGGGTATTGGTAATGTTGCCTTCGTTTTCCAAAGCAACCTCCACTGATGGAACTCTTTTATCTGGCTTTATCCGTTGAGTAAATGAAGATGACTTTGGAAGTTCTATTAATTTCGAGTTTGTCATTCTTTTAAGTGTCCTGATACTGGTTTTAAGCATGAATTGAGATAACAAAAGGGATGTCAATTATAAAGGCAAAAGAAGAAGAAGGAGAAGAAAGCAAAACCAAAAAAAAATGAAGTTTAACTCCGACCAGTGCGTGTAATAAAGTATCTAATCTACCACCACTTTAGTGTGGCTATAACGTCAGCATTCAATAACCACTAAAACACATGTTAAGAGTCTCAAAAATCAGAAAAAGACCAAGCAGAAAAGATGTAAGTAGTTTTTTAACAAGAGACATTTTAGTGATTTAAATCTTTTTCAGATAATACAAACGATAAATTTCAATTGCCCAGTTCTACACCCAAACGTCCACTATTGTTTCCGAACATGCAATTAAATTGATAAGAGTACAAAAATCAGATGAACACATCTTATTCTTTTTGCTATATCTAATGGTCGATGCCATTCACCGGACCTAAATACTTTTTCTTGTTTTGGTCCAATTGAATCTGAAATTCGTGTTTTTGTGTAGAGATATTATTAAACAATTGATCAAGTCGCTCCACTAACAATAGCATAGTCCATATTATTGATTTTTTTGTTTACAGTTCATAACAAGATAAATACATTGTGATACTTCTATGTCTAAAATGATCCCAAACAGTGAAATCTATTTGTTGACATTATTGGAGAGTAATCAATACTTCTTTTGTCAGAGTATTTCTTCTATTTTTCAAGAAGACGCATGTTAATTATCATCGGTCGCGCATTATTACTTATTTTCTATATATAGCAAATAAAAACGCCTAACATTTTTTAGAGGTGTTTTTTTTTTCTTCATTCTCTATACACACTTGTTGATTTTTTTTTGGTAGTCAAGATCACTCATCTCTTCCAATATATCATTCAAAGTCAGCCAGACAGGGTTAGAATAATATCATTAATCAACGGTGATCCTTTCAAAGAAGCATCAAAAAGTTTTCAGAATGATCGCTAAACAGAAAATAAAAATATTGATTGGTGTGATAATCGTGATAGCTACATATCATTTCATCGTCTCTTCAAATGTCAGAAGCAAAGACTTGACTGATTTGGTTGATCTAGGTTCATTAGATAAATCAACTACCGAAAATGAACGTCCAAAGAACAATATAGTCACCAACAATAGACTTGATAACCCTCCTAATGAAGATATTCCTCATGCTGAACCTGATTCTCCACCTCAAGTACCACCAAAAAGTGGAAACAAGGCTGACTTTAGTATATTCTTTGAAGGTTTAGAAAAATTTGCAATTAAACAGCCTGGAATTAAAGACAAATACACCTCAGAAAAGGCTAAAGAGAAATTCTCGACTGACGATAACTTTTTGTTCGGCAAAGAATACTTGGAAAACGTTTTGGATATCCCACAAGCAACTTTCAAAGAGTTAAAAGATAGTCATAAAAGATATGTCGATGAACATATCCCTAAAATGCTTCAACGTGTGAAAACTTTCGGTAGTTTAGCACCATCCGACAAAGAGTGGGAATCATATAAGGGCTCCTCGGGTTACATAATTGTTGGGGGTGGAAGATTTACCTGGTTATCGTTTTTAGTGATTAAGCAATTAAGAGCTACAGGCGCCAAATTGCCTGTTGAAATGTTTATTGCTACTGAAAGTGATTACGAAAAAGAATTTTGTGAAAAGGTTTTACCAAAATATAATGCAAGATGTAATGTGTTTGATTACAAATTAGCAGACGATTTAAAGAAACGTTTTGACATTGGCGGTTATCAATACAAAATGTTGGCTTTGCTTAGTTCGAAATTTGAAAACGTCTTGTACTTAGATTCTGACAATTTCCCAACTAGAAACGTTGACTATTTGTTTGAAAGTGATTTATACAAGGAAAATAATCTTCTTTTATGGCCAGACGCTTGGGCCAGAACTACAAACCCCAAATACTATGAAATTGCTGGCGTTCCCGTTAAAGAAAACAAATTAAGATATTCAAAGTATGATGAAAAACAAGCTGGCGGTAAAGACAAACTCAAGCCATTGTCAGAATACACATTCAAAGACTCTTGGTATCATGATTTTGAAGGTACACTTCCTGATCCTACTTCAGAAACTGGAATGTTCATGATCAACAAAAGTAGTCATTTGAAGACTTTATTGCTTTGTTTATACTACAATGTTTTTGGACCACAATACTATTACCCATTGTTGACACAGGGTTCAGCTGGGGAAGGAGATAAAGAAACGTTTATTGCTGCTGCACATGTAATGAAGGAACCATGGTACCAATGTGCTCGTCAATTTAAATGGACCGGGTATGTGTCTAAAGTGGACAATAAATTTACTTCTAAAGCATTAGCTCATTACGATCCTGTTCAAGCTCAAGATACTACCAGACAAGATGTGGATATAATTTTTATGCACCTTTCTTATCCAAAGTTCTATCCAAACTGGTTGGCTGACAACCATGACCTTGTATATGCTGACACTGATGAACATATCAGAATGTACAGCTCTATCAATAAGAATGTCGGATATGACTTTGATTTGAGAGTGATGCAATTTTTCACCGAAGGATTGTGTCCTAACTATTATGATTCCAAGACCGGAAAGCCAATTGAAAATATTCCTCATATCGATTATACTAATGATTATATGGGCAACCATTTGATGTATGTTAAAGACGAGGAACAGAATAATATTGATAGATGTAATAAAGTCTTTATTCCTCATTTGAAATGGTTGAAGGAAACAGCTGAAATTCCTACAGTAGTTTCTTGAAGAGTACAAACATTGGTGTGAGTTGTTTCAAGTTTTTCAATTTTTTAAGGACTTGTAAATAGGATGTACATATTAACAGACCAAACTAATATAATAAAGCCGCTTATGATTTTAAAGTCTAGATTAGTAGTATGTATGTAAAGTAGTTTATATTTGCGTGTAAGAATTCAAAATATTGAGAATGTTAGCATGTGCCATTTTTTTTTGTATTGTTTCTTTTTTCTGTTTATTAATTTGTTGTGATTTTCGGCGAATGGTTATGAGATTTTATGTACTTTTTCATTTAATTCCGATTTATGACGTTTTTTTTTTGGACGTGTTTTGCATATTAATTTTTTTTATATAAATCTTATTAATTGTTTATCCGAGATTTATTATTATATTTCCAAGATTCTAGCCACACACTTATCGTTCCTGATCAGTATTTCCGATTCCTCGTTAAATGTTACTTATTAAAGTATGGTCAGATCATGAAATGTCAATTAGTGCAACACCATCGCGTGTAGTAAATCGCGTCACCATTACTAATATCGGGTGATAAAACTGTCTCTAGCAATTATATTTCGTGCTACGAGTAGTCCTAAAAACGGGGGTATAGATTGTTCAAACAGTAATCAAGGAAGAATTCCTCTTCCTGTTAAAATTTTATGATGAAGTAATAATATCAATTTAACTTCACCGGAGCATGGATAGATCCTAATACTGTGTGTCCATAAACCTCTTTGGGCGTATAAACGTCTGGAATAAATCATTGTTGACGAAAAGTTGTTATAACAATGGTGTCAGATAGTCCAAAAGCCGCGTTTCATGTCGGGTATTGTTCGGTACGAAACGCATCTTCTTCTTTGTGAAGAACAAAAAAAGACTGTAAATTCCAGAATATTTATAAGTAATTCCGAATGTTATCACTAATTCTTGATATAAAACTACCAGCTTGGAAACATTGATCAACTAGTTGGACAAAACTTTTTTTTCTTTCTTTAAGACTACAAAACAAACTTCATTTAATTGCATTCATTCGATCTTCAATAATCATTTCATCATGTCAGATTGTACTTCGTCCAACTCAGTGTCAGTGGAAGAGTTTAACCCAGACCCAGTGAATGAGCTTGAGAAAAAAGAGTCAAATGTCACCGTCACGACCGTGTCTCAGCTACCTGAACCAAACTATGAGAATATATCTGTCATTAGGGAGATTTTATTCATGTTTTTTATGTGTATGTCACAATTATTAACTCAGGCAGCCGTGTCTCAAACAATGAACACGCAATTAAAGATTGCTGACACGTACAGTATTCAAGACGACCCGGGAGAAATGTCTTGGTTTGCTGCCAGTTTTTCTATGACAGCAGGTACCTTTATTTTAGTTTCAGGGAGACTAGGCGACATGTATGGATACAAACTCTTGTACATTATTGGATATTTGTGGTTTGGAGTGTTTTCGTTGTTGTGTGGATTTGCTGGATTAACAAAGTCAAATGTTTTTTTCACAACCATGAGAGGTTTACAAGGGATAGGTCCAGCATTAATGATGCCCAATAGTCAAGCTTTAATTGCATCTTTTTACCCAGAATCATTCAAGAAAAATGTCTGTTTAGCTTTGTTTGGAGCAATAGCTCCCAGCGGGTTTGTGGTAGGAGCTTTGTTTAGTGGATTGTTGGCTGACCTTGCAAAATGGCAATGGACATTTTGGTTATGTGGAATTGTGAGTATTGGCTTAGCAGCATTGGCGTTTTTTATTATCCCAAAAAAGATTGGTCTCAAGTCTAGTGGGAAATTCGACTTTTGGGGCTCTCTTTTCGGAGTTTCTGGCTTAGTCTTGATTAATTTTGCTTTCAATCAAGGTCCCAACATTGGATGGCATGTACCTTATGTTTATGTGTTGTTAATTGTCGGGTTTCTTTGTATTGTGGCATTCCATTTTGTTGAAGAAAGAGTAGAAGATCCATTGGTGCCAAAAGAGGCCCTACAGGGAGACACTGGATTTATTTTAGGTTGTATTGCTGCAGGTTGGTCATGCTTTGGTGTTTGGTTATTCTATACACTTAGATGGTCACTTGTGGTTGACAATGACAATGCAGTGATGTCTGGTGTAAAGATGATTCCATGTGGACCAATGGGAGTTGTTGCTGCAATTGGTGGTGCTATATTGTTAATGAAAGTACCATCAGCAGTAGTAATGTTTCTTGCTATGATGGCATTTTTCATTGGCATAGTAATAATGGGAACTCGTCCAGTTGGGCAAATATACTGGGCGCAAAAATTTGTCAGTTTGTTAATTCAGCCTATTGGAATGGATATGTCATTCCCAGCAGCCTGTATTTTATTAAGTTCCTCATTGCCAAGACATCAACAAGGGATAGCTGGGTCATTGGTCTCAACATTTGTCAACTACTCTATCTCTATCGGGTTGGGATTTGCTGGTACTGTTGAATACTACACTACAAAGAATAAAGAGCCAAATTTGAGTACCAGTATATTTGGTATGAGAAATGCTTTTAGAATGGGGATGGGTTTGGCTGGTGTGGGTGTTGTGCTTTCTTCCATATTTATGTTGCTCCAAATCATCAACAGAAGAAAGCTGACACGGTCACAAGATGTATAAAACAACCAGATATCAAGAGAATATTTAAGCACTTAATTTGTAATTTAATAAAATAAAAAATGGACAGTAATGTGGCTCCTTGATATTAGTAATTAATAGTTGATACCAATTTTGGTTGGGCGCGAAAGTGGACAAAACTCCACTCCCAGTAATTATAATCATTATTGACTCATTTTATTTCTCTCTCTCTCTCTCTCCACTCTCTGGCCACTGTTATCTTTTTCACCAACAGACCAATTCCATTATGTCGAACCAAGTATTAAAATCTCCATTATCCAAATCAATTAAAATTGCACTCATTCAATTAAAAGCAGGTGCAGATAAAGCAGCAAATTTGACCAAAGTAACCAAATTTATTGATGATGCAGTTACCAAATCCACAGGAGTAAATTTGGTCATGTTACCAGAATGTTTTAATTCACCTTATGCTGTAGACCAATTTAGAAATTATGCTGAAGACATCCCCCAGGGAGAAACTACTCAATTGTTGTCAAGTTTGGCACAAAAATATAAAATATACATTATAGGGGGCTCGATTCCAGAGAAAGGCGAGAATGATAAAATTTACAATACATCGTTGACTTTCAATCCTCAAGGTGAAATCATTGCAAAACACCGCAAAGCTCATTTGTTTGATATAGATATACCTAATGGTATTACTTTCCAAGAATCATTAACTTTATCCGGCGGGGACAAAGCTACGGTTTTCAAATTGGGAGAATATGGTAATGTAGGTTTAGGGATTTGCTATGATATCAGATTTCCAGAATTAGCTTCGATAGCATCGCGTTACCCATACAACTCGTTTGCTATGTTTTACCCTGGTGCATTTAACACAACCACCGGTCCATTGCATTGGCATCTATTAGCTCGTGCTCGTGCCGTTGATAATGAAACTTTTGTAGTTTTATGTTCACCTGCTAGAGACGTTGAAGGAGGTGGCTACCAAGCTTACGGACACTCATTAGTTGCTGATCCATTTGGTAATATCATTGCCGAAGCTGGAGAAGGAGAAGAAATATTGTATGCCGAATTGGACCCGGCTTTGTTGCCCAAAGCCAGAGATGGGATTCCAGTACACTATCAAAGAAGATTTGACATCTATGGTGATTTTGTTGGTGAGGGAAAGGCAAAAGTAAGTGACAAGTAGATTGAAATACAACAATTTATATATTACAAATACAACTAAAAATTCTATAATTCATCTTCTCTTCGTTCTATAAACTCCGACAATACGTCCATAAACTCATTTGGCTTTTCACTTATAACCCAATGTCCAGAATTGATGTCTCTAAGTTCAAAATCCGGGAAATATTTTGCGATTTCGGGTATGGCGTCATCTGGAATATATTTTGATTCCGTTCCCCTTATGAACAATGAAGGACCGGTCCATCGTGATATATTCAGGTCATATGGCCAGCTAGCAATAATTCCTTTAGTGATGGCATTTCCCACAATATCCAATGGAACTTTAGATGTAACATGCTCATGACGTTGGCCCTTATTTACATTTGTCAACAAAAATTGTCTAATGTATTGATTTGGCTCAACCTCGGCCAACTTGGCATCCACATCTTTGATATTGGTATATTTATATTTCTCTATTGCCAAACGTAATTGGTTGACATATTTCCCAAACAGCAAATCCAAGGTTGGATATGTAATTGGTGAATTATCAACAGAACAAATGAATTTAGGCAAATCAGGTCTTCTTAATGCTACTGCCATGACTGCTTTAGCACCCATTGAATGACCAATTAATATTGGTTTTGCAGATTCAGGGAAATTTTGCAATCCGACCCAATTTTCAATATCTGCTGCAAAACTTGGATAGTCCAAACGAGGATGATGAGGACTAGTACCAAAGTTTCTTAAATCCAAACAGTATACGTCACGATCCAATCTTGTACTCAATTTCTTAGCCACGGTTCTGGTATTTTTACGAGATCCAAAAAGTCCATGAAGAAATACCAATGGAGATTTCAAAGAAGATGGCTCGTTTGTTGGGGAATATTTATCGTATGAAAGCTCCACTGTTTCAATAGATCCATCAACTGCCAAAGAATCTCCTAAATAAGTTCCATCAATAAATGGTTTGGAAGTTGGACCAAAATTCTTCAGACTTGTAGAGAAAAGTCTTCCATAGCCTTTTGTGACGGATCTAAGCATAGTATATATGTGCAATTATGGAAATTCACCCAAGTTAATGAGAGTGAGTCCTGATTTTAGTTCTTATTTTTTTTTTCTCTTTTCTCAAAGACCAAGTTTGGTTGGACTTCCAAGTACTATCATTGTACACCAATGGCAGCATTTAATATAAAGATTAAATTGTAAGTTCTTGTCATTTTCGCCTAACTTGAGAACACTGTTTTTGACTTATCATCTTGTACAGCCCATATTTTCTGAATTTTGTTGTCTGTTACTATAACGATAGTTTTTGGTATGAAGTCACGTGAAAAGGGGCTCATATACTGCATATAACTATATCTGAAATTTCAGGTAAGTTAGGAAATTCAGCAATCGAAATTCCTTAAAAAATAAACAATCCCCTAAAATATTCTTTTAAAACGACGAGTTCAATTGAATTTCGATTAATTTGGAGTTTTTTTTTAAAAAAAACCACTACTACTATTGGAAGTATTTAACAAATTCAATTAATACAACTATTTCAATTGAGATGTCTGCCGGAGCCCCAGATGCCACTGCTGCGGTGAATGTATGTTATAATGAACCCTTTGTTATCAGTATTTATCTCTACCAATTACAGCAAGGTACTAACCAAAACCCAATTTTTTTTTTGTTTTTAGCCAAGTGAAACACTAGAGCCACCAAAGCAAGTTGAAATAAAAAATCAACCACCTTTGAAAAAAGACCACGCTGCAACAGATTCTTCAAACACTGGTCAATTCAATGAAAGCAACCACAAGGCTTCAAAATCTACAACTTCATTGTCATCACTTTCAAGAAGCAGCAGTCAAGCGTCACTTTTAACACCAAGTGAAGATTTTGATATGTCTAATGTCAAGACTAAACCACCTCCAAGACAACCAGTTGACCCTACCTATAGAGGTTGGAAGGAAGTTGGTGGGTTTGAAGAAGAGGATGTATTGACTGCTGAAGATGAAACTGTAGATTTGTTATCAAGAGGATCACTTTTTGACCAATATTTACCTGCAGCAATCTATGGAGACTGGTATCATAATGCTGGGTATTTGATCGTTGCGGGATTATTATCCTGGATTATTGGTTGGTTTAGATTTTCAGTTGCACCCTTATTTTTTGTCATGGTGGTGTTTTCTTTGTTGTATCGTGCTTCCGTTAAAAAGTACAGAGGTGTCTTGAGAGAGCAAGCACAACGTGAATTTTCTGTTAAATCAATTGAAGATGATTACGAAACCATGGATTGGTGTAATTATTTCTTGGAACAATTTTGGTATTATTTGGAACCATCTATTTCTCAAATTGCTTGTGAACAAGTCAATCCTATTTTGGCAAGCTCTCCAGCACCAGCATTTGTTAAATCGTTATGGCTTGATAGTTTTACTTTGGGGACAAAGCCTCCTCGTATTGATTCAGTGAAAACATTGGCAGGAACTGCTCCTGATGTTGTTGTCATGGATTGGGGATTTTCATTTACCCCTAACGCTTTGGTTGATGCCAATCACAAACAATTGAAGAGTCATGTGAACGAAAGAATTGTTGTTAAAGCAACCTTGTTTGGTATTACCATTCCAATTGCCATTGATGATGTTTCATTCAGTGGTTTAGCAAGAATCAGATTGAGATTAATGACATCTTTCCCACATGTCGAAACTGTCAATGTGTCAATGTTAGAACCCCCAAAGTTTGATTTCAACACTAAAGTGTTGGGTGAATCTTCTTGGTGGTGGGAAGTTTTATCGATTCCAGGTTTATATCCATTGATTAACGAAATGGTTAAAAAGTATGTGGGACCTTTGCTTTTCACGCCTTTGTCTTTCCAATTGAATGTTCAACAATTGATGGCTGGTAATGCATTGGACTCAGCTATTGGTGTTTTGTCAATTACTGCAGATTCCGCCAGAGGATTGAAAGGATTCAAAACAATTGGTAACACTTTGGACCCTTACCTTACATTTGGTTTCCAAAATAAAGTCTTGGCCAAGACTAAAGTTATTGATGATACTAGTGAACCAGTTTGGAAACAAACTTTGAGAATTCCAATTTCTTCTTTGTCAGAACCATTCAACATAACTTGCATTGATTTCAACGATTTTAGAAAAGATAGACAAGTTGGTGCCATTCAATTCGACTTGGAACCATTGATTGATAATCCAAAGCAACCAAACCTCACTGCTGCATTTTTGAGAAACAACAAGCCAGTTGGTGAATTGTCTTTTGGACTTCACTTTATGCCAACCATTGAACCTGTCAGACAAGCAGATGGTGCTATTACACCACCACCAGATTTGAATACTGGTATTGCCAGAATCCAAGTTATTGAAGCAAGAAACTTGAAAGGTGGTGAAAAAGGTGCTTCGACCAGTGCTGAAGTTATATTTGATGGTGAAACTGTTTTGACTACAGCAGTGCAAAAGAATACTAACAATCCTGGATGGGGTGCTACCACTGAACAAATTGTTTACAATCGTGCTAAAGCTAAGGTCAGAGTTTTAATTAAAGAGAAATCTGGTAAGATTATGGAACAAGTTACTCATAGTTTGAATGAATTAATTGATGCTACCCAAGTGGAACAAACCTGGTTCCCATTGTCACGTGGTGGTGAGCTTAAGATCAATACCACATGGAAACCTGTCGAGTTAGAAGGTGCTAGTGGTGCTGGTGGCTACACTCCTCCAATTGGTGCCATTAGAGTTGGTATTGAGAATGCTGAAGATTTGCGTAACTTGGAGACAATTGGTAAAGTTGATCCATATGCAAGATTATTGGTGAATGGTTTTGAAAGAACAAGAACAGCTGCTATCGAATCTACATTAAATCCAACTTGGAATGAGATTCACTATGTTACTGTTTCGTCACCAAATCAAAAATTAACAATCGAGGTAATGGATGTTGAATCACATTCGCCAGATCGTACCTTAGGGTCGTTTGATGTTAAATTGACTGATTTGATTCAAAAAGATGAAAGAGGTAATTACATTGAACATGTTGACAAGAAGCAAAGAAGTGGTAGATTAATTCATAAGAAGGGACCAAAGGGGAACGTTACCTACACGTTATCCTTTTATCCAGCTTTACCAGTAATGTCACTTCAAGATTACAAAGATGAAGAAGAAGAGAAGAAGCAAATCGAGGAAGAAAAGAAGAAATTGGCTGAAGAAGAGAAAACTACTGATAAAGAAGCTTCAGGTAAAGAAGATGCTGGTAATGCCAAGGAAACTAAAAAATCCAACCAAGATGAAGAAAAAACTGAAGAAGATATGGAAGATGATCTTGAAGATGAGAATTCATTTGGTCATAAATTGAGGTTGTCATTAGATGAATTGCTTGACTACAAGAGTGGTATTTTAATCTATGAAATTCAAGAAGCCAATTTGAGCAAAGATGATGTATATTTGCAATTTTATTCTGGAAATCAAGGATACCCTGACTACATCACCAGAGAAATTAAAAAGAAGAATGAGAAAATCCAGACAACTGGAGATTCTGTTATTTCCGATTTGGAATGGTCTCAAACCCATCTCAGATTGGTTAAAAAGAAAGACGACAATAGAGTTGATAAATGTGTTGCTGAAGCCACTATACCAACTTTACAATTATTGAAAAATGGTTACAATAAACCAATGAATGTTGAACTTTCTGGTGCTGGTAGTGCATCTTTCAAAATTCAATTCTCATGGATTCCATTAATTTATGAATCAGGTATTCCACCACAAGATTCTATTGACAATTCTGGTATATTAACAGTTGAAGTTCTTAATGCTGAAGGGTTACCATCTGCCGATAGTAATGGGAAATCAGATCCTTTTATGCAAGTTTTCTTAAACTCTGACAAGGACCCGTTCACCAAAACCAAAACTATCAAGAAGACTCTTGATCCAACTTGGAACCATACCGCAACCGTTGAAGTGGCCAATAAATATGATTCTGTATTGAAGTTTGTATGTTACGATTGGGACATGGCTGATAAGAATGATTTATTGGGTATCGGTTACGTTGAATTGAGTGATTACGATTTGAAAGACGGTTCTGCTGATGTTACAATTGAATTAGAAGGTGAAGAAGGTGAACCAGCAGGTGTAGCTTATGCTAAACTTTCATTTAAACCAGAATTCATTTTAAATGTTAAGCCAAAGAGCTCTGGTACTGGTATAACTAAAGTCGGAAATGTTGGTGTTGGTGTTGGTAAAGGTGTAGGCAAAGGTGTCGGTAAAGGTGTAGGTGCATTAGGTAAAGGTCTTGGTGGGGGAATTAAAGGAATCAGAAAGGGTTTACATCTTGGTCATTCTGAATAATCGTTTTCAAGAGTACTTTTTTAAACTATCTGGCTACACCAAGAATTTTATATTTTATTGAGTTTCTTTGTTTTTTTCTTTTGATTATGTAGACATGTATATCAACTAATCAATATTGAATTGTGTATGATATTGTTATTGAATTACAATTGGAGTTAAGTAGTAGATGTGCGTTCGCAAAACAAAACCAAATAACTAATATACTGTGAGCGAGAGATGAGCCTACTAATAATAATTTTTGTTACTTGCGATGGCAGACAGAAAAAGAAAAAAATTTTTTGCTCTTACCCTTTTTTTTTTTTCATTTTGTTTAATCAACATCCCTTGAAACTATCCATATCATTTTTCTCCTATTTATAATACTTCTTATATTGTATAAAGAAAAGAAACATTCATATATACAATTTTCAAAATGGATATTTCTAAACCAGTAGGTTCAGAAATTACTTCTGTTGATTTTGGAGTGTTATCTGACGAAGAAATTAGAAAATTATCCGCCAAACAAATCACTAATCCAATCGTATTTGATAATTTGGGTCATCCAATAAATGGTGGGTTATATGATTTATCACTTGGTGCATTTTTAAGAAATGTATGTACAACATGTGGATTAGATGAAAAATTCTGTCCTGGTCATTTGGGACATATTGAATTACCTGTTCCTGTTTATAATCCAATGTTTTTCAACCAATTATATATTTTCTTGAGAAGTGCTTGTTTGTATTGTCACAAATTCAAACTTAATCAATTAGAAGTGCACAACTTTGAATGTAAATTGCATTTGATTCAATATGGATTGTTATTGGAATGTGTTGAGTTAGATAATATTATGGCTAAATCCTCTAAATCCAGTAGTGTAATTGATGTTGATGGCGAAGACAATGATGATGAAGAAGGAGGAGGATCAGTAGATGAAAAATCTAAAAAAGACCTTATGAAACGTCGTGAATTATTTGTTAAAAATGCTATTGAAAGTGCCTTGAAAGACGGTAGAACTAATCATAAGGGAGTTGTCACTGCTTCTGTTTCTGAAGAAAGAAAAGCAACTATTCATGAATTTTATAAAAGATTATTGAGTAGACCAAAATGTACCAACTGTGGTATGTACTCACCAGGTTTCAGAAAAGATGGGTTTACCAAGATTTTTGAAAACTCATTAACTGATAAACAAATAACAAATAATCGTGTAAAAGGTTTGCAACGTCCAGATATGATCAAGAAAAATGCCGGCAATGGTAATGGTAATTCTAGTAGTACTGGAGCAGCAAGTGATCTTCCAAATATAAAACACAAGGGAGGATCCAAATATGTGTTATCAACTGAAGTTAGAAATATTTTGAGATCATTATTCCACAAGGAACAAGCAATTTTACAAAAAGTTTTCCATTCGAGACCTTACCAACACGACCCAATTAGTGGAGACCTTTTTTTCAAACAATCAGTTTTAGTTCCTCCTACTAGATTTAGATTGCCATCTAAATTAGGAGATGAAATACATGAGAATGCTCAAAATGAATTGTTATCAAACATTATTAAAACATCTGTTCTCATAAGAGATTTGAACGAAAGAATTACCAACATGTACAAAGAGAAAATCAGTGGTGAAGACAAGAAAATCATTTTCAATAGATTGATGAATGCATTTGTGACTTTACAAAATGATGTCAATGCCTTTATCGACTCCACAAAAAACCAGAATGCTCCAGCAGGGAAAATACCAAATCCAGGTATTAAACAAGCCTTGGAAAAGAAAGAAGGGTTATTTAGAAAACATATGATGGGTAAAAGAGTGAATTATGCTGCTCGTTCAGTCATTTCCCCTGATCCTAATTTAGAAACTAATGAAATTGGTGTTCCACCGGTTTTCGCCAAAAAATTGACTTATCCTGAACCCGTTACCTCTTATAATGCTTCTGAATTGAGACAAGCAGTCATAAATGGTCCAGATATCTGGCCCGGGGCCATCCAAGTGCAAAATGAAGATGGGTCTTTGATTTCATTGATTGGTATGACATTAGAACAACGTAAAGCCATTGCCAATCAATTATTGACTCCTAATGGAGGTAATTCAGTTGTTGGTAAAAAAGTTTATAGACATATCAAAAACAATGATGTGGTTATTATGAATCGTCAACCAACATTGCATAAGGCTTCTATGATGGGTCATAAAGTGAGAGTATTACCAGGAGAGAAAACTTTAAGATTACATTATGCCAATACTGGTGCATATAATGCTGATTTTGATGGGGATGAAATGAACATGCATTTCCCCCAAAATGAAAATGCTAGAGCTGAAGCTTTAAATTTAGCAAATACTGATAATCAATATCTTACTCCAACTTCAGGTTCTCCATTGAGAGGGTTAATTCAAGATCATATTTCTGCTGGGGTTTGGTTAACCAATAAAGATACATTTTTCAATAGAGAAACTTATCAACAATTGATATATGGTTGTATTAGACCTGAAGATGGTCATACTTTGAAAAATAGAATTGTAACGGTTCCACCAGCAATTTATAAGCCAGAAATGTTATGGACGGGTAAACAAGTGATTACTTCCGTATTGCTCAATATCAAACCAGATAATGTTCCTGGGGTTAATTTGATATCTAAAAACAAAATTAAAAGTGATTATTGGAGTGAATCAAGTACTGAAAATGAAGTTATTTTCAAGAATGGTGAATTATTATCGGGTATTTTAGATAAATCACAATATGGTGCTTCTCAATTTGGTATTGTCCATTCATTACATGAAGTTTATGGTCCAACTGTTGCTGGTAAGGCATTGAGTGTTTTAGGTAGATTATTTACCAATTATATCATGATGACGGCATTCACTTGTGGTATGGATGATTTAAGATTGACTGATGAAGGGAACACTTGGAGAAAAGATATATTGAAACAATCGGTTGATATTGGAAGAGTTGCAGCTACTGAAGTTACTAATTTGGATGAAGACACTAAGAACAACAATAAAGAATTATTAAGAAGATTGGAAGAAATTTTAAGAGATGATAATAAATTAGGTATTTTGGATGCTATTACTCAATCTAAAGTCAATGCCATTACGTCTCAAGTTGTTTCTAAATGTGTCCCTGATGGTACTATGAAAAGATTCCCTTACAATTCTATGCAAGCGATGGCATTATCTGGTGCTAAAGGTTCTAATGTTAATGTTTCACAAATTATGTGTCTTTTAGGACAACAAGCTTTAGAAGGTAGAAGAGTCCCCGTTATGGTTTCTGGTAAGACATTACCATCTTTTAAACCATTTGAAACTGATGCTAGAGCTGGTGGTTATATTAAACAACGTTTCTATTCTGGTATTAGACCACAAGAATATTATTTCCATTGTATGGCTGGTAGAGAAGGTTTAATTGATACAGCTGTCAAGACTTCTAGATCGGGTTATTTACAACGTTGTTTGACAAAACAATTGGAAGGTGTTCATGTCAGTTATGATAATTCTGTAAGAGATGCTGATGGAACGTTGATTCAATTCCTTTACGGTGGAGATGCCGTTGACACTACTAAACAATCACATATGAATCAATTCAAATTCTGTGTTGACAATTATGATGCCTTGTTGACCAAATATAATCCTGGAGATATGACAGAAAACATTGATACTGATTTGGCATTATCATATTCCAAGAAAGTACGTAAATCGTTGAAGAAACAAAAAGATGTACCACATTATGATCAAGTTATTAAATATGATCCAGTGTTGAATGTTTATAATCCAGCTAAATATTTGGGATCAGTATCAGAGAAATTCCAAGAAAAATTGGATACTTATGTTTCTAAGAATCCAACCATATTTGCTCAATCAAAAGAAGAAACTAAATCTACTGGTAAGATCACCGAAAAGAAATTTAGAGCTTTGATGCAATTGAAATATATGAGATCATTAATTAATCCTGGTGAAGCCGTTGGTATTATTGCTTCTCAATCCATTGGTGAACCATCAACACAAATGACGTTGAATACTTTCCATTTTGCTGGTCATGGTGCTGCAAATGTTACTTTGGGTATTCCACGTATGAGAGAAATCATTATGACTGCCTCTGCTAGTATTAAGACTCCCCAAATGACATTACCTATTTTAGCTGATGTTAATGATGAACAAGCCGATGCATTTTGTAAATCGGTTGCTAGAGTTGTTATGTCGGAATTTGTTGATAAAGTTGTTGTTACTGAAACTACATCTCAAGATGTTGATGGATCTAATAGTAGATCATATGTCATTGGGTTGAAATTCTATACTAAAGAAGAATATGAAACTGAATATGATATTTCTCAAGAACAATTAGAAGATGTCATTACAAGTAAATTCTTACATGCATTAGAAGGACAAATTGTTAAAGAAGTCAAGAAACAAAAGAAACCTGATTATATGCCAACTGTTGGTAAATCAGCTGGTAAGACCGATATGGAAACTGTATCTGGGAAGATAAAAGAAATAGACAATGACGATGATGATGAAGATAATGAAGTTGATGAAGATCACGATGAAGAACAAGCTAAACAAAATGTCAAACAACAAGTCTCATATGAAGGACCAGATGATGATGAAATTGAAACCATGAAAAAAGCTGAAGAAACAAGTGATGAAGAAATGGATGGTGACAATTCTTCTAGTTCTGATGATTCAGATCTGGATAGTGATAACGAAGAAGATGCCGATGCCGATGTTGATATGGATAAACCATCTAAATCAGAATTATCACGTTCTGCTAAAGATCGTCAATCTGAAGTTATAGCATCCCATAATATGGTGACACAATTCAATTTTGATGATGAATTGGGTGAATGGTGTGAATTCAAATTAGAATTAAATGGTAATGAAACTCAAAAATTGTTGATGGTTAATATTGTTGAAGATTTATTACGTAAAGTTGTTGTTCGAGAAATTCCTCATATTGGTAGATGTATTCGTCCTGAACCAGATGCTAAAACTGGTAAAAGAATATTAACTACTGAAGGGGTTAATTTCCGTGCCATGTGGGATCAAGATGATTTTATTAATGTCAATGGTATCACTTCAAATGATGTTTATGCCGTTTTGAAAACTTATGGTGTTGAAGCTGCCAGAAATACCATTGTTAATGAAATCTATAGAGTGTTCGATACTTATGGTATTAGTGTTTCTTCCCGTCATTTGGATTTAATTGCTGATATGATGACTAGAGAAGGTACTTATTTGGCATTCAATAGACAAGGTATTGATAGTAGTACATCGGCATTTATGAAGATGTCTTATGAAACAACTTGTCAATTTTTGACTAAAGCAGTGTTGGATGGTGATCGTGAAGAATTGGAATCTCCTTCTGCTAAAATTGTTATGGGTAAATTATCAAATGTTGGTACTGGTTCATTTGATGTATTTGCTCAAATGCCAAGATTATGAAACTGAGATAGTCTGTGGTGGTTATTGTATTATAGATTAGATTAGATTATATATATTTAGGAATTAAAAAACATTTTTTAAAAAAAGAAATAAAGAATCTCAATAATAATATAAAGTTTGTTTGATTTGGTAAAAACTTATTTGTAGTAGATGGTGGTTCTTGATTCTTAATTCTACTTTTGGGTTAATCAATATAAACTATAATTTGAGGAAATATAATAATTACTAAAAATTTATATAAATAATGAAGAATATATTAATAGACTTGAGTCTAAGTATATTCTAAATCCTATAAGTAGATAAATAAATAAATGAATAAAATGCCTATCATATCATATGATATGCATTGATTGTTAGTTAATCGTAATATAATTATCAATAAAATATACTTTACAAAGAAAGAATTCGAAAATCAACGAATTAGTCAATGAATATGAGAAGATCTTTTTCAACTCAACTTAATAAATCCAAATAAACTAAATATAGTAAGATATACTGTTGAGTAAAAGATCTTCATCTATTGAACTCAAGGGAGTTGGAAGAAGTATAAAATCATAAATAAAATGCTAAAGAAAAGAAGAAGAACAGAAAGAAGAAATTATTCTGTTATTTAAAATTGTATGAAAAATTATTGAGATATTTATATACATACTCCTGAAACTTACATTTCAAAACAATAGTAGTAGTAGTAAT